>Ga0302326_10012579_pt1 | contig 18018 bp, 16 predicted proteins | sample Palsa_T0_3_FD_202264 | JGI IMG/M metagenome (GOLD analysis project Ga0302326, IMG submission 202264) | Peat permafrost microbial communities from Stordalen Mire near Abisko, Sweden - Palsa_T0_3 | ecosystem: Environmental > Terrestrial > Soil > Palsa > Peat permafrost | place: Sweden: Abisko...
TTATTCAACGCGCGAATAATTATCTCAATACACATGCCGCCGTTATCAGTCTGATCTGGATGACCTGTCTTTTGGTACAATTGCTGCGAATAACCGGGGGACTATACCAGGTACACCGGATCCGCCGGAACAGTGTCGTTCCGCCGGAAGAATACTGGAAAGAAAGACTTTTGGTACTGGCCCGCCGGCTTGGGATCAACAGAACGGTCACGCTGCTGCAATCGGGACTGGTCAGGGCGCCGTCAGCCTTTGGATTTCTGCGGCCTTCCATCCTTGTGCCGCTGGGTATCCTGGCCAATCTTCCACCGGACCAGGTAGAGACGATCCTGCTGCATGAACTGGCGCATATCCGCCGCGGCGACTATATCACTAACTTATTGCTGCATCTCGCCGAAGCCATCTTCTTTTTTAACCCGGGTCTGCGTTGGGTAGCTTCCCTCATCCGCCGCGAACGGGAAGCCTGCTGCGACGATATGGTCCTGGCCGGTACTCCTGACCGAAACAGCTATTTTGAGGCACTCGTCGCTTTTACACAATTGGCCGTCGACAGAACGACCGGGGGTGACCGACCGTATGCGCTCCAGCTTGGCGGCGGCAGAACCGATCTTTTGTGGCGCATAAAGCGGATGCTAAATCAGGAAAATAAAAAATTACAAGCGATGGAAAAAGCAATCTTGTCTTTCGGGCTCATGGCACTCGTGTCGGTTTGCCTGATCAGTATGAAGCCCGCTGTGCTCCTGAAAAAAAAGACCCCGATACCGATATTGCCGCCCGTCGCAAAAACCGACACGACACCGGGGGAACAGAAGGCAAACCCCGCCGGAAAGAAGTTGACCATCCGGCATCTTGCCATTCATTCCAACTCGGATAACGGCCTGGTAAAATACCACGCCATCGCCACCGATGACGACGGCAACCAATACGATGTCAGAAAACAAAATGACCAGGTGACCGAATTCCGGCTAAATGACGAACTGATACCAAAAGAGCAGTATAGCCGCTATGCTTATATTTTTGACAGCATCGAGACGGCACGGAAAAATTTACCCAAGCCGATCGCGCCGATCGTGCCGATCGCGCCCATGGCGCCCGTGGCGCCCGTGGCGCCGGTGACACCGGTGACGCCCATGGCACACGTCGGGCATATCGCGCCTGTCGGTCGGGTGAGTCCTGTCGATCCCGCCGCACCTGTTGCGCCGGTCCGGCCCGTCGCCCCGCAAGCCGAGCCGGAACCCACGTGGGCCCACCCGCTGGTCTATTCGAATACGTCCAACCCGTATGTCGAACGCATCACCGCCGACCTGATAAAAATCGATCTGATCCCCGATATCGATGGATTTTCCTTTACCCTGAACGCGGAGGAGCTGATCGTGAACGATGTCAAACAAACCGATGACATCTATCAGCAATTCAGGACAAAATATGTCAGGCACCATTGCATCGTAAATACCGATCCCGACGGCCCTTCCAACTGATTGACAAAATCCCTATATTTATTTTATGAACAGATATAGGGCCATCTTTTTTCTGGCTGCCCTGCTGGCCTTTCCGGGTTTATACGCGCAGACCGCCACTGCCTTTACCGTCGTACCCCTTGGCGTCAAAGGGGGGTTGGATGAAAGCAATCTTTCTTCTTACCTGGTGGCTGCCCGGGGCACGACCGATTATATCGCCCTCGATGCGGGTACACTGTATGCCGGGATCCGGAAAGCCATCGAACTGGGCGCTCTCCCTGCGCCGGTCAGCAGGGTGCTTCGCCAGGATATCAAAGCCTATTTTATCTCCCATCCTCACCTGGACCATGTAGCGGGCCTGATCATCAATTCACCGGATGACAGCGCCAAGAATATCTATGGATCATCTTTTTGCCTGGATGTCTTAAAGGATAAATATTTCAGCTGGCGGAGCTGGGCCAATTTTGGCGATGAAGGCGAGCAGCCCTTGCTGAAAAAATATCATTATGTCCCGATGATCCCCGGGAAGGAAATAGCTATCGACAGGACAGGCTTGTCGGTGACGGCCTTTCCGCTAAGTCATGGCAATCCCTATGAAAGCACGGCCTTCCTGGTGCGGAACGGAGACTCCTGGTTGTGTTATCTCGGCGATACAGGGCCGGATTCGGTCGAACATTCCGACAAGCTGCACCTCCTCTGGCAGGCGGCGGGGCCACTGCTGCGGGCGGGAAAACTGAAGGCGATCTTTATCGAAGTATCCTTTCCTTCCGAACAACCGGATAAGTCCTTGTTTGGTCATTTGACGCCGCGCTGGCTGATGACGGAGATGAAAGACCTGGAGCGATCGGCAGGCGTTGGGATGTTGAAGAACTTGCCGGTGGTGATCACGCATATCAAGCCTGGCGGCAACCAGGAAGAGATGATCCGGGAGGAATTGAAGACGAACAACCCCCTGCAATTGCTGCTGATCTTTCCTGAACAGGGAAAACGGCTGGAATTCTAAAATAACCGCGAACCAGCAGTTCAACGCATACCACGCGATCGGTGCTGCCGCATGCAGCAAACCTGCACCTCAAAACAAACACCGCTCCCAATGTTAAAATACGGGGGAACTTGGTTAAAATCCGGGCAACTGCTAAGAAAAAAACTTCGTTTTTTGTAACGTGGATGTCACTAAGTTTTTACTTATTAATATGCTTATACATTAATTAGTATAGCCGGTCATTTTAGATTTTCATTGGAAAACTAATCAGGCTGCAAAAATTTAAGTTTGCCATGCCGGCTGAGTACCAACCTGCGCTTTGAAAGACCATTAAAATATTCGACTATGACAGAGAGAAAAACAAGTTCGACGAATTTTCGCAATCAATCCTTCCTCGAAGAAAAATGCAGCCTGAATGAATTGCTCGATCTCGTCAGCAAACGGTGGTTCAGCGACGTTCTGTTTTGTATCCAGGAGGGAAACAACCGTTTCAAGCTGATCAAGGATGATCTCAAGTATATCAGCGACACGATCCTGTCGGACCGCCTGAAACTGCTGGAAAAATACAACCTGATCAGCCGGATGGATTTTGATGAGATCCCGCCAAAAGTGGAATATTCCCTTACGGATAAAGGAGAAGAGCTGTCTGAGCTGCTGGGAAAAATGTGCGAATTCAGCGACACGCTGATGGGCGAGGCGCTGGCCAGGAGATAGACGGGAACTGCCGGCGCGGCGGGAACTGCCGATCCCACCGGCCGTCGGCTAAACTCTGAGAAAGATCTTCTTCTTGTACAAGATATAAAGAAAGGCCCATTTTACGGCCAGGAAACAAAACACCAGCGCCAGGGCGTTCCAGGGGCTGGCAATCAATTGCCCTACCCAGTGGAAGAAGCCGTCGGTCGCATAATCCCATTTGATGAAATGAGGAGACAGGTAGATAAGAATGGAGTTCATGCCGATAACGGTGAAGAAGAATGCCCATTTTTTATACCCCAGCACGTCGATGACATAATAAAATCCAGCCAGCAACAGCAGGCTGATCCCACCCACATTCAGCACAAAAGAGCTGGTCCACAAATTTTTGTTGATCGGGAAAATAGTATTCCAGGCCAGCGCCAGCGCCAGGGAAACAACCCCGGCAAGCGCCATCCGGCTTGCTTTGGCGGCCGGTGAAAAAGAGGCGTTTTTTAAGAAATTGCCCGTCAGTATGCCCAGCAGCGCAGTGCCGATAGCCGGTATCGTAGACATCAGCCCTTCCGGATCATGAATACCCAGGTACAATTTTCCGGGGAGGATCGAGCGATCGATATAAGACGCAAAATTGCCTTCCATCGTCAGATCGCCGTGAGGGAAGCCCGGTGCAGAAGTAAAGCTGAGCAGCAGCCAGTAGCCGATCAGCAGAGAAGCGAACCAGACGATCTGCGCCCGTTGTTTGGTGTACAGGTAAATGATATTGGCAAACATATACGCCAGCCCGATCCGGCCCAGCACACTGCCAAACCGGATTTCCGAAATGGGATGGATCCTCAGACCGTTGTTGTAAATGATCCCCAGCAGGACGAGGATGAGACCGCGCCGGATAACCCGGGCCAGCAGCCGGCTGCGGGGCGTTCCCTTTTCCAGCTCCCTGCCAACGGAATAGGGTGTAGCTACCCCCGCGATAAAGAGGAAGAGCGGAAAGATGAGATCATAGAAATGAAAGCCATTCCAGGCGGGATGCTCGAACTGGTCGGAAATAGCCTGCCAGAAAGGGCTGCTGGTATTTTTGGCGATCGTGTGGAAAATCTCTTCTCCGCCCATGATCCAGAACATATCGAATCCCCGCAGGGCATCGAGTGAATAGAGTCGTTGGGAAGGCGTTGCAGGCGTCATATGAACCATGAATATAAAAGAAATTTAACAACCTTTAAACATAAACGGAAGAATATGTAGAAAAATTACCTCTAAAGACAAGAGGCGCCCCGCATCTGGCTGACAGCAGCCCCCGCACCCGCCGTGGCAGGGTTCTTGATTCTCTTATGGTGATCTAAGATCGATTTTATCACTAAAAATGAAATTATGAAGAAGATCATTTTGGGAGTTTGTCTATTATCTGCCAGCACGCTGATGTGCACAGCAGTCTATGCCTCGGATATGACCGCACCTTTCAAGGTAAGATCGGCTTTCCACCATGAATACAAGGATGCTACCGCCCCTGTCTGGATATTGAAAGAGGGAAAATGGGATGTCAGTTTCAAAAAAGGTGGTAATGTTTCCATGACTGCCTCTTACAATTGGTCCGGACACCGGATCGATTCCTGGATGGCGGTTGAGCAAAGCGCCGTTCCGACAAAGGTGATCGACCAGCTGAAGGATAAATACCCCGAAGGGTATTCGCATGAGTTCACCAAAATACAAAGGCCCTGGAAAAGGGATTTGTATCTGGCGAAGGTGAAGGAAAAGGGATCGTTCAAATCTCTGTACCTGGATAAAAACGGGCACGAATTCGATTACGCGAGCCGGTAGAGATGCCGGGTAAATAGGAAGAGGCGGTCCGGTGACGGACCGTCTTTTTTTTGCTGGAATGAAAAATCTTACTATGCAGGTCCATGGCAAACCGGCAAGGGCGGCTATCGATCCGTTGGGGCTGCTTATCGACCGCAGGCCGGATGACAATGGAAAGAATCTTTAAAAATATTTGGTGAAACAAAAAACCGGGCGTAGTTTTGCTAACGCTGTTACAAAATGTAACGCAGATACAAAATGGGAATCACCGATCGTAAACAACGGCAAAAAGAAGAGATCCGGACCAGCATCCTGGACACCGCGTGGGAAATGGTCGTCACCGAAGGATGGCAGTCTTTCTCGATCCGTAAGGTAGCCGATGCAATTGAATACAGTGTGCCCGTCATCTACAGTCATTTTGAAAATAAAGACGCTATATTATTGGAATTCAACAGAAAAGGATTTCAACTACTGGTAGAAACCCTGAAGGTCGCCAAGGTTGACGCCGAAAAACCGGCGGACCAGCTCCGGACCATGGGCCGGGCATACTGGAATTTTGCTTTTGACAACAAGGAGTATTACCAGCTCATGTTTGGCCTCGGTATCCCCACCTGTGACACGGCGAGCAAGATCCCGGCAATGGGAGATTTCAATGCCGTGATCACCAGCAGCATCGTAGGGATGGTGGCGCCCGGGAAAAAACCGGCCTTCGATCCCTGGCTGAAATACCAGTCTTTCTGGTCCATGCTCCATGGGCTGGTATCGATCAATATGGTATCACCAAGCCGGGCGGAGCAGCCGGGACAGGGACATGAAGGCCATAAAGCATTGCCGCAGCAGGTACTGGAAGACGTCATGTGCAGCTTTATCCGCGGGATCGAAGCGGCAGAAGCGGCGCGACCCGATTAGTGCTTCGCGAGGGCAGGCCTTTTTTTTGGCCCGGGTCGATAACAGTGTTATAATTCATACGATTAGTAGAATCCATAGGGGCAATAACAAATAAAATTCTTAAACAATAACATTTAAAAAAATCATTATGAGCCTTTTAGAATCTTTGAACTGGCGCTATGCCACCAAACGAATGACAGGGGAAAAAGTACCGCAGGAGAAAGTGAACGCTATTTTAGAAGCAGCCCGGCTGGCGCCGACAGCCAGCGGCATCCAGCCCTTTAGCATTTTATCGATCAGCGACCCGGAAATACTGGCAAAGATCCAGCCGATCGCCCATAATCAGCCGCAGATCACCGAAGCCTCCCATTTGCTGGTATTTGCCGCCTGGGATAATATCACCCCTGAACAGGTCGATCAAGTTTTCAGCCAGGTCATCCGTGAAAGGAATCTGCCCGCTGACGCGCTTGACGATTATAAAGCCCGGCTGATCACCCATTTCGGCGCCCTGAGCCAGGAAGAAAGATTCAATTCTGCCGCCCGCCAGGCTTACATCGCCTTCGGGGTTGCCATCGTGGCCGCCGCTATGGAAAAGGTCGATGCGACACCAATGGAAGGATTTAAAAACGCCGAACTCGACAAATTGCTGGGCTTAAAGGAAAAGGGACTCCGCAGCACCTCCCTGCTGACCCTGGGCTACCGGGATACGGCCAATGACTGGCTGGCTAATCTTAAAAAAGTTCGCCGTCCTATCGAAGAACTGGTAATCGAGTTATAAATTCGCCGGGGATTTACTTACGTTTGCCCAAATCAATGTTTAGACAACAATGCCTTTATCGTTAACACATAAAAACACAAACAAAATGAAGAAAATCATTGTCATTACCACTGCTTTTTTATTGACGGCAGGCGCCGGCTTTGCACAGGACTGGACCTGGGATAAAGCACATTCCCAGCTGAATTTCGGGGTCACTCATATGACCATCAATGAGATCGACGGTACCTTCAGCACCGTAGATGCCAAACTGACCGCCACAAAGGATGACCTGAGCGATGCCCAGATCACCCTTACCGCGGATGTGAACAGCATCAACACAGGCAATGAACAGCGGAACAATCATCTGAAAAGCGATGCCTTCTTCGATGCGGCCAAATACGGTACACTGACGTTTACAAGCACTTCTTTTCAAAAAGTCGATGGCAAAAATTATACGCTGAACGGAAACCTGACCTTGCATGGCGTTACCAAACCGGTAGTGCTGAACGTCGTCTTCAACGGCACCATTGTGAGCCCCATGAATAAGAAGACCATCGCCGGGTTTAAAGTGAAAGGCATCATCAAGCGCAGTGATTTCGGGATTGCGCCCAGCTTCCCCGTTACGGCCGTCAGCGACGAAGTAATGCTGAATGCCAACGTAGAATTCGTTAAAAACTAGTTATGAACAAGTTTTTCTATCCCGCTGCGGCCGTCCTGATCCTGGCCGGCAGCGCCTTTACCTTCCTGGCAGCCCCGGGCTGGCAGATTACGGAGGGGTACTCGATCTCTTTTTCAAGCGACGATGCGGGCGGTATTTTTAAGGATTTCAAGGGCAGCCTTCTTTTTGACGAGCAAAACCCCGGCGCCGGCAAATTCGATGTGGTGATGGATGTTGCATCTATCAACACGGGCAACGGGTTGCAGAATAAGCACGCCAAAAGCGATGAATGGTTCGATGCCGCCAAATACCCGCAGATACATTTTGTCAGCAAGTCGATCGTCCGAACCGCAAGCGGTTACCAGGTGACGGGAGACCTGGATATGCACGGCGTAAAAAAGGCGATCAGCTTTCCGTTTACCTTTAAGAAGACAGCACTGGGAGGAACGTTCGCCGGCAGTTTCATGATCAATCGGAATGATTTCAACATCGGCAAGCCCGGGGGGGACGTAGGAGAACAGATCAAGCTCGACATCAACGTACCGGTGACGAAAATATAAATATTCTTTTATGATGAAGAAATCTTTAGCACTGGGAATTATTTCGGGCCTGCTGGCAGGAATAGCCGGGGTCATTTATGCCCGATTGTATTATTCGATCAATGAAGCGGATTTCTCCCCTGTAGTTTCGACCGTGAAGATCATAACGGCGAGCCTTTTCGGGGGAGTGCTGGCGGCCATCGGGTATACGTTGCTGGACAGATGGCTGAAGGCCAGGGGAGAGATCGTCTTCAATCTCCTGTTTACCCTGATCAGCTTTATTACCCTGCTGGGACCAATAGCGGTGAGATTGCCCCGAAACATCGATACGCCGGAATTGTTCCCGGGAATGGTGATACCCATGCATTTTTTCCCGGCCCTGGCATGGTTCACCCTGAAACCGATATTTATAAAGAGCAAATAAAACAATACAACTGGCATTACTAAGCGCGAATGGCTCTGACTGACAAATGCCCGGCGTATAATACGCCGGGCATTTGCTTTAAATTCCCTTGCTGGCACAAGAATTTAGATGGATATTTGTATAATTCCATTTTATGAGTAAAAGGGTACTGATATTGGACGATGACCTGGATATCCTGCAGATCTGTACGATTGTACTACAAAAGAAAGGTTTTGATGTTTTGACCCTGAATAACTCCAACCAGGTGGTGGAGCAGGTCTTAGCCTACAAGCCGGACGTCATTCTAATGGACAATTGGATCCCCGGCCCGGGCGGGATCGAAGCTACACGGACCCTCAAGATGGGCGCGGACACCCAGGATATCCCGGTCATCTTCTTTAGCGCCAACAGCAATGTGACCCAACTGGCCCAGGAAGCAAAAGCGGATTATTTCTTACAGAAACCTTTCGATATCAGTGAACTGGAGGGTATCGTCCAACTGGCTATCCGCCCCGGCAAGAAGGTTGGCAGCTGACAAATTGAATTAAATTCATAAAATGATTGTTTTTCAGAATAAAATTCTCAATTTTGCTACGAGAATGTACTTTATTCAAGAAAACCAATCTAAATGCCAACTGCTCCTGTCCTTGCCCTCCCTTCCGGCGCCCGCCACGGACGTATAGAATCCATCGACCTTTTAAGGGGTATCGTCATGATCATCATGGCACTGGATCATGCCCGGGATTATTTCAACAACAGCGCCTACCTGTTCGACCCCACAGATCTCCGGCACACGACGACGGCATTATTCTTCACCCGCTGGATTACACATTACTGCGCGCCGGTCTTTATGTTGCTGTCCGGTATATCCGCCTGTCTGTATGGGAAAAAGAACGGCCGGAAGGCGGTATCCTTTTTTCTGTTAACCCGGGGGATCTGGCTGATCCTTGCCGAACTGTTTATTGTCACGCTGGGGTGGACGTTCAACACTCATTATTCCATCTTTATCTTACAAGTCATCTGGGCTTTTGGGATCAGTATGATCGCCCTGTCCGGGTTGCTGTATGCCGGCCGCGGCGCCTTGCTGGCGGTGGCGCTGATCCTGATAGGGGGACACGATCTGCTGGATGGCATACATATCGGCGGCGACAGCTTGCCCGCGTTTGCCTGGGCATTCCTGCACCAGCAAGGTGGTTACAGTTTCGGCCCGATCAATGTTTTTATGGGTTATCCTATTTTACCCTGGATTGGATTGATCGCATTGGGCTACTGGCTGGGTGAGCTATACGGTCCCGAACAGGACCCCGTGGCAAGAAGAAAGATCCTGGGGCGGTTGGGCTGGGGCACTATCGGGTTATTTGTGCTTGTCCGCGGCATCGACGCCTACGGTGACCCCTCACCCCGGTCTTCCCAACCCAGCCCGGTCTTTACCCTCTTGTCTTTTTTGAATGTCTCCAAATATCCGCCTTCCCTACTGTATATCCTGATGACCCTGGGGCCGGCGTTGCTTTTTTTGTCGGCTGCGGAAAAACCGTTGAATGCCCTGACCCGGCCGCTGGCCGTCTTTGGCCGGGTGCCGATGTTCTATTACCTGGTGCATATTTACCTGCTGCATGGGCTGGCCGTTATCGGGGCAGCCTTATCGGGCCATCACGCTTCGGATATGACTTTTCTGACCAATTGGGTAACGGCAAATCCCCAATTGAAAGGATATGGATTTAGCCTGGGAGTAGTGTACGCGGTTTGGATCGGGTCTGTTTTGCTGCTGTATCCCTTGTGTAAATGGTTCGATAGCTATAAAAGAAACCATTCGGCGCAACAAAAATGGCTGAGTTATTTATAGCCCAGCCCCCTGATAAAGCCGGGGATCTCGCCGGTCGGGAGGATAACGTCGGGTTTCATCCGGGTGATCGCCTGCTGCGGCATATACGGCACTTCGGCCGTTGCGGGATCCTGGACGAGCGTAAGCCCTCCCCGCTCCTGCACATACTGCATACCGTCGGCGCCGTCGGCATTGCCACCGGATAGTAATAAGCAGATGAGGCCGGAGCCATATACGTCGGCGGCGGAGCGGAAGGTAACGTCGATGCTTGGACGGCTGAAATGAACCCTTTCAGAATAATCCAGGGAGAAGCTGCGATCGGTCTCGAGCAGGACATGGTAATCGGCCGGGCAGAGGTAAACGGTTCCATTCAGCAGCGGCTCTTTCTCTTCCACTTCTTTGATGGACATATTGGTGCGGGAAGAAAAAAGGTCTTCCAGGCTGGAGTCGAAGACACCATTGCGGTGCAGGACGACGAGCACCGGCATGGGAAAACTATCCCCGATCGCCGCCAGCAGGGACAGGATCACGTGCAGACTGCCTGCACTGCCGCCGATCACCAGCAGTCTATCAGGCTTCATGGACCTTCCTCCAGATTTTTTCTTTACCAACCTGGCGGTAGCGGCCGGCAATGGGTGAGAAACGCAGGGATTCTTTGGACCCCAGGGCCAGGTAGCCGAAGTTCTCCAGGCTATAGTCGAACAGCTGAAATACCTTGGACTGAAGGGCCCGCTCGAAATAGATAAGCGTATTGCGGCAAAGGATCAGCTGAAATTCGTTGAAGGAGAAATCGGATACGAGGTTATGGGTGGAAAAGATCATTTTCCCCGTCAGCGAAGAATCGAATTTGGCCAGGTGATAATTGGCCGTATAGTAGGAAGAAAAATCGTGGACGCCGCCGGACTGAATATAATTCTCCGAATATTTCTGCATCTGGGTGACCGGAAAAATGCCTTTCCGCGCCTTGTCGATGACCTGCGGGTTGATATCCGTGCCATAGAGCAGGGCCTTGTGCAACAGACCGGCTTCTTTCAGCAGAATGGCCATGGAATATACTTCTTCCCCGGTAGAGCATCCGGCATGCCAGATCCGGATAAAGGGATAGGTCGCGAGCACGGGCAGGATGGTGGTGCGCAGGATGCGATAGAAAGAAGGGTCCCGCAGCATTTCCGTTACGTTGACGGTTATCTCTTCCACAAACCGCCGGAAATATTGGCTGTCCGTTTGCAGACGGTACCGGAATTCCGCAAAGCTGGGAAATTTATCCAGGGTGAACAGCCGCTGCACCCGGCGGAGCAGGGAGGCTTTGGAGTATTCGGTAAAATCGTAGCCATACCTTGCGTAAAGGTCGTTCAGCAGCAGCTCTACCTCCTCATATTGTATCGGGCTTTTGTCCATCGTTACTTTTCGTATAACCATATTCTTAACAGCGATAAAAGCTGGTCGATGTCCACCGGTTTGGAAATATAATCGGAAGCTCCGGCCTGGATACATTTTTCACGATCGCCGGCCATGGCTTTGGCGGTGACGGCGATGATCGGCAGGTGACGAAGGAGGTGGTTCCTGCGGATACTGGAAATGGCTTCAAATCCGTCCATCTCCGGCATCATCATATCCATCAGCACGATATCGACCGGGTTATCCTCCGCTATGGCAAGGGCTTCTTTTCCATCCATGGCGGTAAGAACTTTCATCTTGTGCTGCTCCAGCGCCTTCGTCAGGGAAAAGATATTGCGGACGTCGTCATCGGCGACGAGCACCGTTTTGTTGTTTAGCACTTCTCCCAGGGCGCCATGCCTGCCGAAAGTGCCGGAGAGGTCCTTGTCGCCGCCTTCTCCGACGACATGCAGGAATAGCGAGACTTCGTCAAGTACCCGCTGATAGGAATGAGCCGTCTTTACCACGATGGAATCGGCGTATTGCCGGAGCCGGGCTTCCTCACCTTTGGTAATATTCATCCCGGTAAAGACGATGAGGGGGATGTCCGCCAGGTCGGGGTTTTTCCGGACCATTTCGAGCGTTTCCAGTTCCTCCTTTCCGGCTTCACGGCTGAGAATGACACCGTGAACAGTGTCTTTTTTAAGAAGGCCGATACTGTCGGCGATAGTGCCTGCGATCTCCATATAAACATCATGGGTACCCAGAAAATAGGCCAGCGCCTGGGCATGACGGCCGTTGTCTTCCACGATCAGCACTTTTTTGGCGCTGCGGTTGAGGACATATTCGATCCGTTCAAAGACATTGTCCATGTTCTCGAAGGCCATAGGCTTTGACAGAAAATCGACGGCTCCTTTCTGAATGCTCTCGTTCCTCACTTCAAAGGAAGAAATAATATGCACGGGGATAGACCGGGTGTGAGGGTCTTTCTTCAGTTCTTCCATGACCTCCCAGCCGTTCTTTACCGGGAGCTGGATGTCCAGCAGGATGCCCATTGGCCGATAGCGCCTTGCCATGCGGATGGCGGCGTCCCCGCTGACCGCCACGATGCCCTTGTATCCTTTTTTCCGGCTGAATTCCAGCAGCGAGCCCGCAAAAAAAGTATCGTCTTCCACGATGAGCAATAACTTGTCGCCGGCGCTCAGTCCATTCCGGTCGTCCGGTATTTCAGCGGGTATATCGGTCAGGGTAAGGACAGCGCCCTGGCCGTGGCCAATACGGGCCGGGGAGGGCGTCTCCATCGATGACCCGGGGGTGCCGGCCGGAGGGGCGACCGCTTCCATCCTGAATTGCGGGATGACGACTTTAAATTCGGAACCGTCGCCGGGATGGCTGATAAGACCAATCTCACCGCCAAGCAGTTTGCTCAGCTCGCGGCTGATAGAAAGCCCGAGACCGGTACCGCCGTATTTCCGCCGGGTGGATCCGTCGGCCTGCTGGAAGGCTTCGAAGATGAGCTCGTGTTTGTCGGCAGAAATACCGATACCGGTATCCGCAACGGAGAATTCGATAAAATTCGGCTGGGTGGCGGGGCCTGCGTGCAGGGTGACGGATCCCTTGGAAGTGAATTTAAAAGCATTGGACAGCAGGTTCTTCAGGATCTGTTCCAGTCGCAGTTTGTCGGTCTCCAGCTGGGCCGGCGTGCCTTCGCCCGTGACGATATTCAGGTCGAGGTTCTTGTCTTTTGCGATAGGGCCGAAGAGCATCCGCATATCATCGATGATCTCCGTTACAGGCACGATGGTATGTTCGAGCGGCAGCTTGCCGGATTCGATCCGGGAAAGGTCCAGGATCTCATCGATCAGCTGCAGCAGGCCCTGGCCGGAATTCCGGATGACACGGGCGTATTCGATCTCCTCGGCGGAGAGATTATGGCCGCCGTTCTCTGAGAGAAGCCTTGACAACAGAAGAATGGAGTTGAGCGGTGTCCGCAGCTCATGCGACATATTGGCCATAAACTCGGACTTGTATTTAGTGCTGAGGGTCAACTCTTCCGCCTTTTTCTGGATGTCTAAATTGCGGAGCAGGACGAGCTGGTTCTTTTCTTCAAGCGAGCGGCTTCTTTCTTCCAGCTCCTGGTTGGTTTGCATCAATTCTTCCTGCTGTACCTTCAGCTCTTCTTCGGAGACCTGGAGCTTTTCAGCCTGCACTTCCAGCTCGAGGTTGAGACTTTCCAGCTCGCTGTGTTGTGACTGCAGCTCTTCGGTCTGCGCCTGTGTCTCTTCCAGCAACTCCTGCAATTTGACCCTTGACTCGATGCTGTGTACAGCAGTGCCGATATTGTCGGCGATGCTGGTGAAAAATTCCTGGTCGCGCAGCGTATACTCTTCCAGGCTGCCCAGCTCGATGACCCCTTTGACCTTCTTTTCGTGGAAGAAAGGGATGGCGATGATGCTGCGGGGCCGGATCTCGCCGCTGCCGAAGCTGACTACCCAATCACCGGGATAGATATCCCCGATCTGCATCTTTTTCCCTTTGAGCGCGACCTGGCCGACAATGCCTTCACCGGTCCGGAGGGTCCGCCGGCTGCCACCGGACCGCAGGGCATACTGCCCCCGGAGGGTGAGCAAATCATGGGTGGCGTCCAGCAGGTAGAAGGCGCCGACCGTGCTGCGGCTGTATTCTGCGACAAATTCGATGATATTGGTCACAAGGGTCTGCATATGGGTCTCTCCTGCCATCATATCGTTGAGACGGGCGATGCCGGTTTGCAGCCATTCCTTATCGGACAGCAGGCCGAAGGAATATTCCAGGGATTCGGCCATTTTATTCAGGGAGCCGGAGAGGACGCCGAGGCTGTCCTTCTCTTCGTCCGAGACACGGGTCCGGTAATTACCTGCCGAGATCTTGTCCGCGATATCGCCGATAATATTGATACGCCGGGAGATATCCGCATCTTTCTGCTGCAGCACCGCATAGAGGGCAGCCCTTTCGAGGAAATCGTTGTGTACCCGCCAGTAAAAGACGAGGGTGATGAGGATGGAAAGCAGGGCCGCGATGACGATGAGAACGGGCGTATAGCCGGAATACTTCCTGACTCTTGCAACGCGGAGCACCATCAGCCGGCGCTCTTCCACCTGCATCCGCTGGAGGATCTGCCGCGCGTCGCGCATATATTCCCTGGCTTTTTGAAGGTCTCCCAGGCTGAAAATATTGGTTGTCATTTTCTGATCGATGATCTCGCCGATAAGGACGAGCGGCTTAAAGATCACCGCGCGCAGATCCTGCATATTCTTTTGCTGGTTGGGATTATCCGAAGTCATGTCCTGGATACTGTCGAGCAGGATATGAATCCGGTCCGTAGCCGTACTGTAGGACCGGAGAAAACTCGTGTCCCCGGTCAGCAGGAAGCCCCGCGGACCCGACTCCGCATCACGGAGAGCAGACAGGGTATTGTCCAGCTTGATGATCACCGAATCGGTGTGGTCTACCCATTGAGATCCATCCATCAGGTTGTTGATGCTGCTGTAGGAAGCGACGGAGGTGATAATAAGGATCAGCAGGGAGAGACCAAACCCGATCTGGAGATTGCGCAGTAGTCCGGGTCGAGAAACGATGTTCATGGTGGGGTTGTTGACTTTTATGATTATACTGAACGAAAACTCAAACTGATTCCATCAGGCCGTAGCCGCCTGTAAGCCCGGATCCTCGAGCACGGGCACCGAAAAATAAAAAACGGATCCCTGGCCGGGCTCGCTCTCCACACCATATTCCCCTTCATGCCGGCGGATGATCTCCGCGCAGATATACAGGCCGATGCCAAGACCCTGAAACCGGTTGGCGGTCTCTTCGACCCGGTAGAACTTGCTAAAGACATTGGATTGGTGATCCTTACGGATCCCGATACCAAAATCCTGCACCCTAACGAAGAGCCGGCCGTTCGCGCTGATAGAGGCTTCGATCCGGATCTCTTTATTTTCCGGCGAATATTTGACGGCGTTGGTCAGGTAGTTGATGATGACCTGTTCGATCCGGGTTTCATCGCCATACAACTGGATATCGGCTTCGCCCGTCCGGATGATGCGATAGTCCGGATAGGTCTGCCGGATCATTTCGACCGCATTGGAAAGGGTGGCTTCGAAAGGAAATGCTTTTTTATTAAACTTGAGCTTTCCGCTTTCGATCTTGGACAGGTCGAGCAGGTCGATGATAAGGTTGTCCAGCTTGCGGATCTGGACGAGGGCCCGCTCAACATATAATTTTGTCGGATCTTCCGGGCCGATCGCGCGATCGAGCAGCTGCACATATGCCTTGATCGTTGTCAGCGGGGTCTTGAGCTCATGGCTGGCGATACTGATAAATTCATCCTTTTTCTTGACAGCCTGTTTCTGGTCCTCGATATCGGTGAAGGTGCCCACCCATTTGCTGATGGTATCTCCTTCCCGGATAGGGATGGCCCGCAGGAGATGGAAACGGTATTCCTCCTTTCCGATCGCACGGACGCGCACTTCCATTTCCAGGGCTTGGCCGGAAGCCACGGTCTTTTCCCACTGTCGCTCCAGATCGGTATCATCCGGGTGAGTATGCGGGAATTCCTGTTTGGAAGGGGAATACCGGAGCCAATGCTCGTTGACGAATTCGACCTTGCCGTCAGCACCGGTGGTGAAGGCGATCTGTGGAATCGACTCCAGGATGGAATGCAGCTCACCGGCCCTTTCCTGCAGCTCGTCTTCCACCTTTTTCCGGAAGTCGATCTCGGACCGGAGGCTGGCCTGGATACGGTTGAGCTCGCTGTTCTGTTCATAGAGCCGGTATAAAGTCTTGACCTTGAGCAGGAGTATTTCCGGGTCGATGGGTTTGGTGATATAGTCGCTGCCACCGGAGGTATAGCCCTTAGTGATAAATTTCTTATCGGTATTGGCGGCGGACAAAAAGATGATGGGGATGTCGCGGGCCTTACTATAGCCGCCAATGGCTTCCGCCACTTCGAAGCCATCCATGCCGGGCATCTGCACATCGAGGATGATGAGCGCATAGGATTGCCTGAGGATCTTCTTCAGGGCTTCTTCTCCGCTCAGGGCCGTATCGGTCGGAAAGGAATGTAATTCCAGGATGGTCTTGAGTGAAAAGATATTCTCGGGCTTGTCATCCACGATAAGTATCATAGTGAACAAAAATAAGTGATAATGTATACCGATAGCAGGAAAGGATGTGGAACTATTTCTACAATTTTTAGCCGCCAACCACGTGCCAGTTTTTTAATGAATAGTCCTGTCGCCTTTAAATAAGCCTTTTTACCCTAATTGGCGCAGCAGCCGTGAGGTCCGTTGCGATTTGGATTGATAATTGGATTTCTATAACAGTCACCTAACTCAATTCAGCTATATGGAACCCGTCCTTAACCGATATCAGCGCGCCAGGATCCGTGTCCGGGAAAAAAAGAGCCAGTGGAAAGGATTCTTCTATAATGCGGGGGACCTGGTAGCTTTTATGGGCCGGTTCTTCAAAGAGGTATGGAAGCCTCCGTATGAATGGCGCGAAGTCCTTTACCAGTGTTATCTCGTCGGATATAAGTCTACTTTTCTGATCGGCCTTACCGGCTTTATCATGGGGGTGGTGCTGACCATCCAGACCCGGCCTTCGATGGCGGCATTTGGCGCCATTTCCCTGATCCCGGGGATGGTGTCCGTTTCCGTGATCCGGGAGATCGGACCGGTGATCACCGCTATCATCTGTGCGGGTAAGGTCGGATCGCGGATAGGTGCTGAGCTGGGGTCGATGAAGGTCAGCGAACAGATCGACGCCATGGAGGTCTCGGCTATCAATCCTTACCGCTACCTCGTCGTCACGCGGACGCTGGCAACCACGCTGATGATCCCCTTGCTGGCCATCTTTGCCGACGTGATCGCGCTGTTCGGGAGCTATGTGGCAATGAATATCCACGATGCTACGACGCTGCGGCATTTTTTCCTGGTCGCCATGGCACATCTGGAATTCATCGATGTTTTCCCTGCCCTTGTCAAGACCGTCTTTTTCGGCTATGTGGTAGGCATCATCGGCTGTTACAAAGGATACAATGCCCGAAGGGGAACAGAAAGCGTCGGTATAGCAGCGAATTCCTCGGTGGTGGCTGCTTCGCTGGCAGTGTTCATCATCGATCTGATAGCAGCGCAGGTTACGGACTTATTATAATACCCATATGAAGTATACACAAAAAGATCAACCGGAAGAACCCAACGCGAAAACATACGACGAAGGCAACCCGGCAGAAGAGTGCGCCGCGGATGAAGCGCAGGCCATTACCGGCGGGAGCACGGGGGATCCTGCCATTCCCGATGTCGATGAAGATGATGATGATCGAGTACCTTTTATCGAGAAATCCGAAGAAGAGGTGATCGCGGAGCGGCAGGAGCGGCAGGAGGAGGCCGATGAGCAGGCGGACGCGCTGCGGAAGGCGGAGGAAGAACGACAGCTCGAATTCGCCAAACAAGGTGAAGAGCCGGTCATTGTCATCAAAGGTCTGAAAAAAGCATTTGGCGAGCATGAAGTATTAAGAGGGGTCGACCTGCATGTAAACAAAGGCGAGAACCTGGTGATCCTCGGGAAGTCCGGAACGGGAAAGTCGGTGCTTATCAAATGCCTGGTGGGACTGGA
>Ga0302326_10012582_pt1 | contig 18016 bp, 11 predicted proteins | sample Palsa_T0_3_FD_202264 | JGI IMG/M metagenome (GOLD analysis project Ga0302326, IMG submission 202264) | Peat permafrost microbial communities from Stordalen Mire near Abisko, Sweden - Palsa_T0_3 | ecosystem: Environmental > Terrestrial > Soil > Palsa > Peat permafrost | place: Sweden: Abisko...
GTTTTTTCCGGGTCCAGAATCTTGAACACCTGCTGTTTGTACGTCTCGGCATTGCGGTTGATTTCCTCGCGCGTCATGGGCGGCCGGGTGGTGTTGCGCCCGGTTGGATCGCCGATGAGTCCGGTCATATCGCCGATCAGAAAAATCACCGTATGTCCGAGGTCTTGGAAATGCTTCATTTTCCGCAGCAGGACGGTGTGGCCCAGATGTAGATCGGGCGCGGTGGGATCAAATCCGGCCTTCACGCGCAGAGGTTGGCCGGTCTTTTCGGATTGAATGAGGCGCTCACGCAATTCATCTTCGCGAATGAGTTCAGCGAGACCTTTCTTCAGATAGTTCAACTGTTCGTCGATCGTCACTACATTCATGGTAAAGCAGGGCCTGCCGTCAGCGCGGGGAATCGGCGATAAGCTGTGCAATGAGCGCTGGGGCTTCCATCGGGATGAAGTGCGAGTTTTCCGTCAAACAAAGATCGACGCCTTGCTGAAAGCTCGCGGCCAAATCCGGCGCGGTGGGTGACTGGCCCATCACATCTCCCGGAGCGGGAACTTTTCCGGCGCGGAGCACACGCACTGGAATCGTTATGCCGGCAATTTCGCCGTAGATGTCGGAAGCAGGAGCCGGACTGTTCTCATAAATAGACGCCTCAATCAACGGCGCACACGCCAGCACAAAACTGTCGCCATCCGGCAGCAATCCGTAATCGCAGTAATCGCGCAGCACGGCGCGATCCCAGTTGGCGAAGGGCGCCCGATCCTGGAACCGGTCGAACATCTCCTGCGCCGACTTCCACCGGTTGCGCCGCTTCGAGACAAAGTGGGCCTCGAGCCACGGGCCAACGTACGCGCCTCTCGGCCGAATGACGGGATCGATCAGCAACAGAGACGAGAAAGACTGAGGGCGCAGCGCCGCGCCCAACGTTACAGCGTGGCCGCCCATGGAATGTCCCACGCCGATTGCTCCGGACAATTTTAGCGCCTCGGCCACTCCCGCGACATCGGCGCCGAAATTCCGCCACTCATAAGGAGGCGCGGGTTTGCTGCTGCGGCCGTGCCCGCGCGCATCCAGCGCAAAGGAATGCCTTCCGGCAAGATGCGCGATCACTTGATCCCAACAGCGCGCATGGAATCCAGTGGCATGGCAAAAAAAGATCGGCGGATCCTCGCCGGGCCATTCAAACAGCGCGATCTCGACATCGTGGACTGCGACCCTGCTCTCGACGGGCATTTCTAACCAGTCTAGCCGCGACGACCCAGGGAAAGACAAAGGCGGAAGATGGCAACTCGCCATGAGTGATTCGATCCGCGATAACCTCAATGGCTAGGCGCTCGATGTCGCTGATGACCTCTTCGCGGGTCTGGCCTTAGCACATCACGCCCGGCAGTTCCAACGCCTCGGCAATCCAGCGGCCGTCTTCTTCCCGATCCAATTCGATCGTGAGGTTCATGCCTTCATGATACTTATCGGCGTTCATGCGCGGCGGAATCAAATTTGCACCCCGCGCCTTCGCCTGTGATAACATCGATTGTGCCGAAGAGATTACTGGGCGTTATTCCTGCCCGGTTTGCCTCCTCCCGATTTCCTGGAAAATCCCTCACCCTAATCGCCGGTAAGCCCATGCTCCAACATGTTTATGAGCGGGCTAGCCAGGCGCGCTATCTTACCAAGGTGATTATCGCCACCGATGACGAGCGCATCTACAATGCCGCCCGTTCCTTCGGCGCGCAAGTGCAAATGACCCGCGGCGACCATCGATCCGGCACCGATCGCGTGGCCGAAGTCGCTTCTTCCGATACCGCCGAGGTGATCGTCAACATTCAGGGCGACGAACCGCTGATCGATCCCACTGCCATCGACGCCGCTACGCTTGCGCTAACGTCCGATCCTGAAGTTCCGATGGCCACGCTCAGCAAACGAATCGAAGATACAAGCGAAATAGACAATCCGAATGTTGTTAAAGTAGTGAGCGACCTGACCGGCAACGCCATTTATTTTTCGCGGTGCCCCATTCCCCATGGGGGGAAAACACATTTCAAACATATCGGTCTTTATGTATACCGGCGCGATTTCCTGCTGGCCTATTCCGGCCTTCCGGTGGGTCCCCTCGAGCAGGCCGAGGGGTTGGAGCAATTGCGGGCGCTGGAGAATGGCTATCGCGTCCGCGTAATCGAAACCGAATACGAGTCGCTCGGCGTGGATACGCCCGAGGATCTCGAACGAGTAACAGTTCTCTTTGAACCTTCTTTGTCGAAATCATAGAGGTGAGGATGCCAGCGACCAAGTACATATTCGTAACGGGGGGCGTGGTTTCGTCTCTTGGCAAAGGCATTGCGGCCGCATCCATCGGGTGTTTGCTCGAAAGCCGCGGACTGCGTGTAACGTTGCAGAAGTTCGATCCCTATCTGAACGTCGATCCCGGAACCATGAGCCCGTTTCAGCACGGCGAGGTGTATGTCACAGACGACGGCGCTGAAACTGACCTGGATCTCGGTCACTATGAGCGCTTCACGCACGCCGAGCTGAGCCAAAGCAATAATCTGACATCGGGAAGAATCTACGAACAGATCATCCATCGCGAGCGCCGTGGGGATTACCTGGGCAAGACGGTGCAGGTGATTCCGCACGTCACCAACGAGATCAAAGCCGCCGCGCGCAAAGTGGCGGCTGACGTGGATGTGGTGATCGTCGAGATCGGGGGCACGGTGGGCGACATTGAATCGCTGCCGTTTCTCGAAGCCATCCGCCAGCTCCGGCATGAGCTGGGCCGCGACAACACAGCGTTCGTGCACGTCACGCTGGTGCCCTGGATCGCCGCGGCGCAAGAGCTGAAGACCAAGCCCACGCAGCACAGCGTGAAAGAACTACGCGCCATCGGTATTCAGCCCGACATGCTGCTGTGCCGCTCCGAACGTCCGCTGCCGCACGACATGAAGGAGAAGATCGCGCTGTTCTGCGACGTGGATGTGGAAGCCGTAATCACCGCCACCGACGTCACCTCGGTTTACGAAGTTCCGCTGGTGTTCGCCGAACAGGGCGTGGATGAAATTCTGCTTCGCTTGCTGCGCATGGACGATGCCCAGCCGCGCGATCTGAGCCGCTGGACCGGAATGCTGGAGCGCATGCAGAATCCGGAGGACGAAGTCGACATCGGCCTGGTGGGTAAGTATGTCGAGTATGAGGATTCCTACAAAAGTTTGAAGGAAGCGCTGTTGCACGGCGGACTTGCGCACCGTCTGAAAGTAAATATCCATTGGATTGAATCCGAGAACATGCATTGGCCGGAGTGCGCGCCCGATCTGGACAAGTTCGACGGCATTCTGGTGCCCGGCGGATTCGGAAAGCGCGGCGTGGAAGGCATGATCACCACCATCCGCTACGCGCGCGAAAAGAAGGTCCCGTATTTCGGAATTTGCCTCGGCATGCAGACTGCGGTAATCGAATTCGCCCGCAACGTCTGCGGACTGGAGCACGCCAATACCACCGAAGTGGATCCAGCCACGCCCGATCGCGTCATTTACAAATTGCGTGAGCTGAAAGGAGTGGACGAGCTGGGCGGAACCATGCGCCTGGGCGCTTATCCCTGCTTGCTGGCTGACGGAAGTCTGGCGCGCGAGGCCTACGGAACTTTCGAGATCAGCGAACGGCACCGGCATCGCTACGAGTTCAATCGCGAATACGAGAAGGTGTTGACCGAAGGCGGCTTGCGCATCGCAGGACAAACACCCGACGCCGTATACGTTGAGATCTGCGAAATCCCGGACCATCCCTGGTTCCTGGGATGCCAGTTCCACCCCGAATTCAAATCGAAACCGATGGAGCCGCATCCACTGTTCGCCGCGTTTATCGGTGCGGCGCACAAACACCGGGTCAGCCGTGCCAAGCCGGTACTTCGCGCGCGTCCCAAGCAGTTCTCGCACGCCGATTGAGCGGAGTTCCCACAATCGGTCGAGGAGAGCCGCTCGCGCTGATCGCCGGACCTTGCGTCATCGAGAGCGAGGAACATGTTCATTGGCTCGCCGCTGAGATTGGCAGGATCGCCGGACCGTTCGTCTTCAAAGCTTCGTTCGATAAAGCGAATCGCAGCTCTCTCTCTTCGTATCGAGGCCCGGGCTTGCGGGAAGGCGTCCGGATTCTCGCGGGATTGCGCCGCGAAGGCTACGCCGTACTGACCGATATTCACGAGCCATCGCAGGCGGAAACGGTGGCAGAAGCCGCGGATATACTACAGATCCCGGCGTTCCTTTGCCGCCAGACCGATCTGCTGCTGGCAGCCGGCCGCACCGGGCGAATCGTGAATATCAAGAAGGGCCAATTCGTCTCGCCCTACGAAATCCGCAACGCGGCCGAAAAAGTAGCCTCGACTGGGAATGACAAAATCCTGCTGACCGAGCGCGGCTCTTCCTTCGGCTATAACAACCTGGTGGTGGATATGCGAGGCCTGGCAATTATGCGGGAGTCCGGCTGGCCGGTGATTTTCGACGCCACGCACAGCGTCCAGATTCCGGGCGGCCTGGGCCACGCCTCCGGCGGAGAGGCGAAGTTTATTCCCACGCTGTCGCGCGCCGCCGTGGCCGCGGGCGTGGATGGCGTGTTCCTGGAAGTTCACGAGGCTCCCGAGCGCGCATTGTCCGACGGACCGAATGCGCTGCGGCTGGATTTACTGGCGGCATTGTGGGAAAAGCTGCAAGCCATCCACCGTCTTATTTGATTCCATCCCCTGTCCCGAATCCGATCCCGTGGATCGCGTGAATGACGATTCCGAATCGCGACCGCAAGGGAGTGGTTCGGTGACGCGCGAGCGTGATCTCCAGTCTTCGCAGCGTTAGAATGAAGACTTGATCAAACCAACCGCACTCTTCCTCTTCTTGCTGACCTCCTTCGGCTCCGCGCAGGTGAACGTTCTGACCGCCAACTACGACGACCAGCGGACCAATTCGAATCTCCAGGAAACGATACTTAGCCAGAGCAACGTCAACACCAGCAACTTCGGAAAGCTCGGCTACTTTCCCGTGGATGGCGAAATCTACGCCCAGCCGCTTTTTGCGACCGGCGTACAAATCACCGGTCAAGGCCAGCGCAATGTGGTCTACATCACCACGATGCACAACAGCATATATGCGATCGATGCGGACCAACCGGCATCCCCCACCGCTCTCTGGAAAGTGAACCTCGGCCCTTCTGTGCCTTCGTGGGTTCTGAACTTTACCGACATCCTGCCGGAAGTAGGCATTCTCAGCACGCCCGTGATCGATCTGACGCGGCAGGTGATCTACGTTGTTTCCGACACGCTGGAAGCCGGCGTACCGGTGTTCCGCCTGCATGCCTTGTCGCTGGCTGACGGGCAGGAAATGTTGAACGGTCCTGTTGCGATTTCGGCGGCGCTGCCAGGGCACGGTGCGGGAAACATCGGCGGGACGTTGACTTTCAATCCGTCAATTGAACTGCAACGGCCCGGCATCGCGCTGGCCAACGGAAAGTTGTATCTGAGCTTCGGTTCCCGTGCCGATCTGGACAACTGGCATGGCTGGCTGATGAGCTACGATGCCGCGACGCTGCAACAGATTGCTGTGGTCACTACGTCGGCCAATGGTTATGGGGCATCCATCTGGCATTCCGGACTCGCGCCTGCAATCGACGCGAGCGGAAATATATATGTTGCGACGGGCAACGGCGATTTCGACGGGTCCGTCAACTTCGGTGAATCGGTTCTCAAGTTTTCCGGCACCGACCTCACACTGGCTGACTGGTATACGCCGGATACCTGGGCCGCGTTGAACGACACCGATTCCGACCTTGGCTCGTCGGGCGTAATTCTACTTCCGAATACGAATCAAGTGGTCACCAGCGGAAAGTCCGGCGATCTATTTCTGATTCAGAGCGATTCGATGGGGCATCTCGGGCCGAAGAACACCAGCACCGTCCAAAACATCCAGGCCAATCAAGCCGGCTCGCATACCATAGCCCTTTGGAACAGTCCGAACGAACCGATTTTATATATCCACGAATCGGGGCACGGGCTGAGCGCGTTTGAGATTGCCAACGGCAAAATCAATAGTAAGGCGGTTTCCGGATTTACGCCTCCGAACCCGACCGTCTTCGCCAATGTAACCATCTCGGCCGATCCCGATAATCCAGGAAGCGCGATTGTGTGGTACACGGTGGGCAATAACTCAATCACCCTACAACCTGGCACGCTGCATGCCCTGGACGCTTCCGATCTGACCCATGAATTCTGGAATAGCGACATGGTACCCACCGACAGCATGGGCCGGTTTGCGAAATTCGTTGTGCCCACGGTGGCAAATGGCCGCGTATACGTGCCGACCTTTTCGAATGAGCTGGTGATCTACGGTTTGTTGACTGCAGGCTCCTCGCCTGTTGACGAGGGGCCGCCGCAGATCACGGCCATCACCAGCAGGGCAAGTTTTCTGACTGGCGCAATCGCGCCCGGTGAGTTGGTGACAATTTTCGGCGCCAACCTGGGACCGGCAGTGCCGGTCGGCCCGCAAGTGGACGACACCGGTCACTTGGTCGCCAAGCTGTCGCATACGAAAGTGTTCTTCGACGGTGTTTCCGCCCCGCTGATATCCGCGTCCGCCAACCAGGTGAGCGCCCTGGTCCCTTTTGGTACTTCAGCATCCAAGATTCAAGTGCAGGTGCAAAACGGAAGCCAGTTTTCTCCGAATACTCCGGTGGCCGTAGCTCCGGCCGCCCCCGCGCTCTTCTCCAAGGATGGGACCGGCGGCAGAATCGGAGCGATTATCAATCAGGACGGCACGGGGAATTCGTATAGCAGCCCAGCCCCAAGAGGTTCGGTCATCACCTTGTACGGCACCGGCGCAGGGCAGACCAATCCAGGCGGGAACGACGGCCAGATAACTTCAGGCACCGCTTACCCTGTGCCGCAGCTTCCCGTGAAGCTGTTCATCGACGGTCAATCCGCCGACGTTTTATATGCGGGAGCGGCGCCGGGACAAGTCCAGGGCGTCATCCAAATCAATGCCCGCGTTCCGGCGTCGGCGTCCATCGGGCAAGTTCAGATCGTGCTGCAGGTGGGAACTTACTCCAGTCCGAATACCACAAGCGTGATCTTGCAATAGCGGGGGCAGGCGCTTTCCACTGCCTCCTGGTATGATTGTGAACCGATGACCGAACAACCCCGGTTTCGCCCATTCGTCCCCGAGAACATGCAGATGAAAGAGTTGACCCTGCGAGCGCTGTTGCTTGGTTTGGTGTTGACTGTCATCCTGGGAGCGGCCAACGCTTATCTGGGCCTGCATGCGGGAATCACCATCGCTGCCACCTATCCCGCGGCCGTGATCGGCATGGCGGTATTGCGACTCTTTAAAGGATCGCTCCTCGAAGAAAACATCACGCGTACAGCCGGCTCCATCGGCGAATCGGTGGCGGCGGGCGCCATCTTCACCTTGCCGGCGTTCCTGATCGCGGGGGCCTGGCCCTCGTTTGCTCCCAAAGATGCTTATTGGAAATCCACAGCGTTGATGGTGGTCGGAAGCATCATTGGGGTATTGTTCGTGTCGCTGGTGCGAAGAGTGATGGTGGAGGATCCGGAGCTGCCGTTCCCGGAATCGGTGGCGGCGTCGGAAATCCATAAAGCCGGCAGACGCGGCGCGGAAGCGGCGAAATTTCTGTTTTACAACATCGGGATCGGTGCTGTCATCCTATTCCTGGGCGAAATCCAGCTCTTCGCGCCGGACAAAGACTTTTTCATTCGAGTGGGGCTGCTCGGCAAGAGCGTTGTGAAATTGGGCAACCCGCAAAAAGCCTTGGGCGCCGGCGGCGTGACCATCGCGTCCGGTCCCTCCGTGAGCCCCGCCTACATCGGAGTTGGTTATATCATCGGACCGGAACTGGCTGCCATGAATTTCGCCGGCGGAGTTCTGGCCTGGGGTTTCATGGTGCCGCTTCTGATGTTCTTCCTAGGGCCGCGGCTGCACGACTTTCTGCCCGGCGTCTCAACGGATGAATCCTGGCTTGGAGTGGCCAACGCGGTATGGCGCTACATCGTGCGGCCCATTGCGGTGGGCGGCATGATGGTGGGTGCGGCTTACACTTTATTCAAGATGCGGAAAGGTCTCTTCGAGGGCCTTACGCGAGCGATTTCGGATTTAAAAGTAAGCGCCGCCCAAGCGCGCGAGACCAGCCGCACCGAGCAATACATGAGCTCAAAAACTGTCTTCGGCCTCATCGGACTCATGTTTCTGGTTATGATCGCACTTTACATCTACCTGGCTCATCAAGCCGTGGCAGGCATCGTGGCCGCCGTTGTCATGCTGATCATTGCATTCTTCTTCGCCACCGTATCCGGTTATCTGGTGGGAATGATCGGGTCCACCAATAACCCGGTTTCAGGACTGACGCTCACCACGCTAATTATTGCGGCGCTACTGATGGTGTCACTCGGAGTGTCCGGTCCCGGGGGCGTGGCCGTTGTGCTGGGAGTGGCCGCGGTAGCTTGTGTGTCTTCCGCCGTAGCCGGAGAACTGTTGCAGGATTTCAAAGTGGGATACATCCTGGGCGGAACTCCGCGCAAGATTCAAATCGCCGAGTTGATCGCGGTGGTGGTGGCCAGCGCCGCCATGTATTGGCCGCTCTACATCCTGCAAGCCGCGAATATCAAGAACGGCGGAACCGGCTTTGGCGATCCCAAACTATCCGCTCCGCAAGCCGGACTCATGGCCACTCTTGCTCAAGGCATCGTGGGTGGTGATATGCCTTGGCCTCTGGTGGTGGTGGGCGTCATGTTCGGCATCGTGATGATCATGCTCAAAGTTCGCAGCCCCATGCTGGTGGCGGTGGGAATGTACCTTCCCATTAACACCACGTCGGCTATTTTTCTGGGTGGTCTGTTTCGCTGGGTAACGGATTCCATGCGGAAAAGAGTCGGGCTCAACGACGCACAAAAGGCGCGCGTGGAGAACGTGGGCATACTCACGGCTTCGGGTTTGATCGCCGGGGAATCGCTGATGGGCCTGGTGATCGCGACCTTCCGGTTCTTTGAGTGGCCCCTGCCGAAAATATTCCCCAATCCGTCGTACTTGTTCGGAACCGCCGTCATCCTGTTGCTAGGTGTCCTGCTGGTGCGCCTGCCGCTGGCGAATGCCGGCCACCCCGATGAGCCGGCTCCTCCGGTTGCAATGATGTAGCGCGCGCACTCGTGCGCCACGTCCGTGCGAACACCCGAGCATCCAACGCAACCCGCTCCACCGTTTCTCCGTCTCAGCCTCTATAGGGAAGAAGAACCGGTCGCCGGATGTCACTTTATTGCTCCGGCGGCCGGCTGTGTGCGAACTTCGGCACGATCCTCTAACATAGGGAATTGCCCCGCATTAGTTCAGCTTCAGACTCGATTCATACCAAGTGGTCCCTGGTCTACTTGGGCGTGGCTATCACTACGCTCGCCACTCTCATCCTGGAATTGTCCCTGACGCGCATCTTCTCCGTTATCTTCTTTTATCACTTCGCTTTTCTTGCCATCTCCATCGCCTTATTCGGCCTCGGCGCAGGCGGCGTGTTCTCATACGTAGTGGCGGGCTGGCGCGGCAATATCTATTTCAAACTCGGGACTCTCGCCGTAATCAACAGCGCCGTGGTGCTGTTGTGCCTAACTTTCATGCTCTCCCACATCATCACGGACAAGCGTGCTTTGGTGGCTGTTTTTTTCGCCAGTGCGCTACCCTTCTTCTTTTCCGGAGCGGTGGTTTCGTTGGCGGTCGCCGAAGCCATCCAGCGCGTGGACCGTGTCTATTTCTTCGATCTGCTCGGCGCCGCCGGCGGATGCCTGCTTCTCGTCCCGCTGCTGAACCAATTCGGCGGCCCGAACACGGTGTTGGTAACATCTGTACTTTTCGCAGTCTCGGCCGCCATCTGGTACAACCTGGCCGGCACTCTCCGGGGACGCGTCGCCGCCGTGGCACTGGCTCTCGGGTTCGTCGCCCTCATCGTTTACAACTGGAAACTGCATCCCATCGATGTTCGCTATGCCAAGGGAGTGTCGCTTCCCAAGGAACAATTCGTACGGTGGAACAGTTTTTCCAGGATCGGGTTGGTCACCGGCGCCGGGTGGGCCTCCATTCTCATTGATGCGGATGCTTCCACGTTTATTCCGCGCTTCGATCTGGATCACCTCACGGATGTGGAAAAGCAGAAGTTGCTGGGGCAGGGGCCCGGCTTCCCGTATGTCTTGCGGCCCGGCGCCAAGACGCTAATTATCGGGCCCGGTGGCGGCTGGGACGTCGCGCGCGCCATTGCGTCGGGCAGCCAGGATGTCACCGGCGTGGAGATCAATCCCATCACCGCCACCACCATCATGCGCGAGCGCTTCCCGGATCTCAGTAACCGCCTCTATTTCCGTCCCGAGGTGCATATGTTTGTGGAGGACGGACGCAGCTTCGTACGCCGCAGCCAGGGAAAATATCAGGTTCTGCAAGCGACTCTGGTGGACACCTGGGCTTCCACGGCGGCGGGCGCGTTTGCACTTTCCGAAAATAATTTGTACACCACGGATGCTTTTCGGGATTATCTGGAACATCTCACCGATGACGGATTGATGGTGTTCACGCGCTGGGGATTCGATCCACCGCGCGAATCGCTGCGTCTGCTCTCGCTCGCGCGGATGGCGCTCGCGCAGTTGGGCGAGAACGATCCCGCTAAACACGTAATCGTGGTCCGTGAGGACGCCGAAAAGTTGAATGGCTGGGGCGCGCAGGATACCGTGGTGATCTTTCGCAAGCCCGCCACCGCTACGGATATCTCGCGCACGCTGGCGGCCACTGGAAACGGCCGGTTGCAGCGCTTGTACGTGCCCGGCGAAAAACAGGAAAACGCATTCACGCAGTTCCTTCTGAGTCCGGATCCTGACAAATTCCTCGCCGATTACCCGTTCGACGTTTCCCCCGTGGATGATGACCGGCCGTTCTTTTTTTACACCATACAGACCCGCGACATCTTGAAGTACTTCTCAAAGGATGCGGCGGATGCCAAAATCAACCGCGCAGTACCCCTGCTATTCGAACTATTGGGAGTCAGCGTACTCGCCACCCTGGTAGTGCTGGCGCTGCCTCCGCTGCTGCTGCGTACCCGGCTGCCCGTGGAAAAAGGTCTGCGCGGGTTCCTGTTGTACTTCGTGTGCCTGGGAGCCGGCTACATAATGATTCAGGTGGCCCTGATTCAAAAGTTCATCCTCTTCCTCGGACATCCCACGTACGCGCTCACCGTCATTGTCTTCTCCATGCTGGTTTGGAGCGGCCTGGGTAGCTTCTACAGCCGCAGGCTGGTCCCGGGGGCGCATCGCGGACGTCTGATGATCGCGCTGATCGGGGTGTCGGCCGCCGTCTCTTTGATTGCCTTCGTCGCCACACCGATCAGTGAATTCGGCGTGGGCTGGCCGCTCGAAGCGAAGATCCTGGTGACTGTGTTTCTGATCGCGCCGGCTGCCTTCCTGATGGGCATTCCCTTCCCCACGGGCCTGTCATGGCTCGAATCGCGATTCCCGCAAGCGGTGCGTTGGGCGTGGGCCTTGAATGCGGCTGCCAGCGTGTTGGGATCGGCGTCCGCAATCTTTCTCGCCATTCACATTGGTCTCCGGGCCACCGTGCTGGCAGGCGCCGGGCTCTATCTGTGCGCCCTATCGGTGGTGTGGCTGCAGAAGAGTACGGTTGCAGTCGCCCCTGCGCCCGTGGAAGTCAGAGTTTAGAAACACATGCGACCCTTTGCCACACTTTTTACCTGCTCCTTCTTCGCACTGGCGGCGCCCGCGCTCGAACCGTCCAAGTTGCGCCTCCCGGATACTGTTCAACCGGTCCGCTATGCCGTGGATCTGACCGTTATTCCGGATCGCGACACGTTTCAAGGCGCCGTGGACATCGCTATCGATATCCGCTCCGCGACACCAGTCATCTGGCTGAACGCATCGGACCTGGTTATCCAGGAGGCTAGCTTTCGCCCGGCGTCCGGTGCATTGTCGAAAGCGCAAGTTCTGAATGGCGGGAACGATTTTGCGGGATTTTCATTCGAACATCCGATTTCCGGGAAGGGTGTTTTTCACGTCACCTACCAGGGCAAGATCAGCCGCAACAGCAGCGCCGGTTTGTTTCAGTTGAAACAAGCGGATCAATGGTATGTGTACAGCCAGTTCGAACCCACCGATGCGCGCCGCGCCTTTCCCTGCTTCGATGAGCCTGGCTTTAAAGTTCCCTGGCAATTGACGTTGCATGTCCCCCAGGACCATTTGGCCGTATCGAATTCTCCGGAGGTTTCGCGCGACGCTGAGCCGGACGGGATGCAGGCGTTAAAATTCAAAGAATCCAAGCCTCTGCCCAGCTACCTGGTGGCTCTGGCGGTGGGCCGTTTCGACATCGTCGACGCCGGCAAAGTAGGCAAAACACCGCTGCGCATCATCACGCCGCGCGGCAAGAGCGCCAATGCGAAATACGCGGCCGAATCCATCCCGCAGTTGCTGAAACTGCTGGAAAACTATTTTGGAATTCCGTATCCCTACGAGAAGCTGGATTCCATCGCCATGCCGATCAGCAATTTCGCCATGGAAAACGCCGGCCTGATCACCTATGGCGAAACCACGCTGCTTTCGAAACCTGAAGACGACAGCATCAACCGCCAACGTGAGTGCGCGATCGTCACCGCGCATGAAATGGCGCACCAATGGTTTGGCGATCTGGTGACCACCGCCTGGTGGGACGACATCTGGCTGAACGAGGCATTCGCCTCCTGGATGGAGAACAAGATTGTGGCCGAGTGGAAACCGGAATGGCATATCGATGTCACGGCGGTGAACGACCGGCTCTTCGCCATGAAAGAGGACAACCTGGTTTCGACGCGAAAAATCCGGCAGCCCATTGAATCGAACGACGACATTGCGAACGCTTTCGACGGCATCACCTACCAGAAGGGCGAGGCCGTAATCCAGATGTTTGAGGCCTGGATCGGCAAGGAGAAATTCCGGAGGGGCATCCAGCTCTATCTCAAGCAGCACGCCTGGCGAGCGGCCACCGCCAAGGATTTTGAAGCCGCGATCAGTTCCTCGGCCGGGCACGATATCGCGCCCGCGTTCGACACGTTCCTGAACCAGGCAGGAGTTCCCGAGGTCTCCGTAGCGCTGGATTGCGCGGCGAAACCCGCGCTTGAGCTGTCGCAGAAGCGTCTGCTCCCCATCGGCTCTCAGGGCTCCGCGCAGCAGTTCTGGCAGATCCCGATCTGCGTCGCCTACGAATCCGATGGCGTTACGCACCATCAGTGCGAGCTGCTTTCCGATCCGCGATCCCGCATGGTGCTAACCGCCGCTAAGATTTGCCCGTCGTGGCTGGAGCCGAACGCCGGCGAGAACGGCTACTACCAGATTGATTACAAGAACGGTCTGCTGGACAAGGTGCTGGCGGGTCAGGGAGCGCATCTCAGCCTCGCGGAACGCGTCGGGGTTCTGGGCAACGTGGAATCGCTGGTGCGTAGCGGCGATCTTTCAGCTCGGGCGGCTCTGGCGCTGGTTCCCGAATTCAGCCGCGATCCAAGCCGGGAAATCGTGTCGGCGGTTTCGGACATAGCGAGAATTGTGAAGGAGAGTGCCACGCCCGATGCATTGCGGTCGAAAGGCGCAAAGTTCATCCGCGAAACCTTCGGGAGCCGCGCCGCGGAGTTGGGTTGGATTTCAAGACCCGGCGAAGGCCAGGACACGGGCTTGTTGCGCGAGCAGTTGGTGCCCTTCGTGGCGGGCGTGGGAGAGCAGCCGGAACTGGCCGCCGCGGCGGGCCAGTTGGTTGGAAAATGGCTCAGTGACAGCGCTGCCATCTCGCCGGACATCATTGCGTCCGTGCTCAAAGTGGCCGCGCAGTTCGGGAATAGCGATCTGTTCGATCGTCTGCACGAAGCGGCATTGAAGGAAGAGGATCAACACTTGCGCCAGCAGATCATCGGCGCTCTGGGCGCCTTCCGGAATCCCGAAATCGCCCGCCGCGCCCTGGCGCTCACGCTCACCAAAGAATTCGATCCCCGCGAATCGTTCTTTTCGCTGATGTTCGGCCCCCTGGCCTATCCCGAAACGCGCGAGTTGCCATTCCAATTCATCCAACAAAACGTGGATACACTGCTGACGCTGGTTCCGCGTGAAGTGGGTGAGGATTTCGCCGCCTTCTTTCCCTTGGCCGGGGGCGCATTTTGCGACGCCACGCACCGCGCGGCTGTCCAGACATTCTTCGCCGATCGCGTAAAAGCCTACACCGGCGGTCCCAGGAATCTGGCGCAAGTCCTGGAAGAAATCGATTTGTGCATCGCCAAGCGCGCGGCTCTCGCCCCAGACTTGGCCGCGTTCCTCGAACGATACTGATATTTCCCCTGCTATACTTCTCTTAAATCGGGAGGCTCCACGATGAGACTGATCACTGCCCTCATGGCCTGCGCCACCATCTGCGCGGCTGCGCCGAACGGCGAACCGAAAGTCGAGATCGGCGAAATCAATGGCGCCAAATTCCGCATCGACATTCCCGCCAACTGGAACGGCGGACTGGTGATGTATTGCCATGGTTACAGCCCCATCGCCGTCACCTACAAAGAAGGCGCGCTTCCGCCGGTGCTCGCGGTATTTACCGATCAGGGTTATGCGCTCGCTGAGTCCGGATACGCCGCCGGCGGATGGGCCATCCAGGAAGCCGTGCAGGATACCGAGGCTCTGCGCAGGCACTTCATCGCGAAGTACGGCCAGCCCAAGGAAACTTTCATCACCGGGCATTCCATGGGAGGATTCCTCACCATGCTCTTCATGGAGCGCTTCCCCACCAGTTACGACGCCGGCCTGGCGCTGTGCGGTCCGCTGGCGCCTACAACGTATTTCATGGAGCGCGGCGCATTCGATGCCCGCGTCGTGTTCGATTATTATTTCCCGGGTGCGCTGCCTCCGCCGGATAAAATTCCCGCGGATTATCAGAGCACGCCCGACGCCGCCAAGGAATTACAAGCCGTGATCGACGCATCGCCCCAGAAAGCCGCCGCGTTGCTTCGCTATTCCGGCGCTCACAGCACCAAGGATCTGGCGGGCACTCTGACGTTCATCACCTTCATGCTGCTCGATCTCCAGAAACGCGCCGGAGGCAACCCGTTCGACAACCGCGAGATGATCTACGAGAGCCCGGACGATTACAATATGCTCAACGACGGCGTGAAGCGCTACGCCGCGAATCCGCACGCCGCGGAGTACATCCGCACCTGGTACACTCCCACCGGCCGCTTAACCCATCCCATGCTCGCGATTCATACCAGTTACGATCCGCTGGTTCCGGTTCGCATTCCGAATCGCTATCCCGAACTGACGGAACAAACCGGCTCGCAGGCCATGTTCGTCCAGCAATACGTGAAGCACGATGGACACTGCGCCATTCTGCCGGCCGAAATCGCGGCAGGTTTTTCCGAGCTGCGTGCCTGGAAGGACAATGGCGTAAAGCCGCACTCCGGCTTGCATCCGGAAACAGCGGAAGCGGCTGCTAGCCGCTAACCGCGTTCTTCGGTTATTCTGTTGTTTTTTGTTGGGATGCTTGCGATGCTATCGACGGCGGTACGAAAAATCCTACAACTCAGCCAACGCCCGATGCACCAAGTGAATGCTGATGGCGCCTTCGCCCACAGCCGACGCCACACGCTTGACGTTGCCCGCCCGCACATCGCCAACCGCGAAAATCGCAGGCAAGCTGGTCTCGAGCATCTGCGGCGGACGTGCCAGCTTCCATCCCGGATTCTGGTCTAAATCGCGACCAGTGAGAATAAAGCCCTTGTCGTCCAGCGCCAGGCAGCCGCGCAGCCATTCCGTCCCCGGCGATGCGCCCGTCATAATAAACACGTGCTGGATCGAATGCCGGCACACTTCGCCGGTCTTCTTGTCCTGCCAGGCCACGCGCTCCAGCCGTTCCGTACCCTCCAGCGCCACCATCTCCGTGTTGAGATGCAAATCAATCCGTGGATTCTCCGTCAGCCGCTGAATCAGATAGCGCGACATAGTGCTCGACAAATTCCATGACCGCACCAGCATGTGCACCTTGCGCGCGGTTTGCGAAAGGAACGCCGCCGCTTGACCGGCCGAGTTTCCACCACCCACCACGATCACGTCTTCGCCCTCGCACAATTGCGATTCGATATAGGTGGCCCCGTAGTAAATGCCCTCGCCTTCGAACTTCGCCAGATTCGCGAGCTGCGGCTTGTTGTATTGGGCTCCGGTGGCGATCACAATAGCCCGCGCCGGCGGCGCTTCGCCCGAGTCCAGCACCACCTGATACGGACGGCGTGCGCAATCCAGCCGCACCACGCTGCGCGCGATCAACATATCGGCGCCGAACTTCTGCGCCTGCGTGGTGGCGCGCGAAGCCAATTCCTGACCCGTGATCCCGGTGGGAAATCCCAGATAGTTTTCGATCTTTGAGCTCGACCCGGCCTGTCCACCGGGCGCGCGGTTTTCGATCACCAGAACATCCAGCCCTTCCGACGCCGCATACACCGCCGCCGCCAGACCCGCCGGACCTGCACCCACAATGATCAGGTCGCGAACGTGCAAATCGCCGGCACTACTATTAAAGCCCAGGCAATTCGCCAGTTCCTGAATAGAAGGGCTTCGCAGCACATGATTGCTGACACTGCAAATCACCACCGGAATCTCGGATGCTTTTACCTCGAAGCGGTCCAACAGATCCTGCGAAGAACGGTCGGTATCCAGGTCAATGTAGGTGTAAGGATAAGCGTTGCGAGTGAGAAATTCGCGTAGCTCCAAGGTCTGCGCCGAATGTCGCGATCCCAGCAGGATCACGTTCCCGTAGCCGTGGCTGATCAGTTCCAGCCGTCGTAGGATAAACGCGCGCAACAGGATCTCGCTCAACTCCGCATCCTTGGCGATGAGCGCCCGGAACGCCTCGCCTTGCACTTCGATAAACTCGCCGGGCTCGGTAACGCGTCCGCGCACCAGGCACCGCTGTCCGGAGATCATGGCGATTTCACCGGTGAACTCGCCCGGTCCGTGCGTGGCGATATTGCGCTCCTCCTCCAACCCAGGCTGCACAATCTCCATGCGCCCCGAAAGCAGCACATAAAACGGAACAGCCGTATCGTTGGGCTCGAACAAAATCTCCCCACGCTCGACATGACGCACGCGGCCGGAAGGGCGAACGCGCTCAATTAATGCGTCAGTCAAAACGGGAAACGCCTGAGTGCGTGCATCCAGAGCGCTAGGCAACGGTGGGGAAGCCATACCCCATTTTGACATTGTGCAAGATTGCCCGCGCCACAGTAATATGGATTTACCCGCGCCCTCATGCCTCACCCAGACTATGGTCTCGACGCTCCCAAACTGGTCCGGCGTTTTGCCGTGCGCGGCGTATTTTTGATCGCATTCGCCGTGGTCCTGTATCTCGCGAATCGCAACACCAGCCCCGGTTCTGTGGAAGCGTTGGCCGCGATGTTGACGTGTGTCGGCCTGGGATTCTGCCTCACGGCGGCAACCATGCTGTGGTCCAGCCGGGTGGGGAAGCTCAAGCTACGCGATAAGCTGCTGGACGGCTTTTCCTGGCGTGGCGACGAGACCGTCCTCGATATTGGATGCGGCCGTGGCCTGCTGCTCATCGGCGCCGCGAAACGCCTCAAGGCCGGCAAAGCCATCGGCGTCGACACCTGGCAATCCGAAGTTCTCTCGGGCAACAGTCCGGAAGCTGCGCTGAGTAACGCAAAAGCCGAAGGCGTGGAGAACCGGGTCAAGATCGAAAACGCCGATGCGCGCAAGCTCCCCTTTGGCGCCAGCAGTTTCGACGTGGTGGTGTCCAGTTTGGCGATTCACAATATTGACTCCGCGCCAGAACGGGCCAAGGCTCTGCGTGAGATCGCCCGCGTACTGAAGCCCGGTGGCCGTGTTGCGATCTTTGATATCTTCCACACCTCCGAATACGCGAAGGCTCTTCAGCAGTTGGGTCTCACGGAAGTAAGGCTCTCCGGCTTCAGCCTGCTCTGGTGTCTCCCA
>Ga0302326_10012583_pt1 | contig 18012 bp, 15 predicted proteins | sample Palsa_T0_3_FD_202264 | JGI IMG/M metagenome (GOLD analysis project Ga0302326, IMG submission 202264) | Peat permafrost microbial communities from Stordalen Mire near Abisko, Sweden - Palsa_T0_3 | ecosystem: Environmental > Terrestrial > Soil > Palsa > Peat permafrost | place: Sweden: Abisko...
TCGTGTGCCCCGCGTTGTCGCCGCCGCCTAAGCGTGCGATGACGTCATAGCGGTCCGCGTAATAGTCGACAACCCGGCCCTTCCCCTCGTCGCCCCACTGAATTCCGACGATGATGTCGGCGGGTTGAGCGGCGCCACGCGAACCTTTCACCTGCATGCCGCGCGGCATTCGCCGGACGAGCGCGAAGTGCCCGGCATGCTCCGAACGCACCTCACGACGACGCTCGGTTTGCGCTACCCGATACTGAACGCGCCGATGACGCCGCCGGCCGGAGGCGCTCTGGCGCGCGCGGTGACGGACGCGGGCGGCCTCGGGATGGTCGGACTGGACTACCGCGACCCCCTGTCCGATTTCGAAGCCCAGATTGCGCTGGCCCGCGACGGCGATCCGAACCGGCGCTTCGGGATCGGACTGACCGCGTGGAGCCTCGATCTGCGACCCGAGATCTTCGCGGCAGCGCTCGCCGCGAGGCCGCTGCTCATCGCCATTTCGTTCGGCAACGTCGCGCCCTTCGCGCGTCCGGTGCGCGACGCCGGCATTCTCCTCGCGGCGCAGGTGCAGGACCGCGACGGCGCCGACGCCGCGGTCGCAGCCGGCGCCGACATCGTCGTCGCGCAAGGGACCGAGGCCGGTGGCCACACCGGAGACGTGGGGACGCTCCCGCTCCTGCAGGTCGTGCTCGAGCGCTGCCCCGTGCCGGTCGTTGCCGCCGGCGGCATCGCGAGCGCACGGGGCCTCGCCGCCGTGCTCGCAGCGGGTGCGCAGGGCGCGTGGATCGGCACGCCGTTCTTGCTGGCGGCGGAGGCCCGCGTGACCGAGGCGGCACGCGAGCGCATCGTCGCGGCGCGCGAAAACGAGACCGTGTTGACGAGCTTGTACGACCGCGTGCAAGGCCTGCCGTGGCCGGCCCGCTATCGCGGGCGCGCCCTGCGCAACGCCTTCACGAACCGCTGGGACGGGCGCGAGGACGAGGCCGCTGCGGATCCGGACGCTCTCGCGGCGTTCGCCGCCGCGCGAGCCGAGGGCCGTTACGACATCGCGCACCAGTATGCTGGCCAGAGCGTCGGACTGGCTGCGCAGCGAACGTCGGCCGGTCGCATCGTCACCAGCATCGGCGACGGCGCGGAGCGCCTGCTGCGCGCCTGCGCCGCCGAGGTGCTCGAACGGTGAGCGGCGCTGCGGGCGATGGGCCTGCGGCTCGCGAATCTGTCGCTGTGGCACGATCGCCCTTGCTCTTGCTGTTCGCGATTGCCGTCTCCGGATGCGCCGGCGGCGGCGCGCCACCGGGACCGCCCCAGGCGCGCGCCGAGGCAGCCCGAGCGAACGCCCGCGGGGGCGCGCCGTCCGTCATCAAGCACGTCGTCGTCATCATTCAAGAAAACCGGACGGTCGACAACCTCTTCAACGGGTTTCCAGGCGCAGACACGGTGCGGGCCTACGTAGATCCGGCCGGCCGCATCGTGCTGCTGCAGCCGCTCTCGCTCGCAGCGCCGGTCGAGATCAACCACTCGCATTCGGCGTTCGTGACCGACTTCGCGGGCGGGTCGATGAACGGCTGGCCGGCGCCCGCCTATTCGTACGTCCCGCAGCGCGAGACGCAGCGCTACTTTTCCGTGGCAGGAAACTACGGCTTCGCCGATCACGTGCTCCAGGCAAACGAGGGGCCTAGCTTTCCGGCACACCAGTACTTGATCGCGGGGCAGTCGGGTGGCTTCGACACCGACCGCGAGGCCCTCGCCGAGAACGTCGCCGGACAAACGACATGCGCCGCAAAGTCCCAGCCGGCGGTCGCCGAGATGCTCATGACGAGCGACTATCCCGGCGATGAGAGCGGCAGCGCGTTTCCGTGCAAGAACTACGGGACGATCTTCGATCTGCTCGACGCGGCCCATTATACCTGGCGCTATTACGTCCACAGCATCACCTGGTTCTGGTCGGGCCCGACCGCCGTGTCGCACATCTGGTTCGGCCCCGACCGTGCGAACATCATCACGCCCGAGACGAACGTACTCACCGACATCGCGAACGGAGCGCTGCCCACCGTCGCCTACGTGACGCCGTCGGTTGCGAACAGCGACCACGCACGCGGTTCGGCTGCGCTCGGATACGCGACGGATCCGGAGGCGGGACAGAAGTGGGTCGCATCGATCGTGAACGCGATCGGAGAAAGCGCGTACTGGAAGGATACGGCCATCTTCGTGACCTGGGACGACTGGGGCGGATGGTTCGATCACTACAAGCCGAACCGGCCGGCGAACTCGCCGCAGGATCCATACGAGTACGGGTTCCGCGTGCCGCTCGTCGCGATCTCGCCGTACGTGATCCCGCATCGCGTCGACCACACCGAGCGCAGCTACGTCGCGATCCTGCGCTTCATCGAGACGACCTTCGGGCTGCCGTCGCTCGGTTCACTCGACGCACTCGAGCCGGACGACCTGACTTCGATGTTCGACTTCTCGGAGCGACCGCTTCAATTCGTGCCGATGTGAGGCTCGGCCACGAGAGGGCGCCGCGCCTACAGCACCTTCATGTGCGGCAATGCGACGCGCTGCTGCAGCGCGGGGAGCGCGGGCGCGAACCCGCGCGCGAACGAACCGTCTAGCGACGCGCAGGTGTACTCTTCGGTCAGCGTTCCAAGATACTGCAGGCTGGAATCGAGCGTTCCCCCGACCGCCCAGTAGTTCGTGGTCGCGGGAACGGCCGCGACGGCGGAGAGGAAGTCTCCCACGCCATTCACGTTGCCGCTCGGCACCACCGCCCATGACTTGCCGTTCCAGAGCTCCGTCAGCGTCGTGAAGTTGCCGCTGCCAACCTGGCCAACGGCGAACACGTTATTCGTCGCAACCGCCGACACGCCGAACAGGCGGCCCTGAGCGACGGCCGGATTCTTCACGATCGACCACGCCTTCCCGTTCCAATGCTCCGTCAGCGTGACGCTGTTGGACGCGGTGGTTGCATAGCCGACCGCCCACACGTCGGTCGTCGAGATTGCGACGACGCCTTGGAGGAAGTTCGAGGCGCCGCCGACGTTCGGGCTCGACACGATCGACCATGACTTGCCGTTCCAATGCTCCGTCAGCGTCTTGAACGGGCCGGACGGCCCCGCTCCCGAGACGCCGACGGCCCAGATGTCGCTCTCGGACGTACCCGACGTGCCGCCGAGCACGTTGATCTCGCCCGGAACGTTGGCGGTGGTGGTGGCGGCCCATTCCTTGCCGCCCCAATGGATCGCAAAGGTCTGCCCGAGCGCACCGGGAGCGATGCTCTCACCGACCGCCCATCGCTCGGTCGAGGACACCGTGGTGATGCCGTTGAGGAGTGTCGCATGCCCGCTGCCTGCCTTCACCGCGACCTGCGACCACGTCGAGCCGTTCCAGCGCTCGGTCAACGCTTCGTATGTGGTTCCCGACTTCAGGCTGTAGCCGGCCGCCCATGTCTCCGTCTTCGACACGTCGACGACGCCTTGGAACGAAGCCCCGCTATTCGGAAAGGACGGCGTGAACAGCGTCCACTTGCTGCCGTTCCAGAACTCCGCGATCGGAACTTGCGACCCCCCGAGGTTTGCGCCGACGGCCCAGACGTTGCTCGCGCTCGACGCGGACACGGCGTCGAGCTCGTTGTTCGTGCTTCCGTCGTTGGGACTCGCGACGACCTTCCAGGAGCACGCAGCCGATGCCGGCGCGCCCGGCGCGGCGACGAACGCCATGAGGGCGACGAGCAGAGCCGCAGCGAGGCGGGCATGGCTTTTCCTGGTCATAGCCTAGGCGTTCGCTGCGCGCGGGCAGCCGCCCCGGCGCCGGAGCTACTCTCCGCGAAAGTCCAGGTCGTTCGTACTGCCTTGCGGTAGCGGCGCGACACCGCTGAAATTGGTGAGGACGTACTCGCTGAACAGGGCGTTCGGCCAGCCGAAGTCCTTGCGCGAGAACCGCTGCGGGTCGCTCGGATCGAAGGATTCGTGGAGGAGGTGGTCGCCCGGATCGCTCGCCAGCAACTCGGAGAGCACGTCGCGCTTTTCGCCGTCGCTGTTGGACGTGAGTCCCTCCATGATGATCGCGAGCGGCCAGACGTACCCGTCGCTCGTGTGCGCGCTTCCGATTCCGCGCGCGACCTTGCCCACGTAGTAATACGGATCGTCCTTCGAGAGCAAGAAGCGGCGCGTGTTCTTGTAGACGAAGCTGTCGGGCTTCGCATATCCGATGTATGGCGCGGACAGCAGGCTCGGGATATTGGCGTCGTCCATCAGCACCGAATGTCCGAGACCGTCGACCTCGTAGGCGTAGACGTAGCCGTAGTTCGGCGTGAACACTTCACCGTAGGTCTGAATGCCGGTCTGCACTTCCTCGCGCAGCGACTGCGCACGATTCGCCTTCAGGAGGTTCCTGTAGGCGACGCGCTCGATCTCCTCGAGGTTGCCGAGCGCGACCACGGCCATCATCTCGGCGGGGATCAGGTAGTTGTACTTGCAGGCGTCGTCGCTCGGCCGAAAGCCCGTCCAGATCATCCCCGTGTAGCCGACGGGATTCGGACCGGCTCCGCCATTCGCGTCGTGCAGTTCCTTCTGCGTGTAGGTAGAGTTGCGCGGGTGATCCTGTTCGCGCTCCATCGTCTCGAGCGCGCGGTCGAAGCCGCGCGAGAGATCGCCCGTGAAGATCGAGCTGTCCCCCGTCGCCTTCCAATAGGTCCACGAAAGCATGATCGGATACGCGAGCGAGTCGAGCTCGAATTTTTCTTCCCACACGCGGTAGTCGAAGGTGAACGCGTTCGCGTAGGGATCGATCTGCAAGTACTTGCCTTCCCGCGCAATGATACCGCGCAGGAGCGCGGCCACCGACGGATCGGACTTCGCGAAGAACAGGTACGGCCGCACCTGGGCGCTCGCATCGCGCAGCCACTCGGCCGGGATGTCGCCGGTCTTCACGTAGGCCGTGCCGTCCGGGGCGAACGTCACCTGCTGGCTCGTGTTCAGCAACGCCGCGCGGTACATGTCGTCGAGCCGCGGGTTGTCGCTGTGGTAGTTCGACGCGGCCTTCGCGATCGAGTCCAGCTGGACCGCTGGCGCGGGGCTCGCAAAGAGAACGAGCGACGCCATGAGGAGCGCCGCCACCGAGCTTCGCATTATAGGCCTTCTACTCGGGCGCGGAGAGCGAGTCCTCGCAGGGATCCGCAGTCGCCCCGATTCGTGACGCGTGACGGCGGAGGTGCCGATAGATCGCCGGGGCCGGAAAGCCGAGGCGCTCGAGCGCGCGGGCCGCGCTGCCATACCCGATCCCCGGCCGTGTCCGCGTCAGCTTGCCGAGCACCTCGGCCAACCGCTCGTCTTCGGTCCGTTCGCACTCCTGCACGGTCGCAGCGGCCGCGTCGCGGTCGATGCCGCGCCGGACGAGGTCGCCGACGAGCCGCGCGTCGCCGACGCTGCGCGCGCGACCCTCGACGTAGAGACGTGCGAAGAGCGCATCGTCGACATACCCCTCGGCCTTGCACCAGGCGACCGCTTCGCGGACCTGGTCGTCGGCATATCCCTTGCCGGCGAGGCGAGACCAGAGCTGCGCCTCCGTGAGGCGGCGCGCCGCGAGCATGCGGAGCGCCGCCAACCGTGCACTCGCGCTACTCGTCGTCGGCAGCCGGACGGCCCGCGACGACTGCGTGTGCGGCACCGTTCGTCGACGAGGAGCTCTTGAGCAACTCGCGCAGCTTCTCGTTGATCTCGTCGGCGAGATAGGTGTGTTCCTCGAGATACGCCTTGGCGTTCTCGCGGCCTTGGCCGATGCGCACGTCGCCGTAGGTATACCACGAGCCGCTCTTCCCGACGATGTTGCGCTCCAGCGCGACATCGAGGATCGAACCCATCTTCGAGACGCCCTTACCGTACGTGATGTCGAACTCTGCCTGACGGAACGGCGGCGCGACCTTGTTCTTCACGACCTTGACGCGCGTGCGCGACCCCACGACGTCCTGGCCGATCTTGATCTGCTCCAGCTTGCGCACGTCGAGGCGGACCGAGGCGTAGAACTTGAGCGCGCGACCACCCGAGGTCGTCTCGGGGCTGCCGAACATGACGCCGACCTTCTCGCGCAGCTGATTGATGAAGACCATCACGCACTTCGAGCGCGAGATCGCCGAGGTCAGCTTGCGGAGTGCCTGCGACATCAGCCGCGCCTGGAGGCCGACGTGGGTGTCGCCCATGTCGCCCTCCAGCTCGGCCTTCGTGACGAGCGCCGCGACCGAGTCGACCACCACGACGTCGACCGCATTCGAGCGCACCAGCATCTCGGCGATGTCGAGGGCCTGCTCCCCGGTGTCGGGCTGCGAGACCAAGAGGTTCTCGAGGTCGACGCCCAGCGCGGCGGCGTACGTGGGATCCAGCGCGTGCTCGACATCGACGAACGCCGCGGTCCCCCCGCCCTTCTGCGCCTCGGCGATCACGTGGAGGGCCAGCGTGGTCTTTCCGCTGGATTCCGGTCCGTAGATCTCGACGACGCGTCCGCGGGGCAAGCCCCCCACCCCGAGCGCGAGGTCGAGGGCGATCGACCCCGTCGAGATCACGTCGATCGCCATTCTCTCGGCAAAGTCGCCCATCTTCATGATGGAGCCCTTGCCGAACTGGCGCTCGATCTGCGCGAGCGCATTGTTGAGGGCGACTGTCTTATCGTCTAGCGCCACTGCGGTCTCATTCCTCCGTCGCGAAAGCGGTCCGGGCCCGTGCTCTGGCCACGCGACGATCGTAGCCGGTGCGAGTGCCGCCTGGGTGGCACAGTCGCACCAGCCTCTCGTCCGCGACCACCATCACGCCGGGACCGCGCATTGGCAAGGGTCTTCCTCCATCACCGAGTCGAACTCCTGTTCGATGCCGGATGTGGGCCGGCTATGCCGCCGTGCTGGGCTCGAAGAGCGCCTCGACGAACGCTTTCGCATCGAACGGGCGCAGCGCGTCGATGCTCTCGCCGAGGCCGATGAACTTGATCGGGAGCTCGAGCGTATCGACGATCGCCACGAGCACGCCGCCCTTGGCCGTCGAGTCCAGCTTGGTGACGACGACGCCGGTCAGCTTGGTCGTCTCGTTGAACAGCCGCGCTTGGGAGATCGCGTTTTGGCCCGTCGTCCCATCGACGACCAGCAGGGTCTCGTCGGGCGGGGCGCCGCTCTCGCGCTCGATCACGCGCCGCATCTTCTTGAGCTCTTCCATGAGGTTCGTCTTCGTCTGGAGCCGCCCGGCCGTATCGATGAGCACGACGTCGACGCCGCGCGCCTTCGCGGCGCTCAGGCCGTCGTAGACGACCGACGACGGGTCGGAGCCCTCGCGCCCCCGCAAGAACTCGGCGCCACCACGCTCCGCCCAGACGGCCAGTTGCTCCGCCGCCGCGGCGCGGAACGTATCTGCGGCCACCACCATGACGCGCTTGCGCTGCGCGCGCAGCAGATGAGCGAGCTTGCCGATCGTCGTCGTCTTTCCGGTGCCGTTGACCCCGACGACGAGCACGATCGCGGGCCGCGAGCGCAGGGACAGCTCCCCGCCCGGCAGCGTTAGAAAGTCGCGAACGTCGCCCTTGAAGCGGCCGATGACTTGGTCGCTGCGTGCCCAGAGCTCGTGCTTGGCGACCAGCTTGAGGTCGCCGACGATCTTCTCCGTAGTCGGCATGCCGAAGTCGGCGGAGATCAGCACGTCCTCGAATTCGGCCCAAAAGTCGCGGTCGAGCGGCCGTCGGGCGGTCGCCAGCGTTTCGATTTCGGCGAGGGACTCGCGGGACCGTCCCAGCGCCGCGCGCAGCTTGGCGAACCAACTCACAGGCGCAGGCTGTTCGCCGGGGGCACGGCCGAACCCCGGGGACCACGGCCGTGACGCGGTTCGCTCAAGGTGACGCACGTCACAAACATACGTTTGGGCATCCAACAATCCCCGGCTAACGTGACAGGGAGTGGAGAAGCGCTGCACGATGCGCGCGGCTCCCCGGAGACCGCCGACCGGTGGGCCCGGGCACTTGCCATGGATGGTACGTACGACTTCGCCGCCGGCGAGGGAAGCGCGCCGCTCAGGCGAGGCGGCGCAGTGCTGGCGGAGCAAGGCACGGCGGACCGCTGCTGGGTCGTTTATACAGGCGGCGGTCTCCGGTCAGACTCCCGTTAACGAAAGCTCTCGATGTGCGAACCGGCCGGCTTGCGGAGATACTTCTGCCGCACGTTCGGGTCGTTCTCGCGATACCCGAGGTCCATGCGCAGCTCCGGGAGCAGCTTGCGCAGCCGAATCACCGCCTGTGCGTGGATCTGCGACACCCGCGACTCCGACACGCCGAGGACGCTCTTGACGTCCTTGAGCGTCTTCCCTTCGAAGTAATAGGACGTGATGACCGTGCGCTCCTGAGGCGGCAGACGGTCGACCGCGTCGCGGAGCCGAGCGCGGACCTCCCGATCCTCGACCGAGGCTCCCACGTCGCCTTCGTCGCCGCTGATCGTGTCGCGGAGTGCGATGTCCTGGCCGCGGTCGTTCGGCAGCCGCTCCTCGAGCGAGAGCAACGATGTGCCCCGCACGTTTTGGATCAGACCGTCGAGCTCGCGCTGGGTGACACCCATTCGCTCCGCGAGTTCCGGCGCCGTCGGCGCGCGTCCCAACTCGCCTTCGAGTTGATGCGCCGTGCGCTCGAGCTCGCGCGCGCGCTGGCGAACTGCTCGCGGGACCCAGTCCAGCGCTCGCAAGGCGTCCAAAATCGCGCCGTGGATGCGCGTGATCGCATAGGTCTCGAACTTCACGCCGCGCTGATCGTCGTACTTCTCGATCGCGTCGATCAGGCCGAGCACGCCGTCGTTGATGAGGTCGCTCAGTTCGACGTTCGGCGGCAGATTCACGGAGATACGCCCGGCGACGTATTTCACCAGGTGGAGATAGCGGTGGATGACCTCCTCTCGCGAGTAGGTCTCTCCTGCGATCACGTATCTGCCGGCACTCATTTCGACGCTAACCGCAGGGGATGCCGGCGGGCGGAATCCGCGCGGAGCCACGTCGCGGCACGCCGAGCGTGTCGCTGCGAGTGATCTTCGCGATGGTGGGCAACTCGAGCGTGCCGAGCCGAAGGGAGGGTAGCACCGGGTGCGGCTGGGGTTTGGCAACCGCGCGTCCGTTCCCCGCAAGGAGCGGGGCAAGCGCCGGCGCGACCGTCGCGGGCACGCGCTCCTACGCCCGCGCCGCGCGCAGCGAGAAGCGCGCCGCCTGCGCGTACAGGTACGCCCATTGGGCCGGCGTGAAGTCGTTTCTGTCGTGCTGAAGCAGTTCGGCGAATTTCGGCGTGCGCTCGAGTTGGTCGAAGAGCACGTCGAAGCGCGCGGGACGGCGCTCGAGGAACGTCATCAGCTTGTGCCGGTGCAACAAGCGGCCGTGGAACGCGCCTTTGGTTGCTCGCGAATAGTGTCGCGCTGCCGACGGCGTGCGCCCGCGCTTCACGGCGGCCACCGCAGCCGCGGCGAACCGCCCCGTCGCTGCGGCCTCGTGAATGCCTTCGCCGGTCGTCGCGTCGACCAGGCCGGCCGCCGTTCCGCCGAGCATGACGTTGCCCGCCGCGATCGCCGGTCGCGGCGCGCCGCCGTACAGCAGATTGCCCTCTTCGCGGACCGTGTACGCAGCCGCCGGAAACAGGCGCGCACGGACGCGCGGCATGAAGGCATCCAGTTCGGCCCGCAGCTCCTTGCCGGCCACCTTGCCCATGATGCCCAGGCCGATCGAGAGGTGGTCGCGCTTCGGGAACATCCAGGCGATCACGTTGCGACCGCTCTGTTCCGAGACGTAGTAGTGCATCTCGAGCGTCCGATAGGCGGCGTCGGCGGCGCGGCTATCGGGGTACACGCGGTACTGGTAGCACGTGATCAGGCCCTCGTTCCAGCGCGGGTAGGCGAACGGCGTGCCGTCGAGCCGCGCGCTGGAGCCGTTGGCCAGGAAGACGCGACCGGCGACGATTCGCCTGCGCTCTCCCGTCGCGCCGTCCGCGTACTCCACCTCGACGCCGCGCTCCGTGTCGCGCAGGTCGCGAAATAGCGCGGAGGTACGAATCTCGGCACCTTCGGCGCGCGCGAGGTCGGCGATCGTTCCGTCGAGCTCCTCGCGGGTCGTGGTGTGGGCCGGCCCGACGGGGAAGTCGTAGCGCCTGCCGCTGGCGGAGTGCAGGGCGATGATGGGCACGTCGAAATGCACCACGGACCGCGGGACGTGGAAGTCCTCGCAGAACCCCGGCCGCAGCCCGGCGGCGCAGACGCGCTTCGGTCCGACGACCGGGTCGCGCTCGAGCACGAGCGTCTCGATCCCCTGCCGGGCAGCCTCCCGAGCCGCGATGCCGCCGGCCGGGCCGCACCCCACCACGAGGAACTCCACTTCGGGCATGCGGCCTCGTTCGCGCGCCCGGCGATTTCTCCGCGTGGAGGACCGCCCGATTCCACCGACAAAACCGCTCTGGTCCTGCGCCCGTCGCTGTCGCGAGGGGCCTTCTTATGTACGCCGCAGCGAGGAATGCTTCTTGACCGCACAGCTAGGGGAAACGCTCGGGATCGTCGCTGGCCTCCTCGCCATCGCCTACGGGGCAGTCCTGATCTCGTACGTCCTGCGCCAGTCGGCCGGGAACGAGCGCATGCGCGAGATCGCCGCTGCGATCCAGGAAGGCGCCATGGCCTTCCTGCGCCGGCAATACACCACCGTCGGCATCGTGGCGGTCATCCTGGCGGTTCTGATCGCGATCGCGCCGCCGCTCGGCCTCGAAGCGGCGATCGGTTTCCTCATCGGAGCGATTCTCTCGGGCAGCGCCGGGTTCATCGGCATGATCGTCTCCGTCCGCGCGAACGTGCGGACCGCCGAGGCGGCGCGCAGCGGCCTTGCGCCCGCGCTCGCGCTCGCCTTCCGCGGCGGCGCGATCACCGGCCTCCTCGTTGTCGGCCTCGGGCTGCTCGCGTGCAGCGGCTACTACGCCATCATGCAGCAGGTCAATAACGGCGACGAGGGCCGCTCGCTCGCGGCGATGATTGGGCTCGCCTTCGGATGCTCGCTCATCTCGGTCTTCGCACGCCTCGGCGGCGGCATCTTTACGAAGGCGGCCGACGTCGGCGCCGACCTCGTCGGCAAGGTCGAAGCCGGGATCCCCGAGGACGATCCACGTAACCCGGCGGTCATCGCCGATAACGTCGGCGACAACGTCGGCGACTGCGCCGGCATGGCGGCCGACCTCTTCGAAACGTATGTGGTCACGACGATCGCGGCCATGCTCCTGGGCCACCTGCTGCTCGGCAAGACCCTTCCCAGTGCCACCACGTTTCCGCTCGTGATCGGCGCCGTATCGATCGTCACGTCGATCATCGGCACGTTCTTCGTGCGGATGAACAAGGAGGGGACCGGCTCGATCATGGGCGCGCTGTACCGCGGGCTCATCGTCGCCGGCGTGCTCTCCGCCGTCGCGTTCTGGTTCATCAGCCAGCAAGAGTTCGGCGCCGGCACGACGACCGACAGCGGAACGGCGATATCGGCCATGGGTGTCTTCGTCTGCGCGCTCGTCGGGCTCGCGGTCACCGGGCTCATCACCTACATCACCGAGTACTATACGGGCACCCAGTTCGGCCCCGTGAAGAGCATCGCGGCTGCGTCGGTCACCGGGCACGCGACGAACATGATCAGCGGGCTCGCGATCTCCATGCAGGCGACTGCGCTGCCCGCGCTCGTCATCGTCGCCGGCATCTTGGTGTCGTTCGCCTTCGCCGGCATCTACGGCGTGGCGATCGCCGTCATGTCGATGCTCTCGATGGCCGGCATCATCGTCGCGATCGACTCGTTCGGCCCAATCACGGACAATGCCGGCGGCATCGCCGAAATGGCCGACCTGCCCGCGTCGGTCCGCGGGGTCACCGATCCGCTCGACGCAGTCGGCAACACGACGAAGGCGGTCACCAAGGGCTACGCGATCGGCTCGGCCGGTCTCGCCGCCGTCGTGCTGTTCGCGTCGTTCCTCAAGGAACTGTCCGACAAGTGTCAGGCGACGGTCGGCGCCGCCTGCGCGACGACCCCAATCGTGTTCAACATTGGCGATCCGTACGTGCTGACGGGCCTCTTCATCGGCGGCCTGTGCCCGTATCTGTTTGCGTCGCTCTCGATGCAGTCGGTCGGACGCGCCGGCGGCGCGGTCGTCGAAGAGGTCCGTCGCCAGTTCCGCGAGATGCCCGGCATCATGGCCGGCACGCAGAAACCGGACTACGGGACGACCGTCGACATCGTCACGAAGGCGGCGCTCGGCGAGATGGTCCTGCCGGCGCTCATCCCGGTCGGCGTACCGATCATCATCGTCATCCTATCGTACTTCCTGCCCGGGGGCGGCGGCGCGAAGATGATGGGGGGCGTGCTCGTCGGCTCCATCGTGACCGGCCTCTTCCTCGCGATCGCCATGACCAGCGGCGGCGGCGCGTGGGACAACGCGAAGAAGTACATCGAAGACGGTCACTACGGCGGAAAAGGCTCGCTCGCACATGCCGCGGCCGTCACCGGCGACACGGTCGGCGACCCGTATAAAGACACGGCCGGCCCCGCGATCAACCCGATGATCAAGGTCCTGAACATCGTCGCGCTCCTGTTGGTCGGCTTCCTCGTTCACTAACAAAAGTGGGCGGCGTTCGGTGCGCGTGCCGCGCGTGCCCCGAACGAATCCGGGCGGACGCGCGTTCTAACCAGCGGAGGAAGCATCCACGTATGAAGGACTTCGCTATTGCCGCAGTCGCGGCGTCGCTCCTCGCCCTCCTCGCGCCGGCGACGGCACTCGCCGCCGACCAGGAGCAGCAGATCGGCGCCCAAATGTACCAGCAGTTGCAAGCGAAGGGCGAGATCATACCGAACTCGCCGCTCTACTCTGTGCTCCAGCCGATCGCCGACCGCATCAAGGCCGTCACCGATCCGCAGTACCAGTATCCGTTCCACTTCATCCTCGTGCACGAGAAGTCGCCGAACGCGTTCTCGGTGCCCGGCGGCAACGTGTATGTGACGGACTCGCTGATGCACTTCGTGGAGAACAAGGAAGAGCTGGCGGGCGTGCTGTGCCACGAAACGTCGCACACGATCCATCACGACGTCACGGGCCTGATCCGCAAGGATCGCAATGCGGAGATGGTCGGGACCCTCGCATCGATATTCCTCGGCCGCGGGAGCCCGTATGCGGGAGCCGGCTTCGGACTCATGACGAATCTCCAGGAGCAGCACTTCTCGCGGTCGGTCGAGACCGCGGCCGACTTGAAGGGTGCGGATACTTGCGCGCAGGCCGGCTTCAATCCGCACGGCCTCGTGTGGATGTTCCAGAAATACCAGAAGTCGGGCTCCGGCGGCTCGATGGAGATCCTGTCGGATCATCCGAGCGACGGCCGCCGCATCGCCGACCTCGAGAGTCACTTCCAGAGCAACCCGGTGCTGTTCGGGAAATTCTCCGACAAGATCGCAACTGCGACGCCGGTGCATCTGCCCGCCGAGACGCAGACCGCCGCCGGTCCGCCCGGATATGGTCAGCGCGGCCCGAACGGCCAGCCAGGCGGCTACGGACCTCCGGGTGGCTATGGACCTCCCGGCAGCAGCGGGCCGCCAGGTGGCTATGGGCCTCCGGGCGGCAGCGGACCGCCGGGTGGCGGCAACGGACCGCCGGGTAGTCAGCCGGCCCCGAACGGGACGGCGACGCCCCGGCCAACCGGAACCGCGGTTCCGTACTAGCGCAATCCTCGCGGTGGCCCCAGCGCCATCCTCGCGCCCGAACCGTTGCTGTCTAGCGGCTCCGCTTGCGCGAACTCGCGGCGATGCCGGCTCGGAGGACGGTCACGGACGAGGCGGGGAGCGTGTAGACGGCTCCCGCGCCTCCGGGTTGCGAACTCGTCGCGTAGGGACCGTCGGGATTTGCGGTTCCGTTCTTGCCGTTCGGATGCCAAACGTATTGCGCGGGTCCGAGCGTGAATTCCGCAACCGGTGAACTGAAGTACTCGTTCGTGCTGCCGTTCGCAAACGTGACGGAGACGCCGTAGGCGTTCGACGGATCCTTGTTGACGAGCAGCACGCTCCACGCTCCATCGGGGCGCTGCACCGCATACGCTGACACGACCGGTTTTCCGCCGGAAAGCACGTTCGTCGTTGCCGGATAGACGGTGTGCGATGCGTCGACCGGATCCGACCACTGCTGCGTGAGCAGCTGCGCGGCGAAGTACTGCGAGGTCGGCTGCTTGACGGTATAGTGTGGCGTCGCGTTCCACATGCCCCACGACCCCCAGCCCTGCTTGCACCCGGAGTAGTCGAACAGCGGGTCCGGCTCGTACTCGTAGAGATAGAAACCCGCTGCACCCGACGCGAGGAATGCGCCGGCGGCGTCGGCGTACCACAGCGCGCCGACGATATCCTGAAAATGCTCGGTCGTGTTCGCCGAGTAGTTCGTCTCCGTGATCAGGATCGGCGTGCCGCCGGGGAGGCCGTCCTTGAACCAGGTCTGGATCACGCCGCTCGCCAGGCCCGGCTGCGAGATGAGCTCGCGCTCGGGAAACGCCGAGCCGCACGGGCTAAACGGGTACCACTCGAACGACATGAAGGCGAGATCGGTGAGGTGACCGTGCGACGAAAGATAGGCGAGGAAGCGCTGCATCCACGAGACGTTGCCGTGCTGATCGGGCCAGGTCTGGACGTCGCCGGTCGTGCCCTGGAACACGGGGCCGCCGAGCTGGAGCCGAGGATCGATCGCGTGCACGGCAGTTGCCCACTGGATGTACAGCGCTCCGTAGTCTTCCGGAACGATGTACTGTCCGTCGGGCTCCTCGCCCATCTCGACATACGCGATTGGGTAACCGCGCGCTTCCAGGTATTGCAGCTCCGCCGCGGCGTCGTCGGGCGTGCCGTACAGCATCGAGACCGGCATGATGGCGGGAAGGCCGCGCGTGACGCCGCTGGTGTAGACGGTGTCGAGCCCCGCTTGTTCCTCGTCCGTGACCCGGTCCGTGGACGCGTGCCACGGGTCCGTCGACGACGCGTAGGTCCTCGACTGCGACTTGTTGGGCGCGTGCTTCACGAAATCGGTGAACTTGCTGCCGCTCACCGTTCCGACGCCCAACTCGTCGATGGCGAAGCCCACGCAATCTCGCGGATCCCCGCTGCCGTGGCTGTCGCACGTGTTCGACGACACCGTCATCAGGAAGCGGACGTAGCGCACGCTGCGCGGCGAGGAATCGACCATCAGCGTCACCGTCCCGCCGGTTCCGTTCGTAACGGTTCCGGACGGGAAGGTGACCCAGTTACCGTTCGCGGGATCGTTGATCGGAGAGTCGCCGGTCCAGTACTGCACCGCGTACGACGTTGCATACGGATTCGACCACGTGATGGAGACGCCGTCGACGCCTTTTTTCGCGCCGAGGTCGACCAGGGCCCATTGCGGATGGAGCGTGTTGCTCTCGCCCGTGAACGTCGCGTCGAGATACGGATCGCTCTTCCAGTAGGTGGTCGGATCGCCGTCGTCGAGGCGCCCGTAGTCGTCGTTGTTCGCCTGATCGCGCGTGTCGCCGCGATGCGGCAGCCGGTACCCATACGAGTCCGTGATCTGCGGCGAGCTGCCGGCCGGCGCGCCCACCCAGTACCCCTGATTGCCCGACTGGCTCCAACTGCCCACGGGATTCCAGTGCCAGTCCTGTACGCCGAGTTCCGTGTAGAGGCGGTACGTGACGGCGCCCACCCCGGACGAGAGCATCTCCTTGACGTTCGCCGGCGTGTAGATCTGCTTGACCGCGCCGTTGTTCTGCGCGTCCACGCCGGCACCGAGCGCGCGCAGCGGGCTGTAATGGTTCACCGCGTCGCCGGGAGCTGCGTCGACGCTCACGGCGTACGTCGTCGCCGGGCGAACGGCGGGTGACCGCGCCGGCGTGAAGCCCGCCGTCGTCGACGAGCGCGGCGCTGCGCCGGCAGTGCCCGCGAGACCGGTGGCGACGAGAACCGAGAGCACCATCACGCGCGCGACCATAGCGACTCCTCCGCGGCGAACGCCGCGCAACGTTCGCTCGCGACACGACGAAGGCCCCGGCGTGAGCCGGGGCCTTGCAATGTCGGGCTCGGACGGGGGTGCTAGCGGACCTCGACTTTGGCGCCGACTTCCTCGAGCTTCTTCTTGATCGACTCGGCCTCGTCTTTGGGAACGCCTTCCTTGATCGGCTTGGGGGCGCTCTCGACGAACGCCTTGGCCTCGGTCAGGCCGAGCTGCGTGAGCTCGCGGACTGCCTTGATGACCTTGATCTTCTCGGGGCCGACCTCGGTCAGCACGGCGTCGAACTCGGTCTTCTCGGCAACGGGCGCCGCGGCTGCAGGCGCTCCGGCGGCGGCAACGGCGACAGGCGCGGCGGCGCTCACGCCCCACTTCTCTTCGAGCGCTTTGACGAGCTCGTTCAGCTCGAGGACGGTGAGTTTTTCGACTTGTTCGATGAGTTCGGCAACTGCCATGTGTCTGTTCTCCTAGTCGTTTAGGCGGCTGACTCGGCGAGTTGCTTCTCGCGAGCGCTCAGGACGCGGACCAGTCCGCTGGGGTTGGCGGCGAGGACGCCGACGAGGCCGCGCATCGGGCTCGAAAGCAGTCCGAGGACCTTCGCTTGCAGCTCGGCTTTCGGGGGTAGCGACGCGAGCGCCAGAAAAGCGTTCTTGTCTACGAGCTTGCCGTCGACGAAGGCGCCCTTGACGTCGAGGGTCTTGTTGTCGTCGGCGAACGTCTTGAGGGCTTTCGCCGGGGCGACCGGATCGTCGCCCGCGAACACGACGCCGGTCGGGCCGGCGAGCACACCCTCGAGCGTCGCTGCGAGCTCATCGCCGGCGGCGCGCGAGAACAGCGTATTCTTCACGACCGCGTACGTCGTGCCGTCCTTGCGAAGCTCGGTTCGCAGCTTCGTGATCTGCTGCACGGTCAGGCCGGCGTAATTCGTGAAGAACAGGTTCTTCGCGCCGGCGAGCTTGACGCGCAGCTCCTCGATCGTCGCTTCTTTTTTCGCGGTTGGCATACACTTCTTTCGGTAGAAAAAGAAACGGCGCCCCGATCTCGCGATGGGCGCCCGCTGCCACGACCCGCACCCGGCGGGACGACGTGAAAACCAGGGTCGCGCATCCTCGGCAGGCGCTGTGCGCTTTGACCGCCCTGTGGCGGACCTGCAGTCATCGGAGCCGTCGGTCAGTATACCCGAGGCCCCGAAGCCCGTCAAGCAAGCGAGGGCCCCGATTCGCCGCGCGACGGTCGAACCGTCGATGGCCCCGTGGGACGACCCAAGGGACGTCTGACGCGCGCGTCGGATGTGGCGCTCTTGCGGAACCGCCGATTCGGAACGTTCCTCGTCGGCATGCTCTGCGCCGATTTCGCCGTGCAGATGCAGGCCGTCGCGGTCGGTTGGCACGTCTTCTCGCTCGATCGTCGCCCGCTCGACCTCGGGCTCGTCGGGCTCGCCCTCTTCCTGCCGACCGCGACCCTCTGGTTCGTCGCCGGCGTCTTCGTCGACCGGCACGATCGCCGCGCCATCGCAGCCGGCGGTGCATTCGCCGAGGCCGTGTGTTCGCTCGCGCTGACCGCCCTCGTCGTCCACGGCGAACGCCGCCTCTGGCTCTATCTCGCCGTCATCCTCGTCATCGGGATCATTCGCTCGTTCACCTCGCCGGCGGAACGCTCGCTGCTGCCGGCCATCGTTGACGCCGACGACTACATGTCCGCACAAGCGGGGTATTCGTCGATTCGCGAACTCATCGTCATCGCCGGCCCCGCCGTCGGAGGCGCGCTGACCGCGATCGACACGCCGATCGCGTTTGCGGCGTCGGCCGCGCTGCTGGTCACCGGCGGTGTGGCGCTCGCAACGCTGCGCATCCAGCGGCCCGTCCACGAGGACGTCCCGACCCTGCGCAGCGCGCTCGACGGCCTCCACTTCATTTTCACGCGGCCGATCGTCGCCGGAGCGATCTCGCTGGACCTCTTCGCGGTGCTCTTCGGAGGCGTGACCGCCCTGCTGCCCGTCTTCGCCGATACGATCCT
>Ga0302326_10012585_pt1 | contig 18010 bp, 11 predicted proteins | sample Palsa_T0_3_FD_202264 | JGI IMG/M metagenome (GOLD analysis project Ga0302326, IMG submission 202264) | Peat permafrost microbial communities from Stordalen Mire near Abisko, Sweden - Palsa_T0_3 | ecosystem: Environmental > Terrestrial > Soil > Palsa > Peat permafrost | place: Sweden: Abisko...
CGGTCAGGCAATTACCTGTTGTACTGGATGGCGAGCCAGGCTCTTTGGCGGGTGGATCCGAAAGAAGCAAAGGGCCTGGATGGGACGTTCGCTTACGACTGGAGTCCTCCAGGTGTCAACCGCAACAACACGATGCTGACCGCCGGGTTGCGTTTCAACGAGCCGCTGCCTGTGAACTTTCACAACACCATGTCGCTGGGCTATGTGCGAAACAATCTCAGCTCAACGTTTCTTCCTCCTGGCATGCCTGCTTGGAGGACTGAGCAGGGCGTTGAGTTCAACGCTCTGCTGGACGTTTTACCAATGCTCCTTTTGCAGCCTGTGGTCCAGTACTACGCGAATGTGGGCGGGGGCGTGCAACGCGCGGTGGTTTTCGGATTCAGAACCAAGGTGGAATTCTAACCACCGCTTCCACACTGAAGCAGAGCCATCCGCGTCACCGGGAAATCTCTTCCAGTGAGATATTCCGCGTACGCGGTCCCATCAAGCCGATCACCGCCATCACCATCAGCATCGCTGCTGCAATGAACACGAACACGCCGGTCGCGCCGAAGTTCTTAAGCACGCCGGCGATGAGGAACGAAGTGAAAATTGCCGACAAGCGGCTCCACGAGTAGACGAAGCCTACCGCACTCGACCGGATGCTCGTCGGGAAAAGCTCTGTCTGGTAGGCATGAAAGCTGTAGGACATGATATTGCTCGAGAGCGTTAGGCCCACCCCCAACGCGATGAGCAGAATCCCACGCGAAACCTGGCTGAATGTCAGCCCGCAAACCACGATAGCCGCCGCGGTCGCGACAATCGCGCTTTTGCGTTCAAACTTATCGGCGATCCATAGGCCAATCAACGGCCCGACCGGCGCGGAAAGAGCAATGATCGACGAATACAGCAGGCTTCTCGTAAGCGTGATGCCCTGCTCGGCCAGCAGCGTCGGCACCCAATTGGCGAAGCCGTAAAAGCCGACCGTTTGGCAGATGTTGAAAATGATCATCATCGTTGCCCGCTTGCCGTACGGAGCCTTCCACATGTCGAAGAACGTATGGCCTATCGTTACAGGTTGGAGGTAACTCGCAGCGGGGAATGGAAGTGGCCGCCCCAACTCTCTTGCAACAGCCTCCTCCAGCCTCGACATCACACGGTCGGCTTCTGCGAGCCGCCCTTTCTGCGCCAGCCACCGTGGGCTTTCCGGCAGCGCGCGGCGAATGAACCAGACGAACAGAGCTCCATGTGCTCCGATGATCACAACCCACCGCCACCCATCCAGGCCGAAGGGTTTGTTCGGAACCAGCAGGTACGACAGGAACGCCACAACCGGCACGGCCATAAAGCCCACTGCCTGCTCACAGGCGAAAGCCCGTCCGCGGATGTGCTTCGGCACCAACTCCGAGATATACGTGCCGATGGTGACCAGTTCCACTCCGATGCCGAGCCCTGCCATAAAACGCCAGAAGTTCAGGCCCGCGGCCGTGACCTGGAATGCCATGATCAGATTCGCGGTCGTATAGAACAGCAGCGAGTACGTGAAGATCGCGCGGCGGCCAAAGCGGTCAGCGAGGAATCCGCAACCAATCGTCCCCAGGAAAAGCCCTGAGAACAGAGATGCAATGAAGGCCGCCACCCCGGTCATGCCGAAGAGATGGGCGGTGGTAGTCGTCAGGATTCCGCTCTTAACCAACCCCGGCGCGATATACCCGGAATACAGCAGATCGTAGAGCTCGAAAAAAAAGCCGAGGCTCAGCAACACGACCAGCTTCCACATCGTGCGCGTGGCCGGAAGCCGGTCAAGGCGCGCGGAAATCGTCTCCGCTGATGGGGCGAGGGTCTGGGCGGGGATAAACTCGATCTGGTTCTCCTAGTTCCCCGGAGACCGTACCATTGCCGCCGAGCTACTGTGAGCCGCGATTATCTCAGCCGTCGGCCATTGGGTGGGAATATTCTCAAGTCGATTGGGGGGCCACTGGTTTGGTATCGCCTCCACGTGAGAGCCGGCCGACTCGATGGGCAGCATCCGAAGATGGGGGTACTCATTCTGCGCGACCGCCGTCCCCGGAGGCTGCACGCCCATGCTGGATGCGGGAGGATGAACGACGATTCCCGGATCGATCTGCGCATCTTTCAGGGGTCTCGTGCCGGCTGCCTTCGGCACCACCATGATCCTTGGCGGTGTGAGCGGTACGGCGTGCCATCCCGGAGGAAGCTTGCTGAAATCGCGGCTGGGAGGAACGACCCCCAGGGGAGCCTGCCACAGATTGTCGGGGATTACAGGAGCCGGAGCACTGCTTTGGCAGAAGGCTGTAGTTCCGGCACAGAGGAAAAGACTCAGGATCGTTATGCGCATTGCACCCTCCAACCCAGGAAAGCGCCTATGGCTAGCATAATAGCCTTTCTGTGGTAAATTTTGCATCTTGTTCCTCTCCTCTACCCTCTAAGTCGACTAGGTGAAGAAAGCTTCAGTTTTTCGTTCGCATTCCGTCATCCCAGCCCCCACGCTGGTAAAGCCAAGAAAGACGCCTGTCCAATCGCGTTCGACAGAGACCGTACGCGCGATTAAGCAGGCTACCATTCAGGTTTTGCTGGAGACGGGGGTAGGCCGCCTCACCACCACGCGCGTCTCCCAGCGTGCCGGGGTCTCCGTGGGAACTTTGTACCAGTACTATCCCAACAAGAACGCGTTGCTCCACGCAGTTCTCAAGGAGCGCCTCGGCTTCATTGCCGTCACCATGGAACGGGCCTGTGCGGCGAACCGCGGATCCTCTGTTGAGCAGATGGCGCGTGCCGTCACCCTGGCATACATCGAAGCCAAGCTGCACGCTGTGCGAGAGTCAGTAGCCCTTTACGCTGCTGCGGAATCAGGCGACGCGCAAGCCATCCTTACCAGCATGCGCAAACGCGTCACCACTGCGCTTGTCGAGATGCTGAAGACTGCTCCCGGCGTTCGCTTCCCTGATCTTGCAATGACCGTGCTCGTGTACTACACCGCAATCGCGGGTACGATGCGCGAGGTGCTTGAGGCTGGCGCCTCCAGGGCGCTGGTTGAGGCAACCCGCCGTGAGCTGGTGCTGCTCGCAGAGGGCCATCTGACCAGGGCATGTCGCCTGGTAGAAACTGCGAATCAGCGAATCGGGAAAGAGAACCGGCTGCAAACGACCGCCGGAGGGTACTGATCATTGATGCACTCGACTGAAACTGAATCTCGGGGTACCTCACTCAAGCAGGCACGCGCTGCCGGCGGACGTCGCTCTGTCCACCCCAATGTCATCCTCGCGATCTGCTGTATGAGCCTGCTGCTGGTCGGCATGGACGTCACCATCGTCAACGTCGCGTTGCCTGCCATTCAACGTGATCTTTACGCAAAGATGTCGGGCCTGCAATGGATCGTTGACGCGTACACGCTGGTGGTCGCCACATTTCTCATGCTCTCCGGCTCGATGTCAGATCGCTTCGGGCGGAGGCGAGTTTTTCAGACCGGCCTTGTTCTCTTCCTGTTGGGATCTCTGCTCTGCAGCATGGCGCACACCATCGGTGCGCTGGTATTTTTCCGCGCTCTTCAAGGGCTGGGCGCATCCATGCTCAATCCGGTGGCGTTATCCATCATCGCAAATGCATTTCCCGAGCCAAAAGCCCGGGCCCACGCAGTCGGCATTTGGGGAGCGGTGGCAGGTCTTTCGCTGGCGATCGGCCCGCTCATTGGCGGCGCATTGACGCAGTCCGTGGGCTGGCGCTCCATTTTCTGGATCAACATCCCAATCGGTCTCGCAGCCCTGGCGCTGGCCGCCAGGTTCGTACCGGAATCGAAGGCGCCGCGAGCGCGGGCGTTCGATCCAGTCGGGCAGCTCCTGGTGTGTGTTGGCTTGGCATCTCTGACCTATGCGGTCATCGAAGGACCGCACTCTGGGTGGACATCGTTTCTCATCATTGGTCTGTTTGCCACCGCGGGTGCGGCATTGGCGATCTTCCTGGTATACGAGCCACGACGGAAAGACCCTTTGCTGGACCTGCGCTTCTTCCGCAGCGTGCCCTTCAGCAGTGCAACTCTCCTTGCCCTTTGCGCGTTTGCTTGCTTTGCCGGCTTTCTTTTTCTGAATGCGCTGTACCTCCAACAGGCGCGTGGCATTTCAGCTTTTAAAACCGGCCTTTGCACATTGCCCCTGGCAATCATGATGATGCTGTGTGCGCCCCTCTCCGGTCGTCTGGTGGGCAGGCACGGTACGCGTCCCTCATTGTTATTCGCCGGCGCGGGCTTCCTGCTCGGCACCTTGATACTGACTCGCCTCAGTATCCATACTCCAATTCTCCTTCTGCTGTTCGCCTATGCGTTGTTTGGAGTCGGCCTGGGTATGGTCAACCCGGCAATCACCAACAATGCTGTTGCCGGCATGCCCTTATCGCAGGCTGGCGTTGCAGCGGCAATTGCATCCACCGGACGGCAGGTGGGGGCGGCTCTGGGAGTGGCGATCGCCGGCACAGTTGTCCACACGAGCCACGCCAAGGGCTCAGATTTTGCCCAGGCGACACACCCTATCTGGTGGCTCATGACGGCCTGCGGCGCCATCGTTCTGCTGCTCGGTTGGGCCTCCAACACGCCCTGGGCGAAAGCCAGCACGAGCCACGTCGCATCTCTCTTGAGCGGGAACGTCAGATGAAGTTTCGACCTTCGCGCCTCAGCCGGATACGTTCATCGGAAAAGCCGCGCATCCCAGTGGACAGGCTCGGGATCACCAGCCTTAACGAGTGCAAACTCCGGATGTGCCGGGTTGAAGACAATATTGTTCTCCCGTCCACTCGTGATGACATTCGGTACACGAAGAATCGCAGTTCGGTTCTCCAGAATCCATCGATCGCCGAATGCTCTGGACGTTGTCATGTCCACCGCGTCCCAATTCTCGACTCGCTCAATGGAAACCGTCTCGATGGCCACTTTGTCTGGAATGACGATTCGAACTACACGTTGGTTCTTGGGCGGCAGAGATAAATTCGCGTGCACCAGCACTTCCAACAATGCGCCGGCATAAGTCTCGGCAGCGTAGATTACTGCAACACCCTCGGAATTCCAACGCCCGCCATGGAGCGTGGCGCCGGTTGCATCGAAGATTGCATGACGCGCGTCAGCGATGCGATAGGCAATCATCTACACGGGGAGGCCGAAGAAGAGTTTCTCCAGCAGACTCTCCACCCGCCGCGCTCCGAGTTCCGTGCGTGCCACCTCCAACGGGGCTTGGTCCTCGAGTTCACGATGAGGTTTACTCATCCACTCTCGCGCCAGGTCCCGGTCATCCCAGACATACTCGGCAGCGGCGAGCACTCGGGCCAACCGTTCCGTCCTTTCGCTTTCATCGACGGAGAGGCGCCGGGTACGCCGCTTCCAGGTCGCTTGGGGAACGACCTTGAATTTGTACGCGTTCGCCTCACGACGATCAACGTATAGCCGGGCAGAAAGCCGTTCTAACGCTCGCTTCGGCAGGCCGGCCGACACCGCTGATTCGAGTTGGCCGACGGTGCGTACAGAAGCTCCAAGCCCTAGAATCTCAGCAATCAGTCCCGGTGCAATCATCGCTGTCTCCCATGGCTCAGTATAGCTCAAAAATGGGCTCATCTGAGCTGGCCGTTAATTTACTTCCACGCTCAGCGGCAGATCGCGGGAAGAGCTGCCAACCAGCACGGTCCTTGGACCCTGAGGTTTCACCCAGCTGCTCGTTTTCACTGACCAGTATTGAAACGCCCGCGGCGCGATGTGCAACGTAAGCTCCCGCTCTTCGCCAGGCTTCAAGGTCACCCGATCGAAGGCAGCCAGGGTCTTCGGCGCGAACTGTGCCCCTTCGGGCTTCGATGCCGGCGCCTGCAGATAAACCTCAGGCACCGCATCCCCCGCCACAGCGCCAGTGTTCTTCACCCTAACGGAAACGATCGCCCCGCCCTCCTGGGTAGACGCTGCTTTCAGACCAGACATAACGAAGCCGGTGTAGGAGAGCCCATAGCCGAACGGATAAAGCGGCTCGATCTTCTGGTCGTCGAACCAGCGATAGCCAACCAGCACGCCTTCGGAGAAGGTCGTCTTTCCATCAATTCCATTCGCGGAGCGCTCGGGGTGGGCGGCCGAGTTCGCCGCATAGTCGTCGAGTCGCTTCGCCCAGGTCATCGGCAGCTTGCCACCGGGATTACTCTGGCCCAGGAGGGTCTTCGCTGTAGCCAACCCGCCTTCATCGCCAGGCCACCACATCTCGAGCACGCCTTTCACTTTTGCCAGCCATGGCATGGCCACCGGCTGGCTGGTATTGAGCACCACCACTGTATTAGGATTCACCGCCGCAATCTCCTCGATCAACTGTTCCTGGTCGCCGGGCAGCTTGAAGTGCGGCTTATCCCGCGTCCACGCAAAGACCACGGCGGTCCTCGCGGATTTGGCCGCCGCAATCGCCGCCTGGTGGTCGCGCTCGCGGGCCTCCGGTGTCATCCAGTTCAATCGCACCTGCGCCGGGGCGTTCGAAGTATCAGGGGATATCGCCACCTCGATTGAATGTTTTCCCTTGGTCAGGGTCGCCGCCCGCCGCACGTTGTCCAGGCCATCGGTTGTGGGCAAACCGTTATCCTGCGTCGCATACTGCACGTCGCCGTGCACTGTGCCTTTTACCGCCCCGGTGCGGCCAACTTCTTTGCCGTCGATGCTCATCACTCCGCGCGCGCCAAGCACCTGCAGGTACATCCAGTACGGGCCATCCTCCGGGATGGTAATGTCCCCCGTCCACGTCAGGGCGCTATTCGCCGGAAGTGCGTTGCCGTTCTTGCTGGTAAAGTCGATCAGCGCGTTCGAGGTGGTCTGGCCCGATGCATCCGTCCGCAGCAGCCCAGGCTGACCGTTATGGCTAAACACGAAGGCGGGAATCGGCGCCCCTGTCATATCATCTGCTACCGCGAATGTTATCTTTGCCTGCGGTGCAAGCTTTCTGAGCGCAGCGAGTGGTCCAACCTGCCGCTCCGTTATGCCGGGCGAGCGCTCGCCGAAGGTCCCGATAGAAGCTACCTGTCCCGCAGTCGGTCCGATGAACGCGAGGCTAGCCAGGTCATCCTGCTTCAACGGCAACACGCCGCCTTCGTTCTTCAACAGCACTGCGGCATCCTCGGCTGTCTTTTCAATAATTCTTCCGTTGCCCTCCAGGTCCTGCGGCGTAATATCGTGCTTTGGTCTGCCGTCGAGGAAACCAAAACGATCGATCTCATACAAGACGCGTCGTGCCGCCTCCGTCACCGTCGCCTCGCTGACCGCACCGCTCTGGAGAGCGTCGCGCATCGTTTTCGGGTCCGATTCCATGGGAAAAGCATCCAACTCCATTCCGCTTGCCCCAGCCTCTTCTGGGATAATGCCGCCCAGTATCGCCGCCACGGCTGCAAGGTTCGGTTTTGAAGCGGCGCCCGTGTCCGCTTGAGCGGTGCGGAAGTAGTTCTTTATCATCGCGGCGAATGGGCTATTGGGTGGAACCGCGCCCGGCATTTCCATTGTCAGCCCGTGGTTGATGAAGTCGACATTGTGCACGGCGCCCCAATCGGAGGTCACGAAGCCCTTGAAGTCCAGCTCATTGCGCAGGAGGGTCTTCAATGTGTCTGAGTTCCCGCAAGCGAACGCGCCATTGATCTTGTTATAGGAGCACATGATCGACGCCACGCCGGCGTCAATGGCTGCGGCGAAGGGCGCAACATAAACCTCATGCAGCGCCTGCTGATCGACAAACACGTTATAGGAACCACTGTCATAGGCGACGTAGTGCTTGGCTTGCGACATCACGCCCTGCGCCTGCTCGCCGCGTATTTCAGCCGCCCCCATCGCGCCGCTCAAAAAGGGATCTTCGCCCAGTGTGTTGTAGCTTCTGGAAAAGGTAATGTCGCGGTCGATATTGATAAAGGGCTGCAGCACGACATCGATACCCAACGACCGTGCCTCGCGTCCGATGGCAATGCCATTCTGTTCCGCATCTACCGTGCTCCAGGTTGCGGCAACGCCCATCGTCGCGGTTTGTGCCTGCCCGGCAACCCTGGTCAACACTCCAGGAGGACCGTCGGCAAAGCGCAAAGAAGGAATGCCCAGCCGAGGCACCCCAGGTAGAAAGCCCGCCTGCCCCTGGTAGGTGGCATCCGGCTCAATATCGCCGCGGATGAGGTTCATCTTTTCTTCCAGCGTCATCTGCTGGATCAAGCCCTCAATTCGCGCCGCGTCAACCTTCTCCGGCGGTATCACCTGCGACGCGGCGCAAAGGGTGAACGCGGCTATAGCGACGTAGAGAGAAGCGGTACGCCGAAGCATTCGGTTTGAAGTTCTTGCGCACATGGTCTGGCACCTCCTGAGGCAACCGCTTGCGGCGCGTGGACAGTTGTAGCATAGGCAGCGCTGGGTTCTTTGGGGAGGAAAGGGCACATGTTCCAAGTAGAAACGCAAGATTCGAAGGATATAGAACTTTCCTATTGACATTGCCGCCTTGCCAACTCGATAGTTTGAGCCGAATGCAAATGAACCCACCGAATCCCTTTTGCCGTGCTTCGTTCCTGGCGATGGCCGGTCTGGCCGCTGCCGTTCTCCTCCCCCCTGCTTTCGCCGCATCGGCTGCGGCAAAGCCGGCCCACCTTGCCTGCGACTCGCTCGACCATCCTCTGGGCATCGATTCCAGCCAGCCGACGTTCTCCTGGCAGCTGCAGGATGCAGCTTTTGCTGCACGGCAAACAGCCTACAGGATCGAAGTCGCCAGCAAGGCCGCCATCCTGACCGGCGGCAAGCCGGACGTATGGGATAGCGGCCGCGTCGCCTCCGGCAAATCGTTTGGCGCGGTGTACGCCGGTCCTGAGCTGGCTGCTTCGACACGCTATTACTGGCGGGTGGAGGTCTGGGATAAGGACGGAAAGCCTTACCCGGTAAGCGACGTGAGCTGGTGGGAAACAGGGTTGCTCAAGGAAAGCTGGAAAGCCCAGTGGATCGGCTATGAAGATCCGGAGCACCGCGCGGTCCGCAAATCGGGGGCCACATGGATTACCAATGCCGACAGTGCCAAGGACAGCACAAAACAGGGAAGTGCCGATACCCAGCACGATTTTCGCTTCCGTTTCCAGCTCAATGGGATGGTGAAACACGCCGATTTATTCGCCTCCGGCGAAGATTCTGCTGCGGCTTGGGTCAACGGTAAGCAGGTGATGGAGGCCATGTCACGGCCGCCCTGGGGGTCGACGCCCTGGAAGACCTGGCTGCGGCAGGATGTCACCCCGGATCTGCATGCGGGTGAAAACCTGCTGGCCGTGGGGGTTACGTTATACGGAACGCCGTCGTCGAATGGCATGGGGTCGTCTCAGAGCGACCGAACCCCGGTGAACGCTTGTCTTTACGTCGAAATGGCGGATGGTTCCGTTGTAGTTTTGGCCAGCGGGGAGCAGTGGAAGGCCGCTCTGAACGCGGAACCGGGCTGGTACCAGCCAAAGTATGACGATTCCGCCTGGCAGAATGCCATCGCTTATGTAGCTCCGCCCTCGACGATGAGCGCGGGCGGCGCGATCGGAAATCCCTGGCAGACCGGGCCGGTGAAGTTGTTGCGCCACACTTTCGAGCTTACTAAGCCGGTGACCTCGGCTCGGCTTTATGTCACCGCCTTGGGTGCCTATCGCTTCCAGATCAACGGTCTGCGCATCGGCGACCAGGTGCTCTCTCCCGGATGGGACGACTTTCGCACCCTCGTACCCTACCAGGCCTACGACGTCACGCAACAGTTGAAGACCGGAAAAAACGCGCTGGGAGCGTGGCTTGCGCCGGGGTGGTACACCACTCCACTGATGTGGCTCCGCCAAGGGTACAACTATGGAGACACTCCTCCGACTTTGAAAGCACAGCTTCGCATCGAGCATGCGGACGGCTCGGTCGATTGGATCGTCACCGATGATTCGTGGAGAGCCGACCTATCTCCCATCTCTGAGGCGGAGATCTATGACGGCGAGACTTACGATGCGCGCAAGGAGCAGGCAGGTTGGGACTCGGCGGCTTTTTCCGACGCGCACTGGAAGCCAGCCGACGTGGTCAAGCCTTTGGAGCCGGAGATCGTTGCGCAATCCTTCCAACCGATCAGGGCGCATCAGACGCTCACTGCGGCGGCCATCACCAACCCGAAGCCGGGGATCTATATCTATGATTTTCAACAGAATCTGGCTGGGGTCCCGCGGTTACGGGTGCAAGGCCCAGCGGGTACCGACATTCAGCTGCGCTTCGCCGAAGTACTGAATCCTGACGGCACCATGTATGTCGAAAACCTGCGTTCAGCCAAGGCGACCGATCACTTCATTCTTTCCGGCAAAGGCGAGGAAGAGTTCCAACCGGACTTTACCTTTCACGGGTTCCGCTACGTCGAAATAACCGGCCTGCCGAGTAAGCCGGACCTGGCGGCCGTGAAGGCCGTGGTCATGTACACCGACGCGCCCTTTACCGTAGAGCTGCACTCCGGCAGCCCGATGATCAATAAGCTCTGGAGCAACATCCTGTGGGGACAGCGCTCCAACTTTGTCGGCGTGCCCACGGATTGCCCGCAGCGTGATGAGCGCCTGGGCTGGACCGCGGACGCGCAGGTCTTCTGGCGGACCGCGTCTTACAACATGGACCTTACGCAGTTCTCCAAAAAGTTTGCCCGCGATCTAAGAGGAACGCAGGTGGGCACGCCCATGTACGGCATCTTCGCGCCCGGAACCAGTACGCCGAACCCCGGCTTTGGCGCCGGCTGGAGCGATGCGGGGGTCATCATTCCCTGGACGGCGTGGGTGCAGTCCGGGGATACGCGCGTAGTGGAGCAGAACTGGGACGCGATGGAGAAGTACCTGGCGGCGATCCTGGCAGCCAATCCCACTTATCTATGGAAGACAGGCTACGGCATACCCTTTGGGGATTGGCTGTCTCCGGAAGGCCCCACGCTCGAACCGCTGGTGGCCACTGCCTACTGGGCTTACGACGTCACGCTCATGCAGCAGATGGCGCAAGCCCTAGGCAAGACCGAGGCGGAAGCGAAGTACGCTGACCTGTTCAGCAAGATCAGGACGGCCTTTGCCAACGAGTTCATTCACAGCGACGGCTTTATCGCCGGCGCAGACTATAGTCCTTCGGCCTTCGGGCAGATCAATAATCCCGAAGCCAAAGCCAAGGGAGGCGATACCCAAACCGGATATGTGTTGGCTCTGAACATGAAGCTGGTGCCCGATTCGCTGCGCGCGGCGGCCGCCGGCAAACTTGTCGCCAAGATTCAGGCCAACCATGGGCGCCTGGCAACTGGATTTCTGGGCACGCCCTATCTGCTGGCAGTGCTAGTCGACACTGGGCACAGCGATGTTGCCTACCAACTACTGCTCAACACGGAGTATCCCTCGTGGGGATACCTGGTAGAGCATGGCGCCACTACCATGTGGGAGCGGTGGAATGGCGACCAGATGCGCGGCGATCCCAGCATGAATTCCTACAACCACTATGCCTATGGCGCGGTGGCCGATTGGATCTACCGCTATGCAGCGGGGATCGATGCGCTGCCTGCGGACGCCGGCTTTCACACCATCTATCTCCATCCCAATTTCGATGCCCGCCTGGGGAGTCTTGATTTCCGCTACCAATCGTCGTATGGCGAGATACGATCCGCCTGGTCGATGAAGGGAACGGCCGTTACCTGGCAGGTCACGGTCCCCCCGAACACGACGGCCCACATCCCGTTGCCGGCCAGCCAGCAGGATAAGTACACCCTGGACGGAGAAGCGCTCAACAGCAGCAAGAAGCTCAGTTTGCTGAGTAGCGCAGATGGCGTCTCCACCTACGAGCTGCCCGCGGGCACTTACTCGTTCCGAGTGACCGCGCAATAGGCTTAACTGTCGGCGGGGGAAATTCATGGACGAAGATGCGGCAGTTAAGTGTCCAGTCCCGCAGGGACGGCCTGACCCTTCGGGACTGATTGTAGTCCGTGTTTTAGGGTCCGCGGCCGGGATGAACAAGTTCGGTGCCGTTTTCCTATTGAGTCTTTGTGGGCCGACCCAAGCATTGACAGATCCAAGTTTAGGATGGAAACTGTTACCCTATTGCAATCGCTTCCCCCACCTGTCGTGCAGCATGGATGACAGCCGGGCGCACTGACTTCGCGGATAGAGGAGCCTATGGCACAGGACGTGGAAGGTTCCGTTTGGCGGGCGCTCGATCATCTCAAAATTGAATTGCCCTCCTGGGGTTTTGCCAATACCGGAACCCGGTTCGGCAAATTCATGCAGCCGGCCGCAGCGACCAACCTGGCGGAGAAATTCAGCGATGCCGGCATGGTCAACCAGTTGACCGGAACATGTCCAACCGTCGCTCTTCATGTTCTGTGGGATCTGCCCAATGGGCTCAAAGATGTGCCCCACGTAAAAGAGCTCTCCAGCAAATGTGGCGTGACCGCAGGGTCGATCAACCCCAACTTGTTTCAGGGGCAGGAATACAAATTCGGCGCCGTGGGCAATCCCAATCCGGCGATACGCAAGCAGGCGCTCGACCATATGCTGGAGTGTGTGGCGATTGCCGACAAACTCAAGTCACGCGATATAGCGCCATGGTTTCCTGATGGATCCAGTTATCCCGGCACCCAAAGCATGCGGCACCGCATCGGCTGGTTTGAGGAGACGCTCAAGAAAGTGCATGATGCGCTGAGCCCAACGCAAAGGCTGCTGGTCGAATACAAACCCTTTGAGCCATTCTTCTACCACACCGACGTTGCCGATTGGGGTATGGCGCTCATGCTGGCCAAGACGGCCGGACCGCGGGCGTTGGTGCTGGTCGATACCGGGCATCACTACCAGGCGCAGAATGTAGAGCAAATCGTCGCTTGGCTGCTGCACGCGAGGATGCTGGGCGGTTTCCACTTTAACGATCGGCGTTACGCCGACGATGATCTCACCCTGGGATCGATCGATCCGTACCAGGTCTTCCGTATCTTTCATGAGATTCGCAACTACGAATGGGAAACAGGCGCGGATGCAGACGTGGCCTACATGATCGACCAGAGCCACAATCTGAAAGGCAAAATGGAAGCGATGGTGCAGACCGTTTGCACCGCACAGGAGATCTACGCCAAGGCAGCGCTGGTCGATCACGCGCGGCTCTCCGTGCTGCAGACGGAATGCAAGCTGGTCGAGGCCGAAGAATGTTTTCGGACCGCGTTCTGGCAGGATGTACGGCCGATCGTCAAGAGCTGGAGGCGATCGAAAGGGCTGGTGGAAGATCCGCTGTTGGCGCTCCGTGAAAGCGGCTATATCGAACAGATCACCCGGGAACGCGCAGCGGCAAACCAGGGTGCAATCGCCAGCTATGCTTGATGCCTAGCGTACTTTTAGATAATTTCCGTAGCCCACCACCACCGTGGATCCGACCAGCAGAAATAATCCAAGGGTGACCAGCCCTTTCGTACGCCGGCTGGTTCCTTTCCATTCGTGCAGCACCACACCCCACAGCGTGGCAAAGATGATGATGCTCGCCATGTGCAGGGTCCAACTGGAAAAATCGTATTTGCCCATCTTCGTCTGTCCCATGGAATAGAAGAAGAACTGGAAATACCAGATCACACCCGCCAAGGCGGCGAGAATGTAATTTTTCAGCAGTGTCTGCCCGGTGAGGCGGCGTGTCAGGTCTACCTCATCCTGTTCGGTGGTGGTCGCGCCCATGGGGTTGATGCCCGGCGCTCCTGCGAACTGGGCGAAGGAACGATTCTTGACGATGAGAAAGAGCGACCAAAGGAAATTGGTGACAAAGCCGCCCCAGAGAACGACGATCAGCACGGGAAGGTTTTGCCAAAGATCCAGACGGTGCTGGGCGACGAGCTCAACCCGCGCGATTTCGGCGATGGGCTTGCCGGCAGCCAACCCGTAGGCGAAGCATGAGCTCATGATGCCGGCGAAGATGGCCACCGCCAGGCCCTTGCCGAAGGAGAAGTCGCGCTCCCCGGCCTCTGCCCGGTCTTCACTAGAAATCTCATGCTCTTTCGAATAGCCGGCGAGGCCGCTGACCGCAATGGCCACCATGCACACCCCCACCCCGGCGAGTATCATCTGGCCGGAAGCTTCATGCAGGATGGATGACATCTGGCCGCTGAAGATCGGCGGCATCAGGGTTCCGAAGGCGGTACAAAAACCCAGCGCGATAGCATAGCCAAGAGCAATGCCGAGGTAGCGAATGGAGAGACCGAAGGTGAGCCCGCCGATTCCCCACATCGCGCCCCAGAAGCATGCGTAGCCCATACTGGCGGGGGGCGCGGCATGAAGTACGCGGAAAAGATTCGGCACCAGCAAGAGCGCCAGCGTCATGGGCGCGATGAGCCAGGCGGCGATGCCCTGGATGATCCAGAAAATCTCCCACGACCAACGCTTGATTCCTCGAAATGGAACGAAATTTGTCGCGGAAGCGAGGCCGCCAATCCAGTGATAGACAACTCCAATAAAGGGGTTAGGACCCACAGCCACCTCGGGCACTCAAGCCAAATGCACCTATCGTACTTTACCCGCGTATACATGGCGAAATACTTTGTCTATTGAATTACATTTCGCCGATGTGTAAGGTGAATTCGCACCAGTAGGAGATGAAGTATGCCCCTGCAGTATCTTGCCGATCTCTGGGATGAGAACCATGCCAAAACCCTGGATCCTCCCGCTCTTCTGCGGTATCGCTCCAACTTGTTGGGGTCCGATCTGCGGATCACCAACTTCGGCGGCGGCAACACCAGCTCAAAACTTGAGGGGACCGATCCGCTGGACGGGCAAAAGAAAACCGTGCTCTGGGTGAAGGGCAGCGGCGGTGACCTGGGCAGCATTAAAGTCGACGGCTTTGCCACCTTGTACCAGGAGAAGGTGCTGGCGCTGGCCAAGATTTATCGTGGTGTCGAGTTGGAAGACGAGATCGTCGGTCTGTACCCGCTCTGCACCTTCGGCAACAATCCCGCGCCTGCCTCCATCGATACCCCGTTGCATGCTTTTCTTCCTTTCGCTCACGTCGACCATCTCCATCCCGACTGGGGAATCGCACTCGCTGCTTCGGCCAACGGCCAGGAAAAGATGAAAGAATTCAACCAACAGTTCGGACACAAGATGGTATGGGTCCCGTGGCAGCGGCCCGGCTTTGAGCTGGCGATGATGATCGATACCGCGGTCAAGCAAGCGCCGGGATGCGACGGCGTCGTGCTCGGCGGGCATGGTCTCTTTACCTGGGGTAGCACGCAGCGCGAGTCCTATGTGAATACCATTACCATCATCGACCAGATCGGCCAGTTCATCGAGCGCCATCGCGCCAAAAAGAACAGCCAATCATTTGGCGGCGCAAAGCACAAGCCGCACGAGCAGCGCCAGGCCATCGCCGTGGAGCTGATGCCTTTCTTACGCGGCAGCGTCTCCAGCGGGCAGCGCATGATTGGCAGCTTCACCGATATTCCTGAAGTGCTGGAGTTCATCAATTCGCACTCTGCCAAGGAGCTGGCGTATCTGGGCACCAGCTGCCCTGATCACTTCATCCGGACAAAAATCCGCCCACTGTTTGTGGGCTGGGATCAGAATGGCGATGCAACGCAAATTGGGTCTGTTGCGAAAGCCGCAATGGAGACCTATCGCGCCGAGTACGCCAGCTACTATCAGCAGCACGCACACAAAGACTCGCCGGCCATGCGCCATGCGAACCCGACGGTGGTGCTGGTTCCCGGTGTCGGGATGTTCAGCTTCGGCAAGAACAAGGCCGAGGCGCGCATCACGGGCGAGTTTTATGTCAATGCCATCCATGTGATGGAAGGCGCCGGACACCTTGACGAGGGCAAGTGTCCTCCGATATTGCCGCAGTCGGGGCCTGCGGCGGACACCAGCGCCTTCAAAGTCCATTCCAATTATGTAGCGTTGCCGGCTTCAGAAGCGTTTCGCATCGAGTACTGGGCCCTGGAAGAAGCGAAGATACGCCGGCAGCCTGCCCCCAAGGAATTGAGTGGCCGCATCGTCCTGGTGGTCGGCGGCGCCAGCGGCATTGGCCGCGAGGTAGTGTTGATGGCGGCGGCAAGGGGCGCGCACATCGTGGTTGCGGATCGCGAGCAGGATGCGGCCAACAAGGTTGCGGCGGAAGCCCAGGCAATCGCCGGCCGCGAAGCGGTGGTCGCCACCAGGATCGATATTCGCGACCGGGCCGCCATCCGGTCGGCGCTCGACGCCACCATCGCGGCTTATGGAGGCATCGACATCCTAATCAACACCGCGGCGCTGTTCCCCTCCTCTCCTGACGGCGTCATCAGCGATGCGCAGTGGGGGTTGACGCTTGAGGTCAACGTCACCGCCAACTACCTGTTGGCCGACGAAGCAGCCAAGGTCTTCCATGCCCAGGGAATTGACACCAGCCTTGTGCTGACCAGCTCGGCCAACGCAGTCGTGGCCAAGCGCGGCAGCGAAGCGTACGACGTCAGCAAAGCAGCGCTCAGTCACCTGGTTCGCGAACTCGCGGTCACTTTATCTCCTAAGGTGCGGGTCAACGGGATCAGTCCCGCGACCGTGGTGAAAGGGTCGACGATGTTTCCCCGCGATCGGGTGAAAGCATCGCTGACGAAATACAACATCCCCTTCGACGAATCCTCTTCCGACGATGAGCTACGCAACAAGCTGGCGCAGTTTTACGCCAAGAGAACCTTGACCCATCAGCCCATCGACCCTAAAGACTGTGCCGCGGCCATCCTGTTCCTGGCAGGTCCGCAGGCGCCTTGTACCACGGGTCATCTCATTCCCGTGGATGGCGGATTGACCGAGGCCTATCTCAGATGAGCGAGGCTGCTTCATCCCGCTCTCCAAGAGACCGGCGGGCGATGATTGCCATCGATCTCGGCGCGGAGAGCTGTCGTGTTTCTTTGCTGCGCTGGCTCAATGGCTCGCCGCACATTGAGCTGGTTCATCGCCACCCCAATGGTCCGGTGAGCGACAACGGCGAGCTGCGATGGGACCTGGGCCAGATCACGCAACAGATGGACGCCGGCCTGCGCAAGTGCGCGCAGATTGCAACCGAAGGCGTGCGCTCCATTGCCGCCGATGGATGGGCGGTCGACTATGTGCGCCTGGATGCAAGTGGCCGGGCTATCGCCGATCCTTTCTGTTATCGCGATGAGCGAACGATCCATTCGCAGGCGGCGGTTTTTGAGCGCATTCCCGCGGCGCGCCTTCGTGCCATTACCGCTATCGAGATGAGCCGCATCAACACCCTCTACCAGCTCTACGCCGATCCGGCACAGCTGCAGCAGAAGCCATGGCTGACCTTACCGGAGTACATATTGCATCGCCTGGGCGGACGGGCGGTTGGGGAATATACCAACGCGACGCACACCCAGCTGGTCGATGCGGAGAAGCGCAGCTGGTCGCCGGAGATTTTCCAGGCGACCGGCCTGGTTCAGGCAGCGGCTCCTCCCATTGTTCGGCCGGGCACCGTGATTGGCGAATTGACCGGAGAGCAGCTTGATTTGCGCGTTCTGGCGGGGGCTGCGTTGATTGCGCCCGCGTGCCATGACACGGCTTCGGCAATCGCGGGCATTCCTGACAGCGGGGACGACTGGGCCTACATCAGCTCTGGTACCTGGTCGCTGGTCGGAACCGTGCTGCGCGAACCCATCAATGGGAAAGAGGCGCAGGCCGCGGACTTCACCAACCAGGGCGCAGTCGGCGGCCGCATTTGTTTTCACAAGAACGTGAACGGTATGTGGCTACTGCGCCAATGTATGACGGAGTGGGCCGCGGAGATTGATTGGACTATACCTGAGCTGATCGCAGCGGCCGGGAATTTCCCGCCGCCTGGCGCCGTTCTGGATGTGGACGACCCGGACTTGCTGCTGCCTGGAGAAATGCCTGCGCGCATCAATCGGCAGCTCAAGCGGCGCGGATTGCAGCCACTCGCCGAGGGCGCCGAAGCTGCGCCGAAGATGACCAGTCTCATTCTCCATAGCCTTGCTGCCAGGTATCGAGAGATTGTGAGCAGCCTCGCGCATATCACGGGAAA
>Ga0302326_10012586_pt1 | contig 18008 bp, 17 predicted proteins | sample Palsa_T0_3_FD_202264 | JGI IMG/M metagenome (GOLD analysis project Ga0302326, IMG submission 202264) | Peat permafrost microbial communities from Stordalen Mire near Abisko, Sweden - Palsa_T0_3 | ecosystem: Environmental > Terrestrial > Soil > Palsa > Peat permafrost | place: Sweden: Abisko...
TTCGCGATCGTCGCGATCGAATGCCCAACTGTCGAAATCGTCGTTTTCAGGAAGTTGCTGAAGATCGTTGTCGAGATGAGCGCTGCCGTTAAAAGTCTCCGACTGATTGGCCAGCACGGTATAGGTGAAACCACCGCCGGTGACGCGCCCGCGGCCGTGCCAGACTGTAGTGACGGTATGGCTGCCGTCTTCACTCACATCAATGCGATACTCTCCGGGTTGCAGCGGCGTGAATGCCACGTTGGGCGTATCCACTTCATAAGCATCGTCATCATCGAGATGGCGCACGCGCAGAATCAGCGACCCTTGCGCCAGGCGAATCTGGGCAACGTGATCATCGAGCTCGAGAAAAGTGATACCTGTTTTCGCGCCCAGGTGAATCGCCGCGGAGCCGAGGTGCACCTCGGCACGGGAGTCCTCATCCGCCCACAAGTCGTCGCCAGTCACCATGGGCCGGTTAGGTGTTCCGCTAACCCAGTCGTTTTCGCCCGCCGGGCGAAAGGAGATCGATCCCTCGGAAAAGTTCAGACGCGCCACACGGCCGGGAGGATCCTGGCTCTGATCTTGATCCTGATCCTGACCTTGGTCCTGACTCTGATTCTGAACCTGAGCGTCATTCTGGGCCTTAGCTATGGTTGAGCCCTGCAGCAAAATCGCCAGGCTTGCCACTAAACTCCAAATCCACAACTTGCGTGTTTTCATGTCCTCGCCCCGAAGCATGGGAGTCACTATGCTCAAATCCTACTCAATTAGCTGTTAACACAATAGAGACGGTTTAGTTTCCTGATCCGAAGGTAATGCCGGTGGGGTAACCTTGGTTTCGTTCAAACGAAGTTTCGTTCAAATGAATAAACCTGGGCGCAACCTCGCTCCTGCGCCCCCGGGAACCATCCCTGTTACGGCGTGCATTGCCGAAACTCACTGCAAAACAGTACAGTGCTGTCTAAGCCCTGTGCCCGGATTCGAGCGCGGTCTCGGCCGAAAGACGCGATGAGCATTGCCACCCTGAACGACATTTTCTTCGCCGCCGTCGAGCGCAACCTCGACCGCATCATGCTGTATCGCGATGTCAAGGGCAACACCGCCGAGTGGCAGGCTATCACTTCACGGCAGTTCGGAGAACGCGTGGCGCGTACCGCGCATACCCTACAAACCTGGGGGATTCGGCACGGTGATCGCGTTGCGATTCTCAGCGAGAACCGTCCAGAATGGCCGGTGGCCGACGTAGCCAGCTTGTTGCTCGGCGTCGTGACCGTGCCGCTCTACACGACTCTTACGGCGGAACAGAGTGCATTCCTGCTGAACGACTCCGGATGTCGTGCAATTTTTCTTTCGTCGGATCAGCAACTGCGAAAGATTCTGTCGATTCTGCCCCAGACCAAGCTGGAAAAAATCGTGGTCATGGACCCCGTGCAATTTTCCAGTGAACCGGCGGGCAAGTGCGTGGCCATGGATCCGATCCTGCAGCAAGGTTCGGGCAAGCTTGACGCCGCGATCGAAGCCGCGGCTCGCGCCATCGGGCCCGACGACCTGGCTACGATCGTCTACACCTCAGGGACGACAGGCGCTTCCAAGGGCGCGATGCTCACGCACGGGAATATCACATCGAACATTCTGTGCTCGCTTCGGGATTTCGACATTCATCCTGGCCAGATCAGCATTTCGTTCCTGCCCCTCTGCCACATCACGGCGCGGCACGTGGATTTCACCATGATCTACCACGGGGTTACGCTGGCCTATTGTCCGTTTATGGAGAATCTGCCGACTACACTGCTGGAAGTGCGGCCGACCCATTTCGTAGCGGTACCGCGGGTATATGAAAAAATTTACGCGCAGGCCGAACAGAAGGCGAAGGGCTTGCCCAAACGCGCTGTTTTCGACTGGGCTATTTCCGTTGGACGCAGCCACAAAGCCGAAATTCTAGCGGGACAAACTCCCACGTCACGAAGCTGGAAGCTGGCCAACAAGCTCGTGTTCTCGAAAATTCGCGAAGCCCTTGGCGGAAAAGTTGAAACTTTTATTTCCGGCGGCGCACCGCTCGGACGCGAATTGGCCGAGTGGTACGCCTGCGCCGGCATCCGCATTCACGAAGGATACGGCCTGACGGAAACCTCGCCGGTCATCGCGGTCAACACTCCGATCAATCACCGCATCGGCACGGTGGGCAAGATCATGCCGAACCTTGAAGTGCGCATCGCCGAAGACGGCGAAATCCTGGTAAAGGGTCCGTCGATATTCAAGGGCTACTGGAATCGCCCGGAAGAAACCAGGGCGGCGTTCGTTGATGGACGAATCAATGATGGGCGAGTAGAAGACGGCTGGTTCAAGACCGGTGACATTGGCAACATCGACGCGGATGGATTTTTGTCGGTCACCGATCGCAAGAAAGATCTGATCAAGACTTCGGGCGGAAAATTCATTGCCCCACAGCCGATCGAGAACTCGCTCAAACTCAATCCTCTGGTTGGTGTGGCGGCGATTCTCGGCGATAAGCGCAAATTCGCGTCGGTTCTTATCTCGCCTAACTTCGCCGCATTGGAAGAGTGGGCGCGGGAGAACGCGATTCCGTTCACTTCACGCGCCGAACTCGTTGCCAAACCGGATGTTCAAGCGCTCTACGAAGGAATCGTCGATGGCATCAACCATAATCTGGCGCGTTTTGAAAAATTAAAGCGCGTCCTGCTGGTCGTAGACGAATTCTCCATCGAGAGCGGCATCATGACTCCGACGCTGAAGTTAAAACGCCGCGTGGTCGAAGAGCGTTACAAAAAGCAGATCGACGAGATCTACGCGCAAGCGGAAGCGACGCCAGTGCCTTAGCACGCGCACGTGATCAGGTGCACGAATGAAATCGTTCCCGAGGACTTTGCTGCGAGGACTGTAGTGGCTTCTTTTTGTGATCGGCGGCCTCTTATTTTTGGCCGGGGGACGGGTCATCAGCGAATCCGCCAAGATAGATCGCATCCTAAGCGAAATGATAGGTCTGGGTCTTGCGGGGGCGTGCGTAGCCCTCGGGCTCGTTCTGAAAGACGCGGGAGAACCTGACGAAGTCGAAGAAAGTCAGGATTCGGGATCCGAAGACACCCGTACCAAAGACCAGGTCTGATTCCCCATTCATTTCTCACTTTGCGCGAGAAAGCGTGCGCTGAAGCGAGGCCGAACGCCGGGGCCGTCCGCTGGCCTCGCCTGCCGGGTACAACTTACAATACCAACATGTCGGATTCACTCGTCATCGCCGGACGCTCCTTCCGCTCCCGCCTGATCGTTGGCACGGGAAAGTACAAATCGTTCCAGGAAACGGCGCGCGCGCTCGAAGCGAGCGGCGCGGAGATGGTCACAGTCGCGGTGCGCCGCGTAAATCTGGATCGAAGCAAGGAATCGCTGCTCGACTACATCGACGCGAAGAAGTATTTTCTGCTGCCCAACACCGCCGGCTGTTATACGGCCGACGAAGCCATCCGCGCTGCGCGTCTCGGACGCGAAGTCGGACTCTCCGATTGGGTGAAGCTCGAAGTCATCGGCGACCAGGCCACACTTTACCCGGACGTGCAGGCCACGCTCGAAGCCACACGCGTGCTGGTGAAGGAAGGTTTCACCGTTCTGCCCTACACTTCCGATGACATTGTCTTTGCCAAGCGCCTAATCGATGCCGGGGCGGCAACCATCATGCCGCTGGGCGCGCCAATCGGCAGCGGCATGGGTATTCAGAACGAAGCCCACATCCACATTCTGCGCGAGATGATCAGCGGAGTACCGCTGATCGTCGACGCCGGAGTCGGCACCGCCTCCGACGCTGCAATTGCAATGGAACTGGGCGCCGACGCCGTCCTGATGAACACCGGCATCGCCGCCGCGCAGGATCCCGTGCTCATGGCCGAAGCCATGCACCACGCAGTCATCGCAGGACGCCAGGCCTATCTCTCCGGGCGCATGGCGAAAAAGCTCTACGCCACGGCCAGTTCCCCGCTGGAAGGCGTGGTGAAGTGAATTGGGCGATTGGATGATTGAGTCATTGGGCGACTGGTTCAATGTCTTCCAATCGCCCAATGACTCAATCGCTCAATTCCAAAGAAAAAGGGCGGCCCGTAAGCCGCCCTCAGTTCCTCTGTAATCCGAACTACATCATCATCTTCGCGCTGTCCACGTGAATGGAGTCACCCTTCACTTCACCCATCACCGTGATGTGATGTCCAATGTGGTCCTTGAGCGAATCCGGATTGTCGACCGTGAGAACCTTCTGGTCCTTGTCGGTGACGATCACCATCTTCGCGCCGGCGTCGAGGCACTTCTTGGTGCAGGCCTCGGCCTTGTCATTCGCACCCTTGGCGCCGCATTTGCTGTCGCTCACCCATCCGTTGACGGTCATGCTCTTTCCCATATCATCAAACGCCATCGCCGAAAGGGCGAACACGAAAGTTACCGCAAGTAAAATCACGAGCACTTTTTTCATGGCCGACTGTTCTCCTTTTTCAAATTCATATCGCGGCCCCACTGCAGAAACCTGGGTGAAGATCGAGTTGCAAGCGGGATCAACCGGTCTTCATTCGATTGTGACTGAGGCAGGGGAAATATACCACAAAGACCGGCGGGTGGTTGTCAGGCGAACGTAAGCGTCCGGCGGAATTCCCCAGTTCGAGATTGCCTGAGATTGCCCCTTAAGAGTAAGGCTATTTTTTCGCGGTGTGATTCGCGGGGGGCGCCGGTTTTGCGGGAGCGGGCGCCACATAAACATATTCTCCCGGCTTGGCATAGCCCAGTTGTTCGCGCGCTTCTTTCTCAATGGCCTTCTGGTCGCTCTTCAGTCCCTGAACTTGTCGCGCGTAGCGGTCGTTTTCTTCTTGCATCTGGACATTCTGAATTCGCAGAGCCTCATATTCGGCGCGCTTCTGCCGGTAGATAATCATTCCGTTCGCGCCGAACATTACGTGCACAAAAAGAAACGCCGCCAATCCGGCAACTGCCACAGTCGCGATGCGCCGACGCAACAGATAGATGCGTATGGCCAGCGGCCGGACCCGCTCGATCCAGGACGCCGCGAACGCTTCCGCCTGCGGTCCCCGGTTGGCCATCGCCCTCAAGCCGTCCTCTGGACTCGGAAATTTCCTGACTCTTGTCAATGATTTCATCCGCGGATTCTGACCGCAGCTTATCAGTGAACTTCGCCTGCGCGTCGGCGTCAAGCGGAAGTTCTCGCGCCCCGCATAATAGGAACCTACTTGGTTATATGTGTCCTGCAGTTGATCGCCCAGAGACTTGCCCGCTGCCGCTCCTCATTGCCATGAGATGTTAATCTCACGAACGAAGCCGTAAACGGAAAAGCTCGAAGCCGACGGTAACTCTATATGACGAACAAACGAATCGTCTTCTCCACCGCCGGGTCGGAAGATGAAGCGCGGAGGATTGCCCGTGAACTCGTCGAGCGCCGGCTCGCCGCCTGCGTCAACATTATTCCCAGGATCGAATCCATCTATCGCTGGCAAGGGAATGTCGAGTCTGCTCAGGAATGGCTGTTGCTCATTAAGACCAGCTCCGAAAGATTTATAGCGGTGCGCGATGCTATTCGCGAAATGCACTCCTACGAACTTCCGGAATGCATCGCAATCGAAATAGAAGACGGCATTGCGGAATACCTGAAGTGGATAGCAGACGCGGTGACGAAGAAAGAATCTTTGTGAACCAAGCCCGAAGTTCCTCCTTTCTCTGTGTCCTCTCTGGTTAATTCCAGATTCTCCGAGCGTGGCAAGAGCTTAAATCGCGTTAAGCGCGCCATCCAGATCGTCGAGAATGTCGTCCACATCCTCTATTCCTACGGAAATCCGCACCATGCCATCGGTGATGCCAATGGCTTTGCGACCCTTCGCACCCAGGCCCGCGTGCGTCATGGTCGCCGGATGCGAGATGAGGGTTTCAACCCCGCCTAGTGATTCGCCAAGGGAACATACCTGCACTCGTTTCAGCATTTTGTTCGCATTCTTCAACGAGCCAGTCTCGAAGGTGATCATCGCTCCAAAGCCGCTCATCTGCCGCTTGGCCAGCGCGTACTCGGGATGGTCCGGCAGACCCGGATAGTGCACTGTTTTCACCTTTTTGTGCTTGGTTAGAAAGTCGGCCACAATGCGCCCACTGCGATCGTGAATCTCCATGCGCGCGGCCAGCGTCTTCACACCGCGCAACACCAGCCAGCATTCAAACGGAGAAAGAATCGCTCCCGCCGCCTTCTGCAGAAAGGCCAGCTTGTCCGCATCTTCCTGATGAGCACAGACCACCACGCCGCCCAGGCCGTCGCTGTGACCATTGAGAAACTTCGTGGTCGAGTGCACCACCATGTCCGCACCCAGCGCCAGCGGCTGCTGAAAATACGGAGACATAAACGTGTTGTCCACCACCAGCGCGACTTTCTTACGCCGGCAGATCGCGCTGACCGCAGCCAGATCGCTCAGCCGCATCAGCGGATTGGTCGGAGTCTCCACAAATACCATGCGCGTGTCCCTGCGGATGGCGCGCTCGACGTTGCCCGCGTCAGAAGTGTCGACGTAGGAAAACTCCAAACCGAATCCCGCCATCACCTGATTGAAGAGCCGCGGAGTTCCACCATAGAGATCATTACCGCAAACCACGTGATCGCCGGATTTCAGCATGCTTGCCACGGCATTAATCGCCGCCATGCCGCTGGCGAAGACCCGCGCAGCCACTCCGCCTTCGAGCGCCGCAAGATTTTCCTCCAGCCGCGCACGCGTGGGGTTCGAAACGCGCGAATACTCATAGCCCTTATTCTCGCCAATGCCCTGCTGAACGTAGGTCGAGGTTGGGTAGATAGGAACGGTGACCGCGCCGGTGAGAGGGTCAGGCTCCTGCCCGGCATGAATGGCACGCGTGGCAAATCCAAATTCTTTATTTTTCTTCATCTGGTCCGGGTGAATCTATGATCCATCTGAAATCCGTGAAAATCCGTGGGAAGTCCTCTTAGACGCCACCCTCAAAAATCTTTTTCGATAAATACCGTTCTGCGGAATCCGGAATAATCGTCACCACCCGCTTCCCGGCTCCCAGCTTCTTCGCCACTTTAAGCGCACCAGACACCGCTGCGCCGCCGCTCGATCCCGCCAGCACGCCTGCGCGCGCCGCCAGCAGCTTCACCGTATCGAAGGCCTCGTCATCGGTCACCATCATTACTTCGTCGCACACCGCAGCATCGAAAGTTTTCGGGATAAAACTGGTGCCGATTCCTTCTACTTTGTGCGGACCAAGAGGTCCGCCGCCCAGCGTCGATCCCTGAGTTTCAACCGCGAAGGCCAGAGCATGCGGCAACTTCTCTTTCACATAGCGCGCCACTCCGGAGAAAGTTCCACAAGTGCCGCAACCCAGCACCACGGCGTCGATGTTGCCCTCCATCTGCTCGAAAATTTCGTGAGCCGTGGTCTCGTAGTGATATTCAGGGTTGGCGAGATTCTCGAATTGGCCTGCCATAAACGCTTTAGGATCGCTGGCAACCAGATCTTTGGCCCGCCGGATCGCTCCCTGCATACCCTCAGCGTCCGGAGTGCGGACCACCTCCGCGCCCAGCGCCCGCATGATGATTACTTTTTCCTGAGAAAAATTCTCCGGCACGAACAGGCTCACTTTGTAGCCACGGTTCACGCCAATCAGCGCCAACCCGATGCCGGTGTTTCCCGCGGTGGCCTCGACAATAGTGCCGCCGGGCGCGAGCTTCCCCTGCTGCTCAGCGCGCCGGATGATCCCGATGGCGGCCCGGTCTTTCACGCTTCCCCCGGGGTTTAGGTACTCCAGCTTGGCAAACACATCGGCCGACCCGGGCGGAACGAGCTGCTTCAAGCGCAGCATGGGGGTTTCGCCAACCAGTTGGGTAATGTCGTCGGCGACGCGCAGGCGGGACATTTCAGAGGTTTTTGAGCGCACCTTACAGGGTACGGGCTAGAAAGAAACTCGTCAATTGTCCTTACTTCGTGCGAGGACTCCCTTGCCAAGGAGCGCTAAAGCGCTGGGCGCGAATCACCGATGAACCCCCTAGTCGAACTGCATTCCCGCCATTAGCGGATGGCCGGCCGGCGCAGGCGCATATACAAACGCATGTACAAAATAGAGAAAAGCGATTTGGGCTTTCATCTCACCTTCGGCGGCACCGTGACGAAAGCTGAACTCGAGAGATGGTACGACGAAAGTGAGCTGGCTCTGAAAGAGCGGAAGAGCCCATTCGGCGTGATTATCGACATGAGGACTCTTACCCCGCTTCCCGTCGAAGCCCAGGAAATCATGGTTCGCGGCCAGGCGATGTATCGAGCCCAAGGCATGCAACGCTCATGCGTCATCCTGGGAGACGCCATTACCACAATCCAGTTTATGCGCCTGGCCAACCGCTCCGGTATTCGCAAGCAAGAGCGCTACATTGATGCATCCACTGACAAAGAATGGCTCGAAAACGCGCGGAATTGGGTAGAGCATGCCGCCGTCCTTGCCTGATGGGAGGTTTTTAAGGATTTCCGTCTGCGGGAGCTATTGCTAGTTGGAGGCACTCGGTGGGACGCGTTGACGACGTTCGAGCGCCGGCCCAGGGCGGGGCTCCGTCGCTCCTCGATTCTGTCGCGCCTGAATTCTGTCGCTCCAGAATTCTGAGGGTGCTTCAGGTTTTCCGCAACCTTGCCGATCACATTACTGGTCCCGTGCGGAGGAGGCTCTATGTGCCGGAGTGCGGTTCGGCTTGCTTTGCTGTGTTTCATCCTTGCCCCGCTCTGCCCGCAAGCCCAGGATTTTAGGATCGCTGGCCGGGAAATTCAGGTTCATGGCTTCGCCTCGCAAGGATTCATCTACACCAACGACAACAACTGGCTGACCATGCATACCAGCCAAGGCAGCGGTGCCTTCACCGACTTCGGCGTCAACATCTCGACGCAGGTCACCGATAACTTGCGGGTTGGCGCCCAGGTTTACGACCGCAACCTGGGCGATCTGGGCGAATGGCATCCTTCCGTCGACTGGGCGCTGGCTGACTACCGTTTTAAACCCTGGTTCGGCATACGGGCCGGGAAGGTCAAGACTACGCTCGGACTTTATAACGACACCCAGGACTTGGACTTTCTCCACACCTTCGTCTTGCTTCCGCAAAGCATCTATCCCACGGATGTCCGCAATGCCAGCCTGTCCCACCTTGGGGTTGACGTCTACGGCAAATTCTCCCTCAGCCACGGCCTCGGGGATCTCCTCTATACCGCCTATGCCGGACATCGCAGCGACAGCCTTTACGATGGCTATACCTACCTCGCAACTCAGTACGATGTTTTTTACTCCCGCTATGGCGGGCTGCAATACGGTGGCGATCTTCGCTGGAAAACTCCGCTGCAGGGCCTGCTGGTCGGTCTGTCGCGAATGGATCAAGATCTCGGCGGCAACGGAACGTTCATAAGCCCCTACAACCCAACAGGAGGCTTCGTCCCTTACGCTGACGCTTCAAAGGGCGATTCGACCAACCAGTTCTACGCTGAATACTCCAGAAGAAAACTGCAGCTCGATTCGGAGTATCGCCGCTTTATCCACGACGATGCCATCAATAGCGGAATCCTCCTGACCGCCACCGACATACGCGGCTGGTACTTGTCGGGGACGTACCGCGTCGCAACGCACCTTGCGCTCGGCTCGTATTATTCGCGCTATACGATCGCTACTGGATCGGGCGGCCCGCTCGCTGCATTGTTTCCTGCCCAGACTGATACTGGCCTGCCCGCCAATCACGTGTACGACAAAGTCATCACCGCACGGATTGACCTTAAGAGATTTTGCTACCTCAAGGTCGAAGGCCATTTCATGAACGGCGTGGGCGACAGCACATTTCCCGACGGGTTTTATCCGCAAGTCAACCCGCACGGCTTCAAGCCTGAGACCAACGCTTTGGTCTTAAAAACTGGGGTGAACTTCTAAGCTCGGAATCGAAGCGCGAGAAGATGACAGAAAACGAAACACGATATGAACTACTCTAAAACATCTCTGACGCTAATCGGGTCCATCCTCTTCTGGTCTCTGCCTGTCCTTGCCGGTGACGTAAAAATTGTCGCCAACCTTAGCATCACGGCCAATTCCATTTCACCCCGCGAGATCCGCAGTGTCTTCCTGGCCGAACGGAATTCGCTGAAGGAAGGCTCCCATGTCGAGCCTGTGTTCGAGAGGTCCGGGTTGACGCACGAAATTTTTCTCCGGGAATTTCTGCGGCAGAACAGCGAATCTCTGCAAACCTACTTTGGCGCGCTGGTTTTTACCGGCAAAGCTGCAATGCCAAAGTCGTTCGACACCGATGAAGAAGTGCTGGCCTATGTGATTAAGACTCGGGGCGCAATCGGCTACATCAGTCCTTCGGCCAGCACGGAAGGCGCAAAGGTATTGGCGATTGTGCCGGAGGGCGGCCGATCCGAACGGACTCTGGTGACCCGCGTGGAACCCGAATATCCAGAAACTCTGCGCCAACTCCACATCGGTGGCACGGTGCGTCTGCAGATCACCATCTCGCCGCAGGGTCGAGTAGAGACCGCCACCGTGCTGGGCGGCAATCCAATTCTGGGCGACTCGGCGGTCAGGGCGGTGCAGCAATGGATCTACGCGGCGGCGTCGGGTAGAAGCGTCGCCGTAGTCACGCTTGCATTCGATCCCGACTGAAATACCGGCTTCCGGCTTCTGCAATTCGGCTTGCTGGAAGCAGGAAACCCTACTTGCTCCCTACCGCCTGCGTCCCCGCGTAGTACCCACTCTTGGTGCGCACCGTCATCTTGCCGTGTCCCTTGGCCTTGGCCTCGACCTTGACCGCACGAAAGCCGCCTTCTCCGCGCGGATGCGTCGGCTTGTAGCCAATCGTGTACTGGTTCCGAATGTCGTGTGCTACGGTGCGGCTGATCTCGTCGACGTCGTCTAGCGTCTTGGGGAAGAACGCCATCCCGCCGGTCTTCTGCGCGATTACTTCCAGCGCGCGCCGCGCCCGCTTGGGATGCTCTTCGTCTCCCAGAATTCCAATGGCATACACCGAGGGCCCATTTTCTTCCTGCAAATGCTTCACTGCTTCCTCAAGATTCTCGTTGCTGGCATTGTCCTCACCGTCGGTCACGACGAACAAAACTTTCTTGTCCAGGCGGGAATAGCGCTTCAGATGTTCGCCGGAGGCCACGACTGCGTCGTAAAGCGCAGTGCCGCCGCGGGGATCGATTTTTTCCAGGGCCTCCTTCAACTTCAGCAGGTCGTTGGTGAAATCCTGGTCAAGATAATATTCGTCATTGAAATTGACCACGAAAACTTCATCCTTGGGATTGCTGGACCGCACCAGATTCAGCGCTGCAATGTTCACCTTGTTACGCTTTTCCCTCATGGATCCGGAATTGTCGATCACAATTCCCATGGCCACGGGAATGTCTTCGTGGTGAAACGAAATGATGTTCTGCTGCTTCCCGTCTTCGAAGACGCTGAAGGCGGTGCGGTCGAGATTGGTGACAAGGTGATTCTTGTCGTCCTGCACGGTGGCGTGCAAAAGAACCTCGTCCACATCCTTCTTGAAGACAAAAATCCCCTGATCGTTGAGATCCTTGTCCGACTGATCTTTAGCTTTATCCTGATCTTGGCCTTGCGAGGGTTTTTCTTGAGGCGGATTCTTGGGCGGATTCTGCGACTGGTTCGAGCTTGCCTGGGCGGAAACCCGTACTGACACGTGCGGGACGCCCCAGATCAGGCCGGCGCCGATCGTACCCAGACCGATCAAACCCAGGAGAAGAAACAGAACTCTCGCAACGCTATTCCGCAGGCGCGTAGTATCCCGTCCGGGCATAGACTCGTAGAGGCGGCAATCCTTTCGGTGGCAGCAGCTTCACTTTTATCTTACGCCATTTGCCGTCGCGCACGATCTTGGTCGGCCGGTATCCCAGCACGTACTGGTTGCGCAACTCTACTCCAATCTTGGTCGCGACATCGCCCAGGTCGTTGGGGTTGTCGATGGTGAAGGCACGCCCCCCGGTCAGTTCCGTGATGTCGCTCAGCAGCTGCGGCCCCAACCGCTCCTCCTCGGCCGAAGCATACCGGTCATAGAGGCCGATGGCATAAATCATCACGTCAGCTTCTTTCACCACCGAACGAATTTCGTTCTCGGTATAGCGGCTGTGATTGTCGCCCCCGTCGGAGATAATGAGCAACGCCTTCTTGGGATACTTGGCCTGGCGCATCTTGCTGATGCCCATATAAATGGCATCGAGCAGCGCCGTCCGGCGCCGCGGGACCGCGAACACCAGCTTGCTCTGAATCTCGTCCACCGAGTTGGTGAAATCGGTAACTTCCTCCGGCTCGTCGGAGAAAGTGATCATGAAGAATTCATCCTGCGGATTTGCCGTCTTGAAGAACTCAACTACGGCGTCTTTCGCGCGGTCCATCTTACTGCTCATGCTGCCGCTGGAATCGAAGATCACGCCCAGCGAAACGGGAGCATCTTCGCTTGAAAACGACCGGATCTCCTGCGGCGAATTGCCCTCGAACAGTTGAAAATTCGGCTTCTCCAGCCCGGTGACCAGCCGGTTCATGGGGTCGGTAATCGTGACCGGCACCAGCACCAGGTCGACATCCACCTTCAACGGACGAACATGCGCACTCAAGCCGGTGGTCGATGTGTTCGCCGAAACCAGATCCGGCTTCGGCGGCTCTTTCGCTTTCTCCACGACCCGCGGCTCGACGTGCACATCGTTTACGTCAGTCTGGCCAATTGCAGGCACGCCCAGGCACACCAGCGCGCAAAGAGTCAGAGCAAGCCGCTCCCGTCGTCGCATAGGATTTCTCGATGAAGGATTTTGGCACAGCCGGGGTTCAGCCGGATCCCAGGGGAGAACCGTACCGCCACTTCGAACCAAGGCCTCAGGACGAGATGACCGGCGCCATTCGTCCACACATAGGCGGGCCATAATTACCTCAATGCCGCGGATATTATCACAGCTTTCGCCGCGCGCAGCAGGGATTTTGTCAAAAGTGAGAGACATATCCCGAAATACAACTTCCTGTTTCCCATTCAGCAGAAACGACCCGCGATCGCTCGCGCATTCCTTAGAGTTGATTGTCTTTGCGAACTTTGCGGCCTTTCCTTTGCGAACTTTGCGCTTAAAGGCTTTTGATTTTGCGTACGATTACGAAGAAACCTAAGAGCTTTTAACGCAAAGTTCGCAAAGACGATCAACCCGCATTTCTGCTGGATCCATCACGCCCTCTGGCATCTTGTTACAATCAAAGGTTTCCCATGGCTGACATACTTCCTTTTCGCGCTCTCCGCTACGATCTCGGCAAAGTCTCTGCCCAGCAGGTCGTCACCCAACCCTATGACAAGATCACTCCGGCCATGCAGGACAAGTATTATGCGGCCAGCCCCTTTAACCTCGTTCGCATCATCCTCGGCCACCGCGAGCCCGACAATACGGAGGACAATGTATACACTCGCGCCGCCGCCTACGGCCGCGAATGGCGCGCCAAGGGCATCCTGCGCCAGGATTCTGCCCCGTCGGTCTACGCCTATTCCCAGGCCTTCACCGCGCCTTCCGGAAGCCGCTTCGAGCGCCGCGGATTCATCGCCCTGGGCCGCGTCGAAGACTACTCCGCCAAAGTCGTCTACCGCCACGAGCAAACCCTGGCCAAGCCCAAGGCCGACCGCCTCGACCTGCTCCGCGCTACCCGCGTCCACTATGAACAGCTGTTCCTGCTTTACGAGGATTCCGGGGAGATCGATTCCCTGCTCGCGCCCGGCTCGCATGGAACTCCCACCATTGAAGTCACGGACGAATACGGCGTGATTCACCGCATGTGGCAGATTTCAGACCCGGGCGTAATTGCCTCGGTGCAGGAAAAAATGCGGGACAAGAAGCTGGTAATTGCCGACGGCCATCACCGTTACGAAACCGCGCTCAACTTTCGCAACGAGTCCCGTGCGGCGGCGCGTGCCGGCTCCCGTCCGGATGCCCCGTACGAATTCGTCATGATGACCTTCGTCAACATGAACGACCCCGGACTGCTCGTTCTGCCCACGCATCGCGTGGTGCACTCGCTGAGTGCGTTCTCCGTGGACGATTTTCAAAACGCCAGCCGCGCCTTCTTTGAGATCGAAGAGATCAATCCCGCCCTCGACTCCGCCAGCGCCGCCAAACTCCTCCGTGACCGCGGTCGCGCCGGAACCGTTTTGCTCGCAGTCACGGCCAACCGCGCCTTCGTCTTGCATTCTCCGAAGGGCGGATCACCTCAACTCGCCGGCCTCTCTACCCGCCAGCAGTCGCTCGATGTCGTCCAGCTGCACAAATGTATTCTGGAAGGCGTCCTGAAGCTTTCTGAAGAGTCGATTCGCAACCAACAGAATCTTTCCTACATCCGCGAGGCCGCGGAGGCGCTGGCGCTGGTAAGGAAAGGCACCGCCAACATTGCCTTTCTGATGAACCCCTGCCCGGTGCAGCAGGTACGCGACGTAGCCTTCGCCGGCGAAGTCATGCCCCAGAAGTCCACCGATTTCTACCCCAAGCTCCTCAGTGGACTAACCGCTTATGCGCTGGACTAGCTATGCGCTGGACTAAGAAGATCCCGGGTGCACCAGTCAAGCCCCGTAGCGCCGGCGTCCCGCCGGTTGTCCGGCGGGCGTCCCGCCCGCCGCGCCGGAAGCTGATTCCACTCTCCGCTCTGATCCTGCTCTCAACCCCTGTCCTCTCGGGCGCCCCCGAAAAACGCTTCACCGTCTACTCCGTCGCTGCCAACTATTCCCTCTCCGTCGTGCAGCGTGAGGGTCACGACTACGTCGGCCTGCTCGAAGTCCTCGAACCCCTCGGCAAGGTCACCGCAAAGACTGATGGCCCGAGATGGCGGTTGCGCTACAACAACGTGCAAGGCGATTTCCAGGCTGGCAAGACCCACGCTCGCATTCAGGGCCGCGACGCCGATCTCACCGGAGACTTCCTGGTCGAGAACAACCGTGGGCTGGTTCCAGTCGCCTGCCTGAGTTCGCTGCTCCCCCGTTTTCTCGGAGGCCCAGTCGCGCTGCACGAAGACTCGGACCGCCTTTTCATCGGAAGTGTCGCCACGCACTTCACGGCATCTCTGGCCACAAGCAGTCCGCCGCGTCTGGTCTTCAACTTTACAGCGCCGGTGAATCCCACGGTCACCACCGAACCCGGCACGCTGCGCATGACTTTTTCCCGCGAACCGCTAGTCGCGCCAGCCTCGTCCACGCTCACTTTCGGCAGTAAGGCGATCCCTTCCGCCAGCTACGGCGAGAGCAACGGCACCGCCGTTCTCTCGGTAAGCGCCACCATCCCGATTATCGCCAACTTCAGTAACGAAGGGCGCACCATCACCATCACTCCCGCATCGGCGGCGGCCGCAGCCGCCCAAAATCAAACTCAACCGGCAGCTGCGATCCCGCCTCCACCCCAGCCCAGTCCTGCACCGCCAGCCCCAACTGCCGTCTTCCGCCGCTACTTCGCCGTGGTCGATGCCAGCCACGGTGGCGACGATTACGGTGAAACCCTCAGCCCTGCACTACTCGAGAAAGACGTCACCATCGCCCTGGCCCACAGCCTGCGCCAGGAACTGGAGAGCCGGGGCATCCCAACGCTCGTACTGCGTGATTCTGACGCCAATCTGGCGCTCGACCAGCGTGCCATCCTGGCCAACACCGATCACGCTGCCATCTACGTCGCGCTGCACGCTACCTCCAGCGGCCACGGCGTACGCGTCTACACCGCGCTGCTACCTTACGGAGAGGACGATCGCGGCCCCTTCCACTCCTGGATCGGGGCACAGCATGACTCCCTTCCCCTGAGCCGCAGCGCTGCGTATGCCGTCGCCGCCGAACTGCAGAAGCGTCAAATCCCGGTGCGCACCCTCGGCGCTCCCCTCCGCCCGTTGAATAACGTGACCGGAGCTGCGATCGCCGTGGAAGTCGCGCCCCAGGGCTCCGATCTTTCCCAGATCACCGCCCCCGACTATCAACAGCTCATCACCAGCGCCGTGGCGACAGCGATTGCCGCCACCCACGACCAACTTGGGGCCGCAAAATGAACTTCGCTTCGTCGGGTTGTAAATTCCGTAACGGGGAATGTGGGGACAGCCGCCCCCGGCTGTCCAGTCGAGCAATGTTCGACGGCAGCGCTCGCCGCGAGCGCCGAATCTCACGCACGCTGAAACCCGAGTCTGGGGGGAAATCCGAATGATCCCCCGCCATCTCCTCATCGGCGTAGCTGTGCTGATAGTCGCCGTGCTGGGCCTTACCATCTACGCCCTGCGTATGCGACGAACGGTTGCTACCACACCGGTTGCAGCCAGTGACACGCGTCCACTGGCCCCACCAGTCGCGGGACCCACCGAGCGCGTTACTCTTTTTGTGGCCCACGATGACGATGGCAGCCTGCGCGCCGAATCCGCTCAGATTCCGCTGCCCTCCGGGCGCCAGCAGCGCGCCGAAGAACTTCTTCGCGCGCTGGTCTCTCTCTACCTCGATAAGTCATCGCCCCACCTCATCGGTGCCGGCGCCGAAGTCCGCGGCGTATATTTGATCGACCCCGGGGAAGCCGTCATCGACCTGAACTCGGCCTTCGCCAACTCTCACCGCTCCGGCGTCCTCGTGGAAGAGTTGACCGTGGCGTCGCTGATCCACACCATCTCGGCCAACACGCCCGGCATTCAGCGCGTGAAAATTCTGGTGGACGGCAAAGAGCGCGACACCCTGGCCGGCCACGCCGACCTCTCCGCCTTCTACGACGTAACCGCCATGAACCAACTTGCCCAGCAGTTGCAATCCGCGCCGTAGAAACGCACCGTGAGCCGTTGTCTGTTCGTCTCAGAATTCTCTCGCTCGCATGGAGCGCCACAGCGTTGCACACAAACTTCCCACCTTCGCCGTCGTTGGGGACTTTCAGCTCCAGGTGGACGCGATGAATGACTGGGGCACCATCGTAGGCAGTACCTTCGACGAGAATAATTCCTCCACTGACTTATACCTGCGCTATTCCGGAGGCGGGAAGAAGTTCGTCTACGGTGACTCCCACGGTGGATTCGCGCCTGCCGCCATAAACTACAACGGGATCGTGGTGGGCACGGACTTCGGAGGCGATACTCAATACGGCAATGCGTTCTCCGTCGACCGGAGCTTAACCCTGACGTTGATTCCAGTGCCATTCACCAGCCAGGGCAACCGCCGACGCGGTCAACAACGCGGGCCAGATCGTCGGCACCTATATCGACGACAACGGAGCCAGCCACGGCTGGATCTATCTCCCGTAGTTTCTGTTAACTGCGTTTTGGGTGCCCCACTTCTCTCAACTTTTCGGGGAAGTGGCGTTTTCACAACCCTTAAACTCTCGGTCGGCCTAACATTGCGATTGGGCATCAATCCGCAGCTCAGCGGGGCCGCTGATGCCGGACACGAACTCACGCGCCAACCATCGCGAGACAATCAACCTATATCTCACAACCCCCGGACTCTTTTACTTACGCTTGTTTTTCCAGCCCTTCGATTTCGCGCTTCGCGCGCTCCAGAATTTCGCGAATCTTCGCAATCTTCGCCGAGTCGTGCGAGGCTCGAGTCGCGGCTTTCAGCGCCGTCTTCATCAACTCGGCTGCCGGACGCATCATTTCCGCGCCCTCCGCCCCCATCCACGGCCCCCAGTCCCCAGCCTGCTCGGCGCGCTGCCAGATTTTCTTGACCGACTCGGCTTCGCGCAGCAATTCGGCTTTACCGGCATCGGTCAGCGAATAAGTCCGCTTCCCCGCTGCCGTGTCCGAAGTCACCATGCCTTCATCTTCCAGCTGCTGCAGCGCCGGATAAATCGCGCCCGCACTCGCCTTGTAGATGCCGCCGGATTTTGTCTCCAGCTCCTTCATCAACTCATAGCCATGCTTGGGACCGCCTTCAAGCATTGAAAGCAGCGCCAACCGGATCTCGCCCGGGCCAAAGAACCGCCCCCAACGACCTCCGCGGCCCCAGGGAAAACCGCCTCCCATAAACGGCGTGGCCA
>Ga0302326_10012587_pt1 | contig 18005 bp, 15 predicted proteins | sample Palsa_T0_3_FD_202264 | JGI IMG/M metagenome (GOLD analysis project Ga0302326, IMG submission 202264) | Peat permafrost microbial communities from Stordalen Mire near Abisko, Sweden - Palsa_T0_3 | ecosystem: Environmental > Terrestrial > Soil > Palsa > Peat permafrost | place: Sweden: Abisko...
CGACCCGCAGCTGCGCCCGCTCGCGCAGTTCGTCAAGCGGGCCGACCTGGATGGAGTCGGTCGGGCACGCCTTGGCGCAGGCGGGTTCCATCCCCTCGCCCAGCCGGTCGTAGCACAGCGTGCACTTGTGCGCCTGGCCGTCCTCCTCGCGCCGGGCGATCACGCCGAACGGGCAAGCCGGGACGCAGTAGCCGCAGCCATTGCACACATCGTCCTGGACCACGACCGTGCCGAACTCGGTGCGGAACAGCGCCCCGGTCGGGCACACGTCCAGGCAGGCCGCCTCGGTGCAGTGCTTGCACACGTCGCTCGACATCAGCCAGCGCATCGCGTCCGGCCGGCCCGGGGCGGGCGGCGGGGCCGGCTGCTCGATGAACGCCACGTGCCGCCAGGTCGAGGCGCCCAGCCCCACCGTGTTGTCGTAGGACATGCCGGACAGGGAAATCCCGTCCTCGGGCACGGCGTTCCACTCCTTGCAGGCCACCTCGCAGGCCTTGCACCCGATGCAGACCGAGGTGTCGGTGAAGAAGCCCACCCGCGGCGGATGGTCCAGGTGGCCGGCCCGAGCGGCGGGATCGGTGCTCATAGGGCCGTCCCGGTGTCGTCGGTGATTCCGGCCCGCCGCGCGTACTCGCGCACCAGCTCGCGGACGGCCGGCCCGCGCGGGCGGCGGCCCGGCCGGATGTCGCAGGCCATGGCCTTGACCTCCTGGATGTGCACGTTCGGGTCGAGGGACAGGTGAGCCAGGTCGTTGGCGGAATCGCCGGTGGACAGGCCGTTGGCGCCCCAGTGATAAGGCAGCCCGATCTGGTGCAGGCGGCGGCCTTGCACCTCGATGGGCCGGATCCGCTCGGTGACCAGGACCCGGGCCTCGATCGCGGTCCTGGCCGTGATGATGGTGGCCCAGCCCGCGTTGGTCAGGCCCCGCTCGGCCGCGAGCTCGGGGGAAACCTCGCAGAAGAACTCCGGCTGCAGCTCGGCCAGGTAAGGCAGGTTGCGCGACATGCCGCCCGCGGTGTGATGCTCGGTGAGCCGGTAGGTGGTGGTGACGTAGGGGAACACGTCCGCACCTGGCTCGTCACCGACCGGCTGGAGCGGGTTCTGCCGGTGCCTGATGATCTCGCGGAGCGGATTGCGCTGCTGGCCGTACAGCGGGTTGGTGAACGGGGACTCCTGCGGCTCGTAGTGCGTCGGCAGCGGGCCGTCCAGCACGCCGGCCGGGGCGAACAGCCAGGCCTTGCCGTCCGCCTGCAGGATGAACGGATCAATGCCGGAGATCGCGGCCACGCCGGTGGCATCGTCGGCCGGCCGGAACGACGGTGGCCGGTCGGCGACGAAGTCCGCCACGTCGTGCCCGGTCCACTTGCCCGCGTCCTCGTCCCACCAGACCAGCGCCTTGCGCTCGCTCCACGGCTTGCCGTCGGGATCGGCCGAGGCGCGGTTGTACAAGATCCGCCGGTTCAGCGGCCACGCCCAGCCCCATTCCGGCGCCACCCAGCTCTGCTCCCGGCCGGGCTTACGCCGGGCGGCCTGGTTCACCCCGTCGGCGCGGACGCCGCAGTAGATCCAGCAGCCGCAGGCGGTGGACCCGTCGTCCTTGAGCTGTGCGTAGGAGGACAGCGGCCGCCGCTGCGCGTCCCAGCCGTTGATCTCGGCGAGCACCGCGTCGGCCGACGGCTCCGCCAGCGGCCCCGTGACCGGGTAATCCCAGGTGAGATCCAGCACCGGGCGGTCCATAGTGTCGGTGGAGGAGGCCAGCTTGGCCCGGATGCGGCGGCCGAGGTGATAGGCGAACCACAGGTCGCTGCGCGCGTCGCCGGGCGGCTCGACCGCCTCGTGATGCCACTGCAGCATCCGCTGGGTGTTGGTGAACGAGCCGTTCTTCTCGGTGTGGGCGGCGGCGGGCAGGAAGAACACCTCGGTGCCGATGTCCTGCGTCCGCATCTCCCGCGTCTCGATCTCCGGCCCGTTCTGCCAGAAGGTGGCGCTTTCGATCATGGCCAGGTCCCGCACCACGAGCCAGTCCAGGTTGGCCAGGCCCATCCGCTGCATCCGGCCGTTGGCCGAACCGACCGCCGGGTTCTCCCCGAACAGGAAGTACCCCTGGCACTTGCCGTCAATCTGCGCGACCACGGTCTCGTAGGTGCTGTGGCTGCCGGTCAGCCGCGGCAGGTAGTCGTAGCAGAAGTCGTTGTCTTTGCTGGCGGCTTCCCCCCACCACGCCTTGAGCAGGCTGACCATATAGGTGCTCATGTTCGCCCAGAAGCCCTTGTCCATGCTCTCGGCGTCCAGGTAGGTGGCGAGGTCCTCGTTGCCGTGCACATGCGGCATGGGCAGGTAGCCGGGCAGCAGGTCGAACAGGGTGGGGATGTCGGTGGAGCCCTGGATGGAGGCGTGCCCGCGCAGCGCGAGTATGCCGCCGCCAGGACGGCCGATGTTGCCGAGCAGCAGCTGCAAGATGGCAGCGGTCCGGATGTACTGCACCCCCACCGTGTGCTGCGTCCAGCCGACGCTGTAGACGAACGCGGTGGTGCGGTCGGGGCCAGAGTTCTCGGTCAGGGCCTCGCAGACCTCGGCGAACGCATCCGGCGGCACGCCGCAGACCTGCTGGACCATCTCCGGGGTGTACCGGGAGAAGTGGCGCTTCAGCACCTGGAACACGCACCGGGGCGAGGTGAGCGTCTCGTCCCGGTCCGGATCGGAGTGGGCCGGGGCCCCGCCGGCGCCGTGCGCCTCGCCGCGGGCCGCCGCCCGCACCTCCCGGTGCTTGCGCCGGTCTTCGGCGCTGGGCCGGTCGCGCCGCCCGGCCGCCGCCGACATGTCGCCGCCCTGGTAGCGCCAGGCCTCGCGGTCGTAGCTGCGGTGCTCGGCGTCGAAGCCGGAGAACAATCCGTCCAGGTCTTCGGTGTCGGCGAAGTCTTCGGTCAGGATCGTCGGCGCGTTGGTGTAGTTCACCACGTACTCGCGGAAGTACTTCTCGTTGGCCAGCACGTAGTTGATGATGGCGCCGAGGAACACGATGTCGCTGCCGGCCCGCAGCGGCACGTGCAGGTCCGCCACCGCGCTGGTCCGGGTGAACCGCGGGTCGACGTGGATCACCTTCGCGCCGCGCGCCTTGGCCTCCATCACCCACTGGAACCCGACCGGGTGGCATTCGGCCATGTTCGAGCCCTCGATCAGGATGCAGTCGGCGTTGACCAGGTCCTGCTGGAACCCGGTGGCGCCACCGCGTCCGAAGCTAGCCCCCAGACCGGGGACGGTGGAGGAGTGTCAAATACGGGCCTGGTTCTCGATCTGGATCGCGCCCAGCGCCGTGAACAGCTTCTTGATCAGGTAATTCTCTTCGTTGTCCAGGGTCGCGCCGCCGAGGCTGGCGAACCCGAGCGTCCGGCGGGTCCGGTTGCCGTCCACCTCCCACTGCCAGCCATGCCGGCGGGCGGCCAGGACCCGGTCCGTGATCATGTCCATCGCCGTGTCCAGGTCAAGCGATTCCCACGTAGTACCGAACGGACGCCGGTACAGCACCTGGTGCTGCCGGGCGTCGCCCGTGGTGAGCTGCAGGCTGGCGGAACCCTTGGGACACAGCCGCCCGCGGCTCACCGGCGAATCCGGGTCGCCTTCGATCTGGATGACCTTGGCGTCCTTGACGTACACCTTCTGCCCGCAGCCGACCGCGCAGTACGGGCAGACCGACTTGACCACGGAATCGGCGGTGGCCGTCCTGGCCGCGCGCTGGCGGCCGCTCTTGGCCGCGGCGCCGAGACCGCGCCGGTCGGGGCCGGCCAGCTGCCGGTAGACCGGCCAGGACCCTATCCAGGTAGGGGTGCCCACAGCGCTGCGTCACCTCCGGCGTCACCCGTGATCTGTCTTGGTGGCAAGTATCCTCTACGCTACGATCTGTCCGGACGCCGGGAGGGAGGAGGGGCCGCCGATGGCAGATGCCAAGGGTATTGATGTCTCCAACTTCGCCGGGGAATACGACTGGGCCAGCACATCGGGCTTGTCGTTCGGCATCTGCCGGGCTAGTCAGGGTCTCGGCGGGAGCGGCACGAACTCACCGGATCCCTACCTGGCCTGGAACTGGCCCAGGATCAAGGCCAAAGGGCTAGCCCGCGGTGCCTACCACTTCCTCAACCCCGGCCTGAGCGGGGCGGATCAGGCGAGCTACTTCGTCGAGACGGTCAGCAAGGTCGGCCTGGAGACCACCGACATGCTCTGGCTGGACAACGAGACCGCCGGAGCGTCCGTGGCCGGCGTGGCGGCCTGCGCCCGCGACTTCATGGCCAAGCTGGTGTCCTTGCGGCCGCACAACCCCCGCGGCGTGTACTCGTTCTACGACTTCATCGGCTCGGGCAACTGCGCGGGGCTGGAGTCCTATCCGCTGTGGCTGGCCATCTACCAGTCGGCCACGCCGAGCGCGCCCGCGCCGTGGAACGCCTGGAAGTTCTGGCAGTCCGGCGGGGCCAGCAACCATGACGACGACGCGTTCAACGGCACCGCAGCGGAACTGAGCGCGTGGATCAGCTCATTCCAGCCGAACCTGGAGGAAGAAGTGCAGTCAGGCCAGCTCAACCTCGGCGCCGGTGCCGTCACGATCATCTCGGTGCCGTGGGGCAGCGCCACCAACATCGCGTTCGGCTGCGACAACGGAGTCCAGGGCATGGCGCCCGCCGTCCTGCGGGTCGCCATCTGGGACACCCAGTGGCACGTCACGGCCAGCGTCACGGTGGACGGCACCAAGGGCCAGACCGTGCTCCAGTTCCCCGACGGGAAGAAGACCGGGGTGATCTCGGTGGTGCGGCAAGACGCCGGCCAGGTCATCGTCGGATACGAGGTCTCCTAGCCGCGGTTTCGTGGTCGGCGGGCCTCAGGCCTTGGTGAAGCCTCAGGCCTTGGTGAAGACCAGGAGGAACTCGAGCAGGCCGTGATCCTGCGTGGTCACGAAGCCGCCGACGCTCGGGTTCTGGACGTTGTAGTCGGAGAACAGGACCGGGATGTGGCCGACCACCTCGATCTGCGCGCCCCCGTCCTTGGCGGTGCTGCGCTCGGCGGTCAGGGTGAACGTCACGGTGCGGGTGGCGCCGTGCAGCGTCAGCTTCCCGGTGGCGGTATAGCTCTTGATCACGCCGGTGGCGGGCAGCGGGGCCAGGTCGATCGGGCTGGTCAGCGTGAAGGTCCCGGTGGGGTACTGCGACACGTCCATGATCCGGCCGTCGAACTGCGCGTCCCGCTGGCTCTTGTCGCTGTGCACGGTGTCCATCGGCACGCTGAAGGTGGCGGCCGTGGCGGTGGTGCCCGCGATCGTGAGGTGCCCGGTGACCGAGGTGGTGCGGCCGACCGCGGTGGTGCTCTGGCCGAGCAGCACCTCGTTGACGCGGTAGCCGACGACGGAACCGGAACCGGCGCGGTAGGTGCCGGCCAGTGAACCGCCGGTCGCGGTGCTGCCCGCCGCGGTGCTCGCCGTCGCGGTGCCCCCGGTCGCGGTGCCGCCGGTCGCGCTGCCGCCGGGCGAGGAGGACGCGGAACCGCTGGCCGTCGGCAGCGACAACGCGGCCGGCGTGCTGCCGTTGAAGAAGTGGATGTAGACGAACGGCCCGCCGACCCCCAGGACGACGAGCACGACGATGGCTCCGATGAGCCATCTCAGCCAGTGACGCGGCCTCGTAAATGGCATAGCGCTAGCTTTCTGAAGGGCGTTAGGTGTGATGACGTCAGGGGCCCTGGATTTCAGGCCGCCCGCCGAGTATCCCGCCGGACACTCTCAGTGTGCTCTCAACGGCCTCAGAATCCGCGGAACCCGGGCTCCGGGAGTACCCGGGCGTCACGATGGTGACTACACTGCGGCCCAATGATCCTCATCGTGGCCGGCGTGTCCGGCAGCGGCAAGACGACGGTGGGAGCCATGCTCGCCGGGCGGCTGGGCTGGCGGTTCGCCGACGCGGACGAATTCCATCCCGCCGCGAACATCGAGAAGATGCGGGCCGGCACCTCGCTGACCGACGACGATCGCTGGCCCTGGCTCCGGGCCATCGGGGCCTGGATGGACGAGCGCATCGCCCGGGACGAGTCGGCCGTCATCACCTGCTCGGCCCTCAAGCGCTCCTACCGGGACACGCTGCTGCGAGGCCGCCCGCAGGCCCGGATGGTCTTCCTGGCCGCGGACCGCCAGGTGCTGGCCCGGCGGCTCGCCGCCAGGCACGGTCACTTCTTCCCCCAGCAGCTCCTCGGCACCCAGTTCGCCGACCTGGAGCTGCCCCGGCCCGACGAGCACGTGGTCACCATCGTCCCGGCTGAGGATCCAGGCGACACCGTCACATCGATCATCGCGGTACTGTTCGGTGGGGAGAAGGGGCGCTCGGCGGGCACCTCTGCCCCACCTAGCGCCTCCGACGCGGCTGGCGGTGATCATGAAGCTCAAGCTTGACCTGCACGACATTTACAACCGGGGCCAGGACATCGACCGGGCGCTGCAGGCGATCATCGACGAAGCCGTGGCGAAGAAGGCCCCGCTGGTCGAGATTATTCCGGGCAAGGGCTCCGGCCAGCTCAAGAAGCACGTGCTGAAGTTCCTTGACCAAAAAGAGATCAAGGCGAAGTACCACCGGGTCGAGAAGGACTCGAAGAACTTCGGCCGCGTGTTCGTACATTTCCGCTGGTAGACGAGATGCCACCGGACGGCGCCGCGGTCCGGCCGCTCTGGCCTGGCCGCTTTCCCTGACGCGCGCGTCGGCCTGCGCCGGGTTACTTGCCGCACCTCAGGTCACATTCGGTGCAGACTCTGAAAAGGAACCGCCAGACCCCGCCATAATGACTGCCTTCAGCTATACCTCCAACCGAGATAAAGGAGGCGCGTCATGCGATTCAATCTCTTGGCTCGCTGGATCACGGCCCTGGTGCTTGGCCCGGCTCTCGCCGTGGCGGTGGCGGCCTGCAGCAGCAGTTCCAGCACCTCCGCGGCGACGTCGCCGTCGAGTTCCGCGGCCTCAGCGGGTGCCCCATCGCCTGCCTCGGCTCCTGCCTCGGCCCCGGCCGGCAGTTCGTCCGCCCCGGCCAGCTCAAGCAGTTCCGGCGCGGTGGCGCAGATCACCGCGAACTGGGAGAAATTCTTCAGCTCAAGCACCACGGCCTCCCAGAAGGCCGCCCTGCTGCAGAACGGGAGCAAGTTCACCTCGGCCATCAGCGACTTCGCCCAGCTGCCCCTGGCCAGCGGAATCGGGGCCAAGGTCACCAAGGTGGTGGTGAACTCCGCCGCCAAGGCCACCGTGACCTACAACATCACGTCAGGCGGAACGAGCCTGCTGTCCGGCCAGACCGGCACATCGGTGTACCAGGACGGCACCTGGAAGGTCGGCGACGCCAGCCTCTGCGCCCTGTTCAAGCTGATCCCGGGTGGTTCGGTGCCGGCCGCGTGCAGTTCGGCCGGCTAAGGCAAGGCCGCTTCGTTGGCTAGCCAGGCGGAGGCCGTCTCCGGTGACCGGCCCGGCGTGGTACCGCGCGGCGGCCAGGGGCTCGCGCTCGCGACGCTGTGCACGCTGCTGTTCCTGACGTTCCTGGACAACACCGTGGTCAGCGTCGCGCTCGGCGACCTGCAGACCAGCCTGAAGGCGGACGTCACCGACCTGCAGTGGGTGGTCGGCGCCTACGCGCTCACCTTCGCCAGCATCATGCTGGCCTGCGGGATGATCGGGGACGAACTCGGCCGCAAGAAGGTCATGCTGGCCGGGGTCGGCGTGTTCTGCGCCGGCTCGCTCCTGTGCGCGCTGGCCCCGAACGTCTCCGTGCTCATCGCCGGCCGCGCGGTGATGGGCCTGGGCGCGGCCGCGAGTGAGCCGGGCACCCTATCGATGCTGCGCCAGCTGTACCCGAACGCCAAGGCCAGGAGCCGGGCGGTCGGAGTATGGGCCGGGACGTCCGGGTTCGCGCTCGCCGCGGGCCCGGTCATCGGGGGCGTGATCGTGGGCGCCTGGAACTGGCGTGGCATCTTCTGGTTCAACCTGGTGTTCGGGCTGGCGGCCCTGATCGTGGCGGCGATCATCTTGCCGGAGAGCGCGAACGCCGAGGCGGCCCGGGTCGATATCCCGGGTACGCTGCTCGGCGCGGGCGCGCTCGCCACCGGAGTCTTCGCGATCATCGACGCGGAGTCGGCGGGCTTCGGCGCGGCCGTCGTGATTATCTTGCTCGGCGCGAGCGCGGTGCTGTTCGCGGCGTTCGGCTGGTGGGAGCACCGCGCTCCGTACCCGCTGCTTGACCTGCGGTTCCTGCGCGTACCCGAGTTCACCACCGCCCTCGTCACCGCGTTCGCCACTTACTTCGCCACCTTCGCCATCTTTTTCTTCACCGCGTTGTACCTGGTCGAGGTGGTGGGCGCGTCCGGCTACCGGCTGGCGGCCGTGTTCTTGCCGATGACCATCTTGATGATCGCGGCCTCGGTGCTCGCGGGACGCTGGACGGCCCTGGTCGGGCCGCGCTGGTCGATCACGATCGGCTGCCTGCTGTTCGCGGCCGGCTTGTTTCTCGCGAACGGCTACCTCTCCCCGCACCCGGACTACGGGCCGCTGGTGGTAGCCCTGAGCCTGGCCGGAATCGGCATCGGCACCACCGTGGTCCCCATCACCTCCTCGGTGCTATCCGCCGTGCCGGCCGAGCGATCGGGCATGGCCGCGTCCGCGACCAACACCAGCCGGGAAATCGGCGCCGTCACCGGCGTGGCGGTCCTCGGCTCGCTCGTCTACTCACAGCTCCGGTCCAGCCTGGCCATGCAGATGACGCATCTCGGCATCCCGGCAGGCTTCCAGACGCTCGTCGCCAACGCCCTCGAGACGGGCCAGATCCCGAGGAACACCTCCTCCTACGCGGGCTACGGCAAGCTCGTCCAGGAGGTCATCGGCGCCGCGTACACCGCCTTCCATAACGGGCTGCACGCGGCGCTCTACCTGTCAGCCGGGCTGACGCTGGCCGCCGGTTTGCTCGCTTTGATCACACTGCGTTCACAAGTGGTTGACACAGGGTCTTGACTTTTCGGCTCAATTGAGCGATCCAGGTATAGGACGGCAAAGGCGCACGGCCAATCCTCGACGGAAGAACGCAGCGAAGCGAGGCTGACCATGGTCTGTTATGCCCGGCCCGCGAGCAGGTTCGCGGGCCTCCTGATCGTCGCCCTGCTGGTGTTCGGCCGGCCGGTCAGTCATTTCCTTGACACCGCGGCCATCCTGGTCGCGGCGCTGGCGGCTACCGGCGGCGCGGCCATCGCCGCGGCGCTGGTCTTCGCCGCCTTCGCCTCGACCCGGCACCGGCGGGCCGCGGCCGGCGGCTGCGTGAGCTGCCAGTTCCGCTGCCAGCACGCCATGACCTCCGCGCCGCGACGGCCCTGGCTGGTGACCACCACCGACCGCCACGAACCCGGCCCGGCCCATCCCGCCCGCACGCCGCCATCCGGCCCCCCGGGACCCGTGCTGCTGCCCATACCGTCCATCCGACCCGCCGGTGCCGCCGCGGCCACCGGGGCCGGGGCCGCCGGGGCCGCCGGGGCCGCGCCACACTGGCCTGACCGGCCCCTTCACCGCGTCCCCGGTCAGCAGGAGCGGGTCCGTTCGCCCGCGTAGTCCTCCGCCCTCTGCCCTCTGCCCTCTGCCCTCTGCCCTCTGCCCTCCGCCCTCCGCCCTCCGCCCTCTGCGTATGGTTGCGGCAACCTACACAAAGGAGTGTTTAGGGTGTCACAACCATACATTCCGGTCTATTCCATCTGGTCCCAGGCGCCCCAGCGGCACTGGGGCGTGCACTTTGGATGCCGCCTGGCAATCGTTAGCCGCGAGGATGTAACGTTGACGTCGGGGTTAGATCTGCTTTCGCAGCAAGCATTCTTCGCAGGAAGCTCATGAGGAGCGCACATGGCGGTTGACAACGTCCGGCCGGATCAGAATCCGGGCACCGCTGGCCGGGGCAAGAACTACAAGTGGATTGCCTTGTCCAACACCACGCTCGGGATCTTGATGGTCACGATCAACCAGTCCATCTTGCTGATCTCGCTGCCCGCGTTGTTCCGGGGCATCAAGCTCAACCCGCTGATACCCTCCAACACCTCCTATTTCCTGTGGATCTTCATGGGGTTCATCCTGGTCACCGCGGTGCTGGTGGTCAGCCTGGGGCGGGTCGGCGATATCTACGGCCGGGTGAAGATGTACAACCTCGGCTTCGCCGTGTTCACGATCTTCTCGATCCTGCTGTCGGTGACCTGGCTCACCGGGCCGGCCGGAGCGCTGTGGATCATCATCATGCGGGTGTTCCAGGGCATCGGCGGGGCGTTCCTGTTCGCCAACTCCACCGCGATCTTGACCGACGCCTTTCCCCAGGACGAGCGGGGCAAGGCGATGGGGATCAACGGCGTCGCCGCGGTGGGCGGCTCCTTCCTGGGGCTGATCCTGGGCGGCGTGCTCGCCCCGATCGAGTGGCGGCTGGTGTTCCTGGTCTCGGTTCCGTTCGGCCTGTTCGGCACGGTCTGGGCCTACCTCAAGCTCCGCGACAACGGGATCCGCATCCCGGCCAAGATCGACTGGCTGGGCAACGCGCTGTTCGCGATCGGGCTGATCGCGGTGCTCACCGGGATCGTGTACTCGCTGCTCCCCTACGGCGGGCACCCCACCGGGTGGACCAATCCCTACGTGCTGGCCGCCATCTTCGGCGGGATCGCGGTCCTGGTCCTGTTCGGCTGGGTGGAGACCCGGGTGCCCGCGCCGATGTTCCGGCTCAGCCTGTTCAAGCTCCGCGCGTTCACCTGCGGGAACATCGCCGGCATGCTGGGGGCGCTGGGCCGGGGCGGCCTGCAGTTCATGCTGATCATCTGGCTGCAGGGCATCTGGCTGCCGCAGCACGGTTACAGTTTCGCCCGGACCCCGCTGTGGGCCGGCATCTACATGGTCCCGCTGACCGTCGGGTTCCTGCTGCTCGGCCCGATCTCCGGGATCCTGTCCGACCGCTTCGGCCCCAGGCTCTTCGCCACGGCCGGCCTGTTCATCTCCGGAGTGACCTTCCTGCTGCTCGAGCTGCTGCCGATCAACTTCAGCTACATCTGGTTCGCCCTGCTCGTCTTCCTGTTCGCGGTCGGCATGGGACTGTTCTTCTCCCCCAACCAGGCGTCGGTCATGAACAGCCTCCCGCCGGACCAGCGGGGGGCGGGCGCGGGAATGCTCAACACCTTCCAGAACTCGGCCACGGTGCTGTCGATGGGCCTGTTCTTCACCATCGTCACCCTCGGCCTTGCCTCCCGGCTGCCCACCCACCTGTACAAGGGGCTGGTGGCCGCGGGGGTCAATCCCAGCGCCGCCCACCTGGTGGCCAACGAGCCGCCGATCGGCAGCCTGTTCTCGGCCTTCCTGGGAGAGAACCCGATTGCCGAACTGCTCGGCCCCACCGGCGCGCTGAAGCACCTGGCGCCCAGCCAGGCCGCCTACATCACCGGCCGGTCGTTCTTCCCGAAGCTGATCGAGGCGCCGTTCGCGGCCGGCCTGCACCTGGCGTTCACGTTCGCCGCCATAGCCACGGCCATCGCCGTGGTGGCCTCCGCCCTCCGCGGCCGCCGCTACATGCACCAGCCGGTGGCGGCCGCCACCGAAACGGTGGCCGAGGAACTGGCCGAAGGCGCCGCGGAGTCCGCCGCGCTGGTGGGCCTGGACGAGTCCGCCGCGCTGGCGAGCCTGGACGAGGCGGCGCGGCCGGGCGGCAACGGGAACCGGGCCAGGTCAGGGAACGGCCATAACGGCGTTTCCGCTGCCTCGGCGAGCGCCGGCGCGGACACCGAGTTCGGATCCTCATCCGAGAACATCTGATGAGGTCGAGCGCGACTCCCGCCACCGCGGAGCCGGCGGCCGCAGGCGAGCCGCCGACGGAACAGAACGGGGCGGAACCCGGGCGGTTGCTCGGCATCGGGGCCGCCGCGGCCCAGGCCGGGGTCTCGGAGCGGGCCCTGCGTTACTACCAGCAGCTCGGCCTGATCACTCCCTGCTCATGCACCCCGGGCGGGATGCGCCGCTACTCCGAAGAGGACCTGGCCCGGGTGGCGCGGATCCGGCAGTTGCAGGTCCTGCTCGGCCTCAACCTCGACGAGATCGCCGTCGTGCTGCGCAACGAAGACCGGATGGCCCAGATCAAGCGCACCTACCTGCACGAGCACACCAGCGACGCCGAGCGCCGGGAGCTCGTCCGCGAGAGCCTGCAGCTGCAGCACGACCTGCGGGCGACGGTGGAAGCCAAGCGCGTCGCCATCGAAGGTTTCCTGGCCGACCTGGACGCCCGCATCGCCCGCTCGAGCGACCTGCTGGCTCAGATGACGGCCCCGGCCCGGTGACCGCCCGGCCCCGTCGCGGGCAGTCCCGGGAGGCAGGCAGCGCTAGAGGTACCGCAAGATCCTCGCCGGCGACTCGACACAGTCGGCGATGAACCGCAGGAAGCCGCCCGCGGCCTGGCCATCGCAGACCCGGTGATCGAAGGCCAGGGTGAGCTGAGTCAGGTGCCGGGCCACCAGCTGGCCGTCCACGATCCAGGGCCGTTCGATGATCCGGCCGATGCCCAGGATCGCTACCTCGGGGTGGTTGATGATGGCGGCCGAGCCGTCCACGCCGAACACGCCGTAGTTGTTGATCGTGAAGGTCCCGCCGGTGAGATCGGCGGGCCCGAGGGTGCCCTTCCTGGCCCGCAGCGTGTAGTCGGCCAGCGCGGCGGAAAGCTGCTCGACAGTGCAGGCCTGGGCATCGGGAATGACCGGGACCAGGAGGCCGCGGTCGGTCTGCGCGGCGAAGCCCAGATGCACGGACGCGCCCATCACGATCGTGTCGTCTTCGACCTTCGCGTTCAGCTCGGGATGACGGCGCAGTCCCAGTACCGCGAACCGGGATAGCAGCGCCAGCAGGCTGATCCTGGGCTCGGCGTCGTCGGCGTTCAGCGTCGCGCGCAGCCTGAGCAGTTCGGTGGCGTCCGCATCGACCCAGACCGTCGCCTCAGGGATCTCCCGCCGCGACCGGCTGAGCTTGTCGGCCATGATCTTGCGGATGCCCTGGAGCGGTATCCGGACGACCTGCTCGGCTCCGGCGGACCGGGCCGCGATGGCGCGTTCGACGTCCTGCCTGGTGACCAGGCCGTCGGGGCCTGATCCGCTCAGGGCGGCGAGATCGAGGCCGGCATTGCGGGCCAGCCGCCGGACGATCGGGGAGACAACCGCGACCCGCCCCGGCGGTCGGGAAGGCTGTTCCGTGCGCGGTAGGGGCGGCCCGTTCCGAGAGGGTCGCTGTCGGCGGTGCCGGGCGTCGGGGGTGCCGTAGCCGATGAGGACGGCGCCGCTCTCGCCGTCGGCGACCGATCCGGTCCGGTCATCGCTGACGGTGATGAGCGGAGCCCCGACGGCGAGCAGGTCGCCCGGGCTCGCGTGCAGCTCCGCGACCCGGCCGGCGAACGGCACCGGGATTTCCACGACCGCTTTCGCCGTCTCGACCTCCACCACGTCCTGGTCGACCGCGACGACGTCCCCCACCTGAACGTGCCATGAGACGATCTCGGCCTCGGTCAGGCCCTCGCCCAGATCCGGAAGAACGAAGGCGGGCATCTAACCGGCCACCTCGGCGAGGGCGGCCGTTTCCTGCCACTGCAGAGCGTCGATCGCGTCGAGGATGCGGCCGACGCTCGGCAGGTGGTATTCCTCCAGGTGCGGCGGCGGGTAGGGAATGTCAAATCCCGCGACCCGCAAGACCGGGGCCTCCAGGTAATGGAAGCACTGTTCAGACAGGCGCGCCGCTACCTCCGCGCCGTAACCGCAGAAGCGGCTCGCCTCGTGCACGACGATGGCCCGGCCGGTCCGCTTGACGGAGGCGGTGACGGTCTCGTCGTCAAAAGGAGAAAGGCTCCGCAGGTCGATGACCTCGGCGCTGCGGCCATCCTCCTCGGCCGCCTCGGCCGCCTCCAGCGCGGTGGCCAGCGCTCCGCCGTAGGCGATCAGGGTGACATCGGTGCCCGGCCGCCGCACCAGGGCGCGGTCCATGGCGATGTCGCCGTGCTGCTGACAGACTGTCTCTTTGGACCAGTAGCGGCGCTTGGGCTCCAGGAAGATAACGGGGTCGGGGCTGCTGATCGCCTGGCGCAGCAGGACGTAGGCATCGGCCGGGGTGGCCGGCGTGACAACCCGCAGGCCCGGGGTGTGGGTGTAATAGGCCTCGGAGGAGTCGCAGTGGTGCTCCACGCCGCCGATGCCGCCACCGTAGGGAATCCGGATGACGATGGGCAGCTCCACGCGGCCCCTGGTGCGGTTGCGGAGCTTAGCCAGATGGCTGGTGATCTGCTCGAAAGCAGGGTAGGCGAAGGCGTCGAACTGCATCTCCACCACCGGGCGCAAACCGTTCATCGCCATGCCGATGGCCGTGCCGACGATGCCGGACTCGGACAGGGGCGTATCGAATACCCGGGTCTGGCCGAATTCGGTGGCCAGCCCGTCGGTGATCCGGAACACGCCTCCGAGCGTCCCGACGTCCTCGCCGAAGACGAGGACGGAGTCGTCCTCGCCCAGCGAGTCGGAAAGCGCCTGGTTCAGGGCACTCGCCATGGTCACGACCGACCCGGTCGCCAGTCCTCGGTGCTCAGCGATGGCCGTCATCGGGCCCGGCCCAGCTCGGCGGCCAGTTCCCGCTGCTGCCTGCGCAGCTCCCGCGTCGGCTCGGCGTAGACGTACCGGAAAAGATCATCCGGATCGGGCCGGGTTTCGGTGGTCATGCGCTGTCGCAACGCGGCCGCCTGCGCCTCGGCCTCCGCGTCGACCGCCGCGATGGCGGCCTCGTCGAGCAGGCCACGGTCGCGCAGGTGCTCCCGCAGCCGCGTGACCGGATCGCGCGCGAGCCAGCCATCGACCTCGCCGGCGGAGCGGTAACGGGTGGCGTCGTCCGCGTTGGTGTGCGCTTCCATCCGGTAGGTGAGCGCCTCGATGAGGACCGGGCCGGTGCCGGCCGCGGCTGATGTCACCGCGCGCCGCACCACCGCGTACACCGCGGCCGCGTCGTTACCGTCCACCACGGTCGCGGGAATCCCGTATCCGATGCCCTTGTGGGCCAGCGAGGGAGCGGCGGTCTGCTTGTCCAGCGGGACGCTGATCGCGTACCCGTTGTTCTGGATGAGGAAGACCACCGGCGACTTCCAGACGGCCGCGAAATTCAGCGCCGCGTGCGTGTCGCCCTCGCTCGTCGCGCCGTCGCCGAGCATGACCAGGGCGACCGTGTCCTCGCCCTTGATCGCCGCCGCGCGGGCCAGCCCGACGCCGTGCAGCGCATTGGTCGCCAGCGGCGTGCACTGGGGCGCGACCCGATGCTGGTAAGGGTCGTAGCCGCTGTGCCAGTCTCCGCGCAGCAGAGTCAGCACCTGGACCGGGTCCACTCCCCGCGCGGTCACCGCCATCGAATCGCGGTAGGTCGGAAACAGCCAGTCCTGGGCGCGCAGGGCCAGCACCGCGCCGATCTGGCACGCTTCCTGCCCGCGGGCTGACGGGTAGACCGCGAGCCGCCCTTGCTTGGTGAGCGCGGTCGCCTGGGTGTCAAACCGGCGGCCGAGCACCATCATCCGGTACAAGGCCAGCAGAACGTCGTCACCGGGCAGGCCATGGTCATCGCCGGGGACCGCCCGGCCCGTCGGGTCCAGCAGCGTGACCGGACTCGCGGGAGGCAGAAGTAGCTCGGGCGTCATAGGGACGGTCACGGTCACCACGTGGCTCCTCAGCGTTAGTGCATCTGGCTCCGATCATGCGCCGTATTTAGCTATATGTCCAGAATCCTCTGAGAACTCTGGATATTACGGCTCATTTGCCGTAAAATAATCGTCAAATGGATCCCTCTGAACAAGTCGAAGCGGCCTCCGCTGGACAGGTTGTCGCGCTGGATCAGACCGATCACCGGATCCTGGCGGAGCTCAGGCAGGACGGCCGGCTGTCGATGCGGACCCTGGCCGAGCGGATCCATATCTCCCGGGCCGGGTGTTACGCGCGGGTCGAGCGGCTTAGGCGCGAGAAGGTAATCACCGGGTTCACCGCGGTGATCGATCCGCGTCGTCTCGGGCCGTCCCTGTCGGCTCACATCTACCTGCGGATCAGCCAGCACTCGTGGAAGGACGTCCGTGGCGAGCTGGCCCGCATCGCCGAGATCGAGCACGGTCAGCTGGTCACCGGAGAAAATGACATTGTGCTCTTTGTCCGCACTCGCGATGCCCAGAGCCTGCGGGCTCTCGTCCTGGACCGGCTGCAGACGATGGACGGAGTGCTGTCAACCCACACTGTCCTGGTCTTCGATGAGCTCTGAGGGGGCTGAGGGGTCTGAGGGTTCCGGCCGGGCTCCCAACCGGTACCCGTCGAAGATGCGCCAGCACGCTCCCCCGGCTCGTTTGGCCTCATACATGGCGAGATCGGCACGGGCCAGCAGGTCCGGGAGATCACCGCAGCCGGCTGATTCCGCCACACCGACACTGACCGTGAAACTGACCGGCATCCCATCGCTGCTGGTCACCCGGGTCGGCGGTCCGGTCAGCCGGGCCGCGAGCTGAGCCGCTCGCAGGCTGGTGGTCCCCGGAATCATGATGATGAACTCATCGCCGCCGTAGCGGCCGGCGATATCGTCCGGCCGCACCTGCTCGCGGCAGGACCGGGCCAGGTCGGCGAGCACCTGGTCGCCGGTGGCATGACCGTACAGGTCATTGATCTGCTTGAAGTGATCGACGTCGATCATCAGCGCGACGAGAGGCTGGCCGAGCCGCTGCGTATGGGCGAAGGCACCGTCGGCCAGGTCCATAAAGTGGCGCCGGTTGTACAGGCCGGTCATCTCGTCCATCGAAGCGAGTTCCTGGTAACGGCTGGCCAGACGTCCGTTGTCCCGCAAGGCGGCGAACTGGCGCAGGCTGACCAGGACCGTAAGCACGAACGCGCCAAGGAGGATGGCGCCCAGCGGATTGAAGGCGACGCTCCGCAGGCCCACCAGCATAAGCAGCAGGTAACTGCCTGCGACAGCCACATAAGGCAGGACGCTGGGACGCGTGGCAGGATGCCGCGGCGGGACGGCGAAATCTTCCCGGGGCTCGGCGCGTAGCTGGCAGCTGACTGCGATCCACATGATCGCCAGCGCCACGAACCAGAGGGAGTCGACAGGATCCCCGCCGAGATAGGTCGAGTGGACCGTGATGTAGTCATAGGTGACATCGGCCGCGATGAACACGACCATGCCGGTCGCGAAGATCCTCAGGGACACCAGGCTCGAGCGCGGTGCGCCTCGCCACAGCAGCGACAGCACCCCGAACAAGAGCAGCAGGTCGCCGACGGGATAAGCAAAGGTCACCAGGTCGGGCGGGTCGAAGTCGACGCGGGCCGACGCGACGGCCGGCCCGAGTGCCACGTACCAGATGAACGTCGCTCCGCCGGCGAAGACCGTGCCCATGTCGAGCAGGAGGCGAATTCGCTCGGACCGCGTGCGGCGGCGGGAGGGGAAGCAGCGCAGCCCAGCGAAGGCGACGACGTAGAAGGCCAGGTATGCGGCGTCGGCCCAGGTTGGATAGGCCCTCTTGTGGAGTATGTTCTCGTAGCAGAACTGCAGCAGGTCACCCAGCATGTAGACCCACAGCGCGGCAGAAAGCAGGCGCCACGCGCGGCACGTACGCGGGCCGAGATCCCGGCGCAACGACACCCGCCAGGCGCAGATGGCGGCGGCAGAGTTTATCGGGACGAAGGCCAGGTCTCCGATCAGGGCCTGGTGCGAAACACCGCCCCAGCGGAACACCTGCCAGAGTCCGTATCCGACCAGCATCGCCAGCACGGCGGTAAGCGTCCGGGTCCCGGCCTGGTCCACGGCGCGCCGGCCGGCTCGCATCAGTCGTCGACGAGTTCTGCCCGCCTGGCCGCCGGCGCCATCCGGTGCGACCGCTTCAGTCCCTGACGGCGCGATCTGGCGCTCCAGCGCGCCTGGTCGCAGCGAAAGCTGGTCCTGCTCGGGCAGCCAGTCCGC
>Ga0302326_10012588_pt1 | contig 18004 bp, 13 predicted proteins | sample Palsa_T0_3_FD_202264 | JGI IMG/M metagenome (GOLD analysis project Ga0302326, IMG submission 202264) | Peat permafrost microbial communities from Stordalen Mire near Abisko, Sweden - Palsa_T0_3 | ecosystem: Environmental > Terrestrial > Soil > Palsa > Peat permafrost | place: Sweden: Abisko...
TCGCACATTTCAAAACGAGTCTCTTACGATTCCGCGTCCCGAAGTGCCTCTGCCATTTCCTTAGTATATGAGGGGCAAAGTAAGGAGAAGCTATGCGCCGGAATGCTACGGACTTTGTCCCCGGAACTAACCCGCGCGGATCGGCTTGTAAACGTGCAGCACCTCCGTGGCCGGCACGCGCTCGACCGAGAGAGCGTCCATGGGGAAAAACATCGTCTCGCCCGGATGCGCCTTCCAGAAGTGGTACGCCGCGCGCCGCCCATCGTTCTGAAACTCGATGCCGCACCGAACTGAGTTGTTCGGCGGCATCCGTTCGATGGCCGTTCGCCACAACGGCAGCTGCTCGGCCTCGATCAACTGGAGTTGCAGCGGAACGGTAAGCCCTTCCTTCACAGAACGCGGCCGGAACCGGACGAAGCATTCACCCGCCTCCATGACTTCGCGCGCGATCACCATCTGCTGCCCGTAGAAGTCCGTCTGGCCAGATGCGGGATTCCGCGGGTCGTACTCGACGTCGCATTCCCGAGTCCAGCGATTCCACTTCCTGGTGATCAGGTCGCGCACCTTCTCGTCGGGATGGTGCGGTACCAGCCGCTGCAGGCGGTCCCCCCTTGGGCTGCCTAACGCTTTTTGTCGAAAGTGACTGTGCAGGCGCGGCCTTCGACACGCTTCCCGCTACCTGGCGTGAGCGGTTGGCCAGTGATTGGGTCGGTGGTGTGCGAATTTCGCTGGCGGATGTGAACAAAGCCGGAGGGCAGCATGTGGAGCAGGAAACGGTGAATGAATTGATGAATTCGACCGCCTCCAGGGTTATCGTCATGGTCTGGCTACCATCGGCATAGCCGTTCCATTCGAAGGTGACCCGGCTCTCCGCCATCGATATTAGCCGCCGGTTGGAGATGGCGATGCGGTGCGTGTAGCGAGCCAGATATTTGAGGACCTGTTCCGGTGCCCCGAAGGGCCGCTTGGCGTAAACCGCCATTCGATCCGGCCGGGCCACTCACACAATGTTTCAAAGGCTGCCGGTTGGGCCAACGAGTCAGTGCGCTGTAGAACTGGAGATTGCCCTTCCTGAACGCCCTTGCGCAAATAAATCAGAAACTTCTTCCGGAAGAGGCTAACCTTGACGGGGAGGAAGAACGAGTTTTCGGCAAGCGATCCACCGCGAGTTATCCGGGCTGATTCCGCTGCCGGGCACGACGCCCAAGCCGGGGGGTCGAACCTTGTAACGCGTGTGAACCGTCGCGCCGCCAAGTTCCAGATTCGTCAAGCTGATCGCGTCCCCGCTTGAGATCCGTGTCGCGGCACAACTCCCTGTTGTACGCCAAGACGGCCTCCAACAATGGAGCGCCGCCATGCGGTCTCATGGCAGCCGCAAGCGCTGAAACGTCTTTCGGCAAGCAACGACCACGAAATCCGCGCTCGTCGGTGACGGACGAGTGCGAATCTCCGACTCGAGGGTCTGCCAGCCAAAGCGTTCGTAGCTCTTGGAAATCTACGTCGAATGCAGCGGAGATGTCGTAGAACTGATTTACGAATGCGACCTTGGTGGCTAAGAAACAATTCTCCATGTATTTGCACAACTCTGCGGCGCGTGCCGTCGTCCGATAGCACCGAACCTCACGGCCAGGGAAATCAGCATAGGCTGAGAAAACTAAATCACAGAGTTCCGAAGGGCCCCCGACGATAAGAAACCCGCAAACGCTTTCTTCATGCCACGGATGGTTCATCTGCTCGCCAACGTACTCCGGGCTAAACGAAATTGCTTTCCGAGTCTTCGCGGCGAGGCGGTCAACCGTCCCAGGAACAATCGTGGATCTAATGCAGATCGGTGGCTGTAGCCAATCGATGCACTCCTCCACTAACGAAACGTCACAATTCGCACCGTCTGTAGCAGTCGGCGTCGGTACGCACAGGAATACCAGGTCCGAGGCATTAACAGCGTCCTTGCGATCAGCGCCGTTGTGAGGGGCTTGAAACTTGTCGTAAATCGTCACTTCGTGCTTGGGGTGCCTGGAGAAAAAACGCGCGATTGCGGAACCAACTACCCCGTGTCCTACAATACCTATTCTCATAGCTGTCCTCGAATGTGGAGTTAAGTGTTTGAGACCCTCCCAAGCGGGATGTCTGCGAACTCCTTCTCAAAACACGGTTCGAGCCCGTCTCCCAATCATCTATAGCATGAAGCGGTTCCCAATGCACGCCATGGTGCTGGTCTGTCACCTTATCCAGTTGACCCAGTGAGTAAAAGTACCCACGCGTGTTTCGACGTCTGTTGCTTTGATTCAGCGTAAAAATGAGGGTGAATCTCATCGAAGAGGGATTCATTGAAATTGTTTACTCTCAACGAAAGTTGCGTTCGTGAATCGGTTCTTCGACATCGCTCAGGCGTTGAATCTCGACTTCAACAAACTGCGTGAACTTTCACTCGCGGATTCCCGTGTCGGCTCATCGCATTCCAGCGTCACAGTCCGACGAGGTTTTCGTGGCCGCTGCCTGCCAAAGGGCATATCGGAGCTTGTGGCCGTAATGAAGCCCCGCAGCGGTTCACCGCTGCTCGAGGTAGTCGTACCATACAACGCTCGGCGCTGTGGCTCTGCCGATCGTAGGCTCATTATTAAATTAGCCGATTGAGGGCGCAGGTGCCCGGCAGTGGACGCCCAGATCGATGTCTCGCAGCACGCGTTCGAACAGCATCGAGTAACTGGCCACGAAGACGTCGACGGTCTCCAAGGCCTTGGCGGAAACGAAGGCCTTGGCGGAAATCACGCGCCGTAGAGCAGGGTTTCCCTGCAGAGCGCGCAACCGCGCGGCAAAGCCGCGGATGTCGTCGTCGGGCAGCACATATCCGTTCTCGCCATCCTTCACAAATTCCGCCAGGATGCCGTTGCCCCGCGCGACAACTGGAATGCAACCTCGTCCCATGGCCTCCAAGAGACGCATCCTGTCACGCTCAGACTCGGACAGGATTACGCATACGTCGGCGCGTTCGAAGATGACTGAGCCGGAGCAATCTTCAACGGCTGTCCGTTCGATGGGCACACTGTGATCCATCAGGGCCGCGACGATGCGGTCGAGAGTTGCAGCCGCCTCAGTTTGACCGACTGCGTTCCAATGGGCCACTCTGAGTGGCGCATCCCACACCACAGGCCGGTCGGCCAGACGCTTCGGAAGGTTGATCGGCGGCGGGATCGTGACCACGCGCGAGGATAGGCCGGGGTTCGCCTGGATCAATCGCTCAGCGATTCCCGAACTACCCGCCACGATGGCGTTCCAGTGAGCGCCCATTTGCGCTACGCGCCCAAGACTCTCCGGATCGGTGTCGTCGACCCGGCCAATCACGCCGATCCGATCGGACAGGAGCGGGCAGACCGATCGGTGCAGCCATTCCTCGCTCGGCAGATACAGGCAGGGTGATTGGTTCTCGATATAATCGGCCAATGCCCGATAGCGTGGGTGCCATGGCTCCTTGCCGATCGGCGTTCGAAGGACTTGCACTCCCTCGCCACACGGCAAGGAATCGGGCGATGCGCCAGGCGCGACGAGCACCTGCACAGGCTGGCCATTCCGTGTTAGTCCCTGCGCCAACACCGCGATGAAGCCGGTATTTGTCGCGCTCGCCGCGGCCGTGGCGGCAACGATCACCGGGTACGGGTTTACGAGGTCGGGGCGCCATGCGGGCAGTTGGCCTGTGCGCGGCTCGCCTACCGCGTTCCGGTAGTCTTCGTAGTCCTCGCGATACGAAGGAAAGACGCCCACGTCTTCTATGCCCCGGAAGTAGTGAACCGGGAAAACCTCCATGCCCGCCACTTGGTAAGGGGGTTTACGCAAGAGTCCCTTCGGGCGGCAAAAACCGCCTTGTGCGGATTCGGCCATGACCTTTGCGAAGATCGCCGAGTACTTCTCCACCATGCGATTGGAGTCGAATCCACGCTCGATCACGGTCTGCTGCGCGGCGTGCGACAGGTGGCGCCGACGGCCGGGTTCGCGATGGAGCATTTCCAATCTACGGCAGAAGCCTTCGAGATCGCCCACGGGCACGCGATACCCATTGATATCGTCCAACACCAACTCGGAGAGCCCGGGAGTATCGCTCACGACGGGGACGCAACCGCGTGCCATCGCTTCGATCACCGCTTGCGGCAAGCCGTCGAAATCCGAAGTCAGGAGGCAGACATCGTGCCACTGCAGTTCTTGCAAAACCTGTTCGTGCGGCAGGACGCCGAGCCATCGCAGCACCCCTCTTTCAACCAGCGACTGGGATGCGGTCATCATCTGGCGCCGGTCGGGGCCATCACCGATAATTGTCAAATGAACCGGCACACCGCGAGCGACCAGGGCCTCGACGATCGACTGCAACTCGAGAATGCGCTTTTGGCGATGCGACAGACGGCCGTGATAGATAATCCGAAGTAGCCCCTCAACTTGAATGATTTCCTGCCACGGATCGCTGGGTACTTCCACCCCAGGAGCAATCCTCACGATCCGGCTGGCCAATTCCGGCCGCAGTTCCTCCACCCGAGTCGCGATTTCCGTGCTCGGCGACACAATCGCATTCCAATAGCGGCCAAGCCGCTCCACCTGTTCGTAATGGCGCGGGTCGCCATTCTGGACGATGCCCACGACCGCGACGCCACCAGAGAGCTGAGGGCTCACGTTCGAGTTCCGCCAATCGGCGGCCGGCAAGTAAACACAGGGAGCCCTCTCCTCAAGGTAGCGGACCAGCGCTCCCCAGCGCTCGCCCCAACTGGCCTCCGGTGGGGCGGGCAGCAGGTCAAAGGCCACGCCGGCGGGGCGCGGCAAGATAGCGTCGGTGCCGGAGGCGCGATCGGTATCTTCCTCGGTGAGGAGCACTCGCGCGTCCACGCCGCGATTTTGCAGGCCGCGCACGAGAGTCTCGGCGAGAATGCTTTCACCGCTCAACGACCAGCGCGGGCGCCCTACGATCACGCGGTATTCGACCGGCGGGCGCGCAACGAAAGAGGGCGCCTGGGGCCTCGGGGCTAGGCGGTCCGCAACCACCGAAAGTGTTCGAATCGGTTCAGCCGGGGTTGGCCGGCCAGCGGCATGCCGGGATCGCTCTTCGAGCACGTCGTCGATGTCACGTTCCAAGCTCCAATCAGGACGGTCGAGACCGGCGTGCATGATATGCAGGAAGGTGGGGCGGATGCCCGAAAGCGATTCGTGCAATGAGTAGCCCGCCACCCGATCGAAGCGCAGATCCGGATTGCTCAGGTCGAGGATGAAGTTGAATCTGGGAGGCAGACAGGGCTGGCGCTGCAGGCCGAGCTTCCAGACCGTGGCGACCAGCGTCCCCTGGTCTCTGACCCTCCAGTATGGGTCCTCGAAGATCTGCAGAGTTAGGTTGTGCCAGGTCTCCATGAACTCGAAGGCGTCCGGACCGAAGAGGAAGACCCCACCGTTCCAGTTAACAAAGGCGTCCGGAACAGAGACGCCGAACTTGCGCTCAATGGCCTGCGAGAGATGGGAACAGGCGGGGCTGCGGTTTTCCTGGCACGAGCAGTTGACGGCCCAGGGGCTAAAGGTGGCGACGCAGCTTTCCAGGAGAGTGAAGTCGTGGGCAAAGGTCACGGGGCCCGACTGGTGGCCGAAGATGAGGTCGCCCCGTTTGGCGATGGCGATGACGTCAGTGTCGAGGTATGCATACTCAAGATCGGGCGGGAGGAACCGATGAAGCCCCGTCTTTAGGAAGATGCTTGCCTGGTGATGGCTGAAGTGGCGCGGCGTTTCGACATCGATCACGGTGGGGTAATCGATAGCGATTTCATTGCGGCGAGTGTCCGTGACCACGATGATCGGCAGAGTGGTTCGTGGGCGGAGACACTCGAGCGAGCGGCGCAACATCCTGATGTAAGATGCGCCGCCACAGAGGGCGTAGACGAAGGCGCGCTCTCTAGACACGACGCTGCCTCATTTTAGAGATCCCCCATGGGATGGACTTGAGATCGTGGCGGAAGAAGTGAACGACGCCTGTCCTGAAGAGCGCAAGATGCACGCACGCCAGGGGGAGAAAGACCGAACTGCGAAAACACAGCGCGGCCAGCACGAAAACGGGAAACCAGGCGGTATAGAACTCTCCCAGAAACTGGTAGCCGTAGAGGGTAACGGCTTGTTGGGACGACAGACGCCACGGGAGATCGACCGGAGTGTCCCAGAGATAGGCGAGTTGGAAGACCCGCCAGCAGAAGAACAACACAACGAACACGAGGTAAAACCGGAGTTCGCGCGCGATCGCCAGGGTCATCAGCGCGAAACAGGCGATTTCGGTCGGAAGGACGATCCGGGTGAGTAGCCAAAACGTTCGCGCGTGGCCGTATCGTGTGACGAATGTGCTGAGCCCCACGGCGGCGTCGTTTGCGGCGTCGCCGTCCTGATGAACCAGGATACCCCTTAGGCCGACGCAAAGCGACCACGGGATGAGCGCGGCCAGAAGGAACGGTTGGGGCTTCGCCGGCCCCCCCAGGCGGCTCCAGGTCGTACAGGTGATGAGCATAGGAACCAAGTAAGCATAAAGGGCATCGGTGATGACGCCGGGAACGGGGCGAGCCTTAAGCCGCAGCGGCGACGCGGCGTACAGAGTGAGGAGCAGCAACTGAATACCGATAGATGAGAGGTTCCAGCGGTTGGCCGGCAGGATGAGCCAGGGCAGCCAGGCCATGGCGAGAAGCGCCGCGATTATGAGCGCGGAGTGCAAGCCCTTTCTTCCTTGCATCGTATTGGCCTTGCGAGCAGCGCGGTCGACCTCGATGTCGCCGAGGTCATTGAGGACGTGCCCGTATCCGGCCACGCCGATGAAGGCGGTAATGAAGGCGGTCATGGCGAGCAGGCAGCGGCCGAGGGGCACGACGTTAGCGCCGGTGGCGAGCAGGTAGTAGGCGAGGCCGAACACGGGTGGCGCCTTGTCGTTCCACCATTTTTCGGCCTTCAGGACTTTGCCGGGAGCGAGCATACGTGTTCTTCCATCCACAACGCCAGTACCAGCAGGCTCCAGGTCTGTTGCGTGTTTCGCTCGGCGAAGGTCTGAACGCCATCGAAATCGAGCACGCTGAAGATCCTCTGCCTGCGATCGCCGAGGATATCCCGTTTCATAGCGGACATGGCCGGCGTCTGCAGCCATGCGGTCATGGGGCCGCCGAAGCCCTGCTTGGACCGGCCGCGAATTTCGGGGGTCCACATGGGCTCGTAGGCCTGCCTCAACAGCAGCTTCTCCCGATCGGCGTCGACCTTCAGGTTGTCGGGGAGCGACAGGCAGAAACTGGCTAGGTCCACATCCAGAAACGGCGCGCGCAATTCCAGGCTGTTGGCCATGGAGGCACGATCCGTCTTGACGAGGATGTCGCCGGGCAGATAGAAGTCCGTGTCGAAGCGGAGCATGTCGCTGACCGTGTTCCGCCGGTAGCGGGAGTAATCCATGAGGTGGCCGCTCTCGACGGAGAGCCCAAGGCGATGCCGTTCCTCGATGGTGAAGTAATTGCGGAATCCGTCCGAAAAGCGCCGAACCAGCGGGCTGCCCGCCGGGGTCTCCACGTGCTGCCCGCGGCCGAGCCACCGCGCCAGCCGCTGCATCAACGACTTCATCTTCAGGGGCGGCGAATGAGAGGCCGCCGCCAATGGGGGAGCGTCGAGAAACTGCCGCGACCAGAACAGGTAGCCGCCGAGCAGTTCGTCGGCGGCGTCCCCGCCGAGTGCGACGGTCACGTGGCGACGGGCCAATTCGCAGATGAGGAAGGTCGGGATGTTGGAAGAGTCGCCGAAGGGTTCGTCGTAGATCGTCTGCATGCGCAGCAGTAGGGCGGAGATGTCCGCGTTTTCATCGACGAGCTCGAAATGGGAGGTTTGGTAGCGTTCGGCGATGCCGCGGGCGAAGGGCAGTTCGTTTTCGACGCCCTCCCTGAACCCGAAAGAGAAGGTGCGGAGGCCCGGTTGACGCTGACTGGCGACCGCGGCGACGGTGCTCGAATCGACGCCACCGCTCAGCAGAACGCCGACGGGCACGTCGGCCACGAGCTGCTTCTGGATGGCCGCTTCGAAGAGGTGGCGGAAGCGCTCGACGGCGTCCTCCATTGCGATGCCTTCGAGGACGTCCGGTGGCTGCCAATAGCGCTCGACGCTGAGGCGACCGTCCTGGAATCGCAGCACGTGCGCCGGCGGAAGGATGTGGACATTGGTGTAGATGGTGTGCGACGGATGAAGGTGGACCCGCGTGAGATAGTGGCTCACGGCTTCCAGATTCAGGACCGGCTCCACGAGGCCCGAGGCAAGTATGGCCTTGATCTCGGATGCAACCAGGAACTCACCCGCCGGACCGAATGCGTAGTACACGGGCTTCTCGCCGAAGCGGTCTCTGGCGCAGGTCAGGGTCTGCCGGCGGTCGTCCCAAAGCGCGAAAGCGAACATGCCGGGCAGATGGGAGAGGAGCCTATCGCCGTGCTTGGCGTAGAGGGCTAGAATTACTTCAGTGTCGGTGCCGGTCTTGAACGGATAGTCACCGAGATGCGTCTTCAGCTCGCGGAAACCGTAAATGGCGCCGTTGAAGGTGACGCCCAAAGCGCCGTCGCGAGAGAGGATCGGCTGGCGGCCGCCCTCGACGTCGACGATGCTTAGGCGGGCGCTGCCGAGGGTGCACCGGCTGAACCGATGGACGCCCTGGCTGTCCGGTCCGCGATGGCGCAGAGCGGCGACCATTCGGGAGATGGTGTCCGAGGGCAGCCCCGGCTCGGGCGTCACTATCGCGGTTATGCCGCACATGGGGAAGGCCCCCTCTCCCAGAGTGCGTTGCGGGCCAAGGCTTCCAGGCACAGGCCCGTGGTCAACTGCGGCGGCCCCCAGCTAACGGCCTTCAATGGCCCGCCGTAGTAATTGGGTGCGCTGGGCCAGCTCCCGCCGGTGGACTGCGTGTCGACGAGATAATCCAACGCGGGGTCGATTACAACGGTGCTGGCGCCGGCGCCAAGATTGAGCAGCGTGTTCACGGCGAGGGCGGTTTGTAGGGGGAGTTCGCCGATTTGCCCCATGGCATGCGCGGCGCCGCGCACCCTGGCCACGATCTCCGAGCCGACCACGCAGAGGGTGCGAACACCGGCCCGATAGCTGCGCGACAGCGCGTAGTAAAGGCTGAAGGCGTCGCGGTACCACTTGTCGCAGGTTGCCTCGCATCCGGTCCGGACGATCTCCTTATGAGTCTGTGTATTTCTCTCTTGTAGTCGACGTTGGCATCCAAGAAGGAACAGTGGTATCCTCCTCCGGCAGGCCCGAAGCCGTCGCCAGGGCGCAGCGTGGCAAGCTGCGAAAGTATGTGGGATACCCCAGTGCCAGAGAGCATTGGGACCCGCTTGTATCCGGATCGAACGAACTGCTGCTGAAGTCCCTCGCCGTGAAAAATCTGTCTCATATAACCTAAAGCTTCGCAACACTCGCCGCTTCCGGAGGCGACAGCGAACGCGAAGATCACTGTCCGAAGGGCCATACGTTCGGCACGCCTTCGTATAGCGTTGTCTAGTCAGTTACGATACGATCAAGGCTGATTCGCCGTGCGTTTAGTTACAGCGCCTGATTATTCAATTGACTTTTTATAGTGTACAGTTAAGTGTCAATGATAAGGATAAATTCCATTCAAGTCAAGAAGCCAGAGTCGATGCGCTTACTTAACGGACCGGCTTACCTCGGCGGATATAACGTGTAAGACCGTGTTGCAATGGACGTTCGATGTTACAGAAATGTGTGTTTATTACTTTGCGACTTGGTTGGTTCACGTTTGAGGAGTCAGAATGCCGTTGAATTCCATTGGGTATGGTGTCCCTAGTGGATGTGATCGAAACGAACGGCACGCTGCAGTTCGTGGAGGGCGGCCACAAGCTTTTCCGACACCAGGAGGGGCCGAATGTCGCCGGATACTTCCGCGATTCTAAGGAAAAACTGATTAGGGCGTATCTCAAAGCGAGTCGGATGAGCGCCGCGAGGCGTTGATTTTCGACGACAGGTTAATTGATTGGCCGGCCCGCAGCGATTTGGAAAAGGCGCCTGTGGTCGAGTCCGGTACCCGCCGGGCCGAAGTGGTGGACGAACGCCATTACTCGCGGCCTGACGGACCTAATGGTGACGTGGTGATCGTGCTATGACCCAGCACACGGCTGTTTCGCTCGACATCCTGCAGGACTACAACGCATCGAGGCAGTGCGTGGACAAGGGGGCTATTTGCCACGCACCGGAAAGCAGCATGTATTTTGGACGGGATGGTCTGGTGAGTTCCTGCTGCTACAGCCGACCGAATCCGCTGGGCAGGTATCCCGATCAATCGATTGAGGAGATTTGGAACGGCGCACAGGTGACGTCCATGAGGGCCGCAATGCGCCGGAACGAACTGCCCGGCGGCTGCGAGTTGTGTTTCGACCAATTCTATGCGCGGAACTTCAACGGCTTCCTTGCCCGGCAATTCGATGCTAATGCGCGGCCCCTGCCGTCGCCGGGCCTGATCTCGCGCGCCACGGCATTCTTGCGGCCAGGCAAGGCCAAACGCTATCCCGTGAGGCTCGAATTCGAGCTATCGAATAAGTGCAACCTCGAGTGTTCCATGTGCTCGGGCTTTTTCTCGTCGAGCATTCGTTCCAACCGTGAAAACCTGCCAACGCTGCCGCAGATGTACGATAAGGCGTTTGTGGCGCAACTGGCTTCGTTTCTTCCCCACTTAACGAACGCGAAGTTCCTCGGGGGCGAACCCTTCCTGGTGGATCTTTACTATGAGATCTGGGAGCGCCTGATCGAGTTGAACCCCGCCTGCGGCGTCTCGATCACGACCAACGGGACTGTCTACACGGATAAAGTCAGACGCGTTCTGGAGAAGCTGAACTGCGAGATCATTGTCTCGCTCGACAGTGTGACAAAAACGACTTACGAAACGATTCGCAAGAACGCTACCCTGGAGCGGACTCTTGACAATTTGGAATCCTTTTCGGCCATCAACCGGCTCAAAAACAAGTCCCTCAGCCTAGCGATTTGCCCGATGGCTTCTAACTGCCGCGAAATTCCGGGCCTGGTTGCGTTTGCGAATGAGCGCGGCATGAGGGTGTTCTTTAATACCGTGATATTTCCGGCATCTCACTCGATCAAGGCGTTGCCTCTCGCTGAGCAGCGCGAGATTCTCGACCTTTACAGCAATTTCGACCCGAAGCCGCGCACGGCGCTCGAGATCGACAACCGCGAGGCGATTGAGGGCGTCTGCCGTCAAATCAAATACTGGATGCGGGAAGATCCTTCCGAGCGCTGCGCTGAACTGCTGGCTGAACGCAAGGAATCCGATTCTGTGGCTCGTCTGCTTTCGGATCTGGCAAGGAACAATCTGGAGAAGGGCGCCGAATCGCTGGTAAACATCGAAGGGACCGATCCCGTTCACGAACTGAGAGGCTACGTCCAAGCCATATGGGAAGTTGGCGGCATGTTGCAAACGTCAGGACTGCTCAAGGATCTGAATTTCGACCGCGACGCACTGCAGGTCTTTATTCGCCATATCGAATGCAATATGGGACCCGAGCAAGCGCGTGAAGTCTACCTCGGAATGCGGCGAGACCCGAACGAAATATTACGCTTTTCCGGCAAAGTCACGGCCCCCAAGCTAATGGAACTCATTGAGTCTCACGACGCTTCGGCTCGACAGTCGAAGGGATAACTATCGCCGGTCGAATCGGACCGGGAGGGCGGACGGCCCGTACATTTCCGGCAATCCGGTAAAGCGGATTTCGCCGATGGAACCCACGGACCGCAGCCGAGGGAATTCCGCCAGCACCACGCGAAGGACAGCTTCGCAAGCCGGCTGCGTAAGGTGTCGCCCCAGATATGCGTGCAAGCCAACGCCAAAGCTCAGGTGTGGGGGGCCGCCACGGTGAAGAACCATCTCGTCCGGCTGCCAGTATTGTGCCGGATCGCGGTTCGCCGCCGCAATCGCCAGGAAAATGTTGGTTCGAGCGGGGATACTCCTAAACGCAATTTCCACCGGACACAGCGTCACCCGGCGTAACGTAAAACCGGGGGCAAACAGGCGCAATACTTCGTCGGTGAAGGTCGGGATGTCCGTGGGGCGGGAGCGCAGTGCGTCGTCCTGCTCGGGGTGTCGGAGCATATAGTGCACCGCATTGCCGATGAAGTTCACAAGTACATACTCGAAGGGGGCTATGAGACTACCGATATCGGCGACCTCGTCCTGCGTCAGCCCTGCGTCGGCGGTCAATCCCGCGAGCAAGCTATGGCGGTCTGCGGAAAGCCCACGAAACAACCTGAGCGCGAAAGCCGCGACTAGGTCGAACTCGCCACTGCGCACTAACGCTGTGAGCAGGCTACGAGTGTGTCGCTCGATGCGCTCGGCTTGAAAACGCATCGCCGCGGATGTGAATTGTGGCCCCAACAAGGACCGCAAGCGGGATTGCTCCGCACCATCCGCGGCTCCCGAAAGGCGCCCCATGGCCCGGTAGTGAAGAGCGGAGAAGCGTTTGGCATCGTTCATGATGGCTGACACATCGTCATAATTGAGGACCAGCCAACTGTTGGGGAAGCTGAGACGGTGTACTCCGGCGCGCTCGCGCCATTCGCGCAAATGCCGGAAGGGATCGGCACGGAATTCCGCGGAAGACAGGTCCAGGCCGGAGGTGGATACGGAAGGAGCGGATGTGAGAGGCAGGACTGTGCGGGCGGCATCGAGGCAGGCTCGGGTCTTCCCCGTCACCTCATCCACCAAGGCTTGTTGCTCCGGCGCCATCTCGCGCCGTCCACCGCCGGAGTCTCCTCGAAAGTGAGGAAATGCTTCGATACCGAGACGCCTGCCCAGCGCAACCAGCAGGGACGGGGATTCCGCCAGATCCTCGTAGCGGACGATGGTGAGGCGGTCCGGGTAAACAGGAAGGGCGTCGAGCACACTCTGGTTCCGCTCTTTCCACTGTTCGGCCAGTTCGGGGACAGTGGACGGGCGCCCGGTAAAGCCGAAAAGCTCGATGGAGTGGGTCGCGTTGACGGGATCGCGATAGATCCAGACGATATGCAGATCGTAGGCGGCATACTCTTCGAAGACCTCGCGAACACTGCGCCGGAAGGTTTCGCTGATGGGCTTGAGCAGAATGGCGCCGGGAATTTCATGGAACAGCGAGCGCAGCTCCGGTTCGGGCCGCAAATAGAAGTTGTCGTAAACGTAGTCGGAGGGGCTCTCATTGAAAGCGATAAACCCACCATAAGACAGCGACTCGAGCAAGGCAGTCGTGCCCGAACGCTGGACTCCCATCACCATTACGATTTTCTTTTGCACTGGTTCGCCATTTCACGAGTTAACAGAAGTCGCAGATGTGGACCGCTCAAAAACCTTGCTGATTCCTCGGCCTGTAGGGCGGTGTTCCTGACGTTTGATGTATTGTTCGTCGACGAAGAACAAATGCGAGCGAGCGGCTCTCCGCCGCGGGCGTGGAATGCTGGCCCAGCTGGGGAGAAGGGTTCTGTTTCCGATTCGGCTCGCGCGCCAGCCATCTCGCGAATGGTCACGAGTTAGCCCGATCGATGACTACCTGCATAGCAGCGCGGTGAAAGATCAGGCCAACAAAGAACAGGGCGATGGCAAACACGGCGGCTGCCCAGAGCCCACCCCGCGGGCCGCCGCTTCCCGGGAAGATGAGATTCCGTGTGGCCATCAGGAGCTGCGTCACGGGATTGACCTCTTCCATGAGCACGGATGCGATGCCCTGCCCGGGGGAGACGAAAATGATGGGCGTTAGGAAGAACCAGAAGGTCATCACAACAGGCATGGCTCTGGATACGTCGCGATACAGAAGATTGAGGGGCGCCAGAATCATTCCAATGCCAGCGCCCAACGCCACAATCACGCAGACGCCGAGAGGCGCCAGCACGGCGGTCCAAGGCACTCTGATGCCATAAATCAACGCGGCGGCCGCCACAATCAGAGTCTTGACGAAGAAGTTGACAAACACTTGGCCCAACCGGGCGAAGGTGACGGCTTCCGGCGGGATGGACGCTCTGGATAACAGCGCCTGCTCGGCCAGAACACCTTGAATCGGGGCTTCCATCGCCTCGGTGAACGCCGCCCAGATCATCATTCCGCAAAGCACGAAGAACGGATAAGGCACGTTGGTGTGTCCGACATTAATTAGGCGGGCGCTGCGAAAGAGGACCGCCCAGGCGGTGGTGGTGAGGGCGGGGAGAAGGGAAAGGAAAACGCCAAGCACAGACTGGCGGTACTGGCTGGTGAGGTCCCGTTTCAGCATTTCCCACACCATGTGCCGCGAGCGGACGGTATCGCGGATGAGACTCCGGACGACTTGGGCGAGACCGCCGGATGCGCTCCGCGGGCTGTAAACAGTAACGGTCTCTGAGATTGACTTGAACATTGGCCTTCTGGAACCCTCCAAAAGCGAATTCTATGCCTGCCATTCCAAAAGTAGTCTTGCCAGGCGCATTGGCCCAAAGCGGCAACTGCGGGCCGGATGTGTACTTGCGAGACGATATCGGACTCGTACGAATTGCCACGTGACCTAGTGAGCCAGGTGTGCCGTTTCCAGAATCGGAAAACGATTCCTTGCAAAGTGCAAGTCGCGAAAGAAAGTGCGAGACTTTCTCAGCTGAAAGTGTAGGCGCCCGAGCGTATCGGGTTTCCATGAAATGCCCTTGCAGGCTGTCTTTGTGAAAGATCTTTCTCATAGGAGAGGACTTACTACTCCGCCCCCGCCCTCCCGGTGAGGCCAGCAGCGCGGAGGCCGAAGATACGGTCGATGAAGCCCATCAGCCCGGCAACGCCAATGCCGGGTCCATAGGCCTCCATCAGTGAACGACGCGTTTCCTCAATCAGGCCGAAGAGTTCTTCGTAACAGGCTGCAACATCGAATCTCACCGCATGGCTGGGCCGATTATGGCGTAAGTCCTGCCCAACCGTTTTTCCGGTTGACTGGCTGGCGGAGCCCGCGTCACGCAAATCGTCATACACCTGGTACGCGTGACCCAGGCACTGGCCGGCGGCGGCAAGCGGCGCCAACTCGTCGCGCGACACTCCGTAGGCCAGTGCGCCCGCTGTTGCCGCCAGCCGTATCAGCGCGGATGTTTTTCGATTCCGTTCAGCTAAAGAAGTTTCTTCAGTGTACGGCTCGAGGTCGATCGCCTGCCCTCCGATCATTCCGTTCACCCCGATACACTCCGTCGCCTCACGGATTAGTTCGGGTGTTTGCCCAAAAATGGCATACGCCTGATTCAGCAATGCGATTCCGGCAAGCAACGCGATATCCTCGCCGAAAACACAGTGCAGCGCGGGATTCCCCCGACGCATGCTGGCGTCATCCATGCATGGAAGATCGTCGATAATCAAGGAACTGGCGTGTACAAATTCGACCGCGCATGCGGCTTGCCACACACGATCATCTTCTTTACCGAAAATTCGCGATCCCAAAACAGCAAGGACCGGCCTTAGCCGTTTTCCGCCTGGAAACACCGCATAGCGCAAGGCCTGATTCAGGGCTGCAGCCTGATCGGGTTGGCACTGGGGAAGCAGTTTACACAGACCACATTCGATTTTCGTGAGGACATCCCCGTCCAGGAGAGACATAATCGCTAACCTGCAACACGTCGGGGAATTAGCCCGTTTTTGACCAGTTGCAACGCTGGCGGTACCCCGGCGCTTGCCTCTAAGACAGCTGCGCCAACGCCTCTATGCAACATTAGGAACCCCAGAGAAATTTACGGGCATTCGGACTTCTTTCAAAGTTGAGCTTACCAAGTAGCACGATAATAAACGCACGCTTATGTAATATTAAGCGTCCATTGCAACACAGTCTTACACGTATATCCTCGAGGTTTTAAGCCAGTCCGCTTAGTAAGCGCATCGACTGTGACTTCCTTGACTTCAACGGAATTTGTCCGTATCATTGACACTAACTGTACATCATAAGAGTCAATTGAAATTTAAAATAATGTCAGCCGCTGTTACTAAACGTACGACAAATTAACATCGATTGTATCGTCACTGACTATACATCCCCATACGAAGGGCGTGCTGAACGTGGCCGCTAATCGGATTAGTCTAGAGCCTTTTGGATTATCGACAGAGTGACCGAATGCGCCGCGTAATTGTTAGGGCCCGTTCCATACTGACCGCACTCCTTTCGGCTCCTGACGCTCTGCGAGCCAGGTCCACCCTTTGGAGAATTGCCCCCGCCGCCGAAGAAACTCGGACCAAGGGCTGGGACGCCGCCAACGAGGCTCGGATTTATCCTCCGGGCATAACCGTATCGGTGCAGCTAGAAAAGAACAGAGCCGTCTACGATTCGGCAATTCCGTTGGTCTCGGTGGTAATCCCGTCCTATCAGGCCGCGCGTCACATCCGCGCCACACTGCAGGCGCTGGTGACGCAGGAAACCGATCTACCCCACGAGATCATCGTGGTCGATTCCTCGACCGATGAGACTCCGTGGATAGTAGAACGTGAATTCCCTCAGATTCGTCTCCTGCGGCAGCCGGAACGTTGCCAGGTAGGCGCCGCGAGGAACCTTGGGGTGGAGGCAGCCCGCGGCGGAGTGATCCTGTTTATCGACACTGACGCAATCCCGTGCCCCACCTGGTTGGATCAGATGGCTCGGGGCATTCGCGACGATAACGCCGACGCCGTCGGCGGGGCAATGAGCAATGGGACGCCATGGAGCGTGACCGGCAGCGCAGGGTTCTATCTCGAGTTTTTTCGCTTCGTGGGGAGCGGCAGACAGCATCGGGCGGCCCGCCATCTGGTCGGAGGCAATAGCGGTTTTCGCCGCGAGATCCTGAGCCGGACGCCCTATGCCGACCATTCCGTGGGCGAAGACATGCTTTTCAGTTCGCGTCTTGCGCGCCAAGGCAAGAAACTCATGTTTCTGGAACGCGCGTCCGTGCTGCATATGAACCGGACAGGCTTCCGGAGCGTTTTCAGCTACCAGCGCAAACTGGGCGCCGGCGCCTACTTTTACCGGTCGCACGATTCGCCGGAACAGTTGCACTCCTTTCGGGCAATTCCCCCGATTGTGTTCCTCTTGCCTTTCGTTGTCATGCTCTGGATCGGATTGAGCCTTTTGCACCGGCGCACGGTCGTAGACCTTTTGCGGTTCGTGCTCATTCTGCCGGTTTGCTTCGTAGCTAATTTGTCGTGGGCGCGAGGGTTTTACGACGCTCTCCGGGAGGCGAACTGCAACCACCTTCAATGACGGCTATAGATTTTTCCGTCGTCGTTCCCTTCTTCGACGCCGTGCAGTTTAACAACCGCTGTGTTTCGGCGCTCCTCTCGCAAGCCTATCCGGCGGACCGGTTCGACATCTTTTTGGCTGATAATGTCAGCGCCGGGATAGGACGACAGAATTCCGGCGGTCATGTAGTCAAAGAAAACCAGCCACCGCGAAGGACGGGTATTTCATTTACGATGGGCAACTCACTATCGAACACGAGATCCTTCACTTCTCCCGCAACGACGGAGTTAAGTGGCATTGTGAGCCGATGGGACGCCCGGATGTAGAGCTCAAGATGCTCGACTATTTCTGAGGACCCCTTATTGAAGCAGCAGTGACTCGCTATCGCAGGATCTTCACAAGTGAAACCAAAGCGCTTGCGACGATCGAGAATTTGGTCAGCTTCGCTAGCTTCGCTGAGGCGTTGCTGGAATACAACATGGAATGCCCAGGTTGTGAGCACACGAACCTCCTAGCTATTTTCCCCGCAACCCGTACGATTCACAGTAGCCCTTTGAAAGGAAGAACTACCGTCGGGCGAACATCCACATTCGACGAGGACCCCTGGGCCGGCCCAGAGTATCAACCAGCCATCCCCGCGGCGGGCGGCGGCGGGGAAGCACCGAGTTCTTGGTTTCTAAATACGACGGCGTAACGGCCTTTCGGAATTTCAACGACGATAAAATCCTTCTGGCCGATACTGGCGTAGTAAGCCGTCAGTCTTTCTCGTAGACGGCGAGCATGCATCCGCACTAGGTGAT
>Ga0302326_10012589_pt1 | contig 18003 bp, 13 predicted proteins | sample Palsa_T0_3_FD_202264 | JGI IMG/M metagenome (GOLD analysis project Ga0302326, IMG submission 202264) | Peat permafrost microbial communities from Stordalen Mire near Abisko, Sweden - Palsa_T0_3 | ecosystem: Environmental > Terrestrial > Soil > Palsa > Peat permafrost | place: Sweden: Abisko...
CATCGCCAACACGATCTCCCGCGACGTTAGCGGGCCGGTGGCGGCCCTGAGCACGTCCAGGGCGTGACGTAACAGCGTCCCTCGTTTGTAGAGCCCGTTGCCCTTGTAGCGGCGTCTGGCGGCAATCGCCTTGAAGTTGAATCCGGGGGAGAACATGCGGATCACCGCTTCAAGGTGGAGCATGTCGCCGGCCAGGCGCTTCGCCTCTTTCCGGTTCTCAAAGATTTTGCCGCCTAACTCAGCGTGTAAACGGATGAGGGCGGCCAGTGTCGGATGGTTCGGTTTCATCCCCAAAAAATGGGGTTGCTACCGCTGTTCCGCTGGTGCCGCTTGCGCCATAATACCGGAGCGATGCACATTCTCGCTGCGGATGAGACTGATGCACGTCGATCGGCATCGGTTCCGGGGACGCGACGGCAGTTTCCATCGCTAGCGTATCCACCAATAATTATCAGCGGCGCCTTGTCATCTCCACCACCGCGGCCCCCTTATTTCCGTCCAGTGCAGCCGCGATCTGGCTCCCGATGGACTCAGTTGCCCGGCGCAGCGGGTCATTGTCGAGGTGCGCGTAGCGCTGTGTCGTACTTGCCTGTGTGTGGCCGAGCAGTTTGCCGATGATTGGCAGTCCCCAGCCCCCGCCGGCACCGAAACTTGCATAGGTGTGGCGGAGATCGTGCAGGCGAACGCCTTCTAGGCCGGCGTGTCTCGCGATTGTCTGCCATGGGCGTTTAAGATCGGCGCGCGGCTTCTCGTGGCTCGTCCCGGCGGTGTCGCTGGCAATGACGAAACTGCCCACGCGCGGAACGCTGGATAGCACCGCCATGGCGGGCGCGTTAAGCACCAAGGTTTTGCGGCCGGTCTTGCTGTCTGCCAGGAACAATAGCCCGCGCTCAAGGTCGACGTGTTCCCATTTGAGGTGCAAGATTTCGCGCAAGCGCGCGCCCGTAAACAGCAAGAGGCGGAGCGCGGCGGCTGGATGTGCGCCAATCCTGGTGAAGCGGTTTTTTTCTTTCACCAAGTGCTTCGCCTTGGGCGTGTCCTCCTCCACCTCCCACGGGATGCCGGCGGTCTCAGCTTGACGGATGGCCGCTCCAAGGCGTTCCAGTTCCTCACCGGTAAGGAACCGCTCACGCCTCTCTTCGGGGTACTTGCAAATTTTGCGGACTGGATCGGTATCCTCTGGCACAATGTTTCCGCTCCTCGCAAACCCATACATGCTCGCGAGGACGGTCAGCATCCGGTTCCCATGGACGGGCGTGGCCCTAAGTTTGCCGTGAAGTTTCGCGACTGCGGCGCGCGTCAACTTGTCGGCCTTCACGGTGCCGAGTTCCGGCTTCACAACGCGATTGAGAATGTCACGGTAGAGATTGGCGGTTCCAGGCTTGAGCTTCGGCTCTACATGCTCAGTCATGAACCGATGGACCAATTCGGCGACAATAGGCGCTTCGCGCTGGTCCGTTTTCTCGCCGGCGGGGTCCTTTCCGTGTGCCACCGCGCCTAGAATGACCTGAGCCTGCTTTCTGGCCTTCTCTGGCGCGATTTTCCCGACGGTCGCTATGGTAAAGCGCCTCTGCGGCGCGCCGCGCCCCGAGCCAGCTCTATAGATGACGATATAGGACATGGCCCCGGTAGGCCGTACGCGAACACCGAAGCCGGGCAGTTGTGCGTCCCACACCGCGTATTCGCTTGGCTTAGCTTTCAGGCTGTCAACGACGCGCTTGGTGATCCTTTGGCCTGCCATGGCACCCTCATGAATATTGGCGTCGATTTCGGGGAAGCACCGGGGAAGCACCAAAACGGAAACCAAGGGAAACCTTCAGCAACAGGATGCGACCGTAATAAGCTGATTGCAAGCGGTTTTTAGGTGTCTAGGAAACGCGCGGAGACAAGAGGAATTAGTGGCCCTAAGTCTGTCACGCTAGAGGTCGCCGGTTCGAGCCCGGTCGCTCCCGCCAGTTTTCGGTGAAATCGTACTGTACTGCGAGAGTGGCGCTTCCGGGCGCAGGCTCCAGCGATGGGGCGACGCGTCTATCACCTCTCCGATTCCACGAGCGGCGCGAATAGCACGACGCCGATCTGTCGCGCGGCTCCGCCCGAACCGGTCAGGCGGCCTCCCGCAGCCACGGGATCAGGCAGGCGGCGAGCTTATCGGGCGCTGCGAGCTGGGGTGCGTGTCCGGTCGGCAGGCTCGCAACCGCCGCTCCGGGCACCAGCGCCTGCATCCGGCGCTGGGCCGCGAGCACAACCGAACGGTCGTGCAGCGTCTCGACATAGAGCCGCGGAATGCGGCCGAACCGCTCGGGCGTGAGACTGGGCCGGACCGCGCGTCCACCCTCGGGATGGGGCACCAGGCGCCGCGCCGCGGCGCGGGCAAAATCCGCGGGGCAATCATGGAAGAAAAAGTGGAGGGCGGCCCCTTCGGGAACGCGCGAGGTCAGTCGGTCCGGGGCCCAGACGAGATGCGGACCGATGCCGGCCGCGCGCGGGTCATCGCGGATCAACTCGGCCGTCAGATCGGCGAAGGCGACGCCGCTGGGAAGCATCATCCCGGCTACGTAGACGATGCCTGCGATCCGCTCCGGCACCGCTTCCGCCACCTGCGAGGCGACGAGTCCGCCGCCGGAATGGGCGACGAGCACCACGCGACCGTCGATCCCGTCGATCCGTTGGCAAACATGGGCGACATAAAGCGCGAGCGATACGTCGGATGCCTTGGTCTCGTCACGGCCGTTGCCGGGCAGGTCGAGCGCACGGCTCTCGATTCCGGCTTCCGTCAGCAGCGGCGTCAAGCGATCCCATGCCCAGCTTCCTTGCCAGGCGCCGTGCAGGAGCACGGCGGCCATCACCCGGCCTTCGGCGCATAGGTGCGCCGGTACATCTCGCGAAGATGTGCTTCCACGGTGGTGGGCGGATATTTCGGGGTCTCGCCGGCCGAAAGGCAAGTCGGGATGCAGCTCACTTGGTGGTCGTAATTGCCGACGAAGAAGAACGGGATCGAGTAGCGTTCGCGGCCGGAGCTGTTCACCACGCGATGCAGGGTCGAGCGGTAGCGGTCATTGGTCCAGCGCGCGATCATGTCGCCGAGATTGACGACATAGGTGCCGGGCACGGGATCGGCGTGGATCCAGCCATGGCTCGCCTGGTCCCACACCTGCAGTCCGCCGATGCCGCCTTGCCGCAGCAACGTAAGACCGCCGAAATCGGTGTGGGCACCGGCGCCCTTCTGGCCCGGTTCGGCGCCTGCCGGCTGGGGCGGATAGTGCAGCAGCCGCAACGTCGCCATCGGCTCGCGGCAGAACGCATCGAAATGGTGTTCCGGCAGGTCGAGCGACAAGGCGAGGCCGCCCATGAGGCGCTGCCCGAGCGCGAGCATCTCCTGGAAATAGCGCTCCATCGTCGCCCGGAAATCCGCAAGGCCGGCCGGCCACTGGTTGGGGCCGTGGTTGAACTTGCCGGCCTTGACCCGGGGATCGTCCGCGTCATGCTCGGGGCCGATGTAGAAGCCCTCCTTGAGGTCGGGCGGGGCGCCCGGCTCCAGCGTCTGGCCGCTGAGCGGCTCATAGCCGCGGTTCGCTTCGGACTTCGCCTTGTCGACGGCTGCTTTCTGCTCGGGCGGAAGGCCGAAAAACCGCTCGGCCTCCCTGAATGCCGCATCGACGAGAGGCTCCGGAACCCCGTGGTTACGCACGTAGAAAAACCCGTTGTAGCAACAGGCTTCGTGCAGTTGCGTGGCGACCGCACGGCGCGCGGCGAGGTGTGGGCTCGCGAGGTCGCCGATGTCGATGATGGGGAGCGATGCGCGGGAAATCCGCGTCGCCTCGAGCGCCGCTGTCATGTCGGCCTCCGTGATGGGTCGATCCGGTGGCAGGATGACGGATATCCGCTGCACGCGAAAGAGCTTTTCGTCGCTCGATGCGATGCCGAAAGGACGCGGCAGCAAGCGGGCGCCTCTCGGCTCTCCCGCTCTCAGCGCGGACCGTTCCATGGGTCATTGAAATCACCGCGATTATGAAGCACCTTGGTCCCCGGCGACGAAGATCGCCGCGAAGATGGGAGAGATGCCTTGGTCAAACGGAATTGGATCGGCGCGGCCGCGCTCGGGCTATCGCTGGCGCTGGCGGGCGCCCCGGCGCAGGCCTTCGATGAATCGAAATATCCCGATTTCGCCGGCCAGTGGAAAAAGCCGCGGACCGGAGGAATCGTCAACCAGTGGGACATCACCAAGCCGGTCGGGCGCGGCCAGCAGGCGCCGCTGACGCCGGAATACCAGGCGATCTTCGAAGCTGGCCTCGCCGACCAGGAAGCCGGCGGCCAGGGCAACGACCCCACCGGCATCTGCATTCCCGATGGCATGCCGCGGGCGATGAACGTGATCTTCCCCATGGAGATCGTGATCCAGCCCAAGGTGGTCCACATCATGATCGAATATCTGACCATGCTGCGCCGGATTTACACGGACGGCCGTGATTTCCCCGAGGGCTTCGAGCCGTCCTACATGGGCTATTCGATCGGCAATTGGATCGACGAGGACGGCGATGGACGTTACGATGCGCTGGAGGTGGAGACCCGCCTGCTGAAGGGGCCGCGCACTTTCGATCCGAGCGGCGTGCCGCTTCACAAGGACAACCAGACCATCGTGAAGGAACGGTTCTACCTCGACAAGGCGAACCCCGACATCCTGCGCGACGACGTCACCACCATCGATCACGCGCTGACCCGGCCATGGACGGTCAACAAATGGTACATCCGCGACCGCGATCCGATTTGGGTCGAGGCGATCTGCAACGAGCAGAACGATCACCTCAAGCTCGGCGGCGAGGACTATATGGTCAGCGCCGACGGCTTCATCATGCCGGCCAAGAAGAACCAGGCGCCGCCCGACCTGAAATTCTTCAAGCCGACGCAGCAGACGCAGCAGTGAACGGCTTCGGCCGGCGCGTACGAGCGCCGGCTTGCAATCTCGGATGAAACGAGGACCTCCCATGCAGCACATCAGACATCTGGCGCCCCTCGGGCTCTTCACCATCATGATCGCAGGCGCGCCGGCACTCGCGCAGCAGGCGCCCGCCGCGTTGCCCGAGACCACGGCCTGTCCCGAAGCCGTCGCCAGCCTGGCGACCTGCTACGGGATCAAACACGAGAGCGGCGCCTACATCCTCGCCGCGATGCCCAATACCTGGAACGGCGATCTCGTGGTGTTCGCCCATGGCGGCCCGTCCCTGCTGCCGCCGACGGCGAACGGCAGCAAGAACGACCTCACCAAATATGCGATTGCGGTGAAGCGGGGGTTCGGCTGGGTGGCTTCCAGCTACCGGCGCCAAGGCTATGGCGCGGCAATGGCGGCTGAAGACAGCGACAACGCCCGCCGCTTCTTCGTCGAGCACATCGCCAAGCCGCGCCACACCTATCTGCACGGCGCCTCCTATGGCGGCCTGGTCGGGGCCAAGCTGGTGGAGACCCTCGCCAAAAATCCCGACGGCAGCTTGAAATTCGACGGCGCCCTGTTCAACAGCGGCGCGGTGGGCGGCGCGACACTCAATTACCAGCACCGCGTCGATCTGCGCGCGGTCTATCAATATTACTGCAAGAACCTGCCGCGCCCGGACGAGGCGCAATATCCGCTGTGGATGGGCGTCGCCGCCGATTCCAAGATGACGCTCAAGGATCTCGACGCCGCGGTCGAAGAGTGCACCGGCGTCTCCAAGCCGGCCGCCCAACGCAGCGAACAGCAGAAGAAGAACCTCGCCGACATCATCGGCGTCATGGGCTACCCGGAAAACCTGCTGGTGCGCCACATGCAGGCGGCGACGCTCTTGTTCCGCGATATCGTGCAGCGCACCACCGGCGGCCGCGATCCCTTCGACAACACCGGCATCCGCTATCACGGCTCGTCCAACGACGAGGAGTTGAACCGCAATGTCGCGCGGTTTGTCGCCGACCCCACCGCCGTCGCAGCCCTCAAGGCCGACGGCGACCCGTCCGGCAAGCTGCCGGTCCCGGTGGTGTCGATCCATTCCATCAACGACCCGCAAGTGCCGGTGGAGGCGCAGGCCGCCTATCGCGACACGGTGGCCGCCGCCGGCAGCAGCGACCGCCTGGTGCAGGCCTATACGGATGAGCACGCCCACACCGGTCAAAGCGCCCCGGAGCTCGCCGCCGCCCTCGACGCGCTGGTGCAATGGGTCGAGAAGGGCACCAAGCCCACCCCGCAATCGATCGCCGCAGCCTGCGAGCAGTTCCGCGCCGCCTTCGAGGGCCCGTGCGCCTGGCACCCGGAGTTCACGCCCAAGCCCTACGGCACCAAGTTCTATCCGCGCGAGGCGGCGGTGCGGTAGGCGAGGCAGAGCCCGGGAGAGGGGCCCCCTCCCTAACCCCGCAAGCGGGAGAGGGGATACCCGCGGACACACGCCGGCTCTTGCGGGAGGTTTAGGCAAAGCATTGCAGCGCGCGCTGCCAAACCCCCTCTCCCGCTTGCGGGTGAGGGTTGGGGAGGGGGCGCGCGAGCGGGCGCCGGGCCCCCATCACATCGGCTTGATACCCGCCGCGTGGATCACCTTACTCCAGGTCGCAAGCTCCGACTTGATGCGCGTCGCGAACTCCCCAGGCGTGCTGCCGACGGGATCGAAGCCGAGCGTCGCCAAGCGTTCCTTCATGTCGGGCTGGGCGATGATCTGGACGATGTCTCGGTTGAGCGTCGCGATGATGTCCTTGGGCGTGCCCGCCGGGGCGACGAAGCCGACCCAGCTATCGCCCTCGATGCCGGGATGACCGGCTTCCGCCATGGTCGCCACGTCGGGAAGCGTCTGGGCGCGCGCCGCGCTGGTGACGGCGAGAGCGCGGACCTTGCCGTCGCCGATCTGCGGTATGGCGACGTTCGGCGCCACGAAGCCGATCGGCGTGTGGCCGGCGACCACCGATGCGATCGCGGGAGCGCCGCCGTTGTAAGGAATATGCACGATGTCGAGGTCGAGGGAGAGGCGAAACTGCTCACCGGCGAGATGCGAGCTGGTGCCCGAGCCGGCCGAGGCGTAATTGTATTTTCCGGGATTGGCGCGGATCAGCGCGATGAGCTCGTCGACGGTCTTGGCCGGCACCGTGGGATTGACCACGAGGACCGTGGTCGAGGTGATGGCGAGGCTGATGGGGTCGAAATCCCGGACGGGATCATAGGGAACCCGCGCGAACAGGGCGGGATTGATTGCGTAGGAGACGAAGGCGGTGAGGATTGTATAGCCGTCGGGCGCGGCCTTCGCCGCTTGGCCCATGCCGATATTGCCGGAGCCGCCGGTGATGTTCTCCACGTAGAACTGCTTGCCGAGTTGCTCGCTCCATTTCTCCGCGATGAGCCGCGCCGCCACGTCGGTGATGCCGCCGGGAGCGAACGGCACCACCACTCGAACCGCGCGCGAGGGGTAGCCCTGCGCCGCCGCATGCCGGGCCAGGGCAGGGGCCGCCATGACGGCTCCGGCGAACTGCAGAAAGCGACGGCGCGTGCGATTCACGGTGCTTCTCCCGGACTCTTCGGTCGCGCCGCTTATATCAGATTTGCCCCGGCCGGAATTTCCGGCGCTTGCGTGAAATGCGCGCGGTTGCGTGGGGCGCTTCCGATGGTCACGGCCGGTGCAGCACCGGTAGCGGCCGCGTGAAGGTCGGGCGTCCGCGTTTGAGGCCGAGCACGGGCTGCGCCAGTTCGGCGACCGCGGCGGCGGGGTCCGCGCAATCGAGCACCACGACGTCGGCGGGGTTGCCGACCGCAATGCCGTAGGCTGCGAGGTTCATCAGCCGCGCCGGCGATGCCGTAACGAGTTCGAAGCAGACCGCGAGCTCGCGCGCGGTGCCGGCATGCGCCGTGTTCGCGTAGAGGTTCGCCATGCGGATCAGCGAGCAATCGCCGAACGGCGTGAAGGGATTGAGCACATTGTTGGTGGCGAGCGAGCAGGTCACGCCTTGGGCCGCCAGACGGTGCGCAAGAGCCACGCCGCGCGGGATATTGTGGCTGTGGGCGCGCCCCATCAGGAACAGATCGGTCGCCGGCAGCACGGTCACCGCGACGCCGGCATCGGCGAGGCGACGGGCGACCGCGTCGAGGGCGTCCGGCGCCAGCGCCGACAGCTTGGTGACGTGCCCGACCGCGACGCGTCCGCCGCGGCCAGACGCGTCGGTGAGCCGGCAGACTTCGTCGAGATGCATCCAGGTGGGATCGAGGTCGAAGTCGAGATGAAAATCGATGTCGAGGTCGAACGTCTCGGCCAGCGCGAAGATGCGCGCGATCTGGCCGTGCGGATCGCTGTCGGTATAGGGGCAGCCGCCGATCAGGCCGGCGCCTGCGCTGCAGGCGGCGACCAGCAGGTCCTCGGTGCCGGGATCGTTGAGCAGGCCTTCCTGGGGAAACACGCAGATCTCGAGATCGATCGCCCAGGCATAATCCGCCTTGAGCCGGCTTATGGCGTCGAAACCCCTGAGTCCGATACGGGGATCGATCTCCACATGGGTGCGCATATGGGAGGTCCCTTGGACGATCGACTTCTCCAGGGTGCGCTGCGCCCGGGCATAGACATCTTCCTCGGTGAAGGCGGCCTTCGCCGCCGCCACCGCGGCGATGGCCTCCTGGAGGGTACCGTGCTCGCAGCGGCAGCGGTCCCAGATGCAGGACTTGTCGAGGTGGATATGGGTATCGACGAAACCCGCAAACGCCAGCCGTCCGTCGAGCGGCACGCCGAGGGTATCGGCCTCGATCCGCGGCGCGACCGCAGCAATGCGGCCGTCACAGATACCTATGTCGAGCAGGCCATCCCGTCCCGCGATCCGGGCCTGGCGCAGCACGAGGTCGAGCGGCATGGGCGGTCCTGTTGCGGCGGGTGTGCGCTAAGCACTTTCCGCTTACACGGAATGGTCATGGCCGGGCTTGTCCAGGCTTGTCCCGGCCATCTCGATTATTGAGGCACGGGCGCAAAGCATTCAATGCCGTGCCGTGTGAATCGAGATCGCCGGGACATGCGCGGCGATGACGCCGGTGAATGCGCTCTAAGCACTCAATACACGTCCGCCTGATACCGCCCGCGCTTCTTGAGGTCGGAGACGAACGCGACCGCTTCATCGCGGCTGTGGCGGCCGTGCTCGGAGACGATGTCGACCAGGGCCCGCTCGACATCGCCGCCCATGCGGACGGCGCCGCAGACATAGACATGGGCGCCGTCGGCGAGCCATGCCCACAGGTCGCTGCCGACCTGGCGCATACGGTCCTGGACGTAGAATTTCTCCTTGTCGTCGCGCGACCATGCGAGCGAGAGCCGCGTCAGTACGCCCGCCGCCCGCATGCCGGACAGCTCGTCCTCATAGAAGAAGTCGCAGTCGCGGCGCTGGTGACCGTAGAACAGCCAGTTGCGGCCGCTCGCCTTGGTCGCCATGCGCTCGTGCAGGAACGCCCGGAACGGCGCGATGCCGGTGCCGGGGCCGACCATGATGACGGGCACCGCGGGGTCGGCCGGCAGGCCGAAATTATGCGCCTTCTGCACATAGACCTTGACGGTTTCGCCGGGGCGAACGCGCTCGGCGAGGAAGGTCGAGGCGACGCCGAGCCGCTGGCGCTTGGCGATCTCGTAGCGGACGGTATCGACCGTCAGCGACACCCGCCCGGGATGGGCCTTGAGCGAAGACGAAATCGAATAGAGCCGCGGCTGCAGCGGGTCGAGCGCTTCGATGAAGGCTTCCGGGTCCGGCCGCACTCCGCGGAACTTCTCGATCGCGGCGAGCACGTCGAGGGTCGGTGCATCGCCGTCGGGATCTTCCCCGGCGCTGAGTGCCTTCGCCTTCTGGCGCCGTTCGCCCCCGGTGACGTAGGAATAGAGCTGGAACAGCATGTCCGGCGCGGGGCTGAGCGACACCCCGTCGGTGAGGACTTCGCGCAGCGTGCGGCCGCCGATCGGGAAATCCGGTGGCGCGTCGAGCGCGCCGATCACGGCGTCCACCAGTGCGGGATCGTTGACCGGCATGATGCCGAAGCTGTCGCCGACCACGTATTCGAGGCCGGACTCGGTGAGGTCGAATTCGACGTGCCAGGTCTCTTTTTCCGAACCGGGCTTGTTGAGCCGCACCCGCGTGACGACGGTCGCAGTCACCGGATTTTCGCGCGAGCGCCCCGGCGGCGCATGGGCGGGGGCTTCGGCCGCCGCGGGCGCGGCTGCGCCGGCGGGGGAGGGTGCTGGCGCCACACCGGGCGCCCCGATTTCCTCGTAAAGCTTCTTGAGCATGCGCGAGGTGTCTTTGCCGCCCGGCACGCACAGGTTCAGCCGCTCCTCCTTCTTGAGGACGATCGACAGCGAATATTCCTCGCAGCTCGAGCCGCACTGGCCGCAATCCTGCTGGGCCATCGCCGCCATCATGCGGCGCGGCAAGGGCCGCCCTTCCGCGAGTTTCATGCGGTCCGCGATCTCCATGGCGGGATCGTGCCACGGCGCGCCGTCATCGGCTTCGGCGCTTGCGGGAGCGCCGCCCGGCGCGAGCAGCCCGGGCATCAGCGCCGCCGCTTCTTCCGGCGAAAGCGGCGTCGCCGGCGCGTCGAGTTGCAGGAGGCCGGCAAAGAAGCCGTTGAGCCAAGTGCGCTGCTCCGGGCTGAACGGCGCCGACTCCGGCAGTATCTCGAGGATCGGCGGACGCGGCGACTCGCTCATTCGCCGGCCTCTGCCTCGAACATCGCCGTGAGCGCATCGACGTCGTGGCGCTGGGCGAAGGCGAGGAAGCTTTCCCGGGGCGAGGCGCGATGCGCCATGTAGGCCTTGAGGATGCGCTCGACCTTTTTCGGCGCGTCTTCGGCCTTCACGTCGCGATAGACATCGCGGCCGAGCGCGGCATAGGGGCCGAATCCGCCGCCGACCAGGATGTGGTAGCCCTCGACGGCGTCGCCGTCCTCGGTCTCCTGCACCTTGCACGCCAGCAGCCCGATTTCGCTGATGAAGTGCTGCGCGCAGGAATGATGGCAGCCGGTGAGATGGATGTTGACGGGGACGTCGACTGCAACCCGCGTCTCGCACCAGGCGGCGATCTCCTCCGCATGCCGCTTGGTGTCCGAGGCCGCGAACTTGCAGCCGACATTGCCGGTGCATGCGACGAGGCCGGAGCGGATCGAATTCGCCTCGGTGGTGAGGCCGAGCGCCTCGATCGCCTCCTGGGCGGCGGCGATACGCGCAGTCGGCACCCCCGAGATCAGGAAATTCTGCCAGACCGTAAGCCGGATATCGCCGTCGCCGAAATCGCGCGCCACCGCGGCGAGGCCGCGCATCTGCGCCGCGGTCATCCGTCCCACCGGCAGCACCACGCCGAGCCAGTTGAGCCCGGCCTGCTTTTGCGGATGGACGCCGATATGGCCGAAGCGGTCGAAGGCGGGGCGCGGCGCCATCGCCTCGTTGGGCACGTGCACGAGCTTGCGCCCGAGCTTCTCCTCCATCAGGCCGAGGAATTTCTCGACGCCGAAGGCATCGAGCACGTATTTGAGCCGCGCCTTGGCGCGGTTGGTGCGGTCGCCGTGATCGATGAACACCCGCACCACCGCGTCGGCGACGGCGGTCGCCTCGGCCGGCTTCACGATGACGCCGGTTTCACGGGCGAAATCCTTATGCCCGGTGATGCCGCCGATGGCGAGGCGGAACCAGATGCCGGGCTCGACCCCGAAGCCGTCCTTCACCTCCACCGCCGAAAAGCCGATGTCGTTGGTGTCCTCCAGCACGGGGATCACGCCGGCGCCGTCGAACCCGACATTGAACTTGCGGGGAATGCCGTAGAGCGTGCGGTCGTTGAGGATGTGGAAGTGCCACTCGCGGGCGTAGGGCCGGGTGTCGATCAGTTCCTGGGGGTCGATGCCCGCGGTCGGCGTGCCGGTGACGTTGCGGATGTTGTCGGCGCCGGAACCGCGCGAGCACAGGCCGAGATCCTGGATGCCCTCGACCATGTCGATCGCGTTCTTCGGCTCGATCTCGCGCATCTGCAGGTTGGCGCGGGTGGTGACATGTGCGAAGCCGCCGGCGCAGCGCTCGGCGAGATCGGCGACGCCGGCGAACTGCCAATGCTTGAGGATGCCGTTGGGGATGCGCAGCCGGCACATGTAGGTCTTCTGGGTCGGCGCGCAGTAGAACAGGCCGAAGAAGCGCCAGCGGAAATTGTCGTCGGGCTTGGGCGGCTCGTTGGCTGCGACCTGTGCTTTCAGCTTCTCATAGCCGTCGAACGGATGGAGCTCGCGCTTGAATTTCTCCTGGTCGGAAAGCTTGCCCCCGGCCTTGACGACGCGGTCCTGGGCGGCAATGTGTGGCGCGTCCGGGCCGGTTACGACGGGCGCCGCCGCTGCGCTCGGCGCGGCACCGGCGGGGCGCGGAAAGCCGCCCGCCGACTTTGCGATCTGCAACCCGGCCACAAAGCCTTCGAGATAACGCTTCTGCTCGGGCTCGAAATCACCGGTCATGGCGTCCTCGGTTGTCACGACGATGGATCACGGCGAGGTCGAGCTACTCCGCCGGAACCTGGGACGCAGTGGCGACCTGGACCGGCGCGGGCGCGGGCCGCAGCCTGTAGGTCATATAGATGGCGAGCCCGGTGAAGAAAAAGCCGCCGACGAAATTGCCCAGCGTCACCGGGATCTGATTCCACAGCCACCATTGCGCCACCGTGACCTTGGCGCCCATCATCATGCCGGTCGGGATGATGAACATGTTGACCACGGAATGCTCGAACCCCTGGGCGAAGAAGATCAGGATCGGCATCCAGGCGGTCGCGATCTTGCCGATGGTGGAGGTCGTGCTCATCGCCAGCACCACGGCGAGGCAAACCATCCAGTTGCACAGCATCGCCCTGACGAACACGGTCACCATGCCGGCAAAGCCCAACGCCTCATACCCGGTGGTCTTGGCCTCGGCGGCGGCGATCAGGCGTGCGGCGATCCCGGTGGGCGCGATGGCGCCCATATCGGTGAGCGAGATCGCAAGCAGGGCGCCATAGGCGACGCTGCCGATGAGATTGCCGAGAAATACCCAGCCCCAATTGGCCATCACCGCGGAAGCGGTGGTCTCACCATTGATCCAAGACAACGGCAACAGCGCGAAGCTGCCGGTGATCAATTCGAGACCGAGCAGGACGATCATCACCAGGCCGACCGGAAAGATGATCGCGCCGACCAGCGGTTGTCCGGTGGTGAAAGAGGCATTGAACGCGAGACTGGTGGCGACGCCGAGAATGGCACCCGACAGCATCCCGCGGATCAGGAGATCGGGAATCGACAAGGTAAGTTTCCGGCTGCCGGTCTCCACCATCGCTTTGGCGACATCGGCCGGTTTCACATAATCCATCGTAGCTTCCTTAGTTCCGGTGCCAGTGTCCTGCCATGACGGGATGCACGCGGCTGCGCGTCGTAAATCGCTCGAGCAGCGCGTCGCACTGTGAAACGCAAGAGGCGTGCCAGGAAGGATGTGTTTGATCCGGCGGCAGATTTCCGAGTTCCATCGGTCGAATTCGTCGGCGATACTGGCAGAAGGCTCGCCGACTGCTTCAAGAACATGCAAACGCCCTATAATCGAGCGGTGGTTACCCCGCGCCGAGGAGCCGGACCGCCTCGTCGCGCTCGAACAGGTAGAGCAGGGTGCGCAGCGCCTGGCCGCGTTCGCCTGCGAGTTCGGGGTCGCGGCCGAGGATCAAGGCGGCATCGTCTCGCGCGGTACGAAGGAGGTTCCCATGTACCGCCAGTTGGGCGAGCCGGAATCCCGGCATGCCGCTCTGGCGGGTACCGAGCACGTCGCCGCCGCCGCGCAGCCGCAAGTCCTCCTCGGCGATGCGGAAGCCGTCTTCGGTTTCACGCATGATGGCGAGGCGCGCTTTCGCGGGATCGCCGAGCGGCGGCTTGTAGAGCAGCAGGCAGGTGGAGTGCCCGCTGCCGCGCCCGATGCGCCCGCGCAATTGATGGAGTTGCGACAGTCCGAAGCGCTCCGCGTGCTCGATCACCATCACGGTCGCCTCGGGCACGTCGACACCGACCTCGATCACGGTGGTGGCGACGAGGATGCGGGTCTCGCCGGCGGCAAACCGCGCCATCGCCGCATCCTTGTCGGCGCCCTTCATGCGCCCGTGCACGAGATCCACCGCGCCGCCGAAAATCTGCTCGAGCGCGGCGGCGCGCTCCTGCGCGGCGGCGAGATCGCCGGTCTCGGATTCCTCCACCAGCGGGCAGACCCAATAGATGCGGCGGCCCTCATTGATGGCGCGGCCGATGGCGGCGATGACCTCGTCGAGCCGGTCGAGCGGCACAGTGCGGGTATCGATGGGCAGTCGGCCGGCCGGCTTTTCCCGTAACTCGGAGACCTCCATGTCGCCGAAGCAGGTCAGCACCAGGGTGCGCGGGATCGGGGTCGCGGTCATCACGAGAACGTCGACGGCGCTGCCCTTCTGGGCGAGCGCGAGGCGCTGATGGACGCCGAAGCGGTGCTGCTCATCCACGATGGCAAGCGCAAGGTCGCGGAACCCGACATCGTCCTGGAACAGCGCATGGGTGCCGATCAGGAGGTCGATGTCGCCGCCGGCGAGGCGATCGAGAGTGGCGGCGCGGTCGCGGCCGCGCTCGCGTCCGGTGAGGATGGCGATGCGCATGCCGGCGGCTTCGGCCAGCGGCGCGATCGTCTTGAGATGCTGGCGCGCGAGGATCTCGGTGGGCGCCATCAGGGCGGCCTGGCTGCCCGCCTCGATCACCGCGGCGGCCGCGAGCAGGGCGACGACGGTCTTGCCGGAGCCGACATCGCCCTGGAGCAGGCGTAGCATGCGCTGGGGCTTGGCGAGATCGGCGTTGATATCGGCGACTGCGGCGCGCTGGCTCCCGGTCAACTGGAACGGCAGCGCCGCCAGCACCTTTGCCTGCAGGCGGGAGTCATGGGCACGCGCCCGCCCGCCGCGCCGCCGCATATGGGCTCGCACCAAAGCGAGCGCGAGCTGTCCCGCCAGCATCTCGTCATAGGCGAGCCGCGACCACGCCGGTCCCTCCGGGGAAAGATCGGCGGGTTCCACCGGCCGGTGCAACGTACGCAGCGCATCGCCCAAGCCAGGCCATTTCTCGCGCGCGAGGTGTGCCGCGTCGAGCCACTCCACCAGCGCCGGAACCCGCTCGAGCGCCGCTGCGATGGCGCGGCGCAGCGCTTGCGGCGTCAGTCCCTCGGTGAGCGGATAGATCGGCTGGATCGCGGGCAGGCTGGCGAGGGCGTCCTCGTCGACCACGAAGTCGGGATGCACCATCTGCAGCATGCCGTCGTAAAGGGCCATCGTGCCCGACACGATGCGCCGCTGGCCCACCGGCAGCAGCCGGTCGATGTAATCCTTGCGGGCGTTGAAATAGGTGATGACAAGACTGCCGGTGTCGTCGCTGGCATAGATGAGATAAGGCGCCCGCGGCCGGTTCGGCGGTGGCGGCCGGTGGCGGTCGACCGTCACCAAGATGGTGGCGACGGTGCCGGGCACGACATCGCGCAGCACCGGCCGGGCGCGCCGGTCGACCGCCCCGGTCGGCAGGTGGAACACGAGATCGACGACGCGAGGTTCGTCATCGCGGCCGAACAGCCGGCGATAAACCCTCGCGACCTTGTCGCCGACACCCGGCAGGGTCGTGACCGCCGCGAACAGGGGGTTGAGAATGCTGGGGCGCATGGGCGCAGTGTGTTGCACCGGGAGGCGACGGGCAACGGGCCGGGGCTGCTCGCCAGAACGGCGCCGCCGCCGCGCCATGGCCTCGTCGTCCGCCGAGCGCTGCGGCCGGGCCGAGCCCGGCCGCTTGCTTCGTCATGGAGTTCGAACCTCGTTGAGTGGACGCGCTATATTTCCGGACGTGGTGGAATTGCAACAGACTGCTTGAGTAAAGCGGCTTACAAACATCACTGATTCTTTTTTCCATTTTGCGGGGAGGCTTCGCATGAGATTGTTCCTTCTTGCCGGGTGCGCCGTCGGCGCGCTGATCGCGCCTGCGATGGCGGCCGACATGCCGATCAAAGCACCCCGATATGTGGCCCCGCCTCTATGGTCCGGTTTTTATGTCGGTCTCAACGCGGGCTGGGTAGATTCGCAGAACAGCCTGAGCACGGTGGCGACCCCGACGCCGGATGCTGCGCTCGGCGTCATTCCCGGCGTTTCGGAGGGGCTGGCGGCGCTGTCGACCGGCTCAATTCCCGGCGGAAACCGCAGTGGCTTCATCGGCGGTGGCCAGATCGGCTACAATTGGCAGTTCAGCAGCTTCGTCGCAGGGATCGAGACGGACATTCAGGGAATCTCGGAGTCCGGCGGCGGCGTGGTCACGAGCACGGGGACGGTCGTCGGCGTGCCGATCACCTCGACCCAGACCGCGGCCTTGGATGCCAAATATCTCGGCACGCTGCGCGGACGCCTGGGGTTCCTCGTGACGCCGACATTCCTTGTCTACGGCACCGGCGGTCTCGCCTATGGCGGCGTCAATGCGAGCACTTCGCTGGTCCAGACCGGCACCAACGGTTTCGCCGGAGCCGGCAGCAGCTCGTTTTCCGACACGCGTGCGGGGTGGGCCGCGGGGGGCGGCGTGGAATGGATGTTTGCGCAGAGATGGAGCCTCAAGGGCGAATATCTCCACTATGATCTCGGCACGGGCAGCTTTGCCGGCGCGTCGACCTCAGGCTTCTTCCTCACTCCGGTCTATCAAAACGTCCTGTCTTCCGCTCACTTCGAGGGCGACCTGGTCCGCGCGGGCGTGAACTATCACTTCTAAGCTTTCGCGACGCCGGTTTTGGCTTGCCGTTCAGCGAGCCTCGAGTCGTCAGGCGGGTATGAAGAAAAGGCCCCGGTGCACCCGGGGCCTTTTCTTGTCGCCCATTCAACCGCTCGGTTCTCGCCGATATAGCGGCTCGCCTTGTGCGGCTCGATGCAGCCGAGCCGCGTCCCAAAAATGCCCATTTTGACGCACCGCACAAGAGCGAATCCGTTCACCACAGCGTGTAGAAAAATATCGTATTTATAGAGATTTAACGCAAAGAATTGGACCAAAGGGGAGGCGGCTTTGGCGCCGTTGGATTTATCCATCCCGCATCGCGGCATGGCGCTTTTCGGACCCGGATGCCGCAGGGGCCGGTGCCGTAAATTTCGCGGCACCGCGGGGCCGGCAGGTCCGCGCCGCCTCCGATCAAGCTTTTGTGATTCCGGTTGCGGGACAGAGGGCGCCTGATTGATCTTGCGCCCGCGTTATTGCGGTATGATCGGCTGGGCTGATTTGAATTGGAAGAGGACCGCCCAATGGCAGAAGCGGTTGCCGCCACCCGTCGTGATTTCCTCTACCTCGCGACTGCGGGCTTTGCCGGGGTGGGGGCCGCTGCTGCCCTCATTCCGCTGATCGGCCAGATGAATCCCGATGCGTCCACCATCGCCTCGGGCGGTCCGGTCGATTTCGACGTCAGCAAGCTTGCGCCCGGCCAGCAGGCGATGGTGTTCTGGCGCAGCCGTCCGATCTTCATCATCAATCGGCCGGCGTCAGCGCTCGCGACACTGAAGGATTCGAAGCTGCTCGGCCAGTTGTCCGATCCCGACTCCCTGCAGCACCAGCAGCCGCCCTACGCCGAGAATCCCTACCGCTCGGTGAAGCCGGAGTTCGCGGTTCTGGTGGGCATCTGCACCCATCTCGGCTGCATCCCGAAATTCTTTCCCGACCCCAGCCCGAGCGATCCCACGGCGAACTGGCTCGGCGGCTATTTCTGCCCGTGTCACGGCTCCAAATACGACCTCGCCGGCCGCGTCTTCAAAAACGTCCCGGCGCCGTACAATCTGCCGGTCCCACCCTATCATTTCGTCACCGACCAGAGCGTGCGGATCGGCGAAAACCCGCCGAACGTGACCTGGGATTTCGGCGAGATCCTGCAGATTTGAAGTGCGAGTACCGCCGCGGTTTCCTGGTTTTCCAGATTCCGTGCGTCGCGACGCCAGGCGGATCACCAGGCGCGGCAAGGACGGCACCATCGCACCATCGCGACC
>Ga0302326_10012593_pt1 | contig 17997 bp, 13 predicted proteins | sample Palsa_T0_3_FD_202264 | JGI IMG/M metagenome (GOLD analysis project Ga0302326, IMG submission 202264) | Peat permafrost microbial communities from Stordalen Mire near Abisko, Sweden - Palsa_T0_3 | ecosystem: Environmental > Terrestrial > Soil > Palsa > Peat permafrost | place: Sweden: Abisko...
GGCGATCCGGAGCATCGCCCGTCCGGCGCTCACCAGCTATCTGAAGGTGAATCTCGAAATGCAAAAGGACAACTCGGCCGGCAAGAAGGAGGAAAAGGGCTTTGCGCAATTGAATGAGCGCGAGAGTGAGATCATGATCCGGACCCAGGTCAACAACGACTTGCTCAGTCCGTTGAGCTTTGTCGGCACCTTGGAGCACTGCGCCCAGCAGGCCGAAAGCCTGCACGCAAGCGGCGTGGATGAGATTGCCTGCCTGATCGACTTTGGCATCGGATACGAGGACGTGATGGCAAGCTTGCGGCGGCTGGCCGCGCTGGTTCCCGGCTAAGCCCACCCTCCGCGCCCGGTTGCGCCCGCAACTGCCGGCCAGGACTTGCAGGATCACTGTGCACAAGTCGCGCAGGATGTTACAACAGTTGTGCATGCCAAAGCGCGCCAGACCGGGAACCGAGCCGCAGCCAGGACAGACCATCAGCCTGCGCACGCTCGGCGAGTATCTGAATCTCTCTCCGGCCACCATTTCGCTGGTGCTGAACAATGCGCCGGGAGTCCGCTCCATTCCCCAGGAGACGCGCGACCGGGTCACGCAGGCGGCGGCCAAATTCGACTACCGGCCCAGCTTTTATGCGCGCTCGCTGCGCAAGCGGCAAACCTTCTCCATCGGGGTGCTGGTGCCGGATTTGAACGACCACTATGTCACGCAGGTGCTTTCCGGCATGGAGGAGTTGCTCATCGAGGAAGGGTACTTTTACCTCACCGCCAGCCACCGCCGCAAGCCCGACCTGATTGAAGAGTATCCACGCCTGCTGCTCGACCGCTGCGTGGAGGGGTTCATCCTGATCGACACCCTTCTGGAGCACAGCTTGAAGCTGCCGGTAGTGGCGGTGGCCGGACATCGCAAGTTCGAGGGCGTAACCAACGTGGTCCTGGATCAGCGGCGGGCCGCGGAACTGGCCCTGCGCCATTTGATCCAACTGGGGCACCGCAGGATTGCGTTCATGCGCGGCGGCAGCCACAGTTCGGATGCCGATGAGCGCTGGGAATGCCAGATGGCGGTGGCGCGGGAGTTCAAGCTTGAAGTTCCTCCCGAACTGATGGTGGACATCAAATTGAAGGTTTCGACACCGGAGATGGGCTTTGGTCCCGCAGTTGAACTGTTGAATCGCGGCGCGGACTTTACGGCGCTCGTCTGCTACAACGACGTTTCCGCCTTTGGCGCCATCCGCGCTCTCATGGACCACGGCCTGCACGTCCCGGAAGACGTTTCAATCGTGGGGTTCGACGACACGCAAAGCGCGGCATTCCATAATCCGAGCCTGACTACGATCCGTCAGCCGTTGAACCAGATGGGTGCGGTTGCGGCGCGGATCTTGTTGCAGCGCATCCGCGGTCAGGCTACCTTTCCAGATGCGGTTCCGATTTTGCCGGAACTGGTGATTCGGGAGTCGACCTGTCCGCCCGGTCCGCGGCGCCCCCGGAGCAAGCGCATCTAACGCCCGGCTGGCAGCAGCCGGGCACACATGGAATCCCGAAGTTGCCCGCGAACAGGAGGAGATGGCGTAATGCGGAAATGGACGCTCCTGTTCCTGATGGCAGGCCTCGCGTTACCCCTGTTTGCGGCGGACCAGGTTACCGTGGCTGAGTTGGAAAACACAGTCGAAAAAGCCCATCGCAAACCGGATGCGCACGTAGCCAGGCAACTGGACCAACTGGAATTGACCGAGCGCCTGAGCACAGTCCGCCAAACAGGATTGAACGCCGAGATGCCAGGCGAAGGGGCGCGGCTGGCGTTGATTGCCTTGGCGGATCGATCGGCATTCCTTGCGCTCCCCGCCGCGGAGATTCCCGCAACCGCTGCCCCGGACAGCGCCGCGCAGGACGCCCTGTTCGCCAAGACCGACCTCTACGCAAGGGAAACCCTCGCCAGACTGCCGGACTTTTTTGCCTCGCAGCAGACCATCCAGTTCTCCGACCGGCCTTCCAAAGACTCGCACCTCACTGGCGCCGACTCCTCCAGCCAAAAGCTGCACCTGGTGGCGGAGACCAGCGCGACCGTCCATTTCCTTGGCGGCAAGGAAGAGATCGAACCCGGCCGGACCGAGACCAAGAGCCTTCGAACCGACGGAAGGCAGTTGACTGTGCAGGGGGTATTCGGTCCTCTGCTTCGCGTAGTGCTGAAAGACGCCCTCGCCAGTCATCCGGTTTGGAGCCATTGGGAGCAGGGAACCGCCGGCCCCATCGCCGTCTTCCGCTACGATGTTCCGGAGGACAAATCGCACTATGTGCTTGCGGAATCAAGCATTACCGCCTATCGCGGGGAGATCGGACTGGATCCTGCCAGTGGCGCAATTCTGCGCCTGACGCTGATCGCCGTGCCGCACCCGGACAGTCCGGTTGCCAGGGGGGACCTGCTGGTGGAATACGGTCCCGTGGAGATCGGCGGCAACTCGTACATCTGCCCGCTGCGGAGCGTTGCCATCTCCCTGGCGCGAGGCGTGGACCTGCTGCATGACGTGTACAAGTTCCCGCAGGCGAACAAGCCGACTTTTCAATTCGAACTGAACGATGTTGTGTATTCTCAATATCATCTGTTTCACGCTGAGATGCGGGTCCTGCCCTGAGCCGGTGTTGGAGTGAAGGGGAATGCTGCGTTGCCCTGCAGACGCGGGTGAGCGACCTTGTTTGCCGGGATTACCGCCTGTTCCGCGGCGAGGTGCGCATCCCCTTCGGGGATGCCACCGGAGCGGACGGAAGAGAGCCCATGCCCGCCTCCGGCAGACTCTCCCAACCCCTGATTGGCGAAGGAAAAATCGGCTGCGGCCCACTTTTCCCGCCCGGTCCATCGGGTTCCCGTTGGGGCAGGCATCGCGAACAAGCTTTCGCGCAACCAATTTCATGATCGCTAGTTGATTCCCAACTGTGCTAACCTTTCGCATCCGAGGAGGTCCCCATGCCGGGTTGCCATTCCCCTCTGCTCAGGCTTGCTCTTTGCGCTCTTCTTGCTTGCCCTCTCTTGTCCCAGGCCGCCGTTGCCCAGGAAACCGAGTCTCCTGCCGCCACCCTGAAAATCAATGTCCGAACGGTACTTGTGGACGTGGTGGTTACGGATCAAGACAACAAGGCCGTCCCCGGCCTGCGCAAAGAGGATTTTCAGGTCCTGGAGGATGGCAAGCCGCAGGATGTTACCTTCTTCGAGCCGAACTTTGCATCATCTTCAGCTGATCAAGATGCGGCTTCAGGACGGAATCTTCCCCCCAACACCTTCACCAACGTTCCTAGTGTAGCGCCCAACAACGCCATCAATTTATTGCTCATGGATGGGCTCAACACCCCGCTCTCGGACCAGGCGGAGGTTCACAAGCAGATGGTCAGTTACCTGAAGACGCTGCCTCCCAACATTCGCATCGGCGTCTTCCTGCTGAGCGAGCGGCTGCGCATCATTCAGGGATTCACGCAGGATTCGGCGCTTCTGCGCGCCTCGATCGCCCGGCTGGCGGCCAATCCCAACACCTCCGCTCTGCTGCCCACCGCCGGAGCCACCGCCGCGATGGATACCCCGGTCAATATCATCCTGCAAAAAGCAGTGGAAGCCGACAGCAGCCAACTTGCCAACCAGGCCGCGGCGCTGCAGCAGTTTGAGGATCAGCAGACGTACTTCCAGGTGAACGAGCGAACCGTGATGACGCTGGACGCCATGCAGCAGATTGCGCGGTATCTGGCTGGCGTGCCGGGACGCAAGAACCTGCTGTGGTTTGTCGGCGCCATTCCGCAATGCCTGGCCGCCATGACCAGCGAGTCGGAACTGACCTCCGGCGGTTGCCCCTACGAGGAGAAGTATGCCAAGACCATGGACATGCTGGCCGATGCCCGCGTCTCGCTCTACCCCATTGACGCAGGCGGCGTGAAACCCGACTCGCTCTACGACTCCAATTCTCCGCCAACCACGGCAAGCATCGGAGCGTCGGGAAACAGCGCAACCCCACCCAATGTGGCCACCGCTCCATCCTTGTCCGCGGTGCAGGCCCTGAATGTGTCCCAATCGAATTCCATTCAGAACGATTACCAGGATCGCGCGCTGGCCCATATGCAAATGGACAGGCTGGCCATGGTCACCGGCGGCAAGGCGATCTATGAGCGAAACGCGCTGAAGGAAGCCATCACCCAGGACGTCGACAACGGGTCGCGCTACTACACTCTGGCCTATACGCCGTCCAATCGCAAGGAAGTCGGCAAGGAACGCAAGATCGAGATTCGCACTGCTTCCGGCACCTACAAGCTTTCTTACCGGCGCAGCTACTTCGAGGACAGCCCCAAGGAACTGAGAGCCGCTGAAAAGGCGGTGAGCGGCGACCCGCTGCGCCCGCTGATGGACCGCGGCATGCCCGACTTTACCGAGCTTCGCTATCGCATGCGCGTGGCGCCGGCCAATCCTCAGCCATCCCCGGATGCTCCCCACGCCGGCGACAACGCCGAAATGTTCGGCCCGTATACCCGATACACGGTCAATTTCTCGCTGGCAACGGACGGTTTAAGCCTGGTCCCCGGCCCCGACGGGGTTCGTCGCGGAAACATCGAAGTGGCGCTTGTGGCCTACAGCCAGGACGGTCACCCGCTGGACTGGGAGGTGCGCTCCATCGGCCTTGCCATCCGGCCTGAGCAGCTTGCCGTGGCCCAGGCATCGGGCATTCCCTTCCACCTGGATATCGATGCGCCTCCCGGCGATGTTTACCTGCGCACCGGCATCTACGATGGCCCGTCGAGCCGTGCCGGCACGCTGGAAATCCCGCTAAGCGCCGTTACCGTTGCAAGCCGGTAGGCTCGTCCAACAATAGCGGGGAGCCGCGATGGCTCCCCGCTGTTGATTCATGCGATTCGGTTGATTTACTGTTTGCCTTGCAATTCATCCGCCAGCGCGCCTGCGCTGTACAGCTTGCGCAGCCCTTCGATCATCCCGGCGGAGTGCACCGCGACAGCTCGATTCTTCGTTCCATCGTATACGAAGTCGCCCGCAAGCGACTCGATGTTTCCATCGAAGATCAGCCCCACGAGCTCGCCGTCGCGGTTGACCACCGGCGAGCCCGAGTTGCCGCCGATAATGTCCCCGGTCGAGACGAAATCGAGCGGCGTCGCCAGGTCCAGCTTGTTCTGACCAGACTCTTCTTTCGGCGTTAGGTTGAAGGGCGGCTTGTCACTGAAGCTGGCCGCACGATCGTAAAGCCCATAGAAGGTGGTGAACGGGGGCGCAACGGTTCCGTTATAGGGGTAGCCCGTCACGGTTCCATAGCTCAGGCGCAGCGTGAACGTGGCATCCGGGTAAGCGTCTTTCCCATAGACCAGAAACCGCGCCTTGCCCAGTTTTTCGCCTTCCTTGGTGAGCACGCTGCCGAACGTGTCACGCATGCGGCGCGTTGTCTCGCGAACAATGGGGTCCACACGCCTGGCCGCCACGATCATGGGATCGGTGGACGCGGCCACCGCGGCCTCGCCGCCATCAATCAGCGATTTGCGGAACGCCACGTCTCCCAGCTTGGTTCCGTCAATCAGCGAATTGACCGTCTGGTCTACGTCGCCGCCCTGGAGAACGGCCTGGACATAGGCGTCGTCCTTGCCCAGTTTCTCCTCGCCGAGTTTGAGCGCGGTGGTCATGTAGAGCTTTTCCGTAGGAATCTCCATGGGAGCCGGCGACAGCATCTGGAACTGCAGCGATTGCAGGCCGGCATCGTGGAATTGGGGCAAACGCTCGCCGTCCGGCTTCTTGATCTCGGCGACATACTGAACGATGTTCAGCGCGATCCCGAACAGGCGGCTGTCGGTGCGGCGAAAGAGCTGCCCCTTGATCTCCGGCTTCACCTGTTCTTCCACTTTGGCGATCGTGTCCCATGCATCGCCGTAGGCCTTTTGCCACTCAGGATTTGCGGCGATCCTGGCGCGGAAGTCGGCTTCCTCGGCCTGTTTTTTGGCCAGGATTACCGGGTCTGCCAATGCATCTTTGCGGCCGATATAGACCTTTAGAGAGTTTTGCAGGCCGAAGATGGTGCTGCCCACCATGCGCGCCTGTTCCGGCCCCTGCGCGGCAAAGGCCTGCGCCGCCGCGATACGGCGCTCAAGGTATTCAGTCACAGCAGGACCGATAACATCGCGCTGCAACAGTAACTCAGACACGGTGTCATCCCGCTCCGTGGACCCCGGATGGCCGGAGATAAAAATCAACTCGCCGGGTCGGGCGCCTTTCGCGCTCCACTTCAGGAAGTTCTCCGTATGCAGGGGCTTTCCGTTGTCGTAGACGCGGAACAGCGCCATGTCCAGGTCGTAGCGCGGATAAGTGAAGTTGTCCGGATCGCCGCCGTAGAATGCAGCCTGCTGTTCAGGCGCAAACACCAGCCGCACATCCGTGTAGGCCTTGTAGGTATAAAGCCAGTACTCGCCGCCCTGGTAGAACGACACCACGTCCGAGCGAAGGCCAGACTTGTCCTTGCTCTCTTTCTCGATTGCGGCAGTCTCGGCGTCGCGCGCCTTGAGCGCTGCTGCATCGTCCTGGATGCCTTTGGCCGCGCCCTGCACCCGCGCTGTCACGTCCTGCATGCCCACCAGCACATTCACTTCCAGATCCGGCGACTTCATCTCCTGCTCCGGCGAGGTGGCGTAGAAGCCGTTCGCCAGATAGTCGTGCTCGGCGGTGGAATTCTTCTGCAACTGCCCTCGCGCCACGTGGTGATTGGTGAGCAGCAAACCGTTGGGGCTGACGAAGGAACCCGATCCGCCGTCGTTGAGGCGCACGCTCGAGAGGCGCAGATGGTCAAGCCAGGACTGCGTGGGCGTGAAGTTGTATTTCGCCTTGAGCAGCTTCAGCGGCGGGTTGTCGAATGTCCACATGCCTTCTTCGGCGCGAAGGACTGGCGCGGCAGCCATCAGGAGCGCAGCCGGCAACAGCAGGGCAGAACGGAACTTACAGGAAAACATTGGAGTCCTCACGGGTGAATGTTAGTAAGAGATCGAACCTCTTATTTAGCAAACATTCAAGGCAGCAACGAACCCGGCCAACTCGCTAACTTGCTTGCGGCGCAGCCGTGCTGATTTGCTGCACTTACGGCAGCACCAGCACTTCAACGCCGGAAGCCGCATCCTTCTGGTGGAATACTTGTTCGGTGGCCTTCTGGAAATCTTCCGGCTTGGCAAACGGAATGTCGGTGAAGGTTTGCGGATTGCGGTCGGTGAGCGGGAACCAGGAACTCTGCACCTGCACCATGATGCGGTGACCGCGGCGGAATGTGTGAAACAGGTCAGGCATTACAAAGTTTACATCGGCTTCCTTGCCCGGCGTCAGCGGCTCCGGCCTCTCCCAACTGTTGCGGAACTTGGCGCGGAAAGGCTCGCCGCGCAGCAACTGCTGGTATCCGCCCATGTGCAGAGGCGGCGCATCCGTAATGCGCTTGTTTCCGTTCATGGAGTCGTCTGGGTCAGGATAGTTCTCAGGATAGACGTCGATCAGCTTTACATCGTAATCGGAGTCGGTGCCCGAACTGGCGATTTTGAGCTTTGGCGAGATCGGACCGGCAATGGTCAAATCTTCTTCGAGCGGTTCGGTCTCGTACACCAATACATCCGGCCGCGAACTGGCGAAGCGCTGGTCGTCGACCATGTAGCGCTGCGGCACGGTGTCCGTGGTGTAACCCACGAACGGCACCGGATGGCTTGGATCGCTCACGTATTCATCTACGCCCTTGGCTTCGGCGGGCGGTTCGAAGCTCAGCTTCCCGCCCGCGTGGAAGTAGAGAGTTTTCGCCGCAGCGGCCTTGGGCGGCCATGAATCGAAGCTGCGCCAGACGTTGGTTCCCGTCTCAAACACCACCGCCTTGGGCTGCGCCGCGCCCTTGCCCTTGAGGTAATGCTCAAAGAAAGGGAACTGAATGCTGGCGCGGAAGTATTCAGCCGTTTTTGCGTTGAACTGCGCATCGCCCAGGTGGCTGCCATCGCTGCGCGCCCAACCGCCATGCACCCATGGGCCTTCGACCAGCGTCGTCGGCGTTTCCGGGTTGAATTTGTCGATCGCGTAGAAGGTGCGGTATGGCCCCGAAAGGTCTTCGGCGTCGTACCATCCGCCCACCACCAGCACCGCGCACTTCACGTTCTTCATGTGCTGCGAGAGGTCGCGCGCCTTCCAATAGGCGTCATAGGTGTCGTGCTTGAACTGGTCGTTGAACAGCCAGTTGGACCCTTTGAGATACATCTTGTCCAGGTTGCTGATATTCCCCGCGTCGAGAAAGAACTTGTAATGATCCGGCGTCCCATAGTCAAAGGGCGTCAGCGGCTTGGGCGTCTGCGGACCCTCCTGAGGATGAAAGAACGGCGCGTAGAAGCCGAAGTTCGCCGCCAGCATGAATGCACCGCCGTGATAGCCGTCGTCGCCCATGAACAGGTCCGTCATGGGCGCCTGGGGGCTTGCCGCCACCAGCGCCGGGTGCGAGTCGATGATGGACGCCGATGTATAGAACCCAGGATAGGAAATGCCCCAAATGCCGACTTTTCCATTGTTGTTCGGCACGTGTTTCAGCAGGAAATCGATGGTGTCGTAGGTGTCCGAGGCGTCGTCCACATCCTGCGGCGATTTCTTTTCGTCGATGTGCGGACGCATCTCGACGAATGTACCCTCGCTCATCCAGCGGCCGCGCACATCCTGGTAGACAAAGATGTAGCCACCCTTCTGGAACTCCTCTGAGGGGCCGAGGCGCATGGGATATTCGTCTTCTCCGTAAGGAGCAACGCTGTACGGGGTGCGATCCATCAGGAACGGGTAGGGGCCGCCGGCCGCATCCTTGGGCACATAGACCGCCGTGAACAGCCGCTTGCCGTCGCGCATGGGGATGCGGAATTCGTACTTAGTGTAATGTGCGCGAACGTAGTCTTCAGTGGGAGCAGCGGGTGCTGGCTGCTGAGCGCGAGCAAAGGTAAGGGTGAAAGTCAGGACAACCAGCAGGGCGCAAGGGAAGCGGTGCAGTCTGGGCATGGGGGGCAAAAATCTCCTGAGTGATCAGGTTACTCCACGGGGGCGAAGAATTGGCGTGGCGGAGCGGGCCATTTCTCTCTGGCCTTTTCCTGGCAGGGCCTCCGTTGTGCCCAGTTTGGGAACATGATATTGTGATGATGTGCGAATCCTTGCCCGGAGCACGCTGAAGCGGTTCGTTGAAGGGCTGGCCGGGCACAAAGACCGGCGCGCCTTGAAAGCTGCACTCGATTCATGGTTTCAAGAAGCAAGGCAAGCGGAGTGGAATAACTCATCGGACATAAAGGCCAGCTATGCTCATGCAAGTATTGTTGGGGCAGACCGGGTGGTCTTCAATATCAAAGGAAATGCCTACCGCCTGGTGGTTGCGGTGAATTATCGGCGCGCAACGGTCTACATCAAGTGGCTGGGAACGCACAAGGACTATGACTCAATCGACGTGAGGGTGATCAACTATGCAACTGAAACCGATCAAGACCGACGCGGACCATGAAGCAGCTTTGATAGAGATTGAACGCCTTTGGGACGCTGAAGAGGGTACGCCCGACGGAGACCGCCTTGAGATTCTCACAACGCTGGTCGAGGCATACGAGGAGACCCATTTCCCCATGGATATGCCGGACCCGATTGACGCAATCAAATTTAGACTGGAGCAACAAGGAGAGGACAAGAAGGCACTCATCGGGATTATTGGGAACCGCACCCGCGTCTACGAAGTTCTGCGGGGAGATCGACCGCTGTCGCTTGCCATGATCCGGCAACTGAATGAACGTCTGAAGATACCGGCGGAGATTCTGATTCGTCCGGTGCGGGCGCGGAAGCGGAAACAGGCGGCTTGAGATTGCCCCCTCATCCTTTCCTGATGGCGCCTTTAGACCCCGTGTGTTAAAAGCTAAAGAACAGGGTTCGGGCGGAGTGAGCCAGGAATGTGACGCGAAACGGCGGCAGTGCGATTGCCCCCGGCAGCCGCACTCCAGCCCCCGCCGGGCGCTGAATTTGTGGCAGGGAAAGCGTCGGCCCCATGAGCGCCAGTCAGCCGGTAGAGATGGATTCGCTGTTCGGAGACTATCCGCTCGACGGGGCATTCGATGAGATGCGTGCTCCGGGGGGGGAACTGCGGCCACACTACCGTGCGCTGGCCGAGACACTGGCTGCCCTTCCGCCGGAGGAGCTGCAGCGCCGCAAGCAGTCCGCGGACTTGTCCTTCCTTACCCAGGGCATCACCTTCACCGTCTACGGGCGAGACGAGGGAACCGAGCGCATCTTCCCGTACGACCTGCTGCCGCGGCTGGTTACGGCTGCGGAGTGGGACCGCATCGAGCGCGGCCTCACCCAGCGCATCACCGCGCTGAACGAATTCCTGCGCGATGTCTACTCCGACGCCAAGATTCTCTCGGACCGGGTGGTTCCGCAGGAACTGGTCTATAGCTGCAAGCACTACAGACGCCAGATGCGTGGCCTGCAGGTGCCGCGCAACGTATACATCTCTGTGGTGGGTTCTGACCTGCTGCGCTTAAACACCGGCGAGTTCGTCGTGCTTGAAGACAATCTCCGCGTGCCCTCCGGCGTGAGTTACATGCTCACCAACCGGCGGGTCATGAAGCGGACGTTTCCGCAGTTGTTTCACAGCTACGGCGTGCGGCCCATCGAGCACTATCCGCAACTGCTGCTGGCCACGTTGCGTTCGCTGGCCCCCGAAGGACGTCCCGAGCCGAATATCGTTGTGCTTACGCCGGGCGTTTTCAACTCCGCGTACTTCGAGCACACTTATCTCGCCCGGCAGATGGGCGTTGACCTGGTCGAGGGCCGCGACCTGGTGACCCACGACAACATCGTCTACATGCGCACCACCGACGGGCTGAAGCGCGTCGACGTCATCTATCGCCGCGTGGATGACGACTTCAGCGACCCGCTCATCTTCCGCAGCGATTCGTCGCTCGGTTGCGCCGGGCTTTTCAACGCCTATCGTGCAGGCAACGTTACCGTGACCAACGCCTTCGGCACCGGCCTGGCCGACGACAAGGCGGTCTATGCGTATGTGCCCGACATCATCCGCTACTACCTGAACGAAGACGCCATTCTGCCCAATGTGAAGACCTTCATTCTCAGCGAGGAGAAGCAGCGCCAGCACGTGCTCGCCAATCTGGACAAGCTTGTTGTGAAGGCGGTGGGCGAGAGCGGCGGCTACGGCATGCTCATCGGCCCGCAATCGACGGCCCGCCAGCGGGAAGAGTTTGCCCGCCAGATCGAGGCCAATCCGCGCAATTACATTGCCCAACCCACGCTGGATTTTTCCCGCGCGCCGTGCCTGATCGGAAATCTCTTGGAGCCGCGCCACGTGGACTTGCGCCCTTACGTTCTTTTCGGCGACAAGGTGAACATTGTGCCCGGAGGGCTGACCCGCGTGGCTCTCGAAAAAGGCTCGCTGGTGGTCAACTCGTCGCAAGGCGGCGGCAGCAAAGACACTTGGGTTCTGGAACAGTAGTCCAACACCGAGTTCGGGAGAGTACTTTCGATGCTATCGCGCGTTGCCGACAGTCTCTACTGGATGAGCCGCTATCTGGAGCGGGCGGAGAACACCGTGCGCCAGCTCGACGTGACCATGAGCCTGATGCTCGACACCAGCGACACCAGCGCCGAAACGCGCTGGGAGCGGATGATGCATGCTCTCGGCAAGCCAAAGGGGATGGAGTGGAACGGCGACATGGACGCCATGGCGCGCAAGCTGGTCTTCGATAACACCAACGGGGCCTCGGTCACATTCTGCGTAAACGGTGCGCGCGAGAATGCACGCCAGGTGCGCGAGGAAATCTCCAGCGAGCAGTGGCAGCGGCTCAACCGGCTCTTCCACCAGATGCACTCGCCGCACGCGCAGGCGCAGTTCCGCGCCAACATCAACGATGCGCTGGCTTCGGTGGTCGACGGCATCCATCTGTTCAAGGGCGTCAGCGACACCACCATGATCCATGGCCAGGGCTGGCAGTTCATCCGCCTGGGCCGCTATCTCGAACGCGCCTACTCCACCGCCACGCTGCTTGAGGTCTATCAGCCTGAGCTGTCACAGGAACAAGAGCGCGAGCACTCCGGCCATCAATATCTGGAGCTTGTTGGCCTGCTGCGCTGTTGCACATCGTTTGAAGCTTACTGCCAGGTTTATACGGCCGATCTTTCCCCCGATCGCATCATTGAATTTCTCCTTCTCAATCGCGATTTTCCTCACGCCATCCGCTACACGGTAGACGGCATTCGCCACGCCATCGAATCTATCCAGCGCACCGGCGGCCGCCGCGCTCCGGAAGAATTGACCGCCATGATCGGCCGCCTGCACGCGCAGTTGGGCTACACCAACATTGCGGAGATCCTGGCCGGCGACCTGGCCGCTTTCCTGCACACCATCCGCGAGCAATGCATGCGCATTCACGAACTCATCTACCGCTATTACGTGCAATATTCCATTCAGTCAGCGCTGGCCACTTAGAGGATTTCGAGAGCGAGCATGAATTTTTATTCCATCCGGCATCTGACGCGCTTCCGCTACTCGCACCCCATCAGCGAGAGCATCATGGAGACGCGCATGCACCCGCGCTCCGACTCCAACCAGCACTGCCTCACATTCTCGCTTTCGGTCAGCCCGCGCTGCCGCGTTTTCAGCTACCGCGATCACCTGGGCAACAATGTGCAGCACTTCGATATTCCCGGCGAACATAACCAACTGGTCATTGTCGCAGAGTCAGTTGTGGAGCAGCAGGATCTGCCCAGCGTGCCTGCGTTTCTGTCGCCAGACGCCTGGGCCGCGCTTGACGAAATGATCCATGCCGGCGATTACTGGGAGATGCTGCTGCCCAGCCAGTTTTGCGTGGAGACGCCGGCTCTCACACTGCTCGCTCAGCAGATGGGAGTCACGCGCCGCGACGATCCTCTCATGCTGGTGCAGGAACTCAACCAGCGCCTCTACGACTACTTTGAATATGAGCCGAGCTCGACGCGCGTGGACTCGCCCATCGACGAAGCCATCGTGAGCGGCAAGGGCGTCTGCCAGGATTTTGCCCACACCATGATCGCTCTTCTGCGCCACGTGCGCATTCCCGCCCGTTATGTCTCCGGCTATCTTTACCGCAGCCGCGAAGACCACGACAGGTCCACTCCGGACGCCACGCATGCCTGGGTCGATGTGCTCATCCCGCACCTGGGCTGGGTGGGCTTTGACCCCACCAACAACCTGATCGCGCACCGTCGCCACATCCGTACTGCCGTGGGCCGCGATTACGCCGATGTGCCGCCCACCCACGGCGTCTTCCGCGGCGAGACCGACAGTGAGCTCTACGTGGCTGTGCATGTGGAGGCCAGCGAAGAACCGCCGGCGCTCGACCGCAAGCTGCCCATCCCCGACGACTGGAGTGTGCTGGTAGAGAAGGCCCAGCAGCCGCCCAAGGAGTCCATTCCTTTTGTCGATTTGCAGCAGATGCAGCAACAGCAGTGAGACAGGGAACAGGGAAGAGGGAACAGGGATGAAACTCTTCGTTCCGCCCGCTTCAAACCATCTGGGCCTGATTCTCGACGAGTTGCTGGCCGTTGCATGAGGGGATGGCTTGCGCGATCCCACGGTTCGATTTTGAGACCTGAGAAGAGACGAGCCTCAGGCTTCCCCGGCCCGTACTTCCGCCGCAATTCGTCTCAACTCGGGGAGCACCCGTCCCAAAGCCACCGGCTCGGCATCTCGCCGGCCCAACGCAAAATACACATCGCGATAATGCCGGTAAAGCCGCTCATACACCGCAGCCGCCTTCCGGTCGGGCTCAACCGTGCGCAGCGGCAAGCAGACTGCCTCCTGCGCTTCTTCAATCGTCTGGTAAGCTCCGGCGGCAAGCAGCGCGAAGATTCCGGAGCCCAGGCTTGTCGGAATTCCTGCCGGCACCAGTACCGGCTTGTTCAGCACATTCGCGTAAACCCGGTTCAGCACTTCGCTCTTCTGCGGAATCCCACCGGCATTGATGACGCGATCGATGCGCACCCCATGCTCCGCCATGCGCTCAAGAATAATGCGCGTGTGAAATGCCGTCCCCTCAATCGCCGCGAACAGCTCATCCTGCGCCGTGTGCACCAGGTTCCATCCCAGCGTTACGCCGCCCAGTTCTGGATTCACGAGCACCGTGCGGTCGCCGTTGTCCCAGCTCACCCGCAGCAGCCCCGTCTGCCCCGCCTTGTAAGCCTCCAGGCCCTCTGAGAGCGCCGCGACCGTAGCGCCCGCGCGCCGTGCGATCGCGTCAAAAATATCTCCGGTTGCCGAAAGCCCAGCCTCGATGCCCGTATATCCCGGGTGCACGCTTCCCGGCACCACGCCGCACACGCCCGGCACCAGTTCCGCCTCGCGGGCCATGGCGATGATGCAGGTGGAAGTGCCCACCACGTTCACCGCATCGCCCTCGCGGATATTCGAGCCAACCGCGTCCCAATGTGCGTCGAAAGCACCTACAGGAATGGGAATGCCCCTCCGCAGCCTCAGCGCCTCCGCCCACTTGGACGAAAGATGCCCGGCCAGATGATCGCTGGTGAGGTATTCGCCGCCAAGTTGGGCGCGGATGCCCGCAAATAGCGGGTCCACGGCTACCAGAAACTCCTCTGGCGGCAGCCCTCCCCACTTGGGATTCCACATCCATTTGTGGCCCATTGCGCACACGCTGCGTTTCAATTCGCTGACCTCGGTAATCCCGCTGAGCGTGGCCGCAACCATGTCGCAATGTTCCAGCGCTGTCACAAACAGTGGCCGCTTCTCAGGATTGTGCCGCAGCCAGTGCAGCAGCTTGGCGAACCCCCACTCGGAGGAATAAACGCCGCCGCACCACTCGATGCCTTCAAACCCCAGCGCATGGGCGCACGCCGTAATCTCCTCGGCCTCGGCGGACGCGCGATGATCGCACCACAGGTAATACTCATCCAGCGGGGCAAGGGTGTCACCCACGGGAATCACGCTGGACCCGGTTGTATCCAGCGCAAGCGCCGCCACTGTATTCCCGTCCACGCCTGTGGTGCGCAGCGCCTCGCGGGTAGCGGTTGCGAGTGCGGTCATCTGGTCTGCATGGGATTGCGTTGCGAAATTGGGATCTTCGCGCCGCCGGTGCAGCGGGTACGAAGCCGATGCAGTCCCGATCGGCCCCTTCAGGCTGTCGACCAGGGTGACGCGAACGCTGAGGGTGCCGAAGTCAACGCCGGCGACGATAGTCATGGAAGCAGGTCCTTAAGAAGTAAACGCTTTCCGATTCGCAGACAAGAGTACACCATTCCCGTGCATTTGCGTTTCAGCTTCTGCGGCGAGAATCGGATGCACGCGGATGCGAAGCTATTTTTTGCTTCCCGGCAATATGCTCTTGAGTTTGTCCATGAGCCCTGGTTTTGGGGCGAGCCCGGGTTTTGCGGCTGGAGATCCCGGCGAAGGCTTGGCTGCTTGCGCCGCGGGAGCCTCAGGCGCGGCCGTGGGAACTTCTCCGGCCCCCGTAGCAGGCCTCTCAGCGGCCGCCTTGGATGCAGCTCCAGGCTTGGGTTCGCTTTGCGCGGTCTTTGCCGGTGCTGGAGGCGCCGCGGGCCTATCCACCACGTTGGCATTCTTGATGTCCGGCGCCGCCGCTCCGTCGATGCCATTCTTTACCAGAATCGAGATTCGGCGGTTGGAGGGGTCATAGGGATTGCTTTTCACGCGCAGCATCTGGTCCGCATATCCGCGCACCTGCGTAACCTGGTCGTCGCGCACGCCGCTCTGCTGCATCAGCCGCCGCGCGGTGTTGGCGCGGTCTGCTGAGAGCTCCCAATTGCTGTAGTTGTTGTCTGTTGAATATTGCGTAGCGTCGGTGTGCCCTTCGATCAGCAGCCCATTGGGCAGCGTCTTCAATTCCCCCGCAAGCAGTGTCAACAGCTCCTGGCCACTCTCGCTCAGCTTCGCGCTGCCGCTCTGGTAAAACACGCCGTTCTTGTCTTCGATCAGTTCAATCCGCAGCCCTTCAGGGGTGATGGTGATCTCAATCTGCTTGGAGAGCTTTTCCAGTTCCTTCTTCGCTTTGATCTCCTGTTCCAGCTTTTCCTTCAGCTTCTGCATCTGCTGGTCGTCCTGAATGGTCACGGCGACGCCGTTGCCCGCCATGGTGGTGCCGAGCAGGTTGGCCGTGCCTTTAGGATCGTTAAAGTAGCCGGCAACTGCCTTCTTGACCTTCTCGCTTGACCCCATGAGCCACAGCACAATGAACAGCGACATCATCGCCGTCACAAAGTCCGCGTAGGCCACTTTCCACGCGCCGCCGTGGTGGCCGCCGTGGCCGCCTTTCTTCTTGATCACGATGATGGGCTGCGCTGTCTTGGCCGTCATTGCTCTTCATTTCCCCCCGAGGTTTCTACTACGCGGCGGCCGCTTCCACCGCGCCGCCTTTGCAGTTCTTTTCCATCTCGTCGAAGCTGGGCCGCACATGCGCGGGAATCGCCCGCCGGCCTAATTCGATGGCGATCATCGGCGCCGAGCCCTTCAGAAACGACAGCAGCAGCACCCGCAGCACATGCAGATACTCGTTGTGCTCGTCGGCGGTCTTGGTCATGTTCGCGGCCAGCGGCCCGGCCACTCCGTAGCACAGCAAGATTCCCAGAAACGTTCCCACGAGCGCGGCGGCCACTTTCTCGCCAATCGCCTCCGGAGGTCCGCCCAGCGAGCCCATGGTGATGACCACGCCCAGCACCGCGGCCACAATCCCCAGGCCCGGCAGCGCGTCTGCTACTGTGCTCAGGGCACTCACCGGCTGCATCTCCGCGTGGTGATGCACCTCCATGTCCAGTTCCATCATCTGGTCCATGTCAAACGGCTCCACGCCGCCGGTGATGGCCGTGCGCAGCGTGTCGCACACAAAGTCCTTGGCATGGTGGTCGCCCAGAAACTCGGGATAGCTCTTGAAAATCGAGCTTTCCTTCGGCTTCTCCACGTCCATCTCCACGCTCAGCAAGCCTTCCTTGCGCACCTTGTTCAGAAACTGGTACATCATCTTCAGCGTGCTTAGATACCGCTTCTTGTCGAATTTCGAGCCCTTCAGCACGCCCATCAGTCCGGCCACGACGCCCTTGATGATGTGCATTGGATTGGCCACCAGCAGCGTGCCCGCGGCCGCGCCGACGAGGATGAGCAGCTCGGCCGGCTGCACCAATACGGCAAGATGGCCCTTCTCCATGAGAAAACCGCCAATAACCGCTCCGAACACGACAACAATTCCTATGATTGCGAACATGCTTGCACCCCCGGCGATGCTGTAATTTGATTTCCCCCCGCGTGATAGCTCACAAACATGGCGGCTTTGGCTCTCTCCAGCAAGCTGGCCAGGGTACACGCACTTTCCGCCTGTGCGGCGCCAATGCTTACGGTCAACGAAACCCGGTCGCCCCACCAGCGGAAGTCCGCCGTTCTGGCCAGCCCCGCCAGCACCTGCGCATGACGAGCGAGCATGGCCGGCGTGCGCTCATGCGAGATGACCAGAAACTCGTCTTCGCCCCACCGTCCCAGGTATTCCACGGGCCGCAACCCGTGCGCCAAAGCGCGTTCCACTTTTTTGAGCATGGCCTGGCAGGCACCGGCTCCGTGCGTCTTGCGCAGATCGTGCGCCTGGTCCACGCTGATCCACAGCACTCCGAATTCCTGGCCACCGTGGGTGAAGTCCTCGAACACCTGTTCCAGCCGCTCCTTCAGATCTTCCAGGCTCGCCTCAACCTCTTCGTTTTCACCCGTTTCCCCGTGCGGAAGCGCGTCCAGGCATTCCGCGGGATGAAACAGAACCGCGGTCCCGATGCGCCCGCCAAGACCATCGCGCAGCGTCAGCATCCGCGTCATTGTGGAGACGTCGTGTCCCAGCTTGTGTTGTGCATGCACCAGGAACCCGCGCCCCGACTCATGCCCGGAGCCGGTCGAACAGACTCCTGGCGAGCCGCAACACTCCAACAGAGGCTTCAGCGTTTCCGGCGAGGCCCGTCCGATC
>Ga0302326_10012594_pt1 | contig 17997 bp, 19 predicted proteins | sample Palsa_T0_3_FD_202264 | JGI IMG/M metagenome (GOLD analysis project Ga0302326, IMG submission 202264) | Peat permafrost microbial communities from Stordalen Mire near Abisko, Sweden - Palsa_T0_3 | ecosystem: Environmental > Terrestrial > Soil > Palsa > Peat permafrost | place: Sweden: Abisko...
ATCCTCGCGTCGGTGCTCAATTTCGTCCTCTTCTTCGGATTCGACATCCTGCAAACGATAAAGATGGGTCGCCGGCGAATGGTGAACAGGATGCAGTCCATGGCCGTACAGGACCAGGCCATCAACTGCTGCGCGATCTGCGGCAAGACCGAGAAATCCGATCCGAAAATGGAGTTCCGCTACTGTCCCCTATGCGCCGGCACTCCGTGCTACTGCATGCCGCACATGACCGATCACGTGCATCGAACGCAAGCGCAATAAACAGCGCCGCCACGACCGCTCCGAGCCTGCGCTGCTGCAGTGCGCCCGTTAACAGGTGATTTCAAAACCTCACGCCCTCCGCCGACGCCTGCTCTGAGGTACTCCGAAGAGCCGGATCTTCCCGCACGATCCGTGTCTTCAAAATACCTTCACGTAAGGGAGCGTTATTCCCGCCCGACGGCGCGGGGCGCAGCGCAAACGTGTATAACTTTGCCTATGTCTTCCCTGATCCAACAAATCGCTGTGACTGCCGGCGCGGTCGCCAGCGATCCGCGGGAAGCGCCCGCGCTGGCCCGGCAGATCGGATTTGGCGGCCTGCTCTTCAATGCATTCTCGCCAACGCTCGATTTAACATCCCTCTCGGCCACCGGCCGGCGCGAGTTTCGCCACGTGCTCGGAGCCGCGGGCGTCAAGCTCGTGGGATTGCGCGCTGATCTGGGCCCCAAGGGATTTGGCCTGGAAGCCGATGTGGATCTCCTGCTGACCAAACTCGATGCCGTGCTGGAATCCGCTGTCGCGCTCGGAGCCGAGGTAACCTGCATCGATCTGGGCCCGCTGCCCGCACCCGCGGTTTATGTTCAGCGCAAGCCAAAGGTCAATGCGGACCTGGCCGGACTGATCATCGTGCCGACATTGGAGCCCGAGCCTGAGCCGATTCCCGTGAGCCCGCCGCCCGATCCGGAATTGGTGAGTCAGGTGGATGCCGCGATGTTCGAGCTGGGCCGGCGGGCCGATCGGTATAACGCGTCGGTGGGGTTCTCCTCATCGCTCGCGGGCTTCGCGGCGCTGGAGCGCGCCTTATCAGCGGCGCGGTGTCCGTGGTTTGGTGTCGATCTCGATCCGATCGCGACGCTGCGCGATCAGTGGCCGCTGGATGAAATCATGTCGCGGCTGGGCTCGCTTGTCCGCCATGTGCGGGGTCGTGATGCTGTCGTCGGTGCAGAGGGACGCACGAAGCCGGCGGTGATCGCGCGGGGTGATGTGAAATGGCGTGAATTGCTGAATGCGCTGAGCGATGCCGGTTATCACGGGTGGATTACGGTCGATCCGCTGGAGTTGCAGGACCGCCGGGCGGCGGCGAGTGCGGGGTTGAAACAGTTGAAGGCGTACGGGGAATAATTATCAGTGGCTCGACGTCATTGCAGACGTTCAGCACGAGCGTGTGTAGACTTTGGGCGTTGAAAGCGGGTTATCTATGACGCTTACATTGGAGGTCGAATTGCCCGAGGATCTGGCTCGCCTTCGGCTCCCCGTCGGTGTCGCCGCGCGTTTGCAGGGGCTGCTTGACCGGCAGGATGCGGGCGCTCCCTTGTCTCCTGCCGAGCGTGAGGAGGCGCACGGCCTGGTGGACCTTGCGGAGTTTCTCACGCTGCTAAAGTTGCGCAAGGAGCGCGAGGCGTTGTGACCATTCTTGCTGGTGCCTTGCGCGATGCGGTGGTCTTGCGCGCCGGCAATCGGCGCGAGTTCCGCTAATTATCGCAGACCAGCCAGGAGGCGGCTTTTCACATCGACCACGTCGTGCCGCGAGTTGCCGGGGGCCCTTGATGCTGGCGATTCGCAGGGAGGAAGCGCTTCGCGGACTGCATCCTGCCCGTGTGTCTTCGAGCCTTTTGCAGAACACGGGCAGGATGCCCGTGGCACAATAATTCCGCGACTTTTGCGATGTCCGGTGCAGAACCGCTCAGTTTGAGCAAATAGAATTCCGGCGACCCATCAAGCGGGTTTTCATTCCTCTTCATCAAACAAACCCTCATCGCTCGACTCCGCCGGCGGTCGCCAAGCGATTTTCAAATGCTCGTATGCTGATTTCATCGCCCGCCTCCCCTGCCGCGTGCGGGTGACCAATCCGGTCTGCAATAGATACGGCTCGATCACATCCACCAGCGTATCGATCTCATCCCCCATCGTGGCCGCGATCGCTTCCACGCCCACCGGGCCGCCATCGTAAATCTCGATCACCGTTCGCATGAATTGGCGGTCCTGCTCATCCAGGCCGCGGTCGTCGATCCCTTCCAGCTCGAGCGCGAGCTTGGTGACTTTCAGCGTGAGCTTGCCGTCGGCCTCGACGGCGGCGTAATCGCGCACACGCCGGAGCAGCCGATTGGCGATGCGCGGCGTCCCGCGGCTCCGCTGGCTCAATTCGCGCAGCGCATCGGTGTCGGCTTCGAGCTTGAGCAGCTTGGTGTTGGCCAGCAGAATCTCAAAGAGCGATTCGGGAGTGTAGAACTCCAGATGCTGATTCAAGCCGAATCGGCCGCGCATCGGGGCGGTGAGCAGGCCGATGCGCGTGGTGGCCCCGATCAGCGTGAAAGGTTTGACCGGAATCGTCACCGTGCGCGCGTGAGCGCCCTGGTCCAGCGTGATATCAACTTTGAAATCCTCCATCGCCGGGTAGAGATATTCCTCGACGATGGCACTGAGGCGGTGGATCTCATCGATGAAAAGCACATCGCCCGCATTGAGCTTGGTGAGGATCCCAACCAGATCGGCCCCCTTGGTAAGCGCGGGGCCGTTTGTGACGTGCAACTGAGCGCCCACCTCGTTGGCGATCACATGCGCCAGCGTAGTCTTCCCCAGGCCCGGCGGGCCATGCAGGAGCGTGTGCTCGACCGGTTCATCGCGCCCGCGCGCCGCCTCGACGGCGATCTTCAATTTGCGAATCAGCGATTCCTGCCCGATGTACTGCGCGAAGCGCTGCGGGCGCAGGGCGTAATTTTGCCGAACCTCATCCTCGCCGCTGGATTCTCCCGAAACGATTCGCTCGCGCGCCATCATCGCAGTTTCGGGGAAACGGCGCTCGATCACAAGCCATCATATAAGCACTATTTGATTAGCCGGAACGTGACGGGATACCGATATGCGATTCCCTGATTGGCCTGCACCGTCGCGATGATGCTAAAGACAATTCGCGTGATCTGAACGGCCGATATCAAGAGCACCGCCACCGGCGGCAGGCAGCAGGCTAGAAAACACGCAGCCGTTGCAATCGATGCGACGATTTGAAAGTTCAGCGCCTCCTTCCCCTGGTCATCGACAAACGGGCTCGAGTCCTTCTTCATCAGCCAGATAATCAGCGGTCCCACAAAATAGGTGAAGATTCCAAGAAGATGGCACAGCATCCCCATCGTGATCGAATCCTTATCCGGCGGCGGACCCGCATAGCCGCCGCCGGGGGGAGTTTCATACGGAACGGGATTCGGCGTCGGATCGGATGGCGGCGGCGGGGGAGTCTGTTCAGACATTCGCGGTTCTCCTGCGTAATTTTTTATTCGCGCACTGCAAAAAAGTGCATGCCGTCGCTGTTTGTGCCCGACGGCAATTGAGCTCGGTGGGAATCGAACCCACGACCCACGGATTAAAAGTCCGATGCTCTACCAACTGAGCTACGAGCTCCAAGCTCCGCACTATACGCGGTTTGTGCCAATCGCTCCAGTGTTCCCCCACGCCGGCCCCGAGGGCATTCGCGCAACAGCAGAGCTCTTTGTTACCAGATTCATAATTCTTCGATAAATAACAATTATCGCGGTCCAAAAAAGAAAATATCTAGAATAGACTTGCCTTTGCCTAGGCTTGTTCGTATACTGTTAGGTACACGGCCAGTCGATTCCCCAAACTCTGAGCAGGAGAAGCAGATGTTCAAGCAGATCGCCCCAGTCGCCGGCATCCTTCGTTCGAAGAGCCTAAACCCCCGATCCGCGCGCCCCAAGCTGCCCGCATTTCAACGGGCACGCCTCCGTGCCAAGATCGCCGCGGTCACCTGTTCCGAGCCTTGGACCGAGCTCGCCGCCGCAGCCGCCGAAACTCAGGGCGTCGATCCGAGCATTGCCAACGTCGCCCGCCAGATCGCCGCGCGCGGCATCTATCCTCCCCCATCCGAACCCGGTCCCCGCTCGCGCCCGCGCATCGGCGCGGTCCGCATGCGTCGCTGCGACGCCTGCGGCCGCATGGTTCCGCCAAACAACATGGCTTCGTTCAAACTGATCCGCCTTTGCGATGATTGCCGCATCGAACCCGATGCCGATCTGGACGAAACTGCCCAAAAACCTACATGCGCGCGAACACCTGGTGTTCAGTTCAGCATACTTATAGAGGGAGTCACTAATCAGGAAGTGAAACGTAACGATGCCCGCAGGCAACTGAATCAAATCGGACTCACCGATCCGGAGATTACGGCGATGGCTTTGATCTGCACAGGCTGCTCGACCCGCCGGATCGCCGACATGAGCCAGTGGAGTCAGACTTATGTCTGCAAGCTGCTCGCATCGGCCGCTCGAAAGCTTCAACGTTCCGGTCTTCGGGTGCCCAAAGCCCCCGAACCGGAGGCTCATCGTCCATCTTTCGTCGATCCCGTCACCCTCGATGACCTGTCTGACCGCGTGAGGTGAGTTTTTCATAACGCCGGTGAACGCCGTGCAACGCGGCGTTCGCCGGTCGTTTTTTCCCTGCGATAAAATGCCGTCGATCCCAACGTTTAGCCGCATCCCGGAGGCATGTACTCATGCCGTCGGGAAGCGCGTCCAGTGACATTGCGACTGCAAAAGGCCATGAAAATCCAAGCCGTCACAGTCTGCGTCGGCTATGCCGACTTCCTCGCCGAGACCGCCCGCTTCAACACCGGCTTCCTCGATCGCTGGATCATCGTCACCACCGAAGCCGATGAGCAGACCCGCGAAGTCTGCCGCGTTCACGATCTCCAGACCGTCCTCAGCAACGATTATCATCGCACCGCCGGGGGCATCGGCGGTGGGGCGTTTAATAAGGGCCGCATGGTCGAGCGCGGTCTGCAGCATCTCTCCCAGGGATGTTGGAGATTGCATCTCGACGGCGACATCGTTCTGCCCGCTCAATTCCGCACCATGCTCGAAGGAGCGCATCTCGACGAGCGAAAGCTCTACGGTTGCGATCGCCTGATGGTGCGCTCCTGGGACCAATGGCAATCGCTCCTGCGCAGCGGCTGGCTCAATCACACGCACTGCAGCGTCAACATTCCCAAGGGAATCGACCTGGGCACGCGCTGGGCGCTCTCATCCTCGGGCTACGTGCCGATCGGATTTTTCCAACTCTGGCACAGCTGTGCCGATGAATGGCGCGGCCGCCGCCATCGCACCTATCCGATTCATCATGGGGATGCGTGCCGAACCGATGTGCAGCACAGCCTGCAATGGGACCGCCGCGATCGCGAACTGTTGCCCGAGGTGATCGTGGTGCATTTGGAGAGCGAAGCATGCCGCTTAGGCGCAAATTGGAACGGACGCAAAACAAGACCCTTCGGCCCCAATCCCCAATGCTCACCGCGCCCCCAATACCCACAGCCCATTGCCCCGTTGCGAAACTATTCCTGAGACACACCCTAAAACACTCGCTCGCCTGGGGCTGTCTCGCGCTTGCCGCCGCGATCGTCTTCACCGCCCCCTGGTGGTGGCAGAAGCTGGCGGCGCTCCCGTGCGCATCCATCGTTGCCGCCGTCTCCATCCGCGCCGCCCGGCAAGCCGACCGATGCAGATTTGCCAACCTGGTTCCCTATCTCGATCCAGTTCGCCCAAGCAATCGCACGGGCCAAATCGTCTATCAATTCGTTCGCCTTATCGAACCCAAAGGAGTTTCCTTCGTGACCACGACCCTCGAACAACTCATCGCGTCATTTCTGCAAATCGGCCTCGCCAAAATTGATACAAAGCTCTCTCCGCCCACGCAACAGTTGATCGACGGGGCCGTGCCAACGCTCGTCAGCACAATCGCCAGCGTGATCGTTGATCTGGCAGAGAACCACAAGGCGACGAAGGCCTCGCCAGCGACCAAATAGGCGTCGGCGATTCGAATGACGAATTCGTCATTTGAACTTTCATTCGAATCTCGATTTTCGTCATTCGAATTCTCCCCACAAATGTCCTTCCTGACCGCCATCCTCGCGGCGCTCGCTCCCTGGGTTCAGGCGCTATTCGAAGCGCTCCTGCCGTTCATGAAACAGCAGGCCACCACGCCCGTCGAGCGAACCGTCGCTGAGAAAGACCCCGCTATCGAACAGGAGGTAAACGATGCGATCGATCAGTATGACAGCGATCATCACGCTCCTACAGATTAACGGATGTGTCGTGAAAACGATCGACGTGCTCCCCGGCGTTCCGCTACGGATCACGCATTCCACGATCACGCAGGACCCGGATGTGCGACAGAACGGAAAATGGGTTCCCAGCCACGGAAAAGTGACGATACAGCCCGGCGAACTGGTCGCCGTCCCGCTCCCGCCGACGTCGAAATGAAACTACGATTCGGCGTTCAGGCCCGCCCGGAAGGGCGGGGGCGAGGAACCTCGAGATCGTCAATTGCCACACGCTTGTGCGGCGCCCAACCTCGCCCTTCCGGGCGGGGCTAAAATTTCCGCATTCTTATATTCCCGCAACATCATGCAGCTCCCTACTCCCACAACTGCCGACGATCCCAAACGCTGGCGAGAAGAACTCACACTCGCGCTCGATGGAATCCGAGGCCATTTGAAAATGCAGGATGAAGGGGCGGCCCGGATCGAGAAGAATCTCGCCAACCTCTCTCATCTGGTAACCGGCAACGGCACACCCGAGCGCGGCATCATCGTCCGCCTCGATCGCGTGGAAAATGTGGTGGGGGAGATGCGAAACACGCTGCGTACAACCGTTTCCTGGTTCCTCAAACCGGCCGCCGGAGCGGTAGGCCTTGCCGCCGTCGGGGCGCTGGCGATGTGGATCGCGCGATTCGGCTTGGTTCGGTGAACAGTTAGTGTAGGGTGGAGTGTACTCGCCCACCTTATCATGGGGGACCGGTGGGCATTACTCCCACCCTGCGTCTCTTAGGAGGCATATCGTCATCGTCGTTACCTGAAGGCATTGCGCCAAGGTCGCCAAGGCGCCAAGAACGCCAAGAGGACAGAGAGAAGTTAAGTAGACCAGTTGCCTGATTTGATCGGACGAATTCTGTTTCCCGCTTGGTGTCTTGGCGATCTTGGCGCGTTCTAATCTGAAGCCTGAATCAAATGAAAACTTCATCGCGAATCAAAATCATCCTGGCCGTTGCATCGCTCTGGGGAGCAAGCCGTTGCCTCGCCGCCACCATCACTGCCACGCCCGGCGACAGCCTGCAAGCCAAAATCGACGCCGCCGCCAACGGCACGCTCGTGATTGGCGCTGGTACGTTCAATGTCGCCATGCCACTGAATGTCCACGCCGGGACCACGATTTTGGGCGCGCCCAATTTCGGCTCGCACATTGTTTTCAATCTTCAAGCCAACGATCTGACGTACTACGGCTTTCTCCTCGACGCCAACGCCAGCAACGTCACGATCAAGGGACTCGATATCGTGAGCAATCACGGTATCGTCGGGATGTACAGCGGGTCGGGCTTCACCAATATCACCATCACCGGCAACCAGCTCCAATACGGCGGCGGCAGCACCAGCAATGGAACACAGGTCGAAGGTATTTTCGAGCCGGTCGGCAACACCAATAACCTCCAAATCACTTACAACTATTTCCACGATTCACCGGCCACCAACCGCAATTGGGAAATCTGGGGATGCAGCAACTCCAATCTCGATCACAATCTTTTCCAGAACATCAACGATGGCGGGCATTTTTTAAACGTCGGGACAAACGACAGCTTCAGCTTTAACTACGGCAGCAATCTCCACCGCATGGGACAGGAGATCCAGCAAGCCCTGGCCGGAAGCAATGGACTGATCGTCACCGGCAATGTTTTTTACGACTGGGTCAATCCCTATTACGACTCCTTCGGCCTCTCGGTCTGCCCGGCGACCACCAACGTCGTCGTCTCCAATAACTACGTGCGCACATCGCTTGCCGCCGGCAGCGGCTGGGGACCGCCCGATGGCGACGGCGTCAGTCGATTCGGTTACATGATCGAGTGTATGTCGCCGAGTTTGCAGGCGACTGGCAACACGCTTGTCGCCGTGCAGAAAACCTACGCCGGCTTCGGCGCGGGAATGGCAACGGTGGTCAGTGGCAATGATGCCTGGGGCGCTGCAAGCACCATGTTCGGGATCATGGGAGGCGACAAGGGACCGGGCGGAATTCCCGGAACCTACGTGCAAGGCCCCATTGCCAACGCCACGAGCGCCGGCCTCACGGGCGCACCCAATCCGCCGGCCAACACCTTCGCCGGCCCGCAATTCGCAAATGGTTCGGCGCCTCCGGCTACAACCAGTGCATCCATCCCAACTGCCACCAATACCCTCGCCAATCTCGCCGCGACACCAACAAACAATGGCGTGCTATTGGCATGGACATCGCCGATTTCAAACATCTCGATCCACACCTACACGCCCGAAGATGATTGCGGAACAATCACCCTCGCCGGTCCGGCTACATCTGTGACCCTCACCAATTTGAACCCCGGCTGGGCATATTCGACCACGATCAGCGGAACCCAGAGCGGCACGAACGCGAGCGCGACCATCAATTTCCAAACCGGCGGCACATCACCCCCCGGTACAGCCGCAACCCAAGCGCAGCTTGCATCGCAAGCCACACCCGTTCACACGATCCTGACATTTCCGGACGGGAGCATCAGCGTGGACGGGACGAAATAGTCCCCATTTGAGATGCCTGCAAAATAAACGCACCTTGCCTATATCATCGCGACAAACGTGTGTTTTTACTGTTATTTTATTGATTCAATATTGACTCTTGCACTGGTTTAGACGATATGATCAGGTCGAGATTCGGTGCTGGGCGGTTTCGCTTCAGTCATAGGCAGAAATGCCGCCGAATCTCTTTTTGTTGGTGGGGGATTTCGCATTACGCGAAGGCTCGATACGGTTCTCCCGCCCCAGTCCTGCATGTCGAACATTTTGTAAACCTTGCTCCATAAAGGCCTTATCCTCTCCTCGCCCTGAAAGCGTAGGGCAATCACTGTTGTGATGAGGTCCGCAAGCTGAAGTCCGTAGTTATGCCCTTGGGAAGCCGCGAACAGGGGCACGCGGACGATGCTATCGTATCCAAGCCAATCGAGCTTCGGACGAAAAAGTTTGTGATCGCACGGGCATTCGCTTCGTTCGTGCGGTTGTCTCGGTTGTCAAAAATGAGCTTGGCAAATCGCCCAGGAAACGATCTCTTCATCTAGGTGTCTATCCGATCAAAAAGATCGCGAAAGGTCGAGTCGAGTTGGAGTTCGTTGCCGCATACAAACGAATGAAGGTCGGGCCTAAAACACACCACGCCAAAAACCTTCATGTCCTTCCTGACTGCATATTGGAGCAACTCCGTCGCCAGATTCCATTGATACGAATAACCCTTAAGGGCTAGCGTTTTGAATGTTGCGCTTCCCAACAGCTCCCTTCCTTTGATTTCGTCGTCAGGCCCAAGAACGACGCCGTGGTAAGGTTGCGTGACGGCGAAGATATCACGTTGGACAAAATGGAACCGGTCTTCGGGGATCGCTATCCCGGCGAGCACCCCAAAACGATTTCCAGTTCTCCTATGGGATCGAAAAGATTCGTCGAGAAAGATCAGCATCGCAATTGACCTTTGGCAGAGGGTTCGGGCTTTCGGCGTATACGTGGCGACCAGGAATAAAGCAATACATGCTTGTGCAGGCGACGTTTTTTCTCCATGATGCTTACTTAGCCATGTCGTTTGCCGGATCCCCCAAAAGCTGCCCGCGGAATGGCGTGCCAGAATCTTAATGGCTGCATTGACGGTAATTCTGATGGCATCATTTCGAGTTTCGTCATTCGAATTCTTCAAGTACCAGACACTTTTCTCTTTCCAGAGAGCGCCCCATGCCCGGCATTTACAAACCGACCAATTTCATCGACCGGCCCGTGCTCACCGACCGTTGCAGTTTAAATAATGCAACCACGGGCACCGGCTCGCAGATCGCGATGTTCAATCACACATTTCTGCGCTCGGCCACCGACATCGTGCTGGTCTATACCAATCCCAGCAGCGCCACGATCACCCAGCAAGCATGGATCGACGTCGGCGGCGGACCCGTGCAGCTTACCTTCGGCGGCGCGAGCAGCTTCACCATGGGCCCCTACAGCACGTGCAAGACCGATCCGTATAGCTTTGCCAGCACCGCAGGGAGCCAGTGCAAGTCGTACACCGCGACGCAGTCCAGCGGCACGTTCGCCACGACGATCGCAACCGAGCCTTCCCTGGGAGACAGCTCGGTTTCCAACGGCAGCACGACCCCGCTCCCACCATCGGCCATCTCGGGAACCACCAACGCCTACATGCGCGGACCAACCGCGATTCTCGGCACAACTGCAACGTGTATGGAGCCTACCGTGATCTCGGTCGGCACCTCGATCTCCCAAGGGTACGGCGGCCAATATGACGGTTGCTACGGATTCCTTCGGCAGGCCTTCGAACCATTCGCTCAAATGGGCGGCGCCGGGTGCATCGTCTGCTCGATCCCCGGCGCGAGCGTCTCCACCTACACCCCGATGCTTGCGAACCTGCTTCCAACTCTCTTTAGCGGTTGCCATTGGCTCTACGATGAAATTGGGGCAAATGACATCGCTGGCGCCAGCTTCAGCAATGAAGCAACCTTCCTCGCGAATCTTTATCCGCTTCACGCTGTTGCCCGCCTGGCCGGTTTGAAGATCGCCAGACAGGTGCTCAGCCCGCGCACCGATGTCTCGGGCAGTGTTGCCAACGACACCGCCTGGCGCGCCGCGGTCAACCCGTGGTTGCGCGGCGGATTGCTCGACGCCGATCTGGTCGTCGAATGGAACTCGGTTGTCGAGACGGGGACCGACACCAACGTGTGGTCCAACTATTCCTACAACTCCACCGGGAATGCCAACTCCGTTCATCTCTCCACCGCCGGCAGCACAGCCGTGGCGGCGTATCTCACGACCAACTATCTGGTGCCCGGAAAGTTCAATGTGAATTACCGAGAATGGGCCGCCCAGTCGGCGTCGCGCGCATCGCTGTCGCAGGGCAACTTCGCCGCGTAAGCGCGCAAATTTCACGATTCACCGCAGAGCCGCGGAGGGCGCGGAGCAAATCAGGAAACGCTGACTTGCAGCGTTGGCGACCTGCGCATTTGGTTCGTGCGGCTTTTTTTCAAGTCTATATCGATTCATTCTTCTCGGCGTTCTCCGCGTCTCCGCGGTGAATAGTCCGGAACCACCCGGCATTTTCTTTCCAAAAGGTTCCCCCATGAGCATCGTCGTCTCCGACTCCGCCGCGTTCCAAACCGCGGCGGCGACCATCAACAGCACCAGCTCCTACGTTCTGGTTGACACAATCCTCGTGCCGCAGGGCCTGCGCGGTCGACCGTTCACCATCAAAGGCGTGGTCGGAGCCGGCGGCGGGCTGGCGGGATTGAAATTCACCGAAGCAGCGCTCGCCGAGGACACGCATTACACACTGGCACAGGACAGCGATTTCAACACGCCAACGGCGCTGATGCCGTTCGCCACAAGCAGCGCGTATCTGACAGCGGCCAACGGGCAGTTCATTCTGCGCTTCGCGGCGGCTCCGCCGGAGTTCGCGGTGTGGGCCAAGGCAGCGGGGGCGAATACGACGCTGCAGATCAGCGGATCGATCCTTGATTAGAGCCGAATTCAGAGCCGAAGGCCCTTGCCTGAGCCGAGGTTGTGTTTCGCGGAATACCGCGAAATCGGGCCGGGGACGGCTCACCCTTATACACATCTTTGAAGGCGACGATCCGCGGGAAGGGGCAGCGTGCGCCAGTCAATGGCTTTTGGCAGCAGATTAGCGCCAAGCTCGCCAAGACGCCAAGGCCGCCAAGAAAAATCAGATCGCGATTGTGCCGAATCCAGAGGTCGCCGCCGCCTCGCTCGCCTCCGGAGGCCAATTTCTTCTTCTTGGCGTCTTGGCGTCTTGGCGATCTTGGCGACCTTGGCGCAAGGCCTTTATCCAACGGCGTTGGAGAGTTCGCCGGACCGATATGCTCGTACGAATTCAGCCTGAAAAAAATGTGTATAAAGGTGAGCCGGGGACGGCCCGGCTCTGTTGGTTGTGAAAATGTCTCGCAGCCCATTGGACGTTCCCCATGAATATTCTCCAACTCCCCATAAACGATCTCCACGCCGATCCGGCCAATGCGCGGCGGCACCCGCAGCGGAATCTCGACGCGCTCATGACTTCGCTGATGCGTTTCGGCCAGCAAAAGCCGCTGGTGATCGATTCGAACAACATCGTCCGCGCCGGTAACGGCACGCTCGCCGCGGCCAAGGCGCTGGGGTGGAAGGAAATCGCGTGCGTGCGGTCTGATCTGCCGGTGACGGAGTTATCCGCGTATGCGGTTGCGGACAATCGGACGGCCGAGCTGGCGGAGTGGGATCCCGATCTGCTGCAGGCATCGCTGGTGGGTCTGGATGAAGCGGACCTGAAATCGCTGGGATTCGATGATGCGGATGAGCTGGCGAAGCTGTGCGATCAACCGCTGGAGGAGATGCCGGGGGAGTCCGAATCGATCGCGGATGTGTTTGAGGTGGTTGTCGAGTGCCGCGATGAGGAGCACCAGCGCGAGGTCTACGAGCGTCTGACCGCCGACGGCGAGAAGTGCCGGTTGCTGACGATATGATTCTGGTAAAATCCGAAATCCGAAATCCGAATCAAATCCCAAATCCCAATCGGAGCTTCACACCCGATTAGCGGCGGGGTTGCTTTAGCAACCCCGTCACAGGCGTCCGCAATACCTTCTTGAAACACGCTCAAAGTTGACAGATGATGGCCACACCAAAACAATACACCCAATCCGATCCATTGGGTCGCTGACCGTTTCAGGCACCCGTGGGATAAGATTAAGAGGTTATGCCGACTTCCATGGAACCATCAGACCCTCCAAACTCAAAGAAATTCGCTTCAACGATAGACTCACTCGCGTCGTCGTTACGCGGATTCGACCTCCGGCCGGATGATGATCGAAAGATCGTGATCCGCAGGCCCGCCACGGGGGACTTTTTGTCAGTCTCCTCCGTCTACATTTACCGAAGAGAGGGCGGCAAAATTGAATATGATGATGTCGGCGAGCCCATTCCCGACGGCTCTATAGTTATTGAGGCGTGACGGACCGTCGGCATAATCGGCCAATGCTCTGGACATGTCCGCGTCGCGACGAATGGTTCCTTTGGCAGAATGCCCCCGGCGCGTCGCGTGACCCGCCAGAGATTGTCAAACGTTATGTGCCATAGGAGTATCTATGGGTACGTTAGGAAACCAGCAGCCACGAGAGTACCACCGCGTCGATCTGGAGGCTTCCTGGGTGACTGCCTCCGCCTCGCCAAAGAACTTGGCATCAGCGTGACGGATATCGTGGCCGCCAAACATGCGCTCGAGCTGCAGCGACAAAACGATATCTCCGTCCAAGATGGAGACTACCGCGATGAGCACGCCGGTGGCTTTGGCGATCGGCTCGTTGGAATTGCTGGTGCCGTCGGGGAAGTTGCGGCGGCGCTCCGCGAATCGGGCGGAACATAACTATCCGTTGCTATGGGCTGCCCCGCGTCGCGAATGGTAGTCTTTTCTAATCTGGCGGTTGTCTGCGCGTCGCGTGACCTGCCAGAGATTGTCATCCGTTATGCGACCAAGCACTCTCGCCATCACGCCCATTACCGATCCTTCGGTACTGTCCGCTCTGGCGGACGAGGCCACGGCCGAGGGCCACCGAATGGTTGCACGCCTGCTCGACGAGTGGTCCACGGGGGAGAACCGGTTCGACAAGCCGGGTGAACGGTCGTACGTCGTGACAATTGAGGGCCATGTTTGTGGCGTGTGCGGGTTGAACATCGATCCGTTCGCCGATGGCCATCGCGTCGGTCGGGTGCGGCGGCTTTACGTTTCCGCCGCGCAACGGCGTCGGGGGATCGGGTCGGCCGTTATGGAGCAACTGACGCGAGATGCCTCAGGCCGCTTCGACGAATTACGACTGCGTACGCACGACCCGCGGGCCTGGGCCTTCTATGAAGCGATCGGGTTCACACCGGTGAAAGCCATAGAACACTGCACCCATCGGCGGTCGGTGATCGCGTGATTAGCCGTTGCTGTGGACCGTTCGACGGGGTCACGGCAGGCGGCCCCGCATGGACAGCTCGCTTTTCGGTGAAGAAAGAGAATGAACCACGGATGACACGGATTTACACGGATAAGAGCAACAGCTTGGCCTTTCTCCCATCCGCGCCCATCCGCGAAATCCGCGGTTAAAATTCTTCGATTGGCTATCGCCATCGAAGACTCGCTCGATGCGGTCGGTCAACGACTTTCCATTGGCGAGCGCTCCGCTGCGCGTCGCGGCTATCGAGCGACAGAAAATCGATGTCAGTTAGAATTGCGGCCGGCGCTTTCGGCTTGCGGGTAACGGGGCCAATGGTGCCCGCCGGCCGGCTAAGAGACTGTTTCAGAACCGGTGGTCCCCGCCGACGGGCGCGTTGTATTTCGCGGAATACCGCGAAATCGGGCCGAGGACGGCCCGGCTCTGTCGGTTCTGAAATAGTTTCTAAGCCGCGACTCGACTGAGCTCGTCGAAGCCAAGCGGCAGAAATGCGTTCAACTGACAACTTCGGCCAGACGGCATTTCCAACGGTGATAACGCAATTGCCCGGCTCTGTTGGTTGTGAAATCGTCTTTTAACGAATCGATATGCCCAAGATCATCGCGGAAGTTAATTGCGCCATTCACGACAGTTTCCGGGTGCGGCAACTGATGGGGATGTTCGATTTGCCGATGCGGCACGAGACTTCGGAGCGATTTGAGGTGGAGTTGCCGGGAGCGAACGAGGAGTGGTCGATCGGGCTGATCGTGGGGCCGAGCGGGAGCGGGAAGACGACGGTGGCGCGGCGGGCGTTTGGGGATAATCTCTATCAATCGAAGGACTGGCCGGCGGATCGCGCGATCATCGATTGCTTCGGCGAACGCACCGTCAAGGAAATCACGCACGTGCTTTCTTCGGTGGGTTTCAGTTCGCCGCCGGCGTGGCTGAGGCCGTATGCGATGCTCAGTAATGGGGAGAAGTTTCGGTGTGATTTGGCAAACGCCCTGCTGGGCGAGGGGGTAGGAGGTAGGGAGTTGGCGGTAGGAACAGAAAGACCCAGCGCATGCCTACCCGCTACCCCCAACCTCCTACCCCCAGCTCCCAACATTTGCGTTTTCGATGAATTCACTTCGGTCGTCGACCGCACCGTCGCCCGGATCGGCTCGGCGGCGGTGTCCAAGGCGATTCGATCAAATAGAATCAATCGCCGGTTCGTCGCGGTCAGTTGTCATTACGACATCGCCGAGTGGCTTGAGCCGGATTGGGTGCTCGACATGGCGAGCGGCAAACTGGCCCGGGGGCGGCTTCGGCGACCGGCAATCCAATTGGAGATCGTTCGCACCGATCGCTCGGCGTGGAAAATATTTGAGCGTCATCACTATCTGAGCGCGGATCTTAATCCGGCGGCGGCGTGCTTCGTGGGGATGATCGACGGCCGGGCGGCGGTGTTTTGCGGTGTACTGCCGTTTCCGCATCCAACGCGGCCGGGGTGGCGCGAGCATCGCACGGTCTGTCTGCCGGATTTTCAGGGATTGGGGATCGGGCACGCGCTGGCGGAATTCGTGGCGTCACTGTTCGCGGCGACGGGCAAGCCGTACACGGGGACGACCAGTCATCCGGCGATGATCCGGCACCGGGCGCGGAGTGCGCTGTGGCGCATGATCCGGGCGCCGAGCCGGGCGGGGATTCCGCCGATGAGGGGATTGGCCCACACCTCCAGCCACGCCCGCCTGACGGCGGCGTTTCGATATGTCGGTCCAACGCGTTCAAGTGAAGCGAAAGAGTTCGGAGTTCGAGGAGTCCGGCGAAGTGCCGCCCGCGAGGGCGGGAGGACCGGGCCGGCACGGCCCGGCTCCGAAAGAAGGGGGCCCGGCTCTGAGGGGGAAGCCGAAGCTCGACGAGAAGCTGCTGCGGCAATACGTGCTGCTGGGGGCGCGTGATGCGGACTTGGCGGCGCTGCTGGATATTTCGGTCAGCACGTTGCGGCGGCGCTTCGGCGAAGCGCTCAAGAAGATCCGGGCGGAAAAACGAAACAACGTGCGCAAGATGGTGTGGAAGAAGGCGCAAGACGGCAACACCGCCCTGATCACCTGGCTGGCCAAACACGAGTTGGAAAAAGAAGACGTGCCGATCGATGAAAAGCCGAGGCGGCGGAAACGGTTCGACTTCAAATTGTTCATCGAGGAATTCAAAAGATTTCATGGAGCGCCTCAGCAAGCTGGCGAGCGACCTGCTCAAGCGGACGGTTCTGGAGAACCGGTACGTCCCGATCATCCCGACGGCCAAGCAGGGGATCTTCCTCACGATTCCGCTGGGTGAAGCGCTTTACGGCGGGAGCGCGGGCGGGGGAAAATCGGTGGCGCTCCTGGCGGCGGCGCTGCAGTTCATCGACGTGCCGGGTTACCGGGCACTGCTGTTGCGGCGGAGCTACACCGATCTGAGCCTGCCCGAAGCGCTGATTCCCATGAGCCAGTCGTGGCTGAAGGAAACCGATGCCCAGTGGAACGGGCGGCTCAATGAGTGGACGTTTCCATCGGGGGCAACGCTGACGTTCGGCTATCTCGACGGGGATGCGGATAAATACCGTTACCAGGGGGCGACGTTTCAGTACATCGGGTTCGATGAGTTGACGCAGTTTCACGACTCGGCGTATCGGTATCTGTTCAGCCGATTGCGGCGGACGATCGATGTCGATGTGCCGCTGCGGATGCGCGCGGCGACGAATCCCGGCGGGTTTGGGCACAACTGGGTGCGCAAGCGGTTCATCGATCAGAAACACCCGGATCGGATGTTCATTCCAGCGCAGCTGGAAGACAACCCTCATTTGGATATCGAAGCTTATGCCCAAGCGCTCACGCAACTGGATCCCGTCACGCGCCAGCAACTCCGTCACGGTGATTGGCTGGCACATGAGGCGGGGCTGTTTAATCGAAAATGGTTTCGTTATTACCGTCTCTCGGAAAACGGATACCGGGTGGGAGATCGTCAGATTGATTTCGACGCGTGTTCACGCTTTGCCACCATCGACGTGGCCTGCACCGAACAACGCAATCCTGGTCACGATCCAGACTGGACGGTTATCCAGGTCTGGGATTTCGCATCGACGGGAGAATTGTTACTTCGTGCTCAATGGCGTGGTCGAGTGTCTATCCCGGAAGTGGAAGCGCAGGCGCTGCGATTGAAAGATGAGCATGAGATTCCGTGGCTGGGCGTCGAATCGGCGGGGATCGGGCAGGCGGTGCTGCAATCGTTACGACGCCGCGGCCTTTCCATTCGGCCGCTGAAGGCCAATGCGAACAAGGTCATCCGCTCCCAGTCGGCGCAGATCCGGATGGAAGCGGGCATGATTTTTTTCCCGATCGATGCGGTGTGGCTGGATGATCTGGAGACGGAATTGGCGCTGTTTCCCAATGGAGCGCACGATGATCAGGTGGATGCACTGAGTTACGCGTCGGGGTACGCCCAGCTTTCCGCCGGACCGGTGCCGTTAGCCGACGCCGCTGCATCACAGTCATGATTATCGCTTGCGACTGAGCGGCTCGGCGATGTGATCCGACGAAGGGCGGTCGCTGGCCCGCTAAGCCGCGAGCGGCAGGAAAAAAAATAACGATTTACGAGAGAACTACCTTGCGAATCTTCCCCAAATTCTTCTTGCGCTTTACCCGTCGCAAATCGCTCCCCTACGTTGGCCTGGCCGGTTATGGCGGGGCGCTCGATGCCTTCGGGCGCAACCGCGCA
>Ga0302326_10012595_pt1 | contig 17996 bp, 17 predicted proteins | sample Palsa_T0_3_FD_202264 | JGI IMG/M metagenome (GOLD analysis project Ga0302326, IMG submission 202264) | Peat permafrost microbial communities from Stordalen Mire near Abisko, Sweden - Palsa_T0_3 | ecosystem: Environmental > Terrestrial > Soil > Palsa > Peat permafrost | place: Sweden: Abisko...
GCCCTCGCCGCCGACCCAGGCGGCGGCCGACCAGTTCACCTGGGATACGCGCGCCCGCCCAGCAACCACCTTCACCGGCAGCGACGACGGATCGCCAGGAGGTCTGTGGACCGCCACGCCGGCGTACAACTGGGCGCAGAACCCGCCCGGGACCGCGGTGTCCTATCTGACCGCGCCGCTATCCGCCAACACCGTGGTGATCGGCGGCGGCGCCGTGCAGCTATGGATCCGGTCCTCCGCCCCGAGCATCGACTTGCAGGTGACCGTGTCCGAGGTGCGCCCGGACGGCAACGAGACCTTCATCCAGGATGGGTGGCTCCGCGCGAGCGAGCGCAAGCTCAACCCCGCCACGAGCACGCTGCTCGAGCCGGTGCTCTCACTCCGGCGAGCCGACGTGTCGCCGTTGCCCAAGGGCCGCTTCACCGAGGTGACGGTCCCGCTGTACTACGAGGGCCATGCTTACCGGAGGGGCTCTCGGATCCGGATCACGATCTCCGCGCCCGGCGGCGATCAACCCGTGTGGGCGTTCGCCCAGACGATCCCGAGCGGCCGGGCGACGGTCTCGATCGCGCACTCCTCGACAATGCGCTCGCGCGTGGTCCTGCCCGTCGTCCCCGGAGTCGCCGTACCGACAGGCCTGCCTCCGTGTCCCGGGCTCCGCGGCGAGCCATGCCGGAGCTACAAGCCGTTGGTCAATCGGGCCGGGGCCATCGGCGCCGCTTAGATCCGACCGCGGGCACCGCGCGGATGTCCCCGCTAGCCGGTAGAATCATCGTAGGCGTCCACATCGAGTAGTGCCACACGTGATGACGCTGGGCCTCTCCTACATGATTGCGGCGCGATAGAGAGCGCGCGTACGGGCATCGAGGAAGGCCTCCATCGACTAGGAGAGATCATGGGACAAGAATCGGCTGCCGCGCCCAATACCGTCGTGCGGCCGGTGACGATGCCGCTCGTCGACCGGATCGCGAGCGGCGTGGTCACAGCTGTCCCGCCGCTGATCGTCCTCGTCGCGATGTGGTTTGGCTGGATCGGAAATCTGCTGGCCTGGCAGGACATTCTGGTCCTCGTGCTGTCCTACGTCGTCATCGGGACGGGCGTCACCGTGGGCTTTCACCGGCTGCTCACGCATCGCAGTTTCAAGTGCCACCGGGTCGTGCGAGCAGGGTTCGCGGCGCTCGGCTCCGCTGCGGCCGAAGGTCCGGTGATCGACTGGGTAGCCACGCACCGCAAGCATCACCAGTTCTCCGACCTCGAAGGGGATCCGCACAGCCCCCACGTCGGGCATGGAAGTGGATTTCGCGGCGCGTTGGCTGGGCTTGCGCACGCTCACCTCGGCTGGGTCTTCTCCGATATGGAGGTGGCCGATGAGCGCCGCTACGCCAAGGATCTGCTGGCCGACCCGCTGATCCGGTTCGTCGACAAGACGTTCGTGCTGTGGGTGGCGCTCGGGTTGGCGGCCGCGTTCGGGCTCGGGGTGGCACTGACCGGAACCGTGATCGGCGGTCTGACCGCTCTGCTGTGGGGGGGTGCGGCGCGGATCTTCTTCTTGCATCACGCCACCTTCAGCATCAACTCGTTGTGTCACTACTTCGGTCGGCGCGACTACGACACGGGCGATGAGTCGCGCAACCTCGCCTGGCTGGCGATCCCGACCTGGGGCGAGGCGTGGCACAACAACCACCATGCCTTTCCCACCTCCTACCGGCACGGTCTGCGCCGATGGCAGATCGACCCTTCGGCGGCGTTGATCCGCCTGATGGAGATGACCGGTGTGGCCTGGGACGTGGTGCGCGTGGACCCGGCTCGCCGGGAGCGCTCGTTGGCCGTCCCGGCGGCCTGAGTCCCCGCGGTGGCGTTCGCTCGGACCGCTCCATTGCGCGAGGACATCGAGGCGCTCCTGCCGAGCCGCCCGTTTACGCTGCGGTTCTGGGATGGCAGCGTGGTCGCGGCGACCGATCCGGGTGCGCCCACGTTCGCGTTTCGCTCGCCCACCGCCCTGGCCCACGTGGTCCGCGCGCCCGGCGAGCTGGGCCTCGGCCGCGCCTACGTCGCCGGCCTGCTCGACGTCGATGATCTTGACGGTGCGTTGCGGGTGGTGGACACGTTCGAGCCGCCGCCGCTCACCCTGGCCCAGCAGGCCAAGCTGGGGCTGGCGCTCGTGCGCGCGTGCGGGCTGGTCAGGCCGCCGCGGCCTCCCGCATCCGAGCTTCGACTCCGGGGAGAGCGACATACGATCGGGCGCGACCGTCGCGCGGTCCGCTACCACTACGACGCCGGCAACGAGTTCTTCGCGCTGTTCCTGGATCGCTCGATGACCTACAGCTGCGCCTACTTCGCCGGGGGAGCGGTCACGCTCGAGCAGGCCCAGGAGGCCAAGCTCGATCTGGTCTGCCGGAAGCTCGGGCTCGTCGAAGGTGAGCGCGTGCTCGATGTCGGTTGCGGCTGGGGGAGCTTTGCCATCCATGCCGCCACGCACTACGGCGTGCAGGTGCTCGGGGTCACCCTCTCAGAGCCCCAGGTGCAGCTCGGGCGCGAGCGGGCACAGGCGGCTGGCGTGGCGGATCTGGTGCAGCTACGGGTCGCCGACTATCGGCAGCTCTCGGGCGAGGGCTTCGACGCGATCTCGTCCATCGGCATGGTCGAGCACGTCGGCGAGGAGCGGATCGACCTGTATGCGCGCACCCTGAGGGACCTGTTGGTTCCGGGCGGTCGGCTGCTCAATCACGGGATCGCCAAGCTCCAGGACTTCGACACCACCGACGAAGGCGCGTTCTCCGAGCGGTTCGTGTTTCCCGACGGGGTGCCGCTGCCGCTGTCTCGGATCGAGCTCGCCCTGGAGCGGGCCGGGCTCGTGACCACGCACGTCGAGGGCCTGCCCGCGGATTACGCCGAGACGCTCCGCTATTGGATTGAGAACTACGAGGCGCGCTACGAGGATGCCGTGCGGCTGGCCGGCGCCGAACGGGCCCGAGCCTGGCGGCTCTACCTACGCGCGGCGCGGCAGGGCTTCCTGACCGGCTGGGCTTCGATCTACCAAGTCCTGGCGCACAAGCCGGCCGGGAACCCCGACCAGCGCATGCATCAGATCCCAAATTGAGTCGCCCGCTGTCGATTTGGGCGATCGCTCACGCCACACGTGCGTGACCGCCCAAATCGCACCCTGCCCGTGTGATTTGGGAGACCATGCAGGTGACAGGAGCTACTCGGCGGCTGCCGGACTCGGCTCGGCCGAATCCTCCGACAGAGCCGGCTCAGTCGGTTCGGCGGGCGCGGGCGCTGAGCCAGCCACGAGATGGGCGCCGACCGCTCCGATCGCGCCCGCCAGCAGTGCCGCCAGCGCCCACAGCGGACCTTCTCGCTCGGTGCCGAGCGCGTGGTCGAGTGACACGTCACCCGGGCCGACCTCGGCGAGCGCGATCACGGCGGCGATCAGCACGACGTTGTACTCGTAGCCGCCGTTGGTCGCCCACGGGCCGCTCTTGAAGTGCACGCGATGGATCGCCGTCAGCATCGTCGCGGTGAGCACCGACGCGGCCGCCGGTGTGGCCAGTCCCGCCACCAGCAGCGCGCCTCCGCCGGCCTCGGCGGCGCCGGCGGCAACCGCGTGCCGCCGCCCGGGGCGCAGCCCGATTGACTCGAACATTCCGGCGGTGGCGTCGAGCCCGTGGCCGCCGAACCAGCCGAACAGCTTCTGGGTGCCGTGGCCGACAAAGAACCCTCCGACCGTGAGGCGCAACAACAGACGTCCGATCTTCATCGCGGCACACAATAGCCCACCGCCGCCTTCCGCGGCGAGAAAATTGTGCGCACAACGGATCCGGGTAGGAGTATCGTCACGCGGCAGCCAGCGACCAGTAGGAGGAGAGGGATGAGCAGCACCTGCAGTGTGAGCCTCAATGTCAACGGCGTCGAGCACCACCTCGAGGTGGAGCCCCGCCTGTTGCTCGTCCACGCGCTACGGGATGGCCTGGGTTTGACGGGCACCCACGTTGGATGCGACACGTCCAACTGCGGGGCCTGCACTGTCCACCTGGACGGTCGGGCGGTGAAATCGTGCACCGTGCTCGCCGTGCAGGCCGACGGCGGCTCGGTCACCACAATCGAAGGCATGGGATCCGAGGGCGACCTGCATCCGCTCCAGCAGGCGTTCTGGGATGACCACGGGCTGCAGTGCGGCTACTGCACCCCCGGAATGATCATGGCTGCGGCCGGATTGCTGGCCGAGAATCCGAGTCCGTCCGAGGCCGAGGTTCGCCACGCCCTGGAAGGCAACCTGTGCCGCTGCACCGGCTACCACAACATCGTCAAGGCGGTCATGAGCGCGGGCCGGGCCACACAGGCAGCTGCGGAGCGGCCTGAGGTGACGGCATGAGCATCACCAACGGAGGCACGGCTGAGTTGCACGTCGGGCGGGCGCTGCGACGCAAGGAGGATCCCCGCCTGATCACCGGTCAGGGCCGTTATCTCGACGACATCTCCCTCCCCGGCACGCTCTGGGCCGCGCTTGTGCGCTCGCCCGAGGCCAACGCGAAGATCGTCTCCATCGACGCGTCGGCGGCTCGCGAGCGCGCCGGGATCGAAGCGGTGTTCACCAATGAAGATATGAACGATCTGGCCGGTCCGCTGCCGATGGCGTGGGTGCCCCCGGGGATCGAGATCCAGAACCCAGAGCATTGGCCGCTCGCGCGCGGCGCCGTCAAGCACGTCGGCGATCCCGTGGCCGTCGTGTTGGGCACCGACCGCTACGCGGTCGTCGACGCCGCCGAGGACGTGATCGTCGAGTACGAGTCGCTGCCCGTGGTGACCGACCCCGAGGCGGCGCTGGAGGGCGGCCCGTTCGTCCATGACGAGTTGGGCACCAATCAGGTCCACGAGTGGTCGCTCTCGGGTGGCGATCTCGAGGCTGGCTTCGCGCAGGCCGACGTGACCATCGAGCGCCGCGTGGTCAACCACCGCACCGCCGGAGCCCCGATCGAGTGCCGCGGCGTCCTGGCCGACTACCGGGCCGGCGCGCTGACGGTCTGGAGCTCGACGCAGGTACCGCACTTCCTGCGGCTGTTCCTGGCCATCCTGCTCAACATCGGCGAGGAGCACGTGCGGGTGATCGCGCCCGAGGTCGGCGGCGGCTTCGGCTCCAAGCTGCAGGTGTACGGCGAGGAGGTGCTGGTCGCCTGGTGCTCGCGCAAGCTCGGAGCGCCGGTGAAGTGGATCGAGACCCGCTCGGAGAACATGGCCGTGGCCCACCAGGGCCGCGACCAGATCGCCTACGTGAAGATGGGCGCCCAGCGCGATGGCACGGTGACCGCGTTTCACGTCAAGATCATCGCCGACCTCGGTGCCTACAACATGCTGCTGACGCCGCTGATCCCCTCGCTCGGGGCGTTCGTGATGGGGGGGTGCTACAAGATCCCGGCGGTCCAGACCGACATCGTCGGGGTATTCACCAACAAGTGCCCGACCGACGCGATCCGCGGGGCCGGCAGACCTGAGGCAACCCACATGATCGAGGTGACGCTCGACCAGGTGGCCGCCGAGCTGGGGCTCGATCCGGTCGAGATCCGCCGTAAGAACTTCATCCCCAAGGAGGACTTCCCCGCGGCGGTGGCCACCGGCGTGATCTACGACTCCGGCGACTACAACAAATCGCTCGACCGGCTGCTCGAGCACGTCGACATGCCCGCGTTCCGCCGCGAGCAGGAGGAATTGCGGGCGGCCGGCCGCTACCGCGGGATCGGGTTCTCGACCTACACCGAGATCTGCGGCCTGGCGCCGTCCCGGGTCACCGGCCCGGGCGGGGTCGGCATCCAGGCCGGAGGCTGGGAGTCGGCCATGGTCCGGATCCACAACACGGGTTCGGTGACCGTCTACACCGGGAGCTCCGGCCACGGCCAGGGCCACGAGACCACCTTTGCCCAGATCGCCGCCGACCGGCTCGGCGTCGACCCCGCGCAGGTGGAGATCATCCATGGGGACACCGGGACGGGCCCCGAGGGTCGCAACACCTACGGTTCGCGGTCGGTCGCCGTGGGCGGCGAGGCCATCGCGCGGTCGGCCAACAAGGTCGCCGAGAAGGCCAAGGCGATCGTCGCCCATCAGCTCGAGGCGGCTCCCGAGGACATCGAGTTGGCCGACGGCAAGTTCTCGGTCCGGGGGTCTCCGGACACCGGGCTGACGCTCGCCGAGGTGGCTGGCGCGGCATATCTCAACCTGATCCCGGACGGGATGGAGCCGGGGCTCGAGGAGACGACGTTCTATGACCCGGAGAACTTCGTCTTTCCGTTCGGCGCCCATGCGTGCATCGTCGACGTCGACCCTGAGACGGGCAAGGTGACCGTCGCGCGCTACGTCGCGGTCGACGACTGCGGCAACGCGATCAACCCGAAGCTGATCGACGGGCAGGTGCACGGCGGGATCGTGCACGCGATCGGGCAGGCGCTGTATGAGCGCGTGGCCTATGACGAGGACGGTCAGCTGGTCACGGGAACCTTCGTGGACTACGCGCTGCCCACCGCGGCTGAAATGCCGAGCTTCGAGACCGACCGCACGGTGACGCCGTCGCCGGTCAACTCGCTCGGCGCCAAGGGCGTCGGCGAGGCGGGCACGATCGCCGCCAGCCCGGCGGTCACCAACGCCGTGATCGACGCTCTGAGACCGCTGGGAGTGACCTATATCAATATGCCGCTCAGCCCGATGCGGGTGTGGGAGGCGATCTCCGATGCTCAGGACACGAGCCCGAAGGGAGGCGTGCCAGCATGATTCCGGCTGAGTTCGACTATGCGGCACCCGAATCACTGCAGGAGGCGATCACGACGCTGGCCGACGCCGGCGAGGACGCCAAAATCCTGGCCGGAGGCCATTCGCTGATCCCGCTGATGAAGCTGCGCCTGGCGGCCCCGTCGCTGCTCGTCGATCTGCGCAATGTGCCGGGCTTGCAGGGCATCCAGCGTGAGAACGGCACGTGGCGGATCGGTGCGTTGACCCCCCACACCGAGCTGGAACATATGCCCGAGCTCGGCATCGTCGCGGCCGCGGCCGGCACGATCGCCGACCCTCAGGTCCGTAACCGCGGCACGATCGGCGGTTCGATCGCCCACGGCGATCCGGCGTCGGACCTGCTGGCGGTGTTGTTGATCGCCGACGCGACGGTCACCCTGCAGGGCCCAGACGGCCAGCGCACGGTCCCGGCCAGCGAGTTGTTCCGCGACTACCTGGAGACCGCGATCGAGCCCACCGAGGTGCTCACCGAGGTACGCATCCAGGCGCTCGACGGGTGGGGCTTCGGATATCAGAAGTTCAACCGCCGCAGTGAGGATTGGGCGATGGTCGCGGTCAGCGCGGTCGTGCAGCAGAGCGGCGACGTGTGTCAGGACGTGCGTGTCGGCCTCACCCACATGTCCTCGGTGCCGCTGCGCGCGCGCGCCGTCGAGGACGCGTTGCGCGGAGCGCCGCTGACGGAGGCGAACATCGCCAAGGCGGCGGAGCAGGCGGCGGAGGGCACCAACCCGCCGGCTGATCTGAACGCGAGCGAGGAGTACAAGCGCCACTTGGCCCGGGTACTGTGCAGGCGTGCACTACAGGAGGCCGTGGGTTCGGCGTGACTGTCGCGAGGGCTCAAGGCTGACGTGACGATCGCGGAGATCGGGTCCGTCGAGGCGGCGACCGCCGCACTCGCCACACAGGGCTACCTGGCCGACCGGCAGCTTGCGCTTGCGGTCCACCTCGCGGTGGCGCTGGATCAACCGCTGTTGCTCGAAGGCGAGGCCGGAGTGGGGAAGACGGAGGTGGCGCGCGCCCTGGCGGCAGCCACCGGCGCGCGTCTGATCCGGCTGCAATGCCACGAGGGGATCGACCTACACCACGCGGTCTATGACTGGGACTATCCCCGGCAATTGCTGGCGCTGCGTGCGGCCGAGGGTGGCGTCGACGAGGGCGAGCTGTTCGCCCGTCGGTTCCTGCTGCAGAGGCCGCTGCTCGCCGCGCTCGAATCCGACCCCGCCTTTCCCGTCGTGCTGCTGATCGACGAGGTGGACCGGGCCGACGACGAGTTCGAGGCCTTCCTGCTCGAGTTCCTGTCTGACTTCGCGGTCACGATCCCGGAGCTCGGGACGGTCAGCGCCGAGCGCCCGCCGATCGTCGTGCTGACCTCCAATCGCACCCGCGAGCTGCACGACGCGCTCAAGCGTCGCTGCCTGTACCACTGGATCGACTATCCCACCGCGGAGCGCGAGCGGGCCATCGTGCACGCCCGGCTGCCGGGCCTGCCCGACGAGATCGCCGCGCGAGTGGTCACCGCGGTCGGCAAGCTGCGCGACCAAGCCGACCTCTACAAGCTGCCCGGGGTCGGCGAGACGCTGGTCTGGGCGCAGGCGCTGCTGGCGCTCGGAGACGAAGCAGATCTTGAGGAGACTTTGGGCGCCGCCCTGAAGGTGCACGAGGACATGCTGCGCGTCCGCGAGCGAAAAGTGCTCGAGGGTGTCTGAGCCGGCCGTCGAGGACCCCATCGCGAACCACTCGCTCGGCGACTCGGTGGTGGAGCGGCTGGCCGCGCTCACGGCCGGGCTGCGCGCGCAGGGAACGCGGGTGGGGTTGGGGGAGCTGCTGACCGCGCACCGCGCCCTGGCTACGGTGGAAACCGCCTCGCGCGAAGAAGCCCGGCTCGCGCTGCGCACCGTCCTGTGCTCGCACCATGACGACCTCGAGCGCTTTGACCGCGCCTTCCTGTCGGTGTTCGGCGACGGGCGTCCGCCCGCCGACCAGGCGCTGAACGAGCTCGGCGAGATCGAGCGGGCGGCACTGCCGAGAGCCGGAATACCGGGGACGGCTGAGCAGTCAGCCCAGGACGATCCGGTGCCGGTGCCCGCCGCCTGGAGCGATGTCGAGCTGTTACGGACCAAGGATTTCGCGCGCTACACCGACGCCGAGGTGGCGGTGGCCAAGGAGATGATCGCGCGCTTGGCCCGCAGGGGTCCGACCCGCATCTCCCGGCGCACGCGACCGTCGCGCCGACGTGGACATGCGCCGGACCTGCGCCAGATGGTGCGCGCCTCGCTGCGCACCGGTGGCGAGCCCGTGCAGCGTCGCTGGCGGGCGCCGAGCCGCCGGCCCCGGCCACTGGTGCTCGTGTGCGATGTCTCCGGGTCGATGGCGCCGTACGCCCGGATGCTGCTCCAGTACGTGCACGCCTGCGTCGCCGCGCGCCGACGCGTCGAGGCGTTCGCATTCGGGACCCGACTCACGCGCATCACCAATGAGCTGACCGGCCGCGACCACGATCGGGCGCTCGAGCGCGCCGCCGCTGTGGTGACCGACTTCTCCGGTGGGACCCGAATCGGCGCCGCGCTGGCCGAGCTCAACCGCGTCCACGGGCGGCGCATCGGGCGCGGCGCCGTGGTCGTGATCCTGTCCGACGGCTGGGACCGCGGCGATCCTGAATTGCTCGAGCAGGAGATGGCGCGCCTGCGGCGCACCGCCTACCGCCTGGTGTGGCTGAACCCGCTGGCCGCCCACCCGGACTATGAGCCGCTGACGCGCGGCATGCGCGCGGCGGTTCCGCACACCGACCAGCTGCTGGCGGGGAATTCGCTCGCCTCGCTCGAGCAGCTGGCGACGGTGCTGGAGGAGGAGTGAGCCGCGTTTTTCCCGCCACCACCCGGCCGACCAGCGCGAGCGTGCCCGCATGATCGCCGGGCTGATCCTCGCCGCCGGCGCCGGCTCGCGGTTTGGCGCCCAGCCGAAGCTGCTGGCCGAGTTCGACGGCCGGCCGCTGCTCGACTATGCGGTGAGCGCGCAATGCGCGGTGCCCGAACTGGAGCGCGTCGTTGTCGTCTTGGGGGCTCACGCCGAGGCGGTGATGGCGCGGGTCGACTTCCAGCGCGCCGAGCCGGTGATCTGTGAGGACTGGGAGTCCGGGCAGGCCGCGTCGCTGCGGCGCGGGATCGCGGCGCTGGAGGATGCGAGCACGGTGATCGTCACCCTGGGCGATGAGCCGCTGCTGACCGCCGCGGTGATCGCTCGGTTCGTCCACGAGCCGGGAGGGACGCGCGCGGTGTACGAGGGGCGTCCCGGCCATCCCGTCGTCTTGGGCCCTGAGCAGCTGACGGCGCTGGCGAACCTCACCGGCGACAGCGGCGCGAAGGAACTGCTCCGCGGTGGGCCGACGATCGAATGCGGCTCGCTGTGCTCGGGACGTGATGTCGACACCCCGGATGACCTGGAGGCGATGAGCCGTGAAGCTAGAGCAGTCCTTTGACGTCGCCGCCCCGCTGGAGCGGGTGTGGGAAGCGCTGATTGATGTCGAGCGGGTGGCGCCGTGCCTTCCCGGCGCGTCGGTCACGTCTCGCAACGAAGACGGCAGCTACAACGGGGCGTTCTCGGTCAAGATCGGCCCGACCTCGGCGTCCTACGCCGGCAAGCTCGAGATGGAGCAGGTCGACGGGCAGGCGCACGTCGCCACGATGCAGGCCCACGGCACCGACAAGCGCGGACAAGGGGGCGCTAGGGCAACCATCGTCTCACGGCTCGCGCCGGCCGACGGCGAGGCCACGCGGGTTGAGGTGGTCACCGATTACCACATCACCGGGCGCCTGGCGCGGTTCGGCCGCGGAGGAATGATCGAGGACATCTCGGAGCGGCTGCTGCGGGAGTTCGCCCAGTGCCTGCAGACCAGGCTGGCCGACGAGCCCGACGGCTCGAGCATCGCCGTCGGCGCGGAAGCCACGTCACCATCGCCGAGCCCGGTCAACGCCGCCGATCAGCCGACGCTCGTTAAGGCCCCAAGCGGTCCGGCCGCGGGTCCCGAAGGCGTTGGTGATCAGCCGACCCGTGTCGGGGCCATCAGCGATCCGCCGACTGGTCCCCAGGGCGCCGGCGACGCGATGGGCGCTCTTGACGGCACCGGCGAGCCAGTGGGCGCCCCTGCGGGCGCTGACGGGTCAGAATTCCGCGCTCCGACGCCGACGGCGAGCCAACCACCGGAGGCGACCGAGCCGTTGGACGGCCTGTCGTTGATGGCTTCCGTGCTCTGGAGCCGGGTGCGGCGCAACCCCGCCCCGATCATCGCGGCCGTGATCGGCTTCCTGGTGGCAGTGGTGCTGCTGCGCCGGCCTCGGCGCTGATCCAGCTCGCCCGGATGCTCGGATGGGCCAGAAATGCCTGCTTATCGTTCCCGAACGAGTAGCCGTTCAGTTGGGACCGGGTCGACGGCGTACCCTCGGCTCAGGATCCCTCGACCAGGCGCTCGCGTCCGTGCGGCAGGTCGAAGCTCGCCGCCGGCTGCACAGCCACCAGACCGCTCGGGTTGATCATCGGATGGGTTCGGTAGTAGTGCGTGCGGATCTCGTCGAAGTCAACCGTCTCGGCGATCCCTGGCCATTGGTAGAGGTCGCGGGTATAGGGCCACAGGTGTGGGTACTCGATCAGCTTGCGGACCGAGCACTTGAAATGGATCTGGTAGACGGCGTCGAAGCGCGCGAGCGTGGTGAAGAGGCGCCAGTCGGTCTCCACCGGCACGTCGCCAAACAGGAATCGCCGCGTGGCCAGGCGCTCGTCGAGCTGGTCGAGCGTGTCGAACAGGACGCCCACCTCGCGCTCGTAGATGACCTGCCGGGTCGAGAAACCGGCCTTGTAGACGCAGTCGTTGACCCCGGTGTAGATCCGCTGGTTGAGCGCATCGATCTCCTGGCGCCAGGGCTCGGGATACAGCTCGACCGGGTGCCGGGCCAGCTCCGCGAACACGGTGCCGAGCATCCGCAGGATGTCCGCGGATTCGTTGTTGACGATCACGCGCCGGTCGGTGTCCCAGAGGACCGGCACGCTCACGCGCTCGTCGTAGTCGGGGTCGGTCGCGGCGTACGCCTCGCCGAGGAACCGAAAGTCACTCCGGTGATCGAAGTACTCCCCGCCCGTGAACGCCCACCCGCGAGCGTCCCGAATCGGGTTGACGTAGGAGACCCCGATCGCGTCCTGCAGGCCCATCAATCGCCGGCCGATCAGCGTCCGGTGCGCCCATGGACAGGCTCGCGCGACGTAGAGGTGGTAACGACCCGGCTCGAGCGGGAACTCGGTGGAGCCGTCGGTGGAGATCCAGCGGCGAAATCGGCTCTGCTGGCGCTGAAACGATCCGTCACCGGCCGCTTCACGGCCCAGAGCCAGCGTGCGCGCCTCGGTGGTCATCTCCTCAGCCTAGCTGTAGCCTGCCCGCAGTGAGCGAGCAGACCGTGCGGGCAGCGCAGTTCCTCACCCTCCACCAGGGCAAGTCGCCGCTGCTGTTGCCCAATCCGTGGGACGTCGGTTCCGCGCGGCTGCTGGCGTCGCTCGGATTCGAGGCGCTGGCCACCACCAGCGGTGGGTTTGCGGCCACGCTGGGGCGGCTCGACGGATCGATAAGCCGCGAGGAGGCACTCGGTCATGCGGCTGCGATCGTCGCCGCCACCAACCTCCCCGTGTCAGCCGATCTGGAGAACGGGTTCGCCGATTCGCCGGCCGGTGTCGGCGAGACCGCCAGAGGCGCACTCCAGGCCGGACTGGCCGGCTTTTCGATCGAGGACTTCACCGGCGCGCAGGACGATCCGATCTACCACATCGGGCTGGCCAGCGAGCGGATCGCGGCGGCGTCAGAAGTCGCGCACGGCGGACCGGCGCGCCTGGTGCTGACCGCCCGCGCGGAGAATTATCTGCATGGCCGCCCTGACCTCGAGGACACGATCGCTCGCCTCCAGGCCTACCAGGAGGCCGGAGCGGATGTCCTCTACGCGCCCGGTGTGGCCGCCGCCGAGGACATTCGCCAGCTCGTCGCATCCGTCGACCGCCCGGTCAACGTGCTCGCGCGGTCGGGCGCACCGCCGATTGCCGAGCTGGCGAGGCTCGGTGTCCGGCGCGTGTCCGTCGGTGGGGCGTTCGCGTACGCCGCACTCGGCACCGTGGTCAGAGCGGCCCAGGAGCTCCGCGAGCAGGGCACCTACGAGTTTCTCGACGCGGCCGCCGTCGGTGCCCGCGCGGTGCGCGACGCATTCGCGTGAGGGTTCAGGCCGCGGCGCGCAGCGTGGCGAGCGGAGGGCGCTCGATCGCGGCTTCGCCCAGTGTCAGCGGTCCCGCCGCACCGGGCGACAGGAACGTCGTCGGCAAGGGCCCGTCGAGGCGGCCTTCGCGCTCCAACCGGACCGCGAGTGCCTGCAGGACCGCGAAGGCCATGGGCCCGAGATCGCGCAGCGGCTGATGCGCGTTCTGGCGGACATCCAGGTCCACCTGAGCGATGGCGTCGAGGCCGACCGCTCGGTAGGCGTCGAGCAGTAGGGCGATGTCCACCCCGTAGCCGGTCACGAACGGAAGCCCCTCGAGCAGTTCGCGCCGTGCGGCGATCTCGCCCGCGAGCGGTTGCTGCACCGCGGCGAGCTCGGGATAGAACAGGTTCAACAGCGGTCGGGCGGTCAGCTCGGTGACCCGGCCGCCGCCGTCGGGGAGCGTCAGCTCCCCGACGCGGAACGGGCGCCGGTAGAAGCCCTTCACGAACGAGATCCCGCGGCCGCACAGCAGCGGACCGAGCAGGCCGCAGGCGAAATGGGTGCCGAAACACTCGGAATCGGCATCGAGGAAGCACACCACCTCTCCGGTGAGCACCTGCAACGCGCGCCACATCGCGTCGCCCTTGCCGAGCACCGGTCCGAGCTCAGGCAGCAGCGCCTCCTGGTCATGCACCTCAACTCCGAACTCGCGCGCGATGCGGCCCGTTCCGTCGCTGGAATGGTCAACGACGACGATCTGATCGACCGCTCCGCACTCACGCAGCGGTACGAGCCGGTCGAGGATCGCCCCGATCGTCCGCGCCTCGTTGCGCGCCGGCAGACACACCGAGACGCTCACCTCGCGCTCGGCGGCGAGCCGCTGTGCCGGGAAGGCCTGGTGAGCGAACGTATTGCCGCGGTGCCAGGACCGCGCCCGAACGGACATGGCCTGAGAGGATGACAGTCCCGCGCGCGGGCCCGGTGCCGGCGGGCTAGCATCGCTGCCGTGGAGGTCGTAGGCCCGTCGCTCCGGCTGCGTTATGCGACCGCTCTGGACGTGCCCGCACTGCTGGAGCTGGGCTCGGACCCCGAGGTCACCCGGTTCTTCTCCTGGGGTCCCTATCGCTCCGCATCCGAGCCCGCGGCATATGTCGCGAGGCTCGCCGGCGAGCGGGAGCGCGGCGAGCGATTGGACTTCCTGATCGTCGGCCCGGACGACAGGGCGATCGGCGTCACCGGCCTGTCGGAATTCAGCCGGCGCGACCGCCGGGCGGTCGTCGGAACCTGGCTCGGCCGCGCGCATTGGGGCACGGGGGCGAACCGGAATGCGAAGGCGTTGATCGCTTGGCTGGCATTCGCGGTGTTGGGCCTCGAGCGGCTCGGTGCCTACGCCGACCTCGAGAACCCGCGTTCGCGGTCGGCGCTCGGCAGCCTGGGTTTCGTGCCCGAGGGGACGTTGCGTCGATGGCATCGGCACGGCGAGGACGTGCACGACGTGCTGCTCTACTCCTGGCTGCGGCAGGAATGGGAGCGTTCGCCGCTGGCGCAGGCCAGAGTCACGCTCCGGGGCATCCCGCCCGCGGCCTTCAACAGCACCACAGACGATCGACCGGTGCGCTAGCGTCAGCAATGTGATGGTCGCGCATCCGTGAGCCGGGTCCTCCGACTACCGGCATATCGCCGCCTGCTCGCTGCCTACACGCTCAACGAACTGGCCTGGTCGGTTGGCACCCTCGCGCTGGCCGTGCTCGTGTACCGCCGCACGGGCAGCGTCATCGGCTCAGCCGCGTTCTTCCTGTGTTCGCAGTTCTTCCCGGCCCTGATCTCGCCTGCCGTGGTGGCGAGGCTCGACCAGCGAGATCCACGCCGAGTGCTCCCGGCCCTCTACGGCCTCGAAGGGCTTCTGTTCCTCTTTCTGGCCTGGGCCGCGAGTCGGTTTTCGCTGCTGCCAGTGCTTGCCCTGGCCATGGCCGATGGAGTCGTCGCGGTGACCGCGCGCGCGCTATCGAGAGCGGCGACGGTCGAGGTGCTGACGCCGGCGGGCCTCCTGCGCGAGGGCAACGCGCTCACCAACGCCGCCTTTTCCGTCTGTTTTATGGTCGGTCCCGCTGTGGGCGGAGTGGTCGTTGTCGCCGGGGGGACGATCGCGGCGCTGCTCGCCAACGGCGGCCTGTTCGCGGTGATCGCTGTCATCCTGGTCACCGCCGGCGGGCTACCTGGAGGGGTGTCCGAACGGGCGCCCGCCGCCGGTCGACTGCGCGCTGCCATTGCCCACGTCAGGGGCGACCCGGAGGTTCGTGCTCTGCTGACCATGCAGGCGGCCGCGCTGGTGTTCTTCACCATCTCGATTCCGGTCGAGGTCGTGTTCGCGCAGCACTCTTTGCACGCCGGCGCCGGTGGATACGGCGCGCTGCTGTCGGCGTGGGGCGCCGGCGCCGTCGCGGGGAGCGCCGTCTACGCCCGTTGGCGGGTGGCGTCCGCTCGGGTGCTGATCGCTGGCGGCGCCGCGGCGCTGGGGGTCGGATTTGTCGTGATGGCGACTGCGCCCTCCCTGGTCGTGGCGGTGATCGGATCGGCGCTGGCCGGTATCGGGAACGGCGTCGAGTCAGTCGCCGCGCGGACCACGATCCAGGAGCGGACGCCAGACCGATGGATGGCGCGAGTGATGGGCCTGAACGAAGCGATTACGCAGGCCGCGCCCGGGGTCGGAATCGTGCTGGGGGGACTGATCGCCGCGCTCACGGGCCCCCGGGTTGCCTTTGCGGTCGCGGGTGCCGGATCGTTGGCGATCACGGGCGTGGTCTGGGTCGTGTTGCGGCCGCGCGCGGCGGTTCGCGGTGAGTCCGGCGATGGGCCGCCCGACTCCGAGGCTTCGGGCACGTTGACCGCCGCAGTGTCCAACCACCAGACGCTGGCGTAGCCCGTGCGCCGTGCCTGCATCGACATCGGCTCAAACACGACCCGCCTGTTGGTGGCCGAGTGCGACGGGACTGATCTGGTCGAGGTCCACCAGGAACGCGAGTTCACCCGGATCGGCAGAGGACTGCTGCGCGATGGCACGATCGGGCAGGCGAAGATCGCGGAGGTCGTCGCGGTCGTCGCGGCCCAGCTGCGGAGCGCACGCGAGTACGGCGCCGCCGACGTCCGCGGCGTTGCCACTGCGGCGATCCGGAGTGCCGTTGACGGCGCTGCGCTGGTGGCCGCGATTCGTGGGACCTGCGGGCTGGTGGTCGAGATCCTGTCCGGCGAGGAGGAGGCGCGGCTGGCGTTCGTTGGCGCCGCCGGCACCCTCGACCATCTGCCCGTCGGCGAGGTCGGCGTGGTCGACGTGGGGGGTGGCTCGTCGGAGCTGGTCGTTGGGACGGCGCCCAACCAGGTGCGGTGGTGCGCGTCCTTCGCGGTTGGCTCGGGCGACCTGGCCGACGGTTGCCTGCGCTCGGATCCGCCATCGGGGTCGGAGTTGACCCAGGCCCGAGCCCAGATCGCGCGGGCGTTGGACGGACTCGAGGTTCCTCGTCCGGCTGAGGCCGTGGCGGTGGGGGGGAGTGCCACCTCACTGCGTCGGCTCGCCGGGCCGGTGCTCGACGCGGAGGCATTCGCCCGGTCACTGGGATTGCTCACGAGCCAGCGTGCCGTCGAAATCGCGCGACAATTCACGATCGATCACGAACGCGTGCGGCTGCTTCCGGCCGGGCTGCTGATTCTCGAGGCAGCCTCCGAGCGGTTCGGCGCCGCGCTCCACGTCGGCCGTGGCGGGCTTCGTGAAGGAGTGCTGCTGGAGGCCGGGAGACCATGACCCCCGATCCGCCCGATCCGCTTGCGCCGCCCGATCCGCCCGGGCCGCCCGGACCGCCGCTCCCGCCCCGTGAGGCCCTGGCCGATGTCCGCGTCCGAGCGCCAACCCGAGGCAACCGCCGGCTCGAGTATCTGCTCGAGGCCGTCAACGCCGATGATCAGGTGAAGGCGTGGTGGCACGTGTCCGCCGTCAACGCGACGCGCCGGCTGGGCATGTCCGACCACAGTTGGGTGCATATTCAAATCGTGCTGAACATCGGGCTGCGCCTGGCGCGGCTGCTGTTCCGCCGCGGCGTGACGCCGAGTGTGGTGGCGGACTATGCGATGAGCGAGCGTGACGCCGAGGTCGTGGTCGCGGCCGCCTGCTTGATGCATTGCGTCGGCATGTCGATCCACCGCGACGACCACGAGCGCTACAGCCTGTTCCTGACCGCCGACAAGCTCGGATCACTGCTGACTGAGGCCTATGCGGAGCCCGAGCGTTCGATCATCGTGGCCGAAGCGCTCCACGCCATCATCGGCCACCGCCGCGAGGGTGGCGCGCCGTTCACCGTCGAAGCCGGGATCGTCCGGGTCGCCGATGCGCTGGACATGGCGCGGGGACGCTCGCGGGTGCCGTTCGAGGCCGGGCACCAAAACATCCACTCCCTCTCCGCCTACGCGATCGAGGAGGTCAAGATCTCGCCTGGCCGAGACCGAGCGGTCCGGGTCGAGATCGCGATGTCCAACAGCGCCGGCATCTTCCAGGTCGACGAGTTGTTGGCCACCAAGCTCCGCGGCTCGGGACTCGAGGAGCACATCGAGGTGATCGCGCGGATCGAGGCCGAGCACGAGCAGCGTTTGCTCCCCGTATTCCGAATTTGACGTCGTGGAAATCGCCCCCGGCGATTTCCACTCTCACCGGGTGGCGCCCGATGAATCCGGTCGCCCCCGTCACGAGGCGGTCATGGTCCTACCAGCCGCCGCGCCAGTCGGCGTTCGCCTCGCGGCGCTTGGCGGCGTCATGTTTGGCGTGCTTGCGCTTCTCCAGCCGCCACTGGATCAGCGACAGAACCACGATCACGATCGGGAAGAACGCGATCACGACGAACATGGTATTGGTGATGTTCTTGTCGGTCGTCTCGCCGAACCAGCCCTCGCCTCCGTCGTCGCGGGCGAAGGCCGCCGGTGCGAACGTCAGCAGCGCAACGCTGAACACCA
>Ga0302326_10012598_pt1 | contig 17994 bp, 14 predicted proteins | sample Palsa_T0_3_FD_202264 | JGI IMG/M metagenome (GOLD analysis project Ga0302326, IMG submission 202264) | Peat permafrost microbial communities from Stordalen Mire near Abisko, Sweden - Palsa_T0_3 | ecosystem: Environmental > Terrestrial > Soil > Palsa > Peat permafrost | place: Sweden: Abisko...
GAATCTGCTGCGCGCGGAGCAGGAGTTAGCTGCCGCTAAGCCGGAATCGGAGACCTACGATAAAGACTCCACGAAGAAACTGGCCGATGCCCGAACGCAGCTCGAGGCGGCCGCCAAGGCGCTACAGTCCGAGGACGCTTATACGCCAGTAGGTAAGGTTTATCCGGATTCGAGCACGGGACGGCGCCTGGCGCTGGCACGCTGGATTGCCAACAAACAGAATCCTCTCACCGCCCGCGTCGCCATCAATGATATGTGGCTGCGGCATTTCGGCGCGGCCCTGGTGCCCACAGTCTTCAATTTCGGCATGAGTGGAAAGCCGCCGTCGAACCCCGCGCTGCTGGACTGGCTGGCGGTGGAGTTTATGGATCGTAACTGGAGCATGAAAGCGATTCATAGACTGATCGTCACCAGTAATACCTATCGCATGCGGTCCTCGACCAAAGACCCGGGCGGGAATGCCAGGATTGATCCGGACAACCGCTATCTGTGGCGCATGAACGAGCAGCGCATGGAGGCCGAGGTAGTGCGCGATAGCGTGCTTTCCATCGCGGGAGAACTCGACACGACCATGGGCGGTCCGGAGATCGAGTCAAGCAAGGGCCTCGACTCCCATCGCCGGAGCATCTATTTCCAGGACTCTCCCGATCTGCAGGTGACTTTTCTGAAGGTCTTTGATGCGGCCAATCCCAACGAGTGCTTCGAGCGAAATGAGAGCATCGTACCGCACCAGGCGCTGGCATTGGCCAACAGCAAGTTAAGCCTGCAGGCGGCGCGCACGGTGGAGCAGCAAATTACAAAACAGACGGGCATCACCGAGGCGGCCGATTCCCGATTCGTGACCTACGCATTTGATGCGGTTTTGAACCGCCCGCCAACGGCCGCGGAAGGCGCCGAGTCACTCAAATTTCTGCGGGAACAGGAAGATCTGTTCCGGGATCCGGATAAACTGACAGCCGTGCATACAGGTGCCGCCGGTGAGACCAGGCCTGAGAGCGATCCACACCTTCGAGCGCGCGAGGATCTGGTCCACGTGCTGCTCAACCATACTGATTTTGTGACGATTCGATGAGGAAGACGAATGAAATTCGGTGAGCGCCACCCCCTGCAATCTGTCGCCGTTTCTCCCGGATGCTGCACGCCGAGCCGGAGGGTTTTTTTAGCCGATTGCGGCATGGGTTTGACCGGGCTGGTCCTTGGTGCAATGCTCGGGCGGGATGGCCAGGCCGCGACGACCGCGGATAGCTGGGCTCCGCCCGATGGCAAGCCGCACTTTCCACCAAAGGCGAAGCGGGTGATCTGGTTATTCATGCTGGGGGGCGTGAGCCACGTGGATACCTTCGATCCCAAGCCCGCGCTGAACAAATACGCAGGCAAAAACATTTCCGAGACGCCGTATAAAGACGCGCTGGATTCTCCTTATGTCAAGGGCGTCAGGGAATTCGTCAAGGGCGATCATGGCATTAAGCTGACCCTCTACCCGATGCAGATCGGTTATCGCAAATACGGCCAGAGCGGAATCGAGCTTACCGACTGGTGGCCCAATGTCGGGTCAGTGATCGACGACCTGGCTGTGATCCGGTCGATGTATACCACCGACAACGATCACGGCGCCATTTTGCAGTTCCACACAGGCCGCCACATGTTTGACGGCTATCTGCCCACCATCGGTGCCTGGATGCACTATGGCCTGAGCACGCTTAACCAGAACCTGCCGGAGTTTGTGGTGCTGGGCGAACCACCGAGCGACTGCTGCGGGGGCATGGGCACGCATGGCTCGGGTTATCTGGGACCGGAGCATGCGGGGGTCCCGCTGGAAGTGAATCCCGATGACCCGTTGCCGTTCGCCTCGCCCGGAAAGGACTTTTATCAACAGGAGCAGGAGCGCGAGTTTGCCTTTCTCAAGCGGCTCAACGGCCTGAGCGCGGTCGAGTACCCCGGCGACGCCGCACTCAGGGCACGGATCAAGTCTTACGAGCTGGCGTTCCGCATGCAGATGGCGGTGCCGGAGGCGGTGAGCTTTAAGGAAGAGAGCGAAGAGACCAAGCGCCTCTACGGCCTCGATCAGGAAGTGACCAAACCGTTCGGCGAGATATGCCTGGCGGCGCGACGCCTTGCCGAGCGCGATGTGCGCTTTGTGCAGGTATATCACGGCACCGGAGGCAACGCCTGGGACGCGCACAAAGACCTGAAGAAGACCCATGCCGAGCAGGCGGCCAAGGTCGATAAACCCATCGCGGGTTTATTGAAGGATCTCAAACAGCGCGGGATGTTGGACGATACCCTGGTAGTCTGGGCGACCGAATTCGGCCGCACGCCCGGGGGCGAGGGCGCCAACGGACGCGACCATAATCCGTATGGATTTTCCGTTTGGATGGCGGGCGCCGGGATCAAGAAAGGCGTGGTCCACGGAGCCACCGACGAACTGGGTTTCAACGCAGTCGAGAACCGTCACTACGTGACTGACATTCACGCGACCGTTTTTCATCAGATGGGACTTGATCCGCGCCGGTTGGAGATCCCGGGACAGAAGCGCCTGGATATCGACTACGGCAATCCGATTAAAGACATTCTCAGTTAGTTCGATCTATGCCAATGGCCGCGAACCCACTGTCGCCCGCCATAAGGTCCGGTGACCCAGTGACCCGGACGAGAATGAGGCGAGGTGGGCGGCCTGGTGCCAGCGTACCGGGGGCCGCCCGTGATTCCGCTTACATGCTTTTGCGTTTGCGGCGGCGCGCCACCAGGAGCACCAGCAGCGCTCCAGCAGCCAGCCACAGAATGGCCTGATAGGTCATGTTAGTCATTAGTATTTCTCCTTTCTCCTTAGATACCCTTCATCATGGGGAATAAGTATTTGAAAACTTGCAGCAAGCCCGGTCCTGCCGCCACCACCAACATGGAAGGCAGAATGAAAAAGAAAATGGGGAAGACCAGCTTCACACCCACTTTGGCAGCGCGTTCTTCGGCCTCCTGACGGCGGCGCGTGCGCATGAACTCGGAATGCGTCCGGAGTGCTTCCGCCATACTCGTTCCGAACCGGTCGGACTGAATCAGCAGGGCGGTCAGCTTGCGCAGCTCCGGCTCGCCGGTTCGCTGCGCCAGATTCTGTAATGCTTCGGCGCGCCTTTTACCGGCGCGCATCTCGAGTGTAACCAGGCCCAGCTCTTCGCTGAGCTCGGGATGAGCAAGAGTCAGTTCGCGGCTCACGTTCTGCACGGCCTGATCCAATCCCAGTCCCGCCTCCACTGAAACCACCATTAAATCCAGGCCATCGGGCAGCGAGAGGCGCAATCGCTCGCGGCGCTTGTTAATGCGGCGCTCCAGCAGGAAAGTGGGCAGCCAGTAACCTGTTCCCGTGGCGGCTATCGGCAGTACGATGCGAAGCACGGGGTTCGCCGTGATTGAATTTCGGAAAATGATGGCCGTGACGGCGAACAATACCATCAGAATCAGCTTGCAACCGTATAGCACAGCGACGGCGTTCTCTTTTCGGTATCCGGCCGAGACCAGCATGCGCCGCGCCGATTGCGCATCCTGCGGGGAAACCGGAGCGTGCTTGCCGATGGCCTGTACCCGGCGGAGCAGACCGGACTGTTTTGGCTGGCCGATGCTTTCGAGCGACACGTCCACGGACGTCCCATCCGTCCGCAGTTGTTGCAGAAACCCCGCGGGCTTGGCATAACGCCCATAACCGAAGGCGGTAATGATGGTCGCCAAAACCCCAAACAGCGCTACGGAAACCAATATGATCATGTCGCCCTCTTGCGCTTATCGTCCGTTGCTGCTCTAAACTTTAATCTTGATGATTTTCCGAATCACCATCTGGCCCACGATCTGACCAGCGATGGACCCGGCAATCAGCCACTTGCCATCCGGATCCGCAGCCATGCTCTGCAAATAGCCGGGAGCCAGCCACAGCATCAGGACGGTAGTGGCCACCGGCATGATCGTCAGCACCAGGGCCGTAGTCCTTCCGTGGGCGCTGGATGCCTTTACCTGACCCTTGAGCCGGAACCGCTCTCGAATGAGATGGGCCAACTGCGTCAGGATCTCACCGAGATTGCCACCGGTTTGTTTCTGCAGCACGACCGCTGAGACAAAAAAACGCACATCCAGGAGCGGCACTCTTTCGGCCAGGTTGTAGAGCGCCACGTCGAGTGGTGCTCCGAGATTCTGCTCGTTGAACAGCGTACGGAACTCAAGACCCAGAGGCTCGGGCGAATCTTCGCTCACCAACTTCAGGCTGATGGTGAAGGCGTGCCCGCCTCGCATGGAGCGCGCCAGGAAGTCGAGCGCTTCCGGAAACTGTTCTTCGAATGCCTCCAGCCGCTTCTTGCGTTTGCGGCGGAGGTAGAGAATTGGCAGCGCCGCGAGGAATGCCATGAGCGGGGGAGCCGTCAAACTCCGGTTGAAGGTGACGGGCACGAACAGGATAGCCACCGCCAGACCGCCCAATACCCCGGCGGTCGTCATTAAAAGCACCCCGCCTGGGGTCCAGTCTACCCCAGCCTGCCGGATGAGGGTTTCGAGCTTGTGCAGCAGCGCCAATCGTTCCAGCCATCCCTCGACTAAGGCCCGCTTGCCGCCAGCCATCCCCCGCAGCAGCTTGGTGCTGGGATTGGCCGGTCCCTCCGTAGCGGTCTGGAGCATGGCGGACATCTCGCGCCTGCGCCACCACTCGTAGAACTTGAGGCCCAGGGCAATGGACATCAATACGAACGTCAGGAGCACCAGGAATAGAGGGAAGGAGAACGGCATGACTAGGAAATCTCCTGGTAGGCCTCGAATATGCCGGGCGGCAGTTCCTGGCCGCAGGATGCCAGCTTCTCGTAGAACTTAGGGCGTATTCCGGTGGCCCGGAAACAGCCGCGCACGCGCCCATTCGGGGTGAGACCTTTCTTCTCGAACACGAAGATATCCTGTAAGGTCACCAGATCGCCTTCCATACCGGTAACCTCGGTTATATGGGTGACCCGCCGGGTGCCGTCGCTAAAGCGCGCCACCTGGACAAACAGGTCGACCGCGGACGCTACCTGCTGGCGGATAGAGCGTACGCCCATATTCGCATTGCCCATGCCGACCATCACTTCCAGACGGCCAACCGCGTCGCGAGGCGTGTTGGCGTGTACCGTGGTGAGCGAACCGTCGTGGCCGGTATTCATAGCCTGCAACATGTCCAGGGCTTCCTCGCCGCGCACTTCGCCGACGATAATGCGGTCCGGACGCATACGCAGGGCGTTAATGACCAGTTCCCGTATACGGATAGCTCCCTGGCCCTCAATGTTGGGGGGGCGAGTTTCCAAGCGGGCGATATGTGTCTGCTGCAGTCGCAGCTCGGCTGCATCTTCGATGGTTACGATGCGCTCGTCTTCCGGGATATAACTCGATAGTACGTTCAGCAAGGTGGTCTTACCCGAGCCGGTTCCACCGCTGATGAGGATGTTCAGCCGGGCTTTGACACTGGCCTCCAACAACATCCGCATTTCCTCGGTGATGGTAAGGCTGCTCACCAAGTCTTCGCCGCGCAACGCCTTTCGCCCGAAGCGCCGTATGGAGAGCAATGGCCCATCCACCGCTACAGGAGGAATGGCGGCGTTCACGCGCGACCCGTCGGGCAGCCGGGCGTCCACCAGTGGCGAGGATTCATCCACACGCCGGCCGACTTGAGCCACGATCTTTTCGATAATGCGCAGAAGATGCGCGTTGTCCTTAAACTGAACGGGCGTACGGTGCAGCTTGCCGGCCTGTTCCACGTATATCAGGCTGGGCGTGGTTACCAGGATGTCGGAGATAGTGGGATCCTGCAGCAGCGGTTCGAGTGGACCCAATCCGAAAACCTCGTCGAGCACCTCCTCTACCACGCGGTCCTTCTCCACGCGGCTCAGCGGGGTCTTCTCCTGGTCCACCAGCCGGATCAGCGCGGTACGGATCTCCATGCGCGCCCGCTCGCTCGCCATGGAAGAAAGCGCCTCCAGGTTGATGCGCTCCAGCAACTGGCGATGCAACGCAAATTTCAGTTGCTGGTATTCCGGGGTATAGGATTCGGAGTGGAAGAGCCTCGCCACCCATCCCGAGTCTGCCGCAGGCTGCGGCGGTGCGTTCCATGTGTTGGCCATCTTCGATCTCCTTTACCCGAATATGCCGAACCGCCGCTTGCTCTTCTCCGCGGGCACCCCGGCCAGGCGCATCGCGAAATGCGAAAGCTGCTTGCTCAGATGACTGCCGGGCGGCAAGAGCTTGCCCTTGCAAAACGCGTCGTAGAGCGCGTAGTAATCGTTGGAAAGCATGGTGTCGATCGGCAAGCCCAGGATGCGCTCGAGTTCTTCTGTAGTCACATCGGGACGTTGCGGGGCGCGGTTCAACACTACGTGCAGCCTGTTTCCATAACCGGCGTTCATCAACGTCTGCACCATTTGCTTGGCCTGGTGCAATGCCGGAACCTCGAGCGTTGTGACCAGGTAGATCTCATCGATCTCGTCGAGAACGGTTACCGTGGCCAGATTCAGCCGGCAGCCCAAGTCCACAACGGTCCAGGTATAACTCGTGCGGACAAAAGACAACACCTTCCGCAAGGCTTCTCCAGAGATGGCTTCGGTGGGCATGTAGCCGGACGGGGCGACGACAATCTCGAGGCCCGGCCATCCGCCTGTCACCAATGCTTTCCAGTAACTCGCATCGAGCCGATAAAGGTTGTGCACGGCGTCGAGTACCGAGTAGGAAGACTTGACCTTCATCAGGAAGCTGACGATTCCGGACTCGAGGTCGAGGTCGGCAAGTAAGGCTTGCTCCGACCGCTGCGCGCTGATGCGGCCAAGTTCCGCTGCCAGGTGGCAGGCGATGGTGGAGGCGCCACAGCCTCCTTTTACGGAGAGAAATCCCAGGATCTTACCGGGAGGCCGGGAGCTATCCTGCAAGCGGACCCGGTCCGCGGCCCTGCGCTCCAGCGCCTTCCGCAGTGCACCTTCGAGCGGAGGATACAGAAATTCGTTGGCCCCGGCGCGCACGGCGGTCAAGATGGTTTCCGGCTCGGCCGTACCGTGGAGCGCCATCAGCATCGAATCAGGGGAAGCGGTCCGAATCGCGCGTATGGAATCATAGAGGGGCTCGGTGAGCTGGGTAATATCCACCAGGACAACTTCGGGCCGCAGGGATGCCAGTTTCTCCAGGAAGGGAGTCCAGTTCCGCAGGTCGCGCTGCTCGAGCACCACACGTGCGGGTAAGCCACGCAAGGATGCCTGGACCTGCTCCCACAATTCGGGCGCCTGGATGGCCATGGCCACCGTAACCGGCGTAGCGGGAGATTTGCGTATATCGTTATCGATCATTAGTGAAGACATTACTTTCCTCCTCCAGACCCAATCGGGCTGGGCGTTGATTGCGATCCCGGACCTGCCGTCAAGGGTGTCGCGGATTGCTTCAGTTTCTCCATCTCCAAAAATTGCTCCAAGGGAATCGTGTTACGCACCGGCGGGGCAGTTACTGCTCCGGTGACTTCCGGCCCAGAGGTTTGCGGCGCTTGGTTAGAAGTGTCTTCCAGGAATTTTGCCGGCATGTGGACGTCCGGCGCTGTTGCCGTTGCCGGTATGGGCCGCACCAGTTCCGGGGTGATGAGTACCATCAATTCCGAGTTGCTGCGATTGACCGCGCGGCTCTGGAACAGTTTGCCCAACAGGGGAATGCTTGCGAGTCCCGGAACCTTGTTGAGGGTTTCGGTAAAGTTGTTGTCGAGCAGCCCTGCGATCACGAAACTCTGCCCGCTCGCCAGCTCAACTTCGGTCTGCACCCGACGGGTGGCCAGTGCGGGAATGGTGTAGCCCTGAAACTGCAGGGCATTGGCGAAGTCCAGCGAACTAACCTCCGGAGCTACCTGCAGCCGGATGGTTCCGCGCGGTGTCACGGTAGGCAGAAAGTTGATGCGGACACCGTATTCGCGGAACTGAATACTGACAGCACCCGCGGTCGCGCCGCCCTGTACTACGGGAAAGGGGAATTCACCCCCGGCGACGAAGCTGGCAGACTTTCCATTCATTGCCAGGACATTCGGCTCGGCTAATATCTGGAGCAGGTTCTTGCCCGCCAGCGCCTGGATCATGGCTCCCAAATTCAAATCCGGCCGGAACAGGAACACGTTGAGAGCCTCGCTCAAAGTCCATTGCGCCGAGGAGCCGGACAGCGTCGGAGTAGCGCCGCCGAATTGGCCCGTCGTGACCTGTCCGACTGTATTACCCGCTCCGGTACTGAGTATGTTGATGCCCAGCGATGAGGTAGCGGAGCGATCCACATCGGCGAAGCGCACTTTCAGTAGAATTTGGGCTTCGGCCGAGGGCACTTCTACGCGCAAAAGGTTGACCACCTTGCCGAGTGTGCCTGCCAGGCCGGCGGCGCGCGCAGCGCCTGTCACGTCCTTCACGGTTCCACGTAAGAAGACCGTGTCGCCCTCCATGTCGAGGCTGACTTCGGTGCCAAGCTCGCGTTCGAGCACGCGTTTCACAGCATCGAGACGCTCCGTGCCCGGCCGCACGCTCAGGTCGTACATCGCCCGCGTGCCGTCCTGCTGCCACAAAACAACGGAAGTATTTCCGGGCGCCTTCCCGTTGATCAGCACTTCACGCGGATTGACCGCTACCGCCTCGGCTACATCCCCGTTGGCTATGGAGATGCGCTGCAAGGCGCTGGGACTATCCAGGATGAGCGATTTGCCAACTGTAACCACCAGGTCCCGCCGATCAGCATCGGCGGCCACGGCGCCACTAGAAGGGAGCGCCATCCACAGCAGGGGTGCAATGACCCAGCCAAGTCGTGGCGTCACGGCTGCACCTCCACTGCGGGCGCGAATTGAGTTTCCACCCGTTTGGTACCCATGATCACCTCGACCACTTGAGGCCTGGGGGCTGGTAGGGGCACCTGATGGACAGGGCGCGGCGTGGGCCGTGCCATGATTGGCTGCCCGGGTTTCGAGTCCTTCGGGAATGCCATATCAGAACGGAACAACTGAGCTACGGCGGTGCCGGGAGTGTTGGCGATCTGCATATCCAGGGGATTGCGCAGCACCAGTTGGATGGTGGTCTGGCTGCTGGCCAGGCTCAACATCTCGGCCTGCTCAGGAGTGACGAGCAGGTTCACTACCTGCACGGAAACCGGCTTGCCTTCGGTATCCCTCTGGAAATTCTGTCCGGCGGAGAGCACTTGCACGGCCTGCAGCAGGGTCTTGGTCACGCTGCCGCTCGTCGTATTACCGGGCGGATTGCCGGAGACCAGCACATCCACGCGCATTCCCGGCACCACGAAGCCGGCTACACCCACGATTTCATTGACTCGCACGGCTACGGCGCGCATCCCGTTGGGAATCAGGGCCGCCAATCCGGCGCCTCCGCCTTTAGGAGCCAGGCGGCTCGCGATAAAGGGCTCGTCCGCGAAGATGGTGGAGATGACGCCGCGTCCGACAATCTCTTCTCTCTTGAGAAGGGCGCCTTCCGGAGCGGGGCCAGTCCGATCTCCGAGACGCAGATCCCCGTCTCGAACGAGAGTGCCCGGTTCCAGCACGCGCGACGCAACGATCAACTTCGAAGCAGCAGGCGGGGCCTGGCTCGATACGTGGCTCGACAAGAGCCGATACAACAATAAACTGGCGCCCGCCGAAACGACAAAGGCAAAAGCCAGGACAGACAATAATCGTTGGTTCATGCTTCGCTCGCGACCGAGACATTTCCCCAGCCGGCCTTCCTGCCCCAAACCGCATGCTCCGCGGCTTGCCGGAAGACCTCTCCACTGGAGCCCGGCCTTTTCTCCTCACGTCCGAAGCGCTTCACCTGCCTCGGCCGATTCCCTTTCTATATCGGCCTGGGTACGGCCAGCCGATAGGGCATGCGCTTCACAGCCGTTTGTTCTTGGGGTATGTGGACGCGATGCTGGCGGCGCCGGCGGCATAGGCTGGCGGCACCTCCAGTTGTAACGGAGTAGCCTGGGCAGAGCGGAAGATCAAGGCCACGCCATCGTCATAGATGAGATGCCAGGCGTGGGACTGCTTCAGCGCGCCGGCCAAGGGTGCATCCGGGGGCAACATAATGGTATTCACGCCGTAGCGGGCCAGATACTTCTCCCAGCCGACTTGTACACCCATTGCCTGGATATACTGCCTGGCGAAATCCGCGCCATAAAAATCGCTTCGGCCGTCCATGAAAACCCGCACTCGCGGATACTCGCGGTAAATCAGATAACCGCCCCACAGATCGGGTGCGAAGACGCCGCTCAACAGGCCGGCTTTCTCCATCACACCTACCGCGGCCGCGGGGTAAGTCTTGGCATCGTACTCGGCGCGGAAAGCGGAGGGCGCCCGTGGAGCATAAAACGCGGCGGCCAGCGCCAGCACAGCGACGGCGCTGACCACATGCCAGCGCGGCGCAGCGTCGGATCCGCTCAGCTCGTCAGTGAAATCACGCAGCGCATCGAGAGCGCTTCGCAGCCATCCCGCCCAGCGCAGAGCGGGCGCGCGACGCCACGCATTGGCCACGAATTCGGCCGCCGGTGGAGCCGCCAGCAATACAAAGATCTCTACGTTGCGCGCCGAATAAAGCGCCAGATGCGCCCAGACAACGAATAGCAGGGGCCACACCAGGCGCCCCCGCCGGAGGTGCCAGAACGCCGCCGCGCCGCCTGCCAGCAGTATGATCTCGAAATAGCGGGCCTGCCCACCCTGGAAGTTCATGGACAAAAACTCCGTGATGTTGCCGCGGAAGAATCCGTCAGAAAGATACGCCACGATATGCGCGTGCAAATGATAAAAGTACGGATTGACGAAGCTCGCCAGCGCGCAGCCGCCGGCCGCCAGCGCGTAGTGGAAGCCTCGCTCGAGCGACGCCTGTCGCTCCGCCACGCCCGTTTCCCGGAGTAGTACGGCGAACTCTGCCGCCGCATAACCGCCGATCAAAAGGATTCCCACGAAGAAGCCGCCGTGCAGGTTGGTCCACAGCACCATCAGCGGCGGAAGCAGCCATAGCAGCCAACGCCTGGCATCCTCCCGATCCACGCGATGCAGCAGCGTATAGAACACCACCGTAAACAGCATGGTGAACAGATGGGGACGCGCCAGCCAGTGTCCGGTCGAACCGGCTGCGGCTACCAGCGTCGCGGCCAAAGCCACCAGCGCGTCACCGCTTCTTGCACGCGCGAGGCGAAACAGCAGGCCAAAGGTCGTGGCCAGTACCACGCTGCTCGCGACTAACACGGCGCCCATGCCGAAATGCAGATGCAGCCATCCGAACATCACGTCCCATAACCACTCCCACGCGTACCACGGCTGCCCGTAGCGGGTAAACGAAAACATGTCCTGGCTGGGCACGCGCCCGTGCGCCAGGATCCATTCTCCGGTACGAAGATGCCAGCCCGTATCGCCGTCGCCCAGCAAGGTCTTGGCTCCCTGCATTCCAACGAAGAGAAACACCAGCGGCATAACAAACGCCATGTCGGTCATACACGGCAGCAGCTGCAAAAGGACGGGAGGTTTGGAGGTTCGCAACACTAACCCCATCGAAAGCACGGCCCGGGCCAAAGCTGTGTGCCTGATCTTTCCTGTTTTCAACGATCCGGCGGTGCGCGCACCAACTTTGCAGGTCCCCATGTATCAATCAGAGAATCCCGTCTCAAAATGAGACAATCCGAGGATGCACTTCGCGCATTCCGAAAAGGTCCTGGAACTCCAGCGGAAGCTGACCGCGTTCATGGAGCAGCATATCTACCCGAACGAGGAGCTCTACTACCGGCAAATCCGCGAAGGAGAGCGATGGAAGCCTGTCCCCATAGTGGAGGAGCTTAAGGCCACGGCGCGGGCCGCCGGGCTCTGGAACCTCTTTCTGCCGGATCCGGAGTGGGGCGCCGGGCTGACCAATATCGAGTACGCCCCTTTGTGCGAAATCATGGGGCGGGTGATGATGGCTCCGGAGGTGTTCAACTGCTCCGCGCCCGATACGGGCAATATGGAAGTGCTGGCTCGCTATGGTACTGGCGAGCAGAAACGGCAATGGCTCGAGCCGCTACTGGCGGGCCGCATACGCTCATGCTTCTGTATGACGGAACCCGCGGTGGCGTCCTCCGACGCTACCAACATCTCGGCGAGCATTAAGCTCGATGGGGACGAGTACGTGCTGAACGGGCATAAGTGGTGGTCCTCGGGCGCCGGCGATCCGCGCTGTAAGATCGCCATCTTCATGGGCCAGACCGATCCCCACGCCCCGCGCCATTTGAGGCAGTCCATGATCCTGGTGCCCCTGGATTCCGCTGGCATCACCATACGCCGCATGCTGCCGGTATTCGGTTATGACGACGCACCCCACGGGCACGGCGAGGTGCTCTTCGACAACGTGCGCGTGCCGGCGGCGAATCTTCTGCTGGGCGAGGGACGCGGCTTCGAGATCGCACAGGGCCGCCTGGGACCGGGCCGCATACACCATTGCATGCGCCTGATCGGCCTGGCCGAACGCGCGCTCGAGGGAATGTGCCGGCGGGCGCAAACGCGTGTGGCCTTCGGGCGGCGCCTTTCCGAATTTGGCACGTTACGCGCGGATATAGCGAACTCGCGCATGGAGATCGAGCAGGCGCGCCTGCTTACGCTCAAAGCGGCTTACATGATGGATGTGGCGGGCAACCGGCACGCCAAATCGGAAATTGCCATGATCAAGGTGGTGGCGCCCAATATGGCGCTGCGGGTGATCGATCGCGCCATACAAGCGCACGGAGCGGCGGGCGTCTCCGGCGATTTCTTCCTGGCTTATGCCTGGGCCGGCGCACGCACGCTCCGCCTGGCGGACGGGCCGGACGAAGTGCATCGCGAAGCCGTGGCCAAAATGGAATTACAGAAATACACGCCGGACAGTTAATCGCATGAAGCTCGACCATAAAGTTACGGTGGTCACCGGCGGCGCGAACGGCATAGGACGAGCTCTGTGCCGCCGATTTGCAGCGGAGGGGGCGCGCGGCGTAGTGGTTGCCGACCTGGATGCTTCCGGCGCTGCCGCGGTGGCGCGAGAAATCGGTGGCCTTGCGGTTACGGCGGATGTCAGCCGCGAAGGGGATGTGGTCGAACTGGCCGCGCGCGCCACTGCCGCGTATGGCGCGATCGACCTGTTCTGCTCCAACGCGGGTATCGCGCTCGAGGGCGGCATCGACACTCCCGCAGCCGACTGGCAGCGCATCTGGAACATTAACGTAATGGCGCACGTATACGCGGCCCGGGCGGTGTTGCCCGCGATGCTCGAGCGCGGGGACGGCTACCTGCTGCAGACCGCGTCGGCCGCCGGATTACTGACGCAAATCGGTTCGGCCCCATATGCGGTGACCAAGCACGCCGCGGTAGCGTTCGCCGAATGGCTGGCAGTCACCTATGGCGACCGGGGAATACGAGTCTCCTGCCTGTGTCCACAAGGTGTGCGCACTAACATGCTTATCGAAGCCCAGGCAGGAGCGGGACGTTTTCTGCTGGAAGGCGCGCTCGAGCCGGAGCAAGTCGCCGAGGCGGTTGTAGCAGGGCTCGACAGGGAACACTTCCTGATCCTGCCGCATACCGAAGTCGGCGAGTATTTCCAACGCAAGGCGGACGATTATGATCGCTGGCTGCGAGGGATGCGCAGAATGCAGGCCAAGCTCGAATCGCCGGGTTAGGGCCGAATCAGCGCTTGGCCCAGTACCGGTTGCGCGCCTGCACCACCAGCCCTTTTTGCCTGGCAGCCAGTTGTATCTTGCGAAACTCGGAAATCACCACGGGCTCGCTCGACACATAGCCGATGTTGTATTGGCTGCGCAGCTCCTGCTCGAGTTGGGCGAAGATCTGATCGAGGCCCTGGCGCTTGGAGACCTCGAAAAATCCTCCCCCCGTCTCTTTGGACATGCGCATGAGAACGGCTCTGCCGTTGGGGCCGCCGAAAGGTCCGTAAGCGCCCTCGTCGGAGAACAGGATGGAGTAGATGAGCGTGTCGCTGCGCTGGGCCGCTTCGATCGAGTCCGTGATCGAAAACTCGCTGCCAAAGTCTACCCCGTCGGTAAGCACGATCAGACCCTTGCGCCCGGGCCGGTCTTTCATGATCTCGCGCGAAGCTTTCACCAGCGCGTCGTAAAGCACGGTGCCACCGCCAGTCTGATTGCGCAGATCGTTCATGGTGGGGGTGTCGACGATGGCGAGCGCATCATTGAGCTTGCGGAGCGACGACGTCAGCTCCTGGCGCATCATCACCGACAAATCGAACTGCATGATGAACACCTGGTCTGTTTTCTCGCGCAGCACCCGGTCGAGGAACCGGTACGAGGCTCCGCGCTCGGCTTCGACCATGCGCCGCTGGCTCATGCTGGTATCCACCATCAGCCCCAGGGTGAGAGGCAGATCGGAATCACGCGCGAAATAGCGGATGGTTTGCGGCCGGCCGTTTTCGAGCAGCGAGAAATCGTCCTTAGTCAGATCCGGAACCAGCTCTCCCTTCTTATCGCGAACCGTAGCCAGTACGTTGACAACCTTCACCTCGGTCGAGAAGGTGGGCTCCTCCTGCTGCCCGCGCAATAGAGGACTCCCACCCAGCATGGCCACCCATGAGAATACAAAGCGTCGACGGTTCATCGCCGCCTCCATGGTTCAGGGCCATCGTTCAGGTCCGGCATGCGATCGAACAGCTTGGGGTTATATTTGGCGTTGATTTCATAATCGACGTCCCAGATCCGCTCGCGGTTGCCCTCGACCGATACTACCCGGGTAGGGAGGGCAATACCTTGAAACCTGCGGTAGTGGTCCATCTGGTAATCGTATTTAGTCTTTGAATGTTCGGCCTTGCGCGAGACGATGCGCTCGGGTAAGAAAGAATCATTCAGAGACAAATCGAACGTGCGCCCACCCGCGCTTACAGTGAGAACGTTGTATTTGTGGAGATGAGCCGGCTTGACAGCCAATGGCTCGGGCTGCAGCCAGGCCGTCTCGAGTAGATATAGGATTTGATTCAGAGTGAGCCGGTCGCGCTCGAGTGCGGTCAGCGCCCAGGCGGCGCGAGGCTGCCCATTGGCATCCATCGCAATCCGGCCGGCAGCGCCATTCACCACGATAGAGCGCGCCATGCCTCTGCCACCCTCCCATTCGAAATAGCGGTCGGGGAAGACGCACAGCCAGTTGGCGGGCGGCCCGGCCAGGACCACCGCGGCGGGCGTCATGTAGATGGCGAGTGATTGCACGCCGCGTAGCGAGTTACGACCGCCTTTGGCTTCAATGGCTTGCTCCCAAATAGCCCGCGCATCGGCGGCATGGGCCGCGGTGCAGGCGGCCAGGAAGAACACACTCCGGAGCCAGTATTTCGCAGATGTTCCGGTCCTAACGGAATTCGTGCGCGTCATGCGGCGGCGGCGTATTTCTTCACGGTAACAGAGTTGTGCGGCTTCCCGCTGCGCGCCTTTACCTTGCTTTCGCCCTCGCTGCCACGGTATATAGGAAAGGCCGGGTCCCGCCCGGTAATCAGTCTTCGAAGGGTCTGAAAATGCGAGATTGTTCCGTATCCACGATAGTACTGGGAGTTCTAATCGCGGCCGGCCTGCCAATTGCCCTGCTCGGCCAAACCAATGTGCTGACCTACAAAAATAACAATTCCCGCACGGGCGGTAACATCACCGAAACCGTACTTACTCATACCAACGTGAACGCCAAACTGTTTGGCAAACTGTGGTTCTTCACCACGGATGGATGGGTGGACGCGCAGCCGTTATACGTCTCAGGCCTGACACTTCCCAACCTTGGTACGCACAACACGCTGTTTGTCGCGACAGAAAACGATACGGTGTACGCGTTGGATGCCAACACCGGTTCCATCCTCTGGCAGGTGTCGCTGTTACTTCCGGGGGAAACTGCTTCCGATAACCGCGGTTGCGGCCAGATCACTCCCATCATGGGGATTACTGCGACTCCGGCCATTTATCTGAAGAGCGCGTCGGCAGGTGGATACCTCTACGTGGTGGCGATGAGTAAAGACAGTTCCGGGAACTATTATCAGCGCTTGCACGCACTCTCGCTGGGCTCTGGCGCCGAGCGCCTGGGCGGCCCGGTGACGATTCAGGCCACCTATCCCGGCCTTGGTCCCAATAGCTTGGGAGGCGTGCTCACTTTCGATCCGGGAGCGTACAAATCGAGGCCCGCCCTGCTGGTGTTCAACGGAGTCGTATACCTGAGCTTCTCCTCAAACTGTGACGCTCCGCCGTTCAACGGCTGGATCATGGCATACAGCGGCAACACGTTGGTGCAAGAGGCGGTGCTCAACACCAGTCCAAACGGGGAAAACGGCGCGTTGTGGGGTTCCGGCGGCGGCCCTGCCGTCGATAGCAGCGGCAACCTTTATCAGATGGTAGGCAACGGCACCTTCGATCAGACACTGAATTCCCTGGGATTTCCCACGGCAGGCGACTATGGCAACGGGTTTCTCAAAATGAACCTGGCGAAGAACACGCTGTCGATCACGGACTACTTCGCCTCGTATAACGCGGCCGACGGACCTTTCGACGAGAACATTGAACTGGGATCCAGCAGTCCTCTGCTCCTGCCTTCAATGAAGGACGCGTCGGGAACGGTGCGCCACCTGGCGGTCGGAGCAGGTAAAGTGGGAACTATCTTCGTCGTCGATCTGGACAACATGGGCAAGTACAATCCGGCCGGCGATACGAATGTGTATCAGGCATTGGTGGGCGCCCTGGGCCCCGGCGGATCGCAGAATGCCGTGGGCTCGAACAGGTTCCCTCCGGCGTTCTTTGGAAAAACGGTTTACTTCTCTGCCAGCCAAACGCCGATCATGGCCTTTCAATTCACCAACGCCCTGCTTTCCGCCACACCAGTTTTCTCGACGACTCAAACGTTCCAGTATCCGGGCGCGGCGATGAGCGTTTCCGCCAATGGAACCACAAATGGAATTCTGTGGGCAGCGGCGCCCGGCGGCGATGGCGTCGGAAACGGTTTGTACGCCTATGTGGCGGGCAATCTGGCCACCGAACTGTACAACAGCAATCAAGCGGCCAACGGGCGCGACCAGATCACCTACGCCAAATTCGCCCCGCCTACGATTGCCAACGGTATGGTGTACGTGGCCACCCAGACCGGTGTGGCCGCCTTTGGGCTATTACCCTAGAGGGGATATTTGCCGCAAATTCTGCACTGGTTCGACGACCTGAACAGCCCCCTGGTCGCCGATCTGCTCCAACGCTGGCCGACTCTGGAGGAGTGACGCCTCGGTAGTGGAAGCGGCGGCAATGAGTGCGCGCGCCGCGATGGCCCTGATCGCGACGCTGCGCCGGCGGATCTCCCCTGGTCGGAGCTCTGGCATTAGCCACCAGTACCGAGTGGAACACCATCACCGGATTTCAGAAACTTTCTTAAGAAACCACTCGACGGAATAACTCAGAAAGACTCCGAGTGGCGGACCGTCCGCCCCGAGCGCCATCGATGCACTTCAACGAGTAGGGCGTTTATCCGGCAAGTTGGCCGTCTTGCGAAAACCTCTGGATCGAAGCGTTCAGTTAGTGTAAACTGTACTGACCTGGAGCAATGAACGGGGAAAACTCCGGGTGACGTCGCGTCACAGATTCGGAAGGTGCGTGAATGTGGGGGTTCAGACTGGGGTGGTCATCGCTATGCTTGTTGTCGCTTGTGGGGGTGCTGTCGGCTCAAACCCCCGCAAGAGTCGATTTCGCAAAAGAGGTAATGCCGATCCTGCGGCAGAACTGCGTGCCATGCCATGGACCGGCGCAGCAGAGCCGCGGAATGCGCCTCGATCGGAGAAGCGTGGTCCTCGGCCGCCGTGGTGTTGTTCCCGGTAGCAGCGAAAACAGCTTTCTGTATCACCGGATCTCCGGGAACGATTTTGGCCTGCAAATGCCTCCCACCGGCCCGCTCCGTCCGGAGCAAATCCAGACCATCAAAACCTGGATAGAGCAGGGCGCCGACTGGCCGGATGCGCTCGCCAACGAAGTCGATCTCCCGCCCTCGGA
>Ga0302326_10012599_pt1 | contig 17993 bp, 20 predicted proteins | sample Palsa_T0_3_FD_202264 | JGI IMG/M metagenome (GOLD analysis project Ga0302326, IMG submission 202264) | Peat permafrost microbial communities from Stordalen Mire near Abisko, Sweden - Palsa_T0_3 | ecosystem: Environmental > Terrestrial > Soil > Palsa > Peat permafrost | place: Sweden: Abisko...
GCTCGTTCATGACGCTGGCAGGTTATCTTGCCTTCGCCATCATGTCGCGCGGTGGAAACTTCTGGCTGGCGCTCGGCGGGGCCGCGCTGCTCACCATGCTGGTGGGGGTCGTCGTCGAGCGGCTGTTTATCGCGCGCTTGTACAAGCGCCTCCCACTGTACAGCCTGCTGCTGACGTTCGGCTTATCGCTGGTCGCCGAAGAATCGTTTCGGCTGATCTGGGGCCCAAGCTCCGTCCCGTTTTCGGGCCCGGCGAATTTGCAGGGCTTTACCACGGTCGGAGACATCGTGCTGCCCACGTATCGGCTCGTGATCATGGCAGCGCTCGTGATCGTCATGACCGCGCTGATGCTCTTCTTGTACCGCACTCGCATCGGCCTGCGCCTGCGGGGCGCGGTGCAGGACCCCGAGATGATGGCGGCGCTCGGAACGAACACGCAGATCCTGTACTCGGTCAACTTCGCGGTCGGAGTCCTGCTGGCGGCGATCGCCGGCGTCTTCGCGGCGGGATTACTCGGCCTGCAGCCGACGATGGGGAACAGCCTGCTCATGCCGGCCTTCATCACGGTTGTGATCGGCGGAATGGGCAGCATCGTCGGCAGCATCGTCGGCGGGCTGTTGATCGGTCTCGCCGTCAGCATCACGACCCTCTACCTCCCGGCCGCTTCGGAGATCGTCATGTACGTCCTGATGGCGGTCGTTCTCCTGGTGCGGCCGCGCGGTCTCTTCGGCGAGGCTGGGATCTTCGGATGAGATCGCGCGCCAACACCATCGGGACGTCGCTGATCGCGATCGTGCTGTTGTCGTTGCCCTGGCTGCTGCCGGCTGCGAAGCTCAACATCTCGCTCGGCACGACCGTGCTGCTGTTCGGTTTAGCGGCCGCGAGCGTCAACATCTTGCTCGGCTATGCGGGCCTCATGGCCTTTGGAAATGCGGCCTTCTTTGGGGTCGGCGCGTACGCTTCCGCGCTGTTCGCGCTTCACGTCGTCCCGAACCTCGCGCTGTCGGTCGCCGTCGGATCGATCGTGGGGATGCTCAGCGCGATGCTGGTGGGTCCGTTTCTGATCCGGCGCCGCGGTATCTACTTCTCCCTGCTGACGATCGCGTTCGGGCAGGTCTACTACTTCATCGCCTATCGCTGGAACGATATGACCGGCGGCGAGGACGGGCTGACGGTGCAGCGGCCGCCGCTCGCCTCGGCACAAGGCCTCGACGACGCACAATTCTATTTCCTCGCGCTTGCGATCTTCGGACTCTTGATGCTGGTGCTCTGGTACGTCCTGCGATCGCCCTTTGGTTTGACCCTGCGGGCGATCGGTCAGAACGAGCAGCGAGCGCGCTATCTCGGTGCCGATACCAATCGATTCGTCTACCTGGCGTTGACCCTCTCCGGGTTCTTCGCCGGAACGGCGGGAGCGCTCTATTCGATGTCGATCAATTTCGCGTACCCGCTCTTGATGGACTGGCATCAGTCCGGTGACTTCGTGATGATGGTCGTGCTCGGCGGGACCGGAACGCTCTGGGGTCCGCTGCTCGGCGCGACGATCTATGCGCTGGGCGCAAACGTCCTCAGCAGCAAGACCGAGGCTTGGCAGATCGTGATTGGCGCCCTGTTCGTCGCTTGCGTTTTGCTGTTCCCGCGAGGTCTGCTTGGCCTCGTCTCCCGGCGGGGCGGCGCGCTGCCGCTCGCGCTCGCACCGGAAACCGATGGGCTGGCGATTGCACTCGCGGCCCAGGCGCGCGAGCCGGTTGTGCAGCAAGAGCACGGATGAGTTCCGAGCCGGCCATGCTGGAAGCGCTGGGCATCCGTTTAGCGTTCGGCGGGGTGCGAGCCGTCGACGGGGTCGATCTGCGCGTCGGCGAACGCGAGATCGCCGCGCTGATCGGCCCCAACGGGGCGGGCAAGACCAGCCTCTTCAATGCTCTGACCGGGTTTTTCTATCCGGACGCGGGTACGGTCCGGTTCCGCGGTGAGGACATTACGCGCCTGCCGAACTGGCGGCGTATCCGCAAGGGCATCGGGCGGACGTTTCAATCGCCGAGCACCTTCGCGGAGATGTCCGTCGCGGAAAATCTGACGATCGGCCTGCAGCTTTCATCTGGTCTGGCGCTGAGCCTTCGCCCACCGCGCGCCGCCCAGCGGCGCGAGATCGAAGCGCGGCTGGAGGAGCTGCTCGGTTTCGTCCAGCTCGAACGTCTGCGGGATCGACAGGTCGGGGAGCTGTCGCACGGCGACCAACGGCTGGTCGAGATCGCGCTGAGCCTCTCGACGTCGCCGTCGCTGATCATGCTCGACGAGCCGACCGCGGGGCTAGCCGAAAGCGACACGACGCGGATAATGAGCGTCGTGCGAGATCTTCACGACCGCTTGGGGCTCACCGTGCTGTTCGTGGAGCACAACATGCGATTCGTGGCGGCACTCGCCGACACGGTGACCGTGATGGACCGGGGCCGCCTGCTGTGCAACGGTCCCACCTCGGTCGTCCTCAAAGACCAACGTGTGCGCGACGCGTACCTCGGCGCGGAAGAGTCCGTCCGTGCCTGATGCGCCCCTGCTGCGGCTCGACGAGGTCGACACGTTCTACGGCAAGAGCCACGCGTTGCGGAAAGTTTCGCTCGAAGTACGCAGCGGCGAGATCGTCGCGCTGCTGGGCCTCAACGGCGCCGGCAAGACCACCACGCTGCGCAGTATCATCGGGCTGATCGCGCCCCGCGGGGGCTCGATCCACTTGCGGGGGCAGCGCATCGACGGCATGCCCGCCCACCGGGTGGCGCGGCTCGGCGTGGGCTACGTCCCCGAAGGCCGGCGCATGTTCGCGAGCCTTACGGCGGCGGAGAATCTCGAACTTGCCGAGCGGGGCGGCGGTGGCTGGTCGATTCCGCGCGTGTTCGAGCGGTTCCCAAAATTGCGCGAGCTGCGGGCGCGAAAAGCCGGTAAGCTGTCGGGCGGCGAGCAGGAGATGCTGGCGATCGGGCGCGCGCTGGTCGGCAACCCGTCGCTGCTCCTAATCGACGAACCGTCGCAAGGGCTCGCGCCGATCATCGTCGGGGATCTTTACCGGACGCTCGCGGAGCTGCGCGCCGCCGGCGTGGCGATCCTCCTGGTTGAGCAAAACGCGCTGCTCGCGCTCAAAGTCGCGGAGCGCGCCTACGTCCTCGACGACGGCCGCATCGTGTACGACGGCGCAGCCGCCGATCTCGCTCGCGACAAGGCCCGCATCGGCAACCTCATGGGTCTTCCCAGCGACGAGCTTCCCGTCTCATGAATCGCGCGCGGTTCGTGACGACGACCGCGGGCCTCTGGGCCTGGTCGACGGGCGTGGGGTTCGCGCAACGTCCGGCCGCAAATCGCTCGCTATGGGTTTGGCAGACACCGCTCGATGAGGCGCCGGCCGTCGCTGCCTTCGCGACGCGCTACCGCTTTGGCAGCGTTTTCCTGTCGATCCCCGCGGCGGACCGCGCGGCGCTGGCAGCGGGCGCTGCGAACGCGCTGCAGGCGCTCGGGGCACTGCGCAACGCCGGGCTGCAGGTCTATTGCGTGGCCGGCGACCCTGAATGGGTAAAGCGCCGGCGGGACGAGCCGCCTGAAACGGTGCGCCGGCTGCTTGGCGCCCACCAGGCCCACGGCGTGTTCGACGGCATCGCGCTCGACGTCGAGCCACACACGCTGCCCGAGTGGAAAGACGGGAGCGATAAGTCCGCGCTCGCCGAGAACTACATCGCCGTTCTGGGCCTGATTCGAGCGGCTGCCGCTGCCCTTGGTTTGCCCGCGCTCGCCACGGTGCACCCGACGTACGCGAAGTACTCGCTGCCGTCGGGTAACGGCCAGACGCTGTTGCAAAGCGCGGCGCGCGCCGTCGACGCGACCGATCTGATGGCCTACCGAAATTCCGAGGCCACGCTGGAAAGCTTCGGCGGAACGGCGATGGAGCAGCTCGCCGGCGTCGGCAAGCCGTGGTGGCTCGGCGTCAGCACGCACGCGAACTCACCGCCGGGGACGTCGTACGCAACGCTTCCGGCAGCGCGGTTCTTCGCGGAAATCGACGCGACGGCAACCGAACTCAGGCAGCGCTTTGCGGGCAGCTTCGCGGGCATCTCCGTCGAGGATTATCGCAACACGGCGGCTTTGCTAGGCTCCTCGACCTGACTCTTGGGTTTGTCGACAGCGCCGCGATCGATCTCGAAGAGGACGAGAACGGCGCTACGAGCGGGGCGTTGCGGGGCCGTCCTGCTGGGTGAGCCTTTGTGCGCGCCGGCGCTTGAAGGTGAGTTCGGAGACGCCGGACTTGTCGAGTTGGCCCAGTCCGAGCCGTTTCATCAGCTCGTACTGTTCGTACGTCGCTTGAGCCAGAGGCAGCAAGATATCGGCCTCGCTGGCGAGCCGCAGCGCGATTCCCGAGTCCTTGGCGGCATGTTCGGCCGAGAAGTAAACGTCGTGATCGCGGTTTACCATGTCGGCGCCGTCGGTTTCGAGGACGCGCGAGTTCGCGCCGGTTTGTGCGAAAACGGCCCGCACCAGGTCGAGGTCGAGACCCAGCGCATCGGCCAAACCGAGCCCTTCGGCCAGGGCCGCCGTGTTGACGTTCATCACCATGTTCACCAGCGCTTTGAGCTGCGCGGCTCGTCCGGCGGCTCCCACGTACCGAAGCGATGAACTCAAACTTTCGAGCAGCGGACGCATCGCCTCGAATACTTCCTCGCGACCCCCCACCATCAGGTACAGGGTGCCCTGGCGTGCTTGCGGGATCGAACTCGCCATGCAGGCCTCGAGCGAATGCGCACCGCGTGCTTCGGCGAGCGCCTGGACCTCGAGGTGAACCTGCGGCGTTACGGTTGCGCAGTTGACGAACGTCTTGCCCGCCGCCCCTTCGAGCAGGCTATCACCGGCCGGTGCGAAGACGGCGTACATCGCGTCGTCATCGCTGACGACCGTGATGATGACGTCGCAGAGTTCCGTCACCCGAGCCAGCGACGGCGCGACCTCGCCGCCGGTCTCCTTCGCAGTCGCCTGGGCGGCGGCGGGATTGCGATCGTAGAGCGCCGCGATCGTGTATCCGACGTCGCGCAGGCGCTGCGCCATGTTCGCGCCCATGCGCCCGGTCCCGACGACGCCGATCTTCGGCAGCGCGACGTTCACCGTGGTTTTCTCGGAGCGAACGCGCGGAAGGCGCGAAACCGGCGCACCGGCACGGCGGTCGGCCGTGCCTTGGTGGGACGCGGACGCGGTCCGTACTGTTGCGGAAAGCGCTCGCGGAAGAGCGCGGGCACGTTGCCGTTCGCAGGGCTGCCGGGCTCGTGGCGCGGTGCCGGCAGGGCCGGCCGTTGCAGGGCACCCAGCGGCGCTTGCCATTCGCCCGAAAGCTGCTGGCGCGTGCGCAGCGTGCCGTCGTAGAAGAAGACGTTGCCGTTCGCACTGGTCGCCGTCACGACAGGCCCGCCGCCGTCGACGAGGGCCGTGGCCTCGGTGCCGTGGCCGTCGATTTGCGCCGGCCGCACGAAGTTCGTGAACACGCGCCCGCTGCCGGCGGCATGGCCGCCGAATTGCACCGGGCCGTTCGCGCCGATGGCGACGTCGCCGCGCGTCGATTCGAAGTGCGCGAGCCCCGGCTCGAAGCTGCCGCCGTCGTAGACGATCGATCCGTCGATGCTCGTCGCTTCGATCTGTCGAGCGCTGCACCGCTCGAAGGTCATGTTTCCGAAGAGCGAGCGCGCGCGCAAGCGCTCGAACGACGAGTTCGTGACGATCATCGGGGCCCGTCCGGTCTGCGCGAACACCGTCCCGCCGACGTCGTCCAGCTGCATGCGGCCGCGGCCCACGAAGCCGACGAACGTGCCCGCCCGGTAATCGTGGACGTCGAGCGTCCCATTGCCGGTCCGCGCGAACACGAACGCGGAATCGGCCGGGATCGTGATCGTGACCGGCGTCGGTCCAGCCGGTGCGCCGACCCCGAACGCGGGGTCGCGCACGACGATCGATTCGCGCGGACCGGGCGGAACGTTGCCGGGCACGAAGCTCTCCGGCGGCAGCTCTGCCGCCCCTTCGGCCGACGCCTGGACGGCCGCCGGGATCGGAATCGACGACAGCTGGTTGCCGATCGGCGCCGTCCGGCGCAGCACTTCGAGGGCGGGATCGGCTTCGATCGAAACGCTCTCGCGGTCCCAGGTGCGAATGGTGACGTCGCCGTTTTTGATGTTGACGCGCACGATCGGAGCGACCGTGCCGTCCAATGTCTGAACCTCGGCGCGCGCCGCGACGGGCACCGCCAGGAGGGCGAGGAGCAGGAGCGTGGACGCACGCGCCACCGCGGTGGTCCCGTGCGTAGACCTCCGGATGGTCATGAGCACCCCTTAACCCTACCTGACAAGCGCGGCCGGTTCATGAATGCGAGGTGAGCATGGGGAGGCTGACTCGGAAGGCGCTCCCTCCAGCGGGCCGCTGGGTGACCGAAACGCTGCCCTCGTGGACGCGCGCGATGCTGCGCACGATCGCGAGGCCCAAGCCCGTGCCGGGGATCGCCCGGTTACGCGAGGGATCGGCCCGGAAGAAGCGGTCGAACACCCGCTCGATCGACTCGGCGTCGATCCCGATCCCCGTGTCCAGGACCTCGACGATTGCCCGGCCGGCCTGCGTTCCGAGGGTTACCTCGATGCCGCCGGTTTCGGTGAACTTGATCGCGTTGTCGATGAGGTTCGTGAACAGCTGGCCAAGCAGCTTCGGGTCACCATAGGCGATCGGTCCCTCGCCGTCACCCGCGGGCGGAGTGAACGAAAGCTCGAGGCCTTTGTCTTCGGCCCGGTGCCGAGCGCCGCGAACCGCCTCGGCGACGACCGCCTGCAACGCGACGGGTTCGCGCGGGATGTCGTCACCCGACTCGGCCTTTGCCAGCAGCAGCATACCGTTGACCATCGCTGCGAGCGAGGCGCTCTCGTCGCCGATCGCGCGCAGGCTTTCGGCGCGAATTTGCGGATCGCGGTCGGCCCAGCGCTGCAGCATCTGCGCGTTCGCATTGATGACGGTGAGCGGCGTTTTCAGCTCGTGCGAGGCGTCGGAGATGAACTGGCGCTCGCGATCGAAGCCGTCCTCGAGACGGTCGAGCATGGCGTCGAAACTCTGCGCGAGCGAGCCGATCTCATCTTTGCGTTCCTTCCATCCCAGCCGGCGGCTGAGCTGGTCGGAGCGGATTTCTCCCATCGCCGCATTGAGGCGACCGAGCGGCTCGATCGCGCTCGATGCGATCGCGATCGAGCCCGCGACCACGACCAGCGCCGCGAGCGCGACCACGATCAGCAGCAGCGCTCGAATGCGCGCAATCGTATCGCTATAGATCGCGAGGCTCTCGCCGACTTGCACGTAAAGCGCGACCCCGGGATAGCGGATCAGTTCTTGGCGCACCATCAGTTCACCGAGGCCGGGCCGGTTCTCGATCCGGTAGACGACGTCGCGCTTCGGATCGGGACTCGGCGTGGCGAATGCGGCTCCGCCCATGTTCGTGCTCTTGGCTTCGGGATAGCCCTTGGCCGTGTCGACCTCCACGAACGTCGTCGGGCCGGCCCAATGATCCAGGCCGCCGGTCGTCGTCAATTGCTGTTCCACCGGCAACGCGTCGCCGATCGCGCTCAGCGCCGTTTGGCCGCGTACGAGTGCGGCGATGTCGGTTCCGACGCTGTCGGTTTTGGCGCGGGCCTCGTCGAGCAGAATCGAGTGCAACTCGAAGGTCAGCACGAGCATGACGACTGCGATCACGGCCAGCAGCAGGAGCGCGTAGAACGTCGCGATCCGGGAGCGCAGCGAGCCGAACCTCACGCGGGCCGCCGCGTCACTCGCGCAGCGTGTAGCCTACGCCGCGAACCGTCGAAATCAGTTTGTCTTCGAAGCCGTCGTCGATCTTGCCGCGCAAGTAACGGATGTAGACGTCGATCAGGTTCGAATCGCCCAAGAAATCGCTGCCCCACACACCGTTGAACAGCTCGTCGCGCGTGTGCACCTTGTTGCGGTGGAGCAGCAAGTACTCGAGCAGGGCGTATTCCTTGGCCGTCAGCGCGATCGCACGGCCGCCGCGGTGCACCTCGTGCCGGTCGCGGTCCATCGTCAGGTCGCGCACGCTGAGCACGTTCGATTTGGGATGCCGCTCGCGCAGGCGAGCGCGCACGCGCGCCAGCAGCTCCTCGATCGAGAAGGGCTTGGTGATGTAATCGTCGGCGCCCAGATCCAGTCCGCTGACCCGGTCCGGGATACGGTCCTTGGCCGTGAGCATGATGATCGGCACGGTGCTCTTGGCGCGCACGCGCGTACAGACTTCGTGGCCGTCCATCTTCGGCAGCATCACGTCGAGGATCACGAGGTCGGGCTCCTTGAGGGCTTTCTCGAGGCCGGCGAGCCCGTCGCTGGCCGTATCGACCACGTAGCCCTCGTGTTCTAACTCCAGCCGGAGGACGCGCACGATCTGGGCATCGTCCTCGACCACGAGCACCTTAAAGCGCCGGTCGAGTTCCTCCGGGCCTGAGGTCAAGAGCGGGCGCCGCCTAGCGGCAGCCGCAAGCCGAGGGAGTTGAAGAACAACAGCCAAGCGGCGACCGCGCCGCCGGCACCGAGCCACAGGACCGTCGCCGGAGCGGCAAACGCCCGGGCGACCGTCAGGGCGCTCGACGTGAGCGCGGCTGCAAAGCCCTTGTCCGCGACCAGCACGAAGACGAGCCAAACGGCGACCGCGAGTGCTCCGCCGGCCAGCCACGCTTCCCACGGGCGCGCGACGGGTTCCAGCGCGGCCCGCGCCTGCGCATAAACGGTCGCGTTCAAAATCGATTCCCGCAGCCCGGGCGGCGGCGTTTCCAGCGGTAGCGCGAACAGGGCGCGGTCGAGGTCGTCGAAATCTTGGTTCATTGCGTCGTCAGCGTCTTTCGGAGAAGATCTTTGGCGCGGAACAGGTGCGTCTTCACCGTTCCCATCGGTAAATCCAGCACCTGGGCGATCTCCTCGTATTGGCGTCCTTGTAGGTGATACAGCGTGATGACGGTCCGGTACTTCTCGGGCAAGGCGTCGATCGCGGCTCGCAGGGCGCGGGCCTCATCGCGTTGCTCGGCAAGTTGGGCTGGGCCCGGAGAAGGGTCGGCGGCGTCGGGCAACTCGGTGTCGGCGAAGCGTTTGCGCCGGCCCAGCCGGTCGCAGCAGGCGTGGTAAGCGATCGAAAAGATCCAGGTCGAGAACTTCGCGCCGGCTTTGAAGGTGCGCAAGCTCCGGAAAGCCTTGAAGAATGCCTCTTGGGCGCAGTCCTGGGCCTCTTGCGGGTCGCGCATCGTGCGCAGGCAGAGGTGATAGACGGCGCGCTCGTAGCGCTCGACGAGCGTCCCAAAGGCTTCGCCCCGGCCCGCCAGGGCGGCCGCCACCAGTTGTCCGTCGTCGGGCTCGGCGACCGTCGCGCTCACGCGCCCCGGCGGCTCCGCGAGCGCGCTAGCCACAAAACCAGGTACGGAGATGCTGTCACCCGAGTTTCGCGAAACACTACGGGCCGAGCAACGTATCTGGTACGCCTGGCCAACGCAGAGAATCGGCCGCGGCAGGGGGTTGTGGAAGTATGGATGGTCCCGAGTTAATGGTCCCGCTCTTGGCGATCTTCTGCATCTTCGGCTTGCCGGTGATCGCCTGGGTGTCGTTCCGGGTCATGGCCCATCGCGAGCGGATGGAGATGTTGCGCCAAGGCTTCGTGCCGGGCGAGGGAAAGGTGCCTTGGACGCCGGGGGCTCCGGCCGCCCAGAGCCGGCCGATCGCGGCGTCGGAATTCGCTCCCGACGGGTTGGGAGGAACGCTCCGCAAGGGGATCACGGTCACGATGATCGGCTTCGCGCTCACCTTGGGCTTGTCGTTTATCGGCTTCGACGATGGCTCCGCCGGCTGGCATCCTGGCCCTTGGCTGCTCGGCGGCCTCGTTCCGATGTTCGTGGGCTTGGCCCAAGTTATCATCGCGCTGATGGCGGGTGCCACGCTAGGCCCCGGCCCGGTCTGGCGGATGCAGCCGGGCGCACCGCCGCCTCGCTACAGCGAGCCGATCCCGCCGCCCGCGGGCGCGCAGACCTACGACGGATCGTATACGTATCGCCCCGGTGCGACGCAAGAACTGCGGCCGCCGAATTCTCCGCCGGAACGGCGCTAACCGGCAAGCGGACAAAGAGAAACGGGGCGCCGGAGCGCCCCGTCTTTTTTTGTAACGACCCGGTCGCTAGTGTTTGCTCGAGACCAGAGCCATCGCCCAGCCGTTTGAGGTACGCGTTCGCACGAGGTACCCGTCTGCGGTGCGGTCGTAAATCTGGAAGCCCGCTCTGAGCGCGTCGGCTAAAGATTTGAAGACCATGAGACCAGCCATTTGTGGGACCCTCCTCCCCGTGTATACTTACTTACCAGTATTAACGGCGTATTGCTACAAAATGTTGTGGGTTTTTGGTTACGGTCTCGTAAATGTTTCGTGGGGGAAAGCTGGGACGGCCGGGAAATCGTGCCACGATGGACGTTCTAAAGACGTCACCGCAAGTCCACGAGACCTTGGTGAGCGACCGCCGGGAGCCGATTCCCGGTACTGTGGTTATCGGTCTGGTCGCACCTGCGTTGGCGGCTAACGCGCGTCCCGGGCAGTTCGTGATGGCGGTCACCCCAAGCGGAGAGCGCGTTGCGACGGCGCTCGGCATCTATGAAGCAGAAGGCGAGCGCATCTCGCTGATGCTCACGATCGTCGGGCCGCGCACGCGCGAGATCGGCCTGCTCGCCCGCGGCGACCGCCTGACGCTCGTCGGTCCCCTCGGAAACGGATTTGATCTTCATGCATTGGGCAAGAACGTGGCGCTCGTTGCCGGCGGCGTTGGAATCGCATCGTTGTTGCTTGCAGCGGCGCGGTTAGTTGAGGCGGGCGCGAGCGTCCATCTCTACTACGGGGCGCGAACCGCCGAGGCGCTCGTCGATGACGAACTGTTCGAAGCACTCGGCGCGGGTGTTTCGCTGGCCACCGACGACGGATCGCGCGGCCATCACGGCTTCGTGACCGAGTTGCTGGAGCGCGAGGGGCGCGCTCACGCCGCGATCGCAGCCTGCGGACCTTCGCCGATGTTGCGCGCCGTCGGCGCGGTCGGGCGGGCGCAGGGCCTGCGCGCGCAACTTTCGCTCGAAGAGACCTTTGCCTGCGGTGTCGGGGCGTGCTGGGGTTGCGTTGTCCCGCTCTCGCGAGCGAGCGAGCAGGCACCGAAGTTCCCGCCGCCCGCTCCGGGAGAGAAACGCGACTACGTGCACGCGCGCATCTGCCGTGAGGGGCCCGTCTTCTGGTCGGACCAGTTGCGATGGTAACGCGAGCCGCCGAGCCCGACATCTCGGTGCGCCTCGGCAAGCTGGAGCTGGCAGCGCCCACCTTGATGGGCAGCGGGTGTTACGGATCGGGCGAGGAGTACGCAGCGCTCGTCGACCTCTCGAAGATCGGTGGCGTCGTGCTCAAGAGCGTCACGCGCCTACCGCGGCTGGGTAACGACGCGCCGCGCCTGGTGCCGGTAGCGAGCGGCTTATTGAACGCCATCGGGTTGCAGAATCCGGGCATCGAATCGTACCTCGCGAACGACGTCGCGAAGTTTGGGGACCGGCCGTGCGCGATCGTGGGCAGCGTAGCAGGGTTTTCCGTCGACGACTACGCGTACGTAACCGAGCGCCTGGCCGCGCGCGAAGAGATCGACGCGATCGAACTGAACATCTCGTGTCCGAACGTCGGCAGCGAAGGTGAAACGTTCGCTTGCGATCCGGATCTTGCCGAGCGCGCCACCCGCGCGGCGCGCGGCGCGACCGACAAGACCCTGATCGTGAAGCTCTCGCCCAACGTAACCGATATCGCGCAGATCGCGCGCGTCGTCGAGGCGGCCGGCGCGGACGCTCTAGCGGTTATCAACACCGTTCGCGGCATGTCAATCGACGTCGAACGCTGCGCGCCCCGCCTGGGCAATGTAACCGGTGGTTTGTCGGGCGCGGCAATTCGCCCGATCGCCGTGCTGGCGGTCTGGGAGGTCGCGCGCGCGGTGCATATCCCGATTCTGGGCCAAGGCGGGATCGAAACCGCGCGCGATGCGCTCGAGTTCATCCTCGCGGGTGCCGCGGCCGTTTCGATCGGCACCGGGAATTTCACCGATCCGCGCGCCCCGCTCGCGGTTGCCGCGGGACTGCGTGCGTATCTCGCACAACACGGGATCGCGAGGCTTGCCACGATCGTCGGCAAAGCCAACCCGGGTTTTCTTGGGACAGGAGAACGATGAACGTCAGCACCCTACCCAAACTGATCGTCGCGCTCGACGTCCCGGAGCTTGCTGCTGCGACCGAACTCGTCGACAAGCTCGCGCCGCTGGGCGTGATCTTCAAGCTCGGCTACGAGCCGCTGTTCGGGTACGGCGATGCCATTCGCGCGCGGCTCGAGGAGCTTGGCGCGCAGATGTTCGTCGATGCGAAACTGCACGACATTCCACGCACGGTCGAAGCCGCGGTGCGTTTGCTCGTCCGGCCGGGCGTTCGGATCTTAACGGCTCACGCGCTCGGCGGAAACGAGATGCTGCAGGCGGCAGTCGGCGGCGCGACCGAGCGCGCGCGCCAGCTCGGGATCGAACCGCCCCAGATCTTCGCGGTCACGATACTCACGAGCATCGCGGCGGAGGAGTTAAACGAACTCGGCCTGCGCGGCGGACCGGGCGAAAACGTGATCCGGCTCGCGGCGCTCGCCCGCGACGCCCGCTGTGCCGGCGTCGTTTGCAGCCCGCACGAGGTTCGGGATCTCAAGGCTTTCTTCGGAGCCGACTTCGCGGCGCTGTGCCCTGGTATCCGGCCCGCCGGCGCGGCGCACGGCGACCAGAAGCGCGTGACCACGCCGAGCAGCGCGGTCGAAGCCGGTGCCGACTATCTCGTCGTCGGCCGCCCCGTCGTCGAAGCACCCGACCCGCTCGCAGCCGCGCTCGAGATACTGGCCGAAATGGAGCGCGCTGCCCGTGCGCTCTGAGGAACTCGCGCAAGCTCTCAGCGAACGAGGGGCGTTGCTGGACGGGCACTTCCGGTTATCCTCGGGTCGTCACAGCGACCGCTTCATTCAAAAATTTCGCGTCCTCGAGGACCCGGCGATCGTCGAGCGGATCGCGGAGGCCCTTGCCGAGCGAGCAAGAGAATTCGCTCCGACGGTCGTCGTGAGCGCGGCCGTCGGCGGCATCGTGCTCGGCTACGAAACGGCGCGCCAACTTGGCACCAAAGCGATCTTCGTGGAAAAGGAAAACGGCGTCCCGGCGTTGCGCCGCGGCTTCGCGCTCGGGCCCGGCGATCGCGCCCTTGTGGTGGAAGACGTCGTATCGACGGGCGGCTCGGTGCGCGAAGTGCTCGAGGTCGTGCGGGCGCGCGGCGCGGAGCCCGTCGCGGTCGGCGTGATCGTGCGCCGTCAGGCCGTCGATTTCGGCCTGCCGACGATCGCGCTGCTGGATCTGCCGGTCGTCTCCTACGACGCCGCCGAGTGCCCGCAGTGCGCGCAAGGTCTGCCGCTCGCGGAACCGGGCTCCCGTTTCCTGGACAAAGCGATCGGCTAAGGGGCGCCGGCGTTTTGGCGCCGGCTACTTATCTCCCGGTGACGCTGACGGTGCGGTCGACGCTGTGGACGCCGTCCGAAAACGAGACCACGAGGCGTTGCGCGACCGTGCGAAGTTGAATCTCCTGGAACGTTTGGGAGCCCGCAGCGATCGCGATCGGCTCTTGGCGCCGGTCGATCGCGATGCGCACCGCGGGGAACGCTTGCGCGTTCCAGGCAAAGAGCGTCCGGAAATCGTCGATGGCGATCGCTTCAGCGACCGGCACCGCGGGTGACGCGGCAACCAGCTCGAAGCTGGCTCCGCCGGCCGTCAAGGTGAGCCGCGTCATCGCTGCGGCGAGTGGCGGCGCGAGCGGCAAGACGAGCTTGAACCGGCCGCTCGCGACGAACGCAAATTCGAACAGCTGCTTCCCATCCGCGTAGCCGTCAAGCCTGGCCAGAGCCGCCGGGGGAACCTGGTTTGCAAGCGCCATCCACTTGCTCGATGGCGTAAATTGGCTCGGCGCCGCGAGCACGTTGAAAGCCGGCTCGAGCCCGACGCCGGTCTCGTCGATGTGGCCTGTGATCTCGATTGCCGGACACGTGCGGTCCGGCGCAGCGATCGCGTCGACCGGCGTCGAGGGGCACGCAGCGCGCTGCTGGGCCACAGCGTACGGCCGCCCGGGGTCGAGAAGTGTGGCGAAAAGCAGCGCTACCGCGAGCATGTAGGGCCTCCGAATGGAGCGAAGTGCAGGCTAATGCAACCGCAGCTGGACCGGCTCCTCCGCACGTCGCTTCGCGCGTTCTCGCCTTACCGGCCCGGGACGTCGGTCGACGAAGTGCGCCGTCGCTACGGTATCGAGCATCCAGTGAAGCTGTCGCAGAACGAGAACCCGCTCGGGACCTCACCGCGGGCCATGGAAGCGCTGCGTGCGATTGAGACGCTCAGCGACTACGACGAGGACGATCACGCAGCGCTGCGCGCCCGGCTGGCCCTGCAGTACGAGTTATCACCGGATTCGGTCGTTCTCGGCCACGGCAGCAACGAACTGGTGCAGTTGGCGTTCATTGCGTTCGTCGATCCGGGCGACGACGTGGTAATCGCGAAGCCGAGCTTTTCGCTCTTTCGCAAAGATGCGGACGTCGCCGGCGCGCGCTCGATCGAGGTGCCGTTGCGCGACGGGGTGCACGATCTAGAGGCGATGTTGCGCGCGGTCACGCCCAAGACGAAGCTCGTGTTCGTCTGCGACCCGAACAACCCGACCGGCACGCGCGTCGAGCGCGACGCGCTGCTTGCGTTCGCGGGCGAACTGCGGCCGGACGTGTTGCTCGTGATCGACCAGGCGTACAAGGAGTACGCGGATGCGGCCGCAGCCGACGGGGTCGACGTCCTGCGGCGGCGGCCGGCAACGCTTGTCTTGCGCACCGCATCGAAGATCTATGGGCTCGCCTCGGTACGCTTCGGGTACGGCTATGCGTCTCCCCAAATCGCCGGCTGGCTCGACCGCACCCGCTTGCCGTTCAACGTTTCTCGGACTGCCGCCGTCGCGGCGTTCGCCGCGCTCGACGACGCCGAGTTCGTCGCGCGCAGCCTAGCCCTCAACCAGAGCGGGAAGGCGCAACTCGAGGCCGGCTTCGAGCGGCTCGGCCTGCACGCGTACCCGAGCGCCGCCAATTTCATCGCGGTCGAAATACCGGCCGAGGCTGACCTCGCGTATCGAGCCCTGATGGAGCGCGGCGTCATCGTGCGCTCGGGCGACGGCTTGGGCATGCCGAAGCGCCTTCGGGTTACGATCGGCACCCCAGGCGAGAATGCCGCGTTTCTCACGGCGCTCGAAGAGTTGCTGCCGCAATGGCGCGGCGCTGCGGTCGGCGCGGTCCGGTGACGGGCACCGCCCGGCTGCGCGCAGGCAGCGCGGCCGATCGCGCGTTCGTGTTGGATCTCGGCCGCCGAACGGTCGCCACGAGCATCTCGGCCTTACGCCGGCCGGAGCCCGGTCGCGCGGAACAGAGCTACGAAGTGCTGATGGACTTCGCGTTCGAGCGCTCGCACGTGCTCCTGATCGCTGAGAACGACCTCGACGGCCGGATCGGGTTTTTGCTGATGCTCGACGAGCTGCCAGACGAGGTCACGGGGCTGCCGCAAGGCTTCATCGCCTACATGGCTGTCGAGCCCGACGCCCGTCGCCACGGCATTGCGACGGAGTTGCTGGCGGCCGCTGAGGCGGCCGCGCGCGAGCGCGGGCTGCCGCACTTGGCGCTCATGGTAACCGAGGACAACGCGCCGGCGCGCGAATTCTACGCCCACGCCGGCTATACGACGGAACGGCGCCTGTTGTGCAAGCAGCTTTGACGTCGCCGCTATTCCGCCGCCGGCTGCTCGTCACGGTGGGCACGATCCTGCTGGGCGTCGCTGCCCTGTGGTTTGCGTCGCGCATCCCGCGCACGCTGACGGTGTTCGTGATCGCCGCGTTCATTGCGTTTGGAGTCCACCCGATCTTGCGCAGGCTCGAGCGGCGCATGCCGCGCGGCTGGGCGATCGCACTGATCTATCTGGCGCTGGTCGCCGTCGTCATCGTACTCGCGGTGCTCGTCGTGCCGGCCACGCTCGGACAGGTTCAAGCCATCGCCGCCGACGCGCCAGCTTACGTTGCGGTTTCCCAGAACTGGATCGATGCGACGCAGACGTTCATGAGCGTGCATTTCGGGCGCTCGTACCTGCCGCCAGGCTACAACGACCTGCGTGGCTATCTGGTCGCACAGGCCTCGTTCGCGCTCAATTCGCTGCTCGCGTCGCTGACGGGATTCTTGATCGGCACCTTCACGGCGGCGTTCATCGGCGTCTCGGCGCTCGTGCTGTCGGCGTTTTTTCTGGTGCGCGGCGACACCGTGGCCGATTCGTTTTACGAACTGCTGCCGAAAGAGCGGCGCGCGACGGCGCGCCAGCTCGGCTCCGAACTCGCCGGCGTGTTCGGCAGCTACGTCGCCGGGCAGGCCGCGCTGTGCACGATCACCGGCGCACTGATTTTCTGGTTCACGCTGCTGACTGGGTTCAAGTTCGCGCTGCTGTTCGGGATCATCGCGGGTTTAGCATACGCGGTACCGTTTTTCGGCATGCTGGCGGCCCACGCGATCGGGCTCGTGCTGGCGGCGCCGCAGGGCCTGCAGACCGTGATTTGGGTGCAGGTTATCACCTTTACGATCGGGCGCATCGCAGATAACGTGTTCGTGCCAAAGGTGATGTCGGAAAGCGTCGGCGTCTCGCCGATCGTCGTGATGTTCGCGGTCTTCGCCGGCGGCGAACTCTTCGGGCTGCCGGGGTTACTGCTTGGTATTCCGGCGGCTGCACTCGCAAAAGTCGCTTGGCGCTTCTTCCGCTCGCAACCGCGCGAAGCGGAAGTGCTGCCGATTGCGGCTGTCGTGGTCGCGGCGCCCGTCGACGTCCCGGGCGCTCAGAGCGTTATCGAAGTTCGCTAGTCCCGCCGCAGCGATAACCTGGCGATTCTGCTACTTCGCGTATCGTCAGCGGCTGCGCCGCTACTCGGGCAACTCGACGCCGTGATCGACAGCATACTGGCGCAGCCCTTTGCCGACGGTCTCGCCCGGCGGCAAGGTCCAGCCGGGCAGCGGCATCGCGAGCGGTGAGAAGCCTGCGAACGTGCCGTCGAACGGATCCTTATTGGGTTTGAAGCGCACGGGCCACGGCACCGGCTCTACTTCGAACGTGCCGTCCGAGAAGCGCACGTTGCAGTTGACGAAATAGTAGTTGTAGCCGTCGGCCTCCCAGCTCTTGATCGGGCTGCAGTTTCCGCGGCTGCCGAGACCGCCCGCAGTGAACGCGCTGTCGTCGGCGGCATAATGTTTTTCGTAATTTGGCTGCGATGCGGTACCGGCCAAGACGTTGCCGCTCGCGGCACGGTCGGCGGCGATTGCGGCGCCCAGGTCGCGGGTGATCTGCGCGAGGCGCGCCCCGCTGTACTGAGGTGCGTGCTCGGGTTGCGAGCGCGGCGGAGGGGCCTGGCCATGCGGTACGAAGGCCAGGGTCGTCTTCGATCGCGGAACCGAGATGTGGCCGAGCGAGCGCGGCACGGGCAGTACCGGGAGCACCGGCGTCAGCGGCACGCGAACGGCCGCCGGAGCCGGCTGGCTCGCCCGCGCCGGTGCCCCGGCGAAGTGCGCGGTGCGGTGCGTTCGCAGGTGCGGTTTCGAGCGCTTCTCGATCGTGAGCGGTCGCGTCGTGATCGTGACGACCTGTTCGAGCGGTTGCTGGCGCTCGATCGTGAGCCGGGGCAAGATCGATACGATGTAGAGCAGCGCCAGAAAATGGATCGCGAGCGAGAGCGTAAGCCCGATGCGGTCACGTTGCCGCCGCTCGCGCGCGTCCTCGGCGAGCGCGTCCAAAGGCTGATCGGTCACGACGCGATTGTTGCAGGCATACCTG
>Ga0302326_10012600_pt1 | contig 17993 bp, 17 predicted proteins | sample Palsa_T0_3_FD_202264 | JGI IMG/M metagenome (GOLD analysis project Ga0302326, IMG submission 202264) | Peat permafrost microbial communities from Stordalen Mire near Abisko, Sweden - Palsa_T0_3 | ecosystem: Environmental > Terrestrial > Soil > Palsa > Peat permafrost | place: Sweden: Abisko...
ACCGCGGGCGACAACCACCTCGGCGGCGACAACTTCGACAAGGCGGTCGTCGACTGGCTGGTGGCCGAGTTCAAGAAGTCCCAGGGCATCGACCTGAGCGTCGACGCGATGGCGTTGCAGCGACTCTACGAGGCGGCGGAGAAGGCGAAGATCGAGCTCTCCACCACCCAGGAGACCCAGATCAACCTGCCGTTCATCACCGCCGACTCGAGCGGACCGAAGCACCTCGACACGCGCCTCTCGCGGGCGAAGCTGACCGAGCTGACCTCGGTGCTGCTCGACCGCACGATCGGGCCTGTCCGGCAAGCGCTGGACGACGCGAAGGAGAAGGGTGCGGCGAACATCGACCACGTAGTGATGGTCGGCGGGATGACGCGGATGCCGGCCGTACAGGAGAAGGTCAAGGAGCTCACCGGCAAGGAGCCGCATCGCGGCGTCAACCCGGATGAGGTCGTCGCCGTCGGCGCCGCGATCCAGGCGGGCGTCCTGGCCGGCGACGTCAAGGACGTGCTCCTGCTCGACGTCACCCCGCTGACGCTCGGGATCGAGACCAAGGGCGGCGTGATGACGAAGCTGATCGAGCGCAACACGACGATCCCGACCCGCAAGTCGGAGATCTTCTCGACGGCGGAGGACAACCAGCCGAGCGTGGAGATCCACGTGCTCCAGGGCGAGCGCGAGATGGCCACCTACAACAAGTCACTCGGCAAGTTCCAGCTCACCGGAATCCCCCCGGCGCCGCGCGGAATCCCACAGATCGAGGTCGCTTTCGACATCGACGCGAACGGGATTCTGAGCGTGTCGGCCAAGGATCTCGGCACGGGCAAGGAGCAGAAGATCGAGATCAAGGCCGGTTCGGGTCTCTCGGACGACGAGATCAAGCGGATGGTGTCCGACGCCGAGACGCACGCGGACGACGACAAGCGCCTGCGCGAGCTCGCCGAGGCGCGCAACAACGCCGAGAACGCCGCGTACCAGGCCGAGCGCCAGCTCAAGGACCTCGGTGACGCTGTCGATGCGACCTCGAAGGAGGAGATCGAGGCTGCGATCAAGGCGGTCCGTGAGGTGCTGAGCACCGAGGACTCGGCAGATATCAACGCGAAGACCGAGGCGCTGCACGCGTCCTTCCACAAGGTGTCCGAGGCGATGTACCAGCGCGCTCAGGACGAGGCCGCAACAAACGCCGGTGACGGCGCCGCGGCCACCAACGGCGCCAGCGCGGAGACGGAGACCGAGACCGAGGACGTGGTCGACGCCGAGGTCGTGGATGAGGGCAAGTAATGGGGGGCGCGTCGAAGTTTGAGCGCAACGACGCGGGCGGGGTGGCGGCCACGGAGGCCGCCGCACCGTCCGAGGCCGTGGAATCGGCATCAGCCGATTGCGCAGCCTCGGAAACGGTCGTCGCCGATTCCATTGGGAGTTCGCCTGGCGGCGAACTCCCGGAGCCCGAGGAGTCGCATGACGGCGAGCTATCGGAGGCGGCCGAAGAGCATCTTCACAACCATGACCCAGCCGTCGAGTTCGAGCTCGGCGAGCTGGTGGCGCGGGCGGAGAAGGCGGACGCGTATCTCGAACTGGCTCAGCGCACGAAGGCGGACTTCGAGAACTACCGCAAGCGGGCCGTTCGCGATGCAGCTGCCGCGCAGACCCGCGGCGTGACCAAGCTCGCCCGCGAGCTCATGCCGGCGATCGACAACCTCGATCGCGCCCTGGCTGCGGCGAGCATCACCGAGGCGGGAGAGCTGGCCTCGGGAATCAAGCTTGTGTATGACGAAGTGCTCGCCGCGCTCGGTCGCGTCGGCATCGAGCCGTTCTCGCCGGTGGGGGAGCCGTTTGACCCTCAGCAGCACGAGGCGGTCGCCCAGTTGCCGGTACCCGGAGCCGACCCGGGGACGATCGTCGAGGTATACCAGCGCGGCTACCGGCTCGGCGACGCCGTGATCCGGCCTGCGCGCGTCTCCGTCGCGGGGTAGCAGATGCCCCCGGCGAAGCCCGACTATTACAAGATCCTCGCGGTCGGCAAGAACGCGTCCGACGAGGAGATCAAGAAGGCTTACCGCAAGCTCGCACGTAAGTACCACCCGGATCGCAACGCCGGGGAGAAGCAGGCGGAGGAGCGCTTCAAGGAGATCTCACAGGCCCACGACGTTCTCTCCGACCCCGACAAGCGCAAGCAGTACGACCGCGGCACCGGGCCGTTCGGATTCGCCGCGCCGGGCGGCTTCGACGCGAGCAACCTCGGCGGCAGCTTCGGCGACATCCTCTCGAATATCTTCGGCGGCGGCGCTAACGGCCCGGGTGGCGCCGGGCGCGCGGCCGGCCCCGGCGTGCGGGCTCAGGCCGCGCGCGGGCGCGACCTCGAAACCGAGGTCTCGCTCACCTTCCAGCAGGCGATTGACGGTTCCCAGGTTCCGCTCGCCGTGCCGACCTCGCAGCCGTGCCCGACCTGCCACGGCACCGGCGCCAAGCCAGGCACCACTCCTAAGGTGTGTCCCGTCTGCGATGGTCGCGGGGTCGAGTCACAGAGCCAGGGCATCTTCTCGATCTCGCAGCCATGCTCGCGCTGCGGAGGCTCGGGGACGATAATCGAGGAGCCATGCCCCACCTGTGGTGGATCAGGCGCGAAGCGAAGCGTTCGGCGCCTGCGCGTCAACATTCCCGCGGGAGTGCGTGATGGGAGCCGGATCCGGCTCGCCGGTAAGGGAGAGTCGGGACCCCGTGGTGCCGCGCCCGGGGACCTGTACGTCATCACCAGGGTCACGGATTCGCCCGTATTCAAGCGCGCGGGCGACAACGTCGAGGTCGAGGTCCCGCTGACCATCCCGGAGGCGATCCGAGGCGCGGTGATCGAAGTCCCGACGCTCCACGGCACCAAGCGCCTGCGCGTCCCGCGCGGAACCAAGCACGGGACAGTCCAGCGGCTTCGCGGCGAGGGGCCGCCCCGCCCCGGCGGCAAAGGGAACGGTGACATCCACTACCGATTCATAATCGACGTGCCCGCGTCGCTCTCGCCCGAGGAGAGCGAGGTCGTCGATCGGCTCTCGGAGGTCATGAACGGCGATCCGCGCGCGCGGCTGTTCGCGGAGACCGAGGACCGCGTCTAGTGCACCGCCGCGTCCGCACGGCCCGCCTCGAGGTATCTGCAGATCGCGGCGTGTTCATGATCTCGGTTGCCGCTGAGCTGGCCGAGATGCACCCACAGACGTTGCGCATGTACGAGGCGCGGGGCCTGATCGCGCCGAAGCGCTCCGCAAAGGGAACCCGGTTGTACTCGCAGGCTGATGTCGATCGGCTGCGCCGGATCCAGGAGCTGACGGCCGAGGTCGGAATGAATCTGGCCGGCGTCGAGCGCGTGTTCGAGCTCGAGGACCAGCTCCAATCGATGACCCGCAGGCTGCGGGCACTGGAGTCGCGCGCGGCGGAGCTCACCGCCGAGGTGGAGCGCCTCGAGGCCCTACGACGGGAGCTGCGCGCCGAGATCGTCCCCTACGTCCGCGGTGGCGCACTCGTCGCCCGCAAGGATCTGGAGCGCGTGCGCATCCGGGTCGAGCGACCGTAGCTCAGACGGTGCCGGCATGAGGTATCCCAACCGCGTGCTCGCGAACGGCTCCCGGCGGGCGCTGCTGGTGGTGCTCGCCGCCGTCGCCTCGGCCGCGCCTCCCGCCTCGGCCGCCGCCCCCGCCCGCCGCCCCAACTCGCAGCTGCCCCCCACCCTTGCCCACGCGGCCCGGCTTGGGGCTGCGCCCACCGGCAGACGGCTCCGGCTGGTACTTCCGCTGAAGGTCGACGCCGCCGGGCTCGCAAGATTCGCGGCGGCGGTCTCGACACCCGGTTCGCCCTCGTACGGCCGGTACCTGTCCGTGGCCGGCTTGGCCCGGGCGTTTGGTGCACCGCCGCGCGAACGTGCGCGCGTAGTCGAGTTCCTCCGCGCCGGCGGCGCCACCAGCGTCGAGGTCGATGCAACGGGCCTCCTGGCGGAGGCGACGTTGAGCGCCGGGCTCGCTGAGCGGATGTTCGCGGCACCGCTCGCCCAATTCCGGACGGCAGACGACGCCCGCTTCCTCGCGCCCGTGGCGGCGACGCATGTGCCCGCGCCGCTCCGTGGCCTCGTCGACGGCGTCGTCGGGCTCAACACCGAGCCGCAGGTGTCGGCGTCGCAGCTGCCGACCATCGCGGCGGAAGGCGCGCGCGCCCGCGCCGCGGAGGCCGCGCCCGCTCGCGCCACAGCCAGCGCGGCTGCTGCGCAAGTTCCCTCGGCGCTGGCGCGGAGCGGCGTACCCACTGGCTGTCTCGCAGGCCAGCAGGCGGGACAGCAGGACGGCAATCCGGGCTTCACGCCGAACCAGTATCTGTCTGCCTACGACTTCGACCCGCTGCACCAGGCGAACGAGACCGGTCAGGGCATGCGCGTGGCGCTGATCGAGATTGACGGCTACAAGCGGTCGGACGTCAGTTCCTTCACGCAGTGCTTCGGGCTCCCGACGCCGAGCATTTCCGCCTACGGAGTCGGGGTGCCGCGGCAGCTGGCCCCCCGTGGCGAGGCCACACTCGACCTCGAGGTGCTCGCTGCGGCGGCCCCGGGCCTGAAGGCGATCGACGTATACGAGGCCAACCCGAACGCCGCGCATCTGCTGACGGCGTTCGCGGCGCCGCTCCAGAACCCCGGACGCAAGCCGCAGGTGATCTCGGCCTCGATCGGCCTCTGCGAAGCCCAGGCGTACAACGCGTCTGGCCTGGTCGGCATCGAGGCCACCGAGCGCGTGCTCGAAGTCGCGGCCGCAGCCGGGGTCAGCGTCCTCGCGGCGAGCGGCGACAACGGCTCCGCGGACTGCCAGGCCAGGGCCGGCGAACCGGTCGACGCGCTCGGCGTCAACTATCCCGCGTCATCGCGGTGGACCACCTCGGTCGGGGGCACCAACCTCGCGTTGACCAGCGCCAACCAGATCGCTGCACAACCGGTGTGGAACGACACCACGCTCGCGCCCGTTGCCGGCGGAGGCGGGGTGAGTGCCCTGTTCACCCGGCCGAGCTATCAAAACGGAGTCGTGCCGGTGAACCGCCGCGAGGTTCCCGACGTGTCGATGCTCGCCGACCTCCTGCCCGGATACTCGATCTATTGCACGGCGGCCCCGGAGTGCCTGAACAGCAGGAACACCAGCCCCTGGCTCACTGTCGGCGGCACCAGTGCGAGCACGCCGTTGCTCGCCGGCGGCATCGCGATCGTCGATCAGCTCCTACGCGCCGCCCACCACGAGAACCTCGGGCTGCTCAATCCCCTGCTCTACGAGCTCGGTGGCTCGAGCGCCGCCGGCAGCGTATTCAACGATGTGACGGCGGGCGGTAACGACCTCGGTCAGTTCATCCCCGGCGGCAACGGAGAGCCGCTCGGGTGCTGCGCGGCGGCCGTCGGATACGACGACGCGTCCGGCTGGGGCAGCCTGGCGCTGGCGAGCTTCGCCGTGCAGGCGATTCAGCTCGTCCCGGCGCAGATCAGCTTCTCGCTTGCCATTCCGAAGCACCAGCGACCCATAGCGCACCGCGAGGTCCTCGCCAAGGTCTCGTGCTCGGCCGCCTGCTCGATCGGTGCGTTCGTCGTCGTCAAGGTGGGCAAGTCGAAGGCCTTCACCGTCGAGTCCAAGCTCTACCAGCGCTCCTCGAAGGGCGACAGGATGATTCCGGTGAAGTTCTCGAAGAAGCAGCTCCGCAAGCTCCGATCGGCCCTCGCGAGCCACCGAAGTGTCCTCGCGACGGTGTACGGCGCGCTGATCGACACCCTCGGCGCGATCCAGCAGCAGACGCGCGGCAAGCGGCTGCGGATCGGGTCCTAAGCAGGTCAGGGCCGCCACGGGCGTCAACCCGCGGCACGCTGTGGCGCTTTGGTGCGTGGTGGCGGGCTGAACGGTTACGCAAATGCCGTGGGTTCGACGCCCGTGGCGGCCCCGGGAGGTCGCGGCGGCCGATGGCAACCTCTGGCCGCGCCTTCGGCCCGCTGGCGGCCTCGGCAGCTTGTAAAGCTCCTGTTGGCGTGCCATAATCTTAGTCGTACGGACTTAGATTTCAGACACTGGAAGAGGACCTTATGCAACCCGACCGATTTACGATCAAGTCCCAGGAGGCGCTTCAGGCCGCGCAGCGGCTTGCTGATCAGCGCCGCAACCCGCAGACGACGCCCGAGCATCTGCTGGCGATGCTGCTCGAGTCGGATTCCGGTGTGGTCGTTCCTGTGCTGCGCAAGCTTGGGGTGGAGCCTGGGGCTGTGCGTCAGGCGGTCGGTGTGGCGCTCGAAGGGCTGCCGAAGCTGACTGGAGATTCGCGGCCGGGGACGGCTGAGGTTGCCGGGGGCTCCGGGGAGCTCGTCCAGGTGTTGCGGACGGCCGAGACCGAAGCCCGCGCGCTGAACGACGACTATGTCTCGACCGAGCACCTGCTGCTCGCGCTGTCGGCGCATCCCGGTAAGGCCGGGGAGGCGCTGCGTTCGAACGGCGCTAGCCGCGACGCGCTGCTGAAGGCGATCGCGGAGGTCCGCGGCCCGCACCGAGTGAGCGACCAGACGCCCGAGGAGAAGTTCCAGGCGCTCGAGCGATTCGGACGTGATCTGACCGAGGCGGCGCGCCAGGGCAAGCTCGACCCGGTGATCGGCCGCGACGACGAGATCCGCCGCGTGATCCAGGTGCTTTCTCGCCGGACCAAGAACAACCCGGTGCTGATCGGGGAGCCCGGCGTCGGCAAGACTGCGATCGCCGAGGGCCTCGCGCAGCGGATCGTCGACGGAGATGTCCCCAGCGGCCTCCAGGACCGGCGTGTTGTCGCGCTCGACATCGGCGCGCTGATAGCTGGATCGAAGTACCGCGGCGAGTTCGAGGATCGCCTCAAGGCGGTGCTCAAGGAGATCGCCGAGGCCAAGGGCGGCGTCGTCCTCTTCATCGACGAGCTGCACACCATCGTCGGCGCCGGCGCCGCCGAGGGCGCCGTCGACGCAGCGAATCTGCTCAAGCCGATGCTTGCCCGCGGCGAGCTGCGCGCGATCGGTGCGACCACCCTCGACGAATACCGCAAGCACATCGAGAAGGACGCCGCGCTCGAGCGCCGCTTCCAGCCGGTCTTCGTCGGCGAGCCCTCGGTGGAGGACACGATCGCGATCCTGCGCGGGCTCAAGGAGCGCTACGAGGTACACCACAATGTGGGGATCCAGGATTCCGCGCTGGTGGCTGCCGCGACTCTCAGCCACCGCTACATCGCCGACCGCTTCCTGCCGGATAAGGCGATCGATCTGATCGATGAAGCCGCAGCGCGGATCCGCACCGAGATCGATTCCAAGCCGACCGAGATCGACGAAGTCGACCGTCACATCATGCAGCTCGAGATCGAGCTGCAGTCGCTCGGCGAGGACGACGAGGACGCCGGTACGGCCGCCCGTCGCGAGCAGCTCGCGCGGGCGCTCGCCGAGGAGCGCGAGCGCTCCGCCGCAATGAACGCGGAGTGGCAGCGGGAGAAGGAGACGATCGGCGCCGTGGCCGAGCTGAAGAAGCAGCTCGAGCAGGCCCGGCTCGAGCTCGAGCGTGCCGAGCGCGAAGCCGACCTCGGCCGCGCCGCCGAGCTGAAGTACGGGACGATCCCCGAGCTCGAGCAGCACCTCCAGCAGGCGGAGGAGGCGGCCGAGCACGACGATCCCGGCACCGCGCCGAAGTTCCTCAAGGACCACGTCGACTCCGAGGACATCGCCGAGATCGTCGGCAAGTGGACCGGGATCCCGGTCTCGCGCCTGCTCGAGGGCGAGATCCACAAGCTCGTCCACATGGAGGACAGGCTGCATCAGCGGGTCGTCGGTCAGGACGAGGCCGTCGAGGCGGTGTCGAGCGCGCTACGGCGCTCACGCGCCGGCCTCCAGGATCCGAATCGCCCGATCGGCACGTTCCTGTTCCTCGGCCCGACAGGCGTCGGCAAGACCGAGCTCGCGCGCGCACTCGCGGAGTTCATGTTCGACTCCCAGGACGCGATGGTCAGGATCGACATGTCCGAGTACATGGAGAAGCACTCGGTTTCGAGGCTCGTCGGCGCGCCCCCGGGCTACGTCGGCTACGACGAGGGTGGCCAGCTGACCGAGGCCGTCCGTCGCCGTCCGTACTCGGTCGTCCTCCTGGACGAGATCGAGAAGGCCCATCCTGACGTGTTCAACACGCTCCTGCAGGTGATGGACGACGGTCGGCTGACCGACGGTCAGGGCCGGACCGTCTCGTTCAAGAACGTGGTGCTGATCATGACCTCCAACATTCCCGGAGGCCGCGAAGGCGTCGAGGCCGGCTTCAAGCCGGAGTTCATCAACCGGCTCGACGACATCGTTGAGTTCCAGCCTCTCAGCCGCGAGCAGCTCACCCGAATCGTCGACCTCCAGGTCGAGATCCTGATCGCTCGCGTCCGCGAACGCGGCATCGAGGTCGAGCTCACGAACGAAGCACGCATCCTCCTCGGCGACCTAGGCTACGACCCAACCTACGGAGCCCGCCCCCTCAAGCGAGTGATCCAAAAGCGCCTAATCGACCGCCTCGCGATCGCGATCCTGGAAGGCACATTCCAAGCCGGCGACACCGTCAAAGTAGACGCAGCCAACGGCGACCTCATCCTCCACCGAGCAACCCGCCCAGTCGATCCCGCCACCACCAAAAGCTACGAGGCCGCCACGGGCGTCGGTCCCGCGGTCGCATAACGCACCGGCCACCAGAGCGCGGAGGTTGCCAGGGGCGTCCGGCCCACGGCAATTGCGTAACCAATATCCCGGCACCACGCCCCAAAACCCCACAGCCCTGCCGCGGGCCGGACGCCCCTGGCGGCCTCAGGAGATCTTGTACCGAATAACCACCCGCGGGACCGACCCAGCCCGATAGGCCGAGCGTTTGTCGAACTGCAGCGTCCACACGCCGACCTTCGGCGTAAACGGGAACAGCTTCAGCGGCGAGGTCGTCAGGTGGCCGCACGCCCCCCCGGCGGGTCCCAGGTATCGATCCAGGCGGGACAGGCCCGTCGGGCTGACGTAGTGGAGGTGCAGCGAACCTCCCCGCCCCCACCCCAGCAAATTGAACTGCACCTTCAGGGTCGACAGGTTTCCGCTCTCCGGGCTGAAGCTGGCCCCCAGGCGGGTGACGAGAAACCTGGCGCTTGCCGTGTGCCTTCCCTGCCGCACGACGAGCTTGTAGGAGTCCTCGCCGGTCGATCCCGGGTGCAGGTGGCTCGGCACGCCGAAGGTGGCGACGATCCCGCCGGTGGCGTTGGTCTTGCCGCTACCGAAGGCGGAGCCGTCGAGGCTGGCCCTCCAGCGGGCGCTTGGAGCGAATCCGCTCCCGTGGAGCGTCGCCCGCTGTGCGGTCTGGTAGCAGGCGTGACTGAGCCGGATCTTCGCGTTCGCGGTGGCGCCGGGCGCCGCGCCGGCCGTCGCGGTTTGCACGGCCGCAAAGGCGCTCCCGGACAGTACGAGCGCGATGACGATCAGGCACCGGATGTTCGGGCGCCGGGTCATGTGACGCGCACCCGTATCCTCGTCACCGGCCCCGCCGGATGCCTTACGTAGTGACGCTTGGAGTCGACCTGCAGCGTCCAGGTGCCCCGCGAGGGCACGAACGGGAACACCCGTCGCGGCCCGGTCCTGAGATAGCCGCACTGGCCACCGACGCGGCCGAGCTTGATCGTCATCTTCAGGCGCTTGTGCGGTCCGAGGTAGTGGACGTAGACCCGGCGTCGCGTGGGCACTGGCACCGAAGGCACTGGCACCGGGTACTGCAACGGCGGCCCTGTGTTCAGCGGCGCTGGGTTGGGCATGTGCTGGAAGCCCCAGATCTGGAACGGCGCGCGCAGCGTGGCCGCTTTCCCGGTGCCGGCGAGGATGCGAGCGCCGGCGGCGCGGGTGACCGTGAACGTGGTCTTCGACGTGTTCATGCCATCGCTGGCCGTGAGGGTGTCGATCGACTGCACGACGTTCGCGCGCAAGCCGCCGGGCCGCAGCGAAGCGCTGAAGCTGCCGAGCGCGTCGGTCGTGCTGATGCCGAAGAACTGGCTGTTGATGTCCACCTCGTACGCCTGTATCGACGCGAAGCCGAGGCCGGCGATTCCGACCGATTCGCCGACGGTGTAGCAGGATTGGCTCGCGCTGAGGATCGGCGCCGCCCGCGCGACCGCAGCCGTAAAGGGCGTGGCGGCGACAGCGATCGTCGTAAGGAGTAGGAGCTTGCGTGCATGCATGGTGGCGGTCCCCCCGCTCGAGCTTGAACACGGATGTTGCCCGATCGGAGCGCCGCGACGCAAGCCCGGTGCGTCCCCCGCCCTCCGGATCTTGTAAAAACGCGCTACTGGGACCGCAAACGAGGAGGGTGGCCGTGCCGACGTACATCATGCTCTCGACCCTGACGCCGGACGGCGTTCAGACAGTCAAGACCAACCCCTCGCGCATCCGCGAGGTGAACCGCGAGATCGAGCAGCTCGGCGCCAAGGTCACGGCGCAGTGGGCGACCCTGGGGCGCTTCGACTTCATCAACGTGGTCGAGGCTCCGGATGACAAGACGATGTCGCGCGTATCGCTCGAGCTCGGCTCACGCGGTACCGCCAGGTACGAGACGCTGATCGCGATCCCGGTGGACGAATTCATCGGCGCGCTGTGACCAGGTGAGCGATTCAGCGGCGGCCAAAGCGCCGCGGGTACTGGTCATCGGGGCCGGCGGTCGCGAGCACGCGCTCGTGCACGCGCTCGCGCGCTCACGCCACGACCCCGAGCTGCTATGCGCCCCCGGTAACGCCGGCATCGCGGCCGATGCTCGCCTGCTCGACGTGGCTGCCGACGATGTCGACGGCCTGGTCGACGCCGCCGCGCGTGAGCAGGTCGACCTGGTCGTGGTCGGTCCCGAAGGCGCGCTCGTGGCCGGCGTCGCGGATGCGCTCGCCGGTGCGGGGATCAGGTGCTTCGGGCCGGCGGCCGCCGCCGCCCGGCTCGAGGGCTCGAAGGCGTTCGCGAAGGAGATCATGGCCGCTGCGCGCATTCCCACGGCGATGCACCGGGTGGTCAGCGATCCGGATGCCGGCATGGCCGCGATCGAGCGCTATCCGGTGGTGATCAAAGCCGACGGGCTGGCGGCGGGGAAGGGCGTGATCATCGTCGCCGACGAGGCGCAGGCGCGCGAAGCGCTCGAGCAGCTACTGGTCGAGCACCGCTTCGGGACCGACCGCGTGGTGGTCGAGGAGTATCTCGAGGGCGAGGAGCTGTCGCTCCTCGCCCTGTGCGACGGGGAGCGTGCCGTCCCGCTCGCGGCGGCCCAGGACTACAAGCGGATCCTCGACGGCGACCGGGGACCGAACACGGGCGGAATGGGCTCCTACTCGCCCGTGCCCGAGATCGATGACGCCTACGCCGCGGAGATTTGCGCCGCCGTGCACCAGCCGCTGCTCGACGAGCTCCGCCGTCGCGGGCTGCCGTTCCACGGCGTCCTCTACGCGGGCCTGATGCTCACCCCCACCGGGCCGAAGGTGCTCGAGTTCAACGTCCGCTTCGGCGATCCCGAGACGCAGGCGATCCTGCCCCGGCTCCGGTCGGACCTGCTCGACCTGCTGGAAGCCGCGATCGTCACCGGCGGACTCGCCGGCGCGCAGCTCGAGTGGGCCACGGAGACGGCGGTAACGGTGGTGCTCGCGAGCGCCGGATACCCGACCTCGTCCTCGAGTGGCGACGTGATCAGCGGCCTCGATTCGATCCCTGCGGGTGTCTATGTGACGCATGCCGGCACGGCGCTGAGCGCCGCCGGAGAGCTCGTGACGGCCGGTGGGCGCGTGCTGAACGTGACGGCTCTCGGCCCCGACCCGGCTGCCGCTCGCGCCGGCGCCTATGCTGCTGCGGAGATGATCGATTTCGCGGGTATGCAGCTACGGCACGACATTGCGCTCAGAGCGGTGCAGCCGAAATGACCGGCCAGCGCATCCCAGCAGCGGGAGAGGCTACCGCCGCCGCCGAGGCGATCACGGAGACCGCGGCCGAGTCGGAGCTCGAGCAGCTCGAGGTCGACGCGCCGCTGGTCGCGATCGTGATGGGCTCGAAGAGCGATATGGCGACGATGGAGGCCGCGGAGACGGAGCTCACCAAGCGCGGCATCCGCTCGGAGGTGCGGATCATGTCGGCCCATCGGGAGCCGGATAAGGTCGCCGAGTACGCCCGCAACGCCCGGCTCCGTGGCCTGCGGGTGATCATCGCGGGCGCGGGCCTGTCTGCGGCGCTGCCCGGCGTCGTCGCCGCCCACACCGAGCTGCCGGTGATCGGCGTCCCGCTGACCAGCCGTACTTCGGTCGCCGGCGGCCTCGACGCGCTGTTGTCGGTCGCGCAGATGCCGCCGGGGGTACCGGTCGCGTGTGTCGGCGTCGACAACGCACGCAACGCGGCCATCCTCGCCGCCCGCATTCTCGCGGCCTGACCAGCCGGCTAGCCGCCGAGCCCTCGGTCGCGCAGCTCCTGTTTGGCGGCGTCGCTCTTGACGAGCCCGTCGAGTCGCATCGCACTCAGCACCGAAGGCGCCTTCGTGAACTGAATCTCGCGATAGTCGACCACCTGGATGTGGTTGCCCCACGGGTCGAGGAAGTCGACCGAGCCGGTCGCCTGCACCGTCACGTCTGCGTGCCGGAGCGCCTCGCGCACCGCTTCCTTGTCGTCGACGACGAGCCCGAAGTGCCTGGCCTGGTCGGGAGGCTGCTCGCGTCCCGCCGCAAGCGCGATGAACTGGTCGCCGATGTCGACGAACGCCATCTTCCTTCCCGCACGACCCCGCAGCTCGAGCTCGAACAAGGATGAGTACCAGGCCAGCGCCTCGTCGACGTCGCCGACCTCGAGCGCGACGTGGTTGATGCCGACGATCCGCGCCACCTTCAGCTCACCATCCGGTCGTAGTTGATCCGCATCAGCGCGATCACGTCGCGCACGTCGGAGTCGTCTTCGATCCTCCGCGCCGCCGGGCCTACGCGGCCCGGAAAGACGGGATGATCGACGATCCTGCCCTGTTCGAAGAGGTCGGACCAAACCTGCTTCGGGAACGAGAAGTGCGCGGCGTGATCGCCGTGCAGATGGCCGATCTCACGCCGTCCGACCTTGAATGCGAGCTCCCCGCGCCGGCCGACGCCGCTCTCGACGCCGGGCCACGAGGTGACCTCCGCGATGATCTGCTCGCCGGCGGTTTGCGATTTCGTAGTGGTCATGGCTGCTCCTTTGATCTAGGCGATGCTGCTCGCTTTCATCCTCGTGCGCCGGGCGCGCGGTTTCCAGCGGTAATTGGTCCTACGTCGATCGGCTGACCGCGCGGCGGCCGAGCCCGACCTCGGCGACGCGGCGCTCAGCATCGAGGTGCGCCGCCGCCACGCCACGGTGCCGGTGATAATCGGGTCTGTGATCGATCGCTACACGAGGCCCGAGCTGGCCGAAGCCTGGTCCGACCACGCCCGCTTCGAGGCGATGCGCGAGGTCGAGGTGGCGGCGTGCGAGGAGATGGACGGTGTCAGCCCGGCCGAGCTCGACGCCATTCGCGCCGCGACCTTCACCGTCGCGGCGGTCGCCGAGCGCGAGCTCGTCACCGACCACGATACGGCGGCGTTCGTGGACGTCCTCGCCGGCTCGGCCGGCTCGGCAGGACGCTGGATCCACCACGGTCTCACCTCGAGCGATGTGAATGACACCGCCCTAGCGCTGCAGATACGGCGCGTGTCCGAACTCGTCCTGCCTGACAGCCGGCGGCTCGTCGACGCGCTCGCAGCTCGCGCGCGTGCGCATCGCGACACGCTCTGCGCCGGGCGTACTCACGGCATTCACGCCGAGCCGACGACGTTCGGGATCAAGCTCGCCGGCTTCGCGTTCGAGGCCGACCGCAACGCGCGCCGGCTCGAGCGAGCCTTCGCGCAGGCGTCGGTAGGGGCAATCTCGGGCGCGGTCGGCACCTACTCGGCGACGTCGCCGGAGTTCGAGGAACGGGTCCTCCACCGCCTCGGACTCGAGCGCGAATCGGTCTCGACGCAGGTCGTCGCGCGCGACCGCCACGCCGAGCTGTTGCAGGCGATCGCGCTCGCGGGCGCAGGGCTCGAGCGCCTCGCGACCGAGATCCGTCACCTTGCTCGAACCGAAGTCGGCGAGGTGCAGGAGCCGTTCGCCGTCGGCCAGAAGGGCTCGAGCTCGATGCCCCACAAGCGCAACCCGATCAAATCCGAGCAGATCGCCGGCCTCGCGCGCGTGCTGCGCGGCAACGCCCAGGCCGCACTCGAGAACGTCGCCCTCTGGCACGAGCGCGACATCTCGCACTCATCCGTCGAACGGGTGATCCTGCCCGACTCAACCAGCCTGCTCGACCACATGCAGCGCCGCGCGATCGCGCTTGTGGAGGGCATGGTCATAAACGAGCAGCGGATGCGGGAGAACCTGGACCTCACCCACGGAGCGTTGTTCTCCCAGCGCGTCCTGCTCGCGCTGGTGACGTCGGGCCTGACCCGCGCCGACGCCTATCGCATCGTCCAGCGCCTGGCCCAGCAGGCCCTCGACGATCGCCGCCCGCTGCGTGACCTGCTGGCCAAGGACCCGGTCGGCGAGTCGCTCGATCTGGACGCGATCTTCGACTACGCCCCGTTCGTCCAATACGCGGACGAGATCGTCGGCCGGTTGGACACAATCGCCTAATCCCGCCGGTAACAAGTTGGACATATCTCCCTGGCGCCGCTTGTTAGCCTCGCGCGGCGGCCTGGGTAATAGCAGCGGCGTGTCGCCGCCGACGGCACACAAAATTCTGCAAGCGGGAGATATTCAATGGAATTGGCAGCTGGACGTGTGAACAAGACTTTCGCGGGGATCCTCGCCGCAGGGTCCATGATCGCGGGCGGTGTCGGCATCTGGGCTGCGCACGCGAACGCCAGTGGTGCCGTCCACGCCTTCACCAGTCGAGTGTTTGTGTCCGCCGACGGGATCATGCACCCGACCGCGTCGGGAATGGAGGCGGTCGCGGGGCCTGACGACATCACTGCCCTGCACCACCACATCTTCGTCGGCTTCCAGAACGGGGTCGGGCCGCAAGGCCAGGCGAGCACGACCGGGAACACCGACAGCACGGTGGTCGAGTTCACCCTCACCGGCCACGAGGTGCGCCAGTGGGATGTGGTCGGGAAGGCCGACGGCCTCACAGCCGATCCGCTCGACGATCGCGTGATCGCGACGGTCAACGAGGACGCCAACTCGAGCATCTACCTGATCGACCCGGTCAGCGGCGGGCAGGCGGTCCATTACAGGTACGACAAGGCGTTGCCATCCGACGGCGGCACGGACGCGATCTCGGTGTACCACAGGATGGTCCTGGTGAGCGCGTCGGCTCCGGGCACGACCGGCTCTGCGGCCCCGAGATCGAAGTACCCGGCGATCTACCGGGTTGTGTTCCACGCCAGGAGCCACGTCGCGAAGATCAAGTCGCTGTTCGGCGACGAGGCGAAGGCGAGGGTCGCGAACAGGACGGGCGGCCAGCAGGGCATGCGCGTGCATCTCGCGCTGACCGACCCCGACTCCAACGAGGTGGTCCCGGCCTACGCACACAGGTTCGCCGGCGACTTCATGCTCACGAGCCAGGGCGACAAGGAGCAGATCTTCGTGACCGGCGCTGTCAGCGTTTACCCGGCGCTGTCGGTGCTGAAGCTCTCGGACTCCGTCGATGACACGGCGTGGCCCTCGGGCAGCAAGGGGGCGATCTACACGACAGACAACGGCGCCAACACGGTCTACAAGATCACCGGGCCATTCAAGCGAGGCTCCGTCTACGTCGCCGACACACCATGTGATGCGAACGGCGCGCCGAGCACGTGTCCAGGCCCCGGATTCACCGCGAACTACCTCGGCGAGCTGAACCCCGACACGGGCGTGATCGACCGCGTCCATCTCCACGGCCCCGCCGTCGCCGCCCAGGGAATGCTGTTCCTGCCCTGAAGCCGCACCAAACCGCATGGCCCGTCCCGCGCGGGAGTCGCGTAAGTGCGACTCCCGCGCGGCGGCTGACGATCGTTCCCGCGCGGCCCAAAGCCATCCCCCAGAGCCGCTAGCATCAAGGAAGCCGATGACCGATGCTCTCGCCGACCTCCCCTTGATCGCCCAGGGCAAGGTACGTGAGATCTACGATCTCGACGACACCCTTTTGATCGTCGCCTCGGACCGGATCTCGACCTACGATGTCGTCCACCCCAACGCGATCCCGGACAAGGGCAAGGTCCTCACCGGGCTCTCGACGTTCTGGTTCGAGCGCACCGCCGGGATCGTCCCCAACCATCTGATCTCGGTCTCCGACGGCGTCCCCGCCGAGGCCCGCGGTCGGGGGATGGTCGTGCGGCGACTCGAGATGCTCCCGGTCGAGGCGGTCGTGCGTGGCTACCTGACCGGCTCGGGTTGGAAGGACTACCAGCGGACGGGCGCGGTCTGCGGGATCGCCCTGCCGGCGGGTCTGCGTGAGTCCGATCGGCTACCGGAGCCGATCTTCACGCCCGCGACCAAGGCCGAGCTCGGCAGCCACGACGAGAACATCGACTTCGAGGGCGCCGTGGCACTGATCGGTGACCGCGCGCTCGCCGAGCGCCTGAGCGAGGTCTCGATCGCCCTCTACGAGCATGCCGCCGAGCACGCTCGCGCGCGAGGGATCATCCTCGCCGACACGAAGTTCGAGCTCGGCCTCGACGCAGGCGGTCAGCTGATGCTGGGCGACGAGGCGCTGACGCCCGACTCCTCGCGCTTCTGGCCGGTCGAGGGTTACGAGCCGGGCCGGTCGCAGCCGAGCTTCGACAAGCAGTTCGTGCGCGACTGGGCCTCCGCCACCGGCTGGGAGCGCAACCCACCGGCGCCGGAGATACCCGACGAGGTAGTGCAGCGCACGCGCGCCAAGTACATCGAGGCTTACGAGCTGATCACGGGCGAGCCGTTCGAGGCGTGGCTGCGGCGGACCGCCGGATAATGCGAGCACGGGTCCTCGTCCGTCCCAAGGCGGGCATCCTCGACCCCCAAGGTCAGGCCGTTGAGCGGGCCCTGCCCGCGCTCGGATTCAGCGGCGTAGCCAACGTCCACATCGGTCGCCTGATCGAGCTCGACGTCGACGACCCCGACCGCCTCCCCGAGATGTGCGAGCGCTTGTTGTCGAACCCGCTCGTCGAGGAATATGAAATCGTCGAAGACGCCGGTGGTGCCGCCCCCGAAATTGATCCAGACCTTCCATGGCGGGACGCGGAATGAAGTTCGGCGTCGTCCGCTTCCCCGGCTCGTGCGACGACGTCGATGCGCTGCTCGCGGCCGAGCGCGTCGGGGAAGCGGTGATGCTGTGGTACGCGGACCGCGATCTCCAGGGCGTCGACGCGGTGATCATCCCTGGCGGATTCTCATACGGGGACTACCTGCGGCCGGGAGCGATCGCGCGGTTCGCGCCGGTGCTGGAGGCGGTGAGCGAGTTCGCGCGCGACGGCGGTCTCGTACTCGGGATCTGCAACGGATTCCAGGTGCTCTGCGAGGCGGGGCTGCTTCCGGGCGCGCTGCTGCCGAACCTCTCGCTTCGGTTCGTCTGCCGTCAGGTGTGGCTCGATGTGATCAGCGAGTACAGCCCGTTCACCCGCTCGTGTCCGCTCGGTGAGCCCCTCTCGATCCCGGTCAAGCACACGACAGGGCGCTACTACGCGCCCGATCACGGGCTCGCGGACACCCAGGTGCTGCTGCGCTACGCGCCTGGGCAGAACCCCAACGGCTCCGATCGCGATATCGCCGGCGTTTGCAACGCGGCGGGCAACGTGTTCGGGTTGATGCCGCACCCTGAGCACGCGGTCGATCCCCTGACCGGTTCGAGTGACGGCCTCGCGATCTTCGAGTCGATCAGGGCGCACGTTGCCGACCGCGTCGTGGCGTGACGGGCAGGGCGATCAGTCGCGGATCTTCCGCCCCCCCGCGGACCGACCAAACCCCGCGCCCCCGCGCCCTGCACGCGAAA
>Ga0302326_10012601_pt1 | contig 17991 bp, 14 predicted proteins | sample Palsa_T0_3_FD_202264 | JGI IMG/M metagenome (GOLD analysis project Ga0302326, IMG submission 202264) | Peat permafrost microbial communities from Stordalen Mire near Abisko, Sweden - Palsa_T0_3 | ecosystem: Environmental > Terrestrial > Soil > Palsa > Peat permafrost | place: Sweden: Abisko...
TGGCTGGCGCGACTATGCCGCGCGCCTGAAAATCTCTGGGAAGGCTCCCGTTTGCGATCACGGGCTGCCCGCATGGCAGGGCGCGTCTCTCAAGCGCACGCGTCTGCTCATCACCGCCGAACAGGGTGTCGGCGATCAGTTGATGTTTGCAAGCTTCGTGGCCGATCTTGCCGCGCGGGCAACGGACGATGGCGGCTCGCTGATCCTCGAATGCGAGCCGCGTCTGGTTGCATTGTTCTCGCGGTCTTTTCCAGGCGTGACGGTGAAACCCAGTCAGATGCAGGCGAAGAGCGGCGTTACCACCGCGCAGTATGGCTGGCTCAAGGCGGCGGGCGGCGCCAATGCCGCGATCGAACTCGGCACCCTGGCGCGCATTTTGCGTAATCGGCTCGCACAATTTCCCAATCCGAACGCCTATCTCATTCCAGACGAAGACGAAAAATCACGGTGGCGCGCGACATCTTCTGCGTTTGGCGCGGGGCCGCTGATCGGAATCTGCTGGCGTAGCGGAAAGATGGGCGGCGCACGCAATGTGCAATTCGCACCCCTTGAAACCTGGGGTGAATTTCTTCGTGACCTGCCGGGATCGATCGTTTCGGCGCAATACGACGCCGCACCGGAAGAGATTGCCGCGCTTGAGGCGATGAGCGAACGATCCGTCTTCGTGCCGCAGACCATCGATCAGAAGAACGAGCTCGATCGCACCTGCGCGATGCTGTCGGCTCTCGATGCGGTTGTCAGCGCGCCGACTGCCGTGTCCTGGCTTGCCGCAGGCGCAGGCGTGCCGACCTTCAAGGTTCTCTTCGACACAAGCTGGACGAGCTTTGGAGAAGCTTTCGAGCCCTTCGCACCGTCCTGTGTCTGCGTTATGCCGCGCAAACGCGGCGATTGGCGCGATACTTTTGCGCAGGCGTCCAACTCTATCCGCGCGCTGCCATCGGCGCGCTAACTCGCCGTGCATTCAGAGCCGCTGCCAGATCGGCCGCCACCCTCGAAGCGCCATCCGCATCGATCGTCGTCATGCCGGCTGCACGCATCTCGCGGCGGCGTGCGGGATCGGCCAACAGCGCCCAGACGGCGCCGGCAATATCAGCGTTCAGCGTGCGCTCCGCGACGCCCAGCGATATGCCCATGCCGGCCTGCTCGAAAGCCGAGGCCGAGAGCGCGTGGTCTTCGGTCAGGCACAAATAGAGCGCCGGCACGCCATAGGCGGCGAGTTCATAGGCGGTAACCCCGAATGCGGCGATGGCGGCGTCGCTCGCAGCATATTCCGTCGCCAGGTCGCCAGCGCCTTCCACCGTCTCGAAATGCGGCGCGAGACCAACGATCCGGCGCGCGATGCGTTCGCCGTCCGCAACGCCGGGTCCGATGATGAAACGGGCGCGAAACACGGGATCGAGTTTGACAAGCGCCTCGGCCGTTCTGAGCGTCAAACCCGCGGGATCGCTGCCGCCCATTGCGACCAGCAAGGTTGGGCGCGGAGAGGCGGTGCGACGCGACGAAGCGATCTTGTTGAGACCCAGCATCGCCCATTCCCAGCCGATCCGCGGCACGCAATGCGTTGCGCCCCAATCGAGCCGGTGGGCCTGCGGGACGGGCGGATAATAGGCGACGTCGGCCGCAAGGCGACGCTCAGACCCGTCATCGATGACCGCGGTCAGAGACACATGGCGCGAAAGCCGTTCAAGATCCTCCGCTCCGATCCCTTCGCGCATATCGCAGATCAGCATGTCCGGATCGCGCGCATCCACGAAACTTTGCAGGTCGGCGGCATCCTGCGCGACGTTGGCGGCGATTGCCTCGAACCCTGCGTCGCGCACGGGCTCGAGCGCGTCTGCGGTTCCGTTGACGGCAAAGGCCGAACCAATTCCCTCGCGATCGCGCAAGGCGCGCGCGAGCGCGACCATGCGTTTGACATGGCCATAGCCGAACTTGCCGCCGCCATCGCAGCGGATTAGCGCAAGGCCGCCATTCGCGGCGATCGGTTTCTGCTTCACATGCGCGTTCATCGCGCGCAATTGCGGCTCGCGTTCCAGCAGCAGGAGCAGATCCGCGAGAGACGCTTCGCCGGCTTTGGCCGCAAGACGCTCATGCAACGTCTCCACGAAAGCAAGATCATCGGGCGTATCGACCGTCAGACGCCCGCCGGCGCGGGCAAGCGGCGGATAGGCCGGCGCCCGCGCAATGCGCACGAAGCCGGGATGCAGCTTGAAATAACCCGTGACGTGCTCGCGCGCGACCGGATCGGAATGTGCGTCCATCATTAGTTTGTCGAGCGCACGCCGGGTAAACGGATCGACGCCTTCATGCCCTGTCACCGCGCCCTCTTCCAGCAGCACGTAATCGCCGTTCTGTTCGAGCAGAGATGCCAGAAGATGGTCGACAAAACCGGCATCGACAAAAGGTGCATCCGACGACACCCGCACGATCACATCCGCATCGAGCAATTCCGCGGCGCGCGCAAAACGCGCGAGTACGTCGTCTTCGGGCCCGCGCACCACCGGAACGGCGTGCTCCCGACCAAATGCGACAATGGCGTCGTCGCGCGGATTGGTGGAGGTGGCGATCGCGATCTGCTCGATGAATTGCGAACGTCGCAGGCGATGGACGATATGCCAGAGCAGCGGCTGCCCCGCGATCGGCTTCAGCACCTTGCCCGGAAGGCGCGTGGAACCCATGCGCGCCTGGATGACGGCGACGATGCGCAGATGATCGCTCGGTTCCGGCGTGAAAGTCATGCGGCCGGCTTCCACGCCGCACGCACATGGCGCAGCGGCCGCATGCCATCGATCGGGTCTGCGCGCCATTCGCGATCGTCGATCTCGCAAGGCTGCGGCTCCTTGAAGCCCGTTCCGTCGGCGACATAACTTTGGCGGATGCGCGCAATGACAGGGGCGATCTCCCCCGGCAGCCAGCAATGGCCGGCGGCGTATTCCGCACCTTCGCCGTCGAGATCGAGATGGAATTCCACGGCGGCAGCGTCCCAGCGATGCACGGCGCGCTCGATGACTGCGGGCGTGCGCGTGTGATCTGACCACCCGGTCCTGCAACCGGTCGCAGCGCGGATCGCTGCGATCGCGGCCAGATTGGCTTCAGCGGCCGGCGTTGGATAAGCGGAGACGCAATGAAGCAAGGTAATATCGTTTGCGCCTGCGCGTTTGAGCGTCATGGCGGCGGCAACGATTTCTTCCATCGTCGCCATGCCGGTGGAAAGAACGACGGGCTTGCCGGTGCACGCGCAGGCTTGCAGTAGAGGCGTGACCATCAACTCGTAGGACGCAATCTTGTAGAATCCGACGAACGGCCGCAGCTCTTCGACCGCTTCGACATAGAATGGCGTGCAGGAGAACGCGATTCCGCGCGCCAAACAGCGTTCGGCCAGCGGACCCAGGTGCGCGATCGGCAATTCCCATTCGGCACGGGCTCGATGCTTGGCGCTCTGCGCGAGGATCTCCGGCGCGAACATCCGCGCAATTTTGAACAACTGGAATTTCACGGCGTCGCAGCCGGCGTCGGCGGCGGCATCCACAAAGGCGAGCGCGCGCGGCAGGTCGCGCGCGTGGTTGCTCGAAGCTTCGGCGATGAAAAACGGCGTTTTCACTCAAATCCTCCCGGCAGCCTTAACGGTTTTTAAACACCGGTTGGCTAAAAGACGGTTAACGACGGGCGGGCGGGGAAAGATGGGCATTGCCGCGGCCGAGACCATTATTGCGTGGCAATCGCACGAGGGCCCGCGCATTGCGCGGGCCGGCGGCCACGACATCATCCAGTGCACGATGTGCGGCTTTCGTCACATCGTGCCGCTGCCGGAGCCGCGCGCCTTTGAACACACTTATCGCGATGTCTATGCCCGCGAGCCCGTATCCGGCGCCCCAACGCCCCTGAGCGATGATCGGAACTGGTCGGAAATCGCCCATGCGGATTTACTGGAGAGCTTCGAACGTCTGCTGGGCCTGTCGCGACGCCGCTTGCTCGATATCGGCTCCGGGCCCGGCTTTTTCCTCCGAACCGCGAAAGCGCGGGGCTGGCGGGTGCTGGGCATCGAGCCCTCTCGAACTGCGTCCGCCCACGCTCGTGGCCTCGGTGTCGAGGTGGCGGAAGGCTTTTTCAACGCCGAGACTGCGCCGGGCCTGGGCCGCTACGACGCGATCCAGCTCAACAATGTGCTCGAGCACGTACCCTATCCGACCGAAACTCTGCTGCTTGCACGGGACATGCTGGAGCCCGGCGGCGTGCTGTGTGTCAACGTGCCAAACGATTTCTCGCCGCTCCAGGTTGCTGCGCGCGTGGCGGCCGGCTTGCCCGAATGGTGGGTCGCGCCCAAGCACCATCTCAATTATTTCGATTTCGATTCGCTGAGCGATCTTCTGGCCCGGCTTGATTTCGAACCCGTCGAGCGGACAACCAGCTTCCCGATGGAGATGTTTCTCCTGATGGGCGAGAACTATACCGGCGATCCCGCGCTGGGCCGCGCCTGCCATGCCAAGCGCCGGCGCTTCGATCTCTCACTCGATTTGACGGGCATGAAGGAGACGCGCCGAGCGTTTTACCGCACTCTTGCGAATGCCGGCTTCGGTCGCGAAGCGATCGTCATCGCCGTCAAGCCGTGAGTGCTGGAACCCAGGCTTTCTTTGTGGTCTCGAGCGGCCGGTCCGGCACGGCGATGCTGCAGAAAGTTCTTTCGGGTACCGGCAATATCGAGATGCAGCACGAATATGCGGTCGACATCGTCCAGCCTCTGGCCGTGCGTCGCTATCTGGGGATTGCGAACGAGGCCGAAGCACGCGAGGCCCTGCGGGCAACGCATGCGGCCGCGATCCACTACAGCGAGGCGCCCTGTTGGGGTGATTCGTCCAACAAGCTTTCCTGGCTGATCCCGGAGCTCGCGAGCCTCCTGCCGCGCGCCAAATTCGTCCATCTCGTGCGCGACGGCCGCAAGGTCGCGAGTTCCTATTTCCACAAGCTTGGCGCGGAGTGTTACGATGATCGCTCAAGCGCCATTCTGCAGGCTTTCGTCGACGACCCTGCGCGAAATCCCGCGCCGCCGCCGGAAAAAAAATATTGGTGGCCCTGCCCGCGCAATGGCGATCCGCGCGCCCAGAAATTCCGCAGCTTCGATCAATTCCAGCGTATTGCCTGGCACTGGGCAGAGATCAACCGCGTCATCCTTGAAGGGCTGCAACAGGTTGCCGCGCCGCGCCAGCACTTTGTAAGGCTGGAAGATCTACAGGAGTCGACCGATGCCGTGCGCGGACTTTTCGAATTCCTAAACCTCGACCATCGCGATGCATATTCCGCGACGTTCGCCCGGCCGCACAATGTCAACCGGCCGGAAGACCGGCTTCTCGATGCGCAGCAGCGTACGCAGTTCGACGCGCTCGCAAACACGATGATGGATCGCCTCGGCTATGCCAATCGGCCCGAATATGTAGTGAATTATTAATCACGAGCGATGGAAGATGGTTACCGGCCCGTTTCCGGAACCCTCCATGACCGAACTCTGCGAACTCTGCCGTCACGACGTGCTCGAGGCAATCTATGAGCCCGAACGCTCGACGCGCGGCCTCAAAGTCTATCTGTGCCGTCACTGCGGCCTGATCCAGAGCCTGCCCCGCATCGATCGCGCCCGGCGTGCGCCGGCCGCCGTGTCGGGCGGCGCGGATTGGGGCAACGTTCGCTACGGCAAGGGCTTCCGCACCACAGCCGCGGTGTCGGCACTGAAGCGCCACGCCGACCTGTCCGCCGATCTCTCGCTGCTCGATGTCGGTTCGAACCGGGGAAGCTTTGCCCGCGCATTCCTTGAAGCGGCGCCTGCCTCATCGATCGTTGCGGTCGAGCCTGACGAGCGTGTGGCCGAATCCTGCCGCGAGCTTGAACGCTGCGAGTTGGTCCGGGCGCGGATCGAAGACGCGGCGCTGGAAACCTGCCGATTCGACATCGTCCATTCCTGCCACACGATCGAACATCTGGCCGAGCCCGCCCGCGTGCTTGCCGATCACTGGCGCGTCCTGAAGCCGGGCGGGTTGCTTATTCTCGATGCACCGAACAGTGCCATTCTCGATGCCGATGACATCATCGAGGAATGGTTCATCGACAAGCATCTCTATCACTTCTCCGCGCGCACCTTGATGCGTATGGTCGTGGCGGCCGGGTTCGAAATCATCGCAGCGCCCGATATCGAAGATCACGCCAATCTGCTGATCGTCGCAAGCAAGGCCCATACAGCCTATCGCGCGAAAGACCTCGACCATCGTGAGGTGGCGGAAGCTTCGCGCCTGGTTGTCAATTACAGTTCCACGCGGGCCCGCAATCTCGCGGCACTGACGTTCGTCTCCACGGAAATCGCGAGCATGGCGCCGAAGCGTGTCGCGATGTGGGGCGCAGGCCGCCTGTTCGATACACTGGTGGTTCATGGCCGCTTCACGCCGACCGATCTGTCGCTTCTGATCGACACCCATCTGAAGGCCCATGTTGCAGACCGCTACGGCTGCAGGCTTACCGGCCCGGAAGCGCTGTCCGAGGCCGATCCCGATGTGATCGTCATCATGTCGCGCGGTTTTGCGAACGAGATCGCAAAGGAAGCGCGCCGGCTCGCGCCGCGCGCGGAGATCGTTCTTTACGCCGACCTGCTGGCGCGCGCCCATATCCGGAAGGCGGCCTGACCATGCCCGCGCAAAGTCAAAAAACACTGCTGAAGCACGATGCGCCGTCGGCGCGCGAACTCGCAACCGAAATCGCCGAAGCCGCACGCTTTACGCGCAAGCACGCGATCGCCTCGATCTTTCACGCGGGCTCCGGACATCCGGGGGGCGCGATGTCGTCGGCCGACCTTCTTGCCTGCCTGTTCGGCGCCGAACTCAATTTCTGGCCCGATGCCGTCAGCGATCCCGATCGCGACCGCTTTGTTCTCTCCAAAGGCCACGGGGCGCCGGCACTTTACGGCATCGCCGCCCATCACGGGTTCTGCGATGCGCGCGCGGCCCTCAAGCTGCGCAAGCTCGGAAGCCCGTTTCAGGGCCACCCCCATGTGCTCGACCTGCCCTGGGTCGAAACAAGCACGGGCTCGCTCGGGCAAGGATTCTCCGTCGCGCTCGGCATGGCGATGGGGCTCAAGCTGCAAAAGAATCCCGCACGCGTCTACACGCTTCTGGGCGACGGAGAATTGCAGGAAGGCGAAGTGTGGGAAGCCGCAATGTGCGCCGCACATCACAAGCTCGACAATCTTTGCACAGTCATAGACTACAACAAATTACAAAGCGACGATCGCAACGATGCGATCATGCGACTGGAGCCGCTCGCCGCGAAATGGCGTGCCTTCGATTGGGCCGTGGCCGAGGTCAACGGACACGATATCGACGAGATTCTGTCCGCGTTCCGCCGCGCCTCCGCTTCGCACGGGCGGCCCGCGGTAATCATCGCCCACACGATCAAGGGCAAGGGCGTGCCCTATATGGAAAACCTTCCCCATTGGCATGGCAGCGTGAGACTGACGCACGCGCAGGCCGAAGAAGCACTCACAGCATTGGGCGCGACCCGCAGCGAAATAAAGGACTTGCTCGATGTCAGCGACCGCTGAAGCTCCCGCCCTGATCGGTACGAGTGGAGATTCCCTGCGAGAGGCGTTCGGCAAGGCACTCTCCAGCCTGGCCAATGAGTTTCCAAAACTCGTCGTGCTCGACGCGGACATCGCGGGTGGCACGGGCGTGCATCATTTCCGCAAGAGTCATCCCGCGCGCTTCCTGCAATTCGGCATCGCCGAGCAGAACATGATGGCTGCGGCCGGCGGTCTCGCCGCGGTGGGATTGTTGCCCGTGGTGACGACCTTCGCCGTGTTCTGCCTGCGCGCCATCGAACAGGCACGACTTTCGCTTGCCTATGCGAGGCGTAACGCCAAGATAGTAGCAAGTCATCCCGGGCTTGATGTGGGACCTGACGGCGGCTCCGCGCAATCCCTGGAAGATCTCGCGGCATTCCGCGCCATTCCTGGCATGACGGTGATTTCGCCGGCCGATCCCGTAGAGATGGCGCTGGCGACGCGCGCGATTCTGGAATTCGAAGGGCCCGTTTACATGCGCACCGGCCGCAGCCCGGCGATACGCATTTTCGGTGACGACCACACCTTCGAAATCGGCAAAGGCAAAATCGTTCGCGACGGTAACGATGTCACCATCGTTGCCTGCGGTGTCGAAGCTTCGCGTGCACTGGAAGCGGCGAAAATGCTGGAGCAAGATGGCGTCTCGGCGCGTGTCGTCAACATGGCAACGATCAAGCCGATCGATACGGAATTGCTCGCGCGCTGCGCGGCGGAGACCGGCGCGGTCGTGACTGCGGAAGATCACAACATTCTTGGCGGATTGGGCGGCGCCGTCGCCGAAGCGCTTGCCGCGACGCGCCCCTGCCCGATCGAATTCGTCGGCGTCAAAGATGTGTTCGGTGCCTCCGGTGAGCCGGAAGAACTGGCCACGCTTTACGGTCTGACGGCACCCCATATCGCCAAGGCGGCTCGTCGCGCCATCGCGCGGAAGGGATAGCCCGATGTCGCGCTTTTCGCTTGCCGGCAAAACAGCCTTCGTAACCGGTGGCAGCCGCGGCATCGGCCGTGCCATCGCCATCGGGCTTGCAGAAGCGGGTGCCGACGTGGCGCTCACCTATCGCGAGAATTCCGAGGAAGCTCGCAAGGTCGTGCAGGACGTCGAGGCGCAGGGACGGCGCGCGCTCGCGCTTAAGATGGATGTCGCGGATCGCGCCAGCGTGGAAGCGGCCGCCAGGGACGCGAAAGGTGCGTTCGGCGAGATTTCGATTCTCGTCAACAATGCTGGCATCAACAAGCCGACGGACTTCGATCAGGTGACTGACGCGGATTGGGATTCGATCCTTGCGACCAACCTCAAAGGTCCCTTCATCTGCGCGCAGGTGTTTCTGCCGTTTCTCGCGCTGGCTGGCGGCGGAAGCATCGTCCATATCGGTTCGGTGAGCGGACAATATGGCGGACCGCGTACTGCGCATTATGCGGCGTCGAAGGCCGGCCTCACATCGCTGGCGCAAGTGATCGCGCGCTTCGGCGCACAGCATGGCGTACGTTCGAATGTGGTTGCGGCCGGACTGATCGCGTCCGACATGGCAGGCGCCGCGATGGCAGCGGCGAGCGTCCAGAAAGCCGCCGAAAATATTCTTCTCAAGCGGCTGGGCGCGACGCAGGAAGTGGCCGACGCAGTCGTGTTCCTCGCCAGCGATGCCTCGTCCTACATCACGGCGCAGACGCTGAACGTCAATGGCGGGCTTTATTTCTAATGGCAAAGACTCTCCTCATCGTCTCCGGCGGCATCGAGGCGGCTGACGCGGCCAAACGCGCCAAGGAGATGGGCTACTACGTCGTGGTCTCCGACCGCGACACGGAGGCGCCCGGTTTCGCGTTCGCGGATTCCTGCCTGATCGCGGATGTTTACGGCGCCGACGAAACCGCTGCCGCCGCCGAGCGCTTCAGCCGCAAAATCCGGCGCATCGACGGCGCGATTTGCGTTGCGGCCGATGCTCCGATGACGATTGCGGCCGTGTCAAAGAAGCTTGGTCTCGCAGGACTCTCCTTCCAGAGCGCCCGGCTTGCATCCGACAAGCTCGCAATGAAGGAGCGTTTTCAGGATTCCGGCGTACCGATTCCATGGTTCGCGCAACTGTCAACGCCTCAGGCTCTTGCGCGCATCGCCATCGAGCGCGGACGCGATCTGGTGATCAAGCCGGTCGACAGTCGCGGCAGTCGTGGCGTCCAGCGCGTGGCGCAGGTGCAGGACCTCGACAAGGCGTTCTTCCTGGCGCGTTCCCACTCTCCCACGGACCGCGTGATGGTGGAGCAATATCTGAGCGGTCCGCAGGTCTCCACCGAATCGATTATCGTGGACGGCAAGTGCTACACGCCTGGGTTCTCTGATCGAAACTACGAATATCTCGAGCGCTATGCACCGTTTTTCATCGAGAATGGCGGCGATCTGCCGAGCAGTCTGCCGCCGGACATCCAGGCAAAGGTGAAGAATGTTGTCGCGCGCGCCGCTGCTGCGCTCGGCATCGTCAACGGAACGGTCAAGGGCGATATCGTCGTGCATGGGGGCGAGCCCTATGTGATCGAACTTGCCGCAAGACTTTCCGGCGGATTTTTCTGTACGCGTGAAATTCCCCTCAATACCGGCGTCGACTTCATAGGTGCGGCGATCAAAGTAGCGCTCGGCGATCCGGTGTCGGCCGAAGAGCTTGAACCAAGGCAATTCACGCCCGTGATTCAACGTTATGCGTTCCCCAAACCCGGCATGGTCGTGTCGATCAAAGGTGCGGAAAATGCGCGCAAAATTCCAGGCGTCGCCGAATTCATTGTGACGGCGCGACCCGGCGACGTGATTCCGCCGGCGGGCGACAAGCGGCCATCTGCAGCCATGGTTCTCGCGACAGGCCCATCGCGCGACGCGGCGATTGCCGCCGCAAACGACGCGCTCGCCCAATTGCGCATCGAAATCGCATGAACGCGCCGTTCCCATTGCGCGAAGCGCACGTCTCGAACACGACCCTTCAGCTCTTTGCGCTGTTCCATCTGAACCTTGCATTTTCCTCAATCGAAGAGGAGCAGCGCGGCGAGGTGATCCAGCGCTGTTACTGGCCACTGCTCGACCTGGCACAAAGTCATGGACCGATCGGTCTCGAAATCACAGGGTTCACGCTGGAGGAAATCGCAACGCGCGATCCCGAATGGTGCGGACGTGCGCGCGCGCTGATCGCCAAAGGTTGCATCGAATTGATCGGCTCCGGCTATGCCCAGATCATTGGGCCTCTCGTGCCGGCTGCCGTGACCGAAGCCAATCTGCGCATCGGCAATCAAATCTATGAGCGGTTGCTTGGATGCAAGCCCTTACTCGCGCTCGTCAACGAGCAAGCCTATTCCGCGGGGCTCGTAGGCCTTTATCTGGACGAGGGTTATCAAGCGCTGCTGATGGATTGGGACAATCCCGCGGCGCATCACCCCGAATGGTCCGCCGAGACGCGTTATCTGCCCCAGCGAGCTGTCGGCAGCGACGGGCGCAGCATATCGCTTCTGTGGACCAGCACGGTGGCGTTCCAGAAGCTGCAGCGATTCGTTCATGGCGACATGCCGCTTGACGAATATCTCAATTTTGTCGACAGCCGCCGCGGTGCGCGCGAACGCGCGCTCTGCCTCTATGCGAGCGATACCGAGATTTTCGATTTCCGCCCGGGTCGCTACAAAACCGAAGAAGCCATCAGCGGCGCCAGCGAATGGAAACGGTTTTCCCAGGCATTTGCCGCGTTACAAACAGAACCTGGTTGCGCTCTCATTACGCCGAGCGATGTGCTGAAGCTTGCGTCCATTGAAGGCGCAAACCTTTCGCTACGGTTGGAATCGGCGGCTTGCCCCGTTCCGGTCAAAAAACAGCGGAAATACAGCCTCGCGCGCTGGGCGGTCACCGGCCGCGACGATGTGGCGGTCAACGCCGCCTGCGAACGCATCGGTCGCGGACTTATCGCGCGCGGTGCTGATGATGGTGCCTGGAAAGAGCTTTGTTATTTGTGGTCGAGCGATTTCCGCACCCATATTACCGAAAAGCGCTGGGTTTCCTTTTGCGCGCGTCTCGCAGTTGCGGAAAGTCAGTGGGCCGCTGAACCCTCCGAACCAGGCTGCCCGCCACCCGATGCCGAGACCGTCTCCGCGCGACATGTCGACGTGGTAACGCAATTTCTCTCGGCCACGCTCGACCGCAGGCGTGGGCTCGCCATCGAACGATTGACGTTTGCCGGTGACGACTGCGCCGCGATCGGCGGATTGCCGCACGGCCACTTCGACGACATCGCGCTTCAGGCCGATTGGTTCACCGGAGACTGCGTGTTCGAGGCACCCGGCGAACACAAGATCACCGATCTGGAATGGTGCGAGACGCGGTGCTGGCGCTCGCTGGACGGCGATGAATTCGCATCCGGCAGAATCGAGACGTCCAAAGGGTCAATCGAAAAGGTCATGCGGTTTCATGCGCGGAAGCCGCGCATTGACTTCGACGTGACCTTCGATTGGTGCGATTGGACTAAAGGCAGCTTGCGTCTCGGCCACATCACGCTCCTGCCCGACGCCTTCGACTGGGAGAAGCTTTGCCTAACGACTCACAATGGCGGTAAGGATTGCGAAACCTTTACTCTTAAGGAAACTACCGTCGATCACGGCGCGCCGGTTTCCTTCCTGGTGTCGTCATCGCATGGCCTCGGGTTGACCGAAGGTTGGGCCACAATTGGTGATGGCAAGACCACCATCCGCATTGATGTCGACCGCGCAACAGCACCACTTTTGGGCTTTCTCACGCACAAGCGCATTGGCGGCAGCCTGTTCTGCCAGTTCGTGCTGTCGGCGCTTGAACTCGACGAGACCCGCAAGCCCTCGCCCTATCGTGGAGGTCCCAGACGCTTTCGATTTGGCATCTCGCGCGTACATTCCGCAGGAAATAATTAACCGCGTTCTGCAACCATTGGCGTCGTCAAACCGAAGGACGCGAATATCATGGGGCAGCGCGCCACCAAGATCTTTCTACCGGCTACCGAAACACCGGACAATATCGAGCGGATCAATCGCGGCTTTCGCGATTTCACGCAACCCTGGCTGGACCTGAACGAGAAGGCCGTCCTCGTCACCGGTGGCACCGGCTCCTTCGGCAAGCATTTCGTCAAGCTGGTGATCGAGCGCTACAAGCCGCGCCGGCTGGTGATCTTTTCGCGCGACGAACTCAAGCAATATGAAATGCAGCAGCTGTTCCCGATGGAGCAGTATCCTTTCATGCGCTATTTCATCGGCGACGTGCGCGACCGCGACCGGCTCGAACTCGCCATGCGCGACATCGACTATGTCATCCACGCAGCCGCCCTGAAGCAGGTTCCGACCGCCGAATACAATCCCTTCGAGTGCATCCGTACCAACGTTTTCGGTGCGGAGAATCTCGTTTATGCGGCGCTCAGACGCAATGTGCGCAAAGTGATTGCGCTCTCGACCGACAAAGCCGCCAATCCCGTCAACCTGTACGGCGCTTCGAAACTTGCCTCCGACAAGATCTTCGTGGCCGCCAACAATCTGGCCGGCGCGGACGGTACGCGCTTTGCGGTCGTGCGCTACGGCAATGTGTTCGGTTCGCGCGGGAGCGTCGTGCCGTTCTTCAGGAAGCTCGCGGCCGACGGCGCAGAGACCCTGCCGATCACGGATGCCCGCATGACGCGCTTCTGGATCACGCTGACCCAGGGGGTGAACTTCGTGCTGTCGAGCATGGAGATGACCCGCGGCGGCGAGATCTTCGTCCCGAAGATTCCGTCGACCACTATCACCGATGTCGCCACCCTGCTCTGCCCCAAGCTGGGTCAGAAGATCGTCGGCGTGCGCCCGGGGGAAAAGCTGCATGAGACCATGATTCCCGCCGACGATTCTCGCTGGACGGTCGAGATCGAGGACCGTTTCGTGATTTTGGCGAGCTTTGCCGCGGCCGCGCGCGAAGCCTATCTCAACCGGGGCGCCAAGCCCGTTGCCGAAGGCTTTGCCTATTCAAGCGACAACAACATCGAGCGTCTCGACGCGCGCGGGCTACAGATGCTCCTCACCCAGGCGATGGCATGAGCGCGCCTGCCATCAAGGCAGAGCGCCTCCGCGTCAACCGTTTTTTGCCGTATGGCCGTCAAGTCATCGAGGAAGACGATATCGCGGCCGTCGCCGAAGCGATGCGCGGCGAGCTTCTGACCACTGGCCCGTATGTCGGTCGCTTCGAAAGCGCGCTGGCAAAGACGGTCGGCGCAAAGCACGCCGTCGTTTGCGCCAATGGGACGGCCGCGCTGCACATGGCAGCGCGCGCGCTCGATCTCGGCCCCGGAACGAAAGTCGTCGTTCCGGCGATCACTTTCCTCGCCACGGCCAGCGCGCCTCACATGAACGGCGCTGAGATCGTATTCGCCGATGTCGATCCGGACACCGGATTGATGACCCCGGAGACTCTTGCCGAAGCGCTTGAGCGCGCCGGGCATGCAGACGCCATCTTCAATGTGCACTTGAACGGCCAGTGCGGCGCGATCGAAGAGATCGCCCAACTCGCCCGGGATCACGGCGCCCGTCTCGTCGACGATGCTTGCCATTCGCTCGGCACCGGCTATGTCGCGGCCGACGGGTCGGCAACCACGATCGGTTCGAACGCCTTCTGCGATCTCAGCGTCTTCTCGTTTCATCCGGTCAAATCGATCGCCATGGGCGAAGGCGGCGCGGTGACGACCAACGATCCAGAACTCACCAAGCGACTGGTACGCGCCCGTAGTCACGGCATGACCCGGGAACCCGCCGATTTTGTGAACCGCGACGATGCGTTCGATGAATCCGGCGCGCCAAACCCCTGGTACTACGAACTCGTCGAGCCGGAATTCAACTGGCGCGCAAACGACATCCAATGCGCGCTGGGCCTTTCGCAGCTCGGTAAGCTCGGCAGATTTGTAGCGCGCCGTCGCGCCATTGCAGCGGCCTACGATTCGCTGCTCGCTCCTCTCGCGTCGATCCTTCGCCCGCTTGCGCGGACGCGTCGTGCACTGCCGGCTTGGCATCTCTACGTCGTGAGGATCGATTTTGCCGCCGCCGGCATTTCGCGCGCGCAGCTGATGGGCGATCTCGCCGCGCTCGGCATTGGCACGCAGGTCCATTACTTCCCGGTTCACCGCCAGCCCTATTATGCGGAGCGTTTCGAATCACCGGTGCTGCCGGGCGCCGACCACTACTATGCGCGAGCGCTGAGTCTGCCGCTGTTCGCATCGATGACCCAAAGCGATGCGGAGACAGTTGTTCTCGCGCTGACTGGGACTCTCGGCCTCTAAACTGTCTTCGCGGCATTGCTGCAGCTGTTCTTCGCAAGCCCTCGAACAGATACGAGCGGAGATCCTCGTTGGAATCTCCGCCCGTTCTTCGTCTTTTTTGAAGAGATACCCACTCCCACGACCCTTGGACGCCCCGGGGGAGCGCCGACGTTGCGACGCTCGCAGGACGGAAAGGAACGGCGGAACCGGAATTTCCGGTCCCGCCGCTAGAGTGGTTATCCGCCAAACAGCTTGAGCGCGATCGACGGCGCAGAGTTGGCGATCGACAGAGCCTGCACGCCAAGCTGCTGCTTGACCTGCAAGGACTGCAACATCGCGCTTTCCGTCGCCATATCCGCGTCGACCAGGTTGCCGATGCCGGTCGTCAACGACGCCGACAGCTGCGACACGAACGACGACTGGATCGAGAACTTCGCTGCACCGCTCGAAAGGGTGGAGAGAGCGGCGTCGACATTGGTCAGCGAAGTTTCGACGGTGGCGATCATCGTGGACGCCTTCGACTGGGTCGAAATCGAACCGGTCGAAGCGATCGTCACGACCGAGCCGCTGAGGCTCATGTTTTCCGCCGACACAGTGATGCGGTGTGTACCGTCGGTGGAGGCAAGCGCCGTGATCTGCTTCGTCGAGCCGTCGATCAGGTTGACGCCGTTGAACTGGGCGTTCTGCACGACCGATGTGATCTGACCGAGCAGGGCCTGGAAGTTTTCGTTCAAGGCCTGACGGCTGGCGGTGTCGAGCGAGGAGTCGGAAGCCGACAGGGCCTGGCTCTTCATTTGGATAAGCAGGTCGGAGATCGACTGGCCGGCCGAAAGCGCGACGTCGACCGAGGACGTGCCGCGGCTGAGGCTCGCGCTCACCGAGCTATAGCCAGCAACGTCGCCGCGCATGTTCTGTGCGATAGCGAATATTGCGCCGTTGTCTTTCGCATCGGCAACCGTCATGCCTGAGTTGATGGCGTTCTGGACGGCATTCAGCCCAGCGTTAGTCTGATTGAGATACTGGAGCGACTCGAGGGCGCCCGAGTTGGTGTTGACGCTAATCCCGTTCATTGGATGGTCTCCGTTCTGGTTTGTGTTTGCGAGCGTTTTGCTCGCCGGGCGTTTTGCCCTGCCAGACCGTTCGCAACGCTTGTGCCGGAGGCGGATTTAGACTTGGCTAACTTTCTTTTGTGAGGCGCGAACGGAAAACATCGTCCCGGACAATTGTGCCGAGCAGCATGAACGCCCGGTAGAATTTACCGGCTCGCGGCAATTTTTGCCGAGGAAGGCGGCAGAATCTGCCGCATTTGATCCAATTTAAAAACAAAAACGGCGCGAAGCTTCCGCCACGCGCCGTCTTTTGGACCATTCAACTTTCGGCAGATTGCGCGTCAGCCGCTCTTGAACAGCGAGAGGATGATCTGTGGCGACTGGTTCGCAATCGAGAGAGCCTGCACGCCCAGCTGCTGCTTGACCTGCAAAGACTGCAATTGCGCACTTTCCGTCGCCATATCCGCGTCGACGAGATTGCCGATGCCCGTGGTCAGGTTGTCCGACAATTCGCTCACGAACGAACCCTGGACCGAGAGCTTGGATGCGCCGCTCGACAAGCTGGCCAGCGCCGAGTCGACATTGGTCAGCGAAGTCTCGACGGTCGAGATCATCGCGGAAGCTTTCGACTGGGTCGAGATCGAAGCCGTCGACGCGATCGTGACGATCGAGCCCGACAGATTCATGTTCTGGGCAGCGACCGTGATCTTGTGCGTGCCGTCCGATGAGGCGAGGGCGGAGATCTGCGTCGTCGAACCGTTGATCAGGTTGAAGCCGTTGAACTGCGCGTTCTGGACGATCGAGGTGATCTGGGCCGCCAACGCCTGGAAGTCTTCGTTCAGCGCCTCGCGGCTTGCCGTGTCGAGCGACTGGTCGGACGCCGACAAGGCCTGCTGTTTCATCTGGATCAGCAAGTCGGAGATCGACTGGCCGGCCGACATCGCGACATCGACCGACGAGGTCGCGCGATTGAGGCTGCCCGAGACCGCCGAATATCCGGCGACGTCGCCGCGCATATCCTGGGCAATCGCGAAAACGGCGCCGTTGTCTTTTGCCGACGCCACGGTCATGCCCGTGTTGATGGCGTTCTGGGTCGTTTCGAGTTGATCGTTGGTCTCGTTGAGATACAGGAGCGACTGCATCGCGCCCATATTCGTGTTTACGCTGAGCATTTTAGGTTCTCCATCACGTTCAGTGCCCCACGGCGTTCTGCGTCTCTGTTGAGGGCACCATGCCCCGGCCTGGCAAAGCGCAAGCGGCGTGCCACGCGATGCGGCATCAGGCAAACATCTAACTATTTGAAATTGCAGGGTATTTTTTGGGAAACAAATCGTTAATCCCGGCAGTTCTTGCCGCCCGGCAGAAGATCAAGGCGGCAGAAATATGCCCGGGAGGGCTTTCCGGACCTGCAAACCGCGACGAAAGACCGAGGGGACTTCGCCGCCGCCCGCCGCACAATTTCACATGACCTTAACGCCCTCGTATTAGCGTCGATCACTGCAGTTTCACGACCGAAACAAGAGCTCCGGCGAAACTCTAACGACCGGAGCAAACGGGTAAAGGCGGCGGCAACCTTTCAATGAGGCCGTCTCGTGCGTTCTCCCGGCAGTTCAGCGGCGGTCCGCCGCGGCCATCGCCAAACGGAATTTGTCAAACCCCTGCAGGCAGCACGCGTTTGCGCGCGGCACGAGGTATTCGCATGACCATGAGCGCGTTGATGCCCGTGATGCAGGAATATTCCGACGTCGCGATCGGGCCCCTCGTTCCGGACGACTCGGCAGCGCTGTTTCGTTGGGTCAACGACGTCAAGAGTGCCAGCCTGGATGTCGCGTACCGACCGGTCGACGGTGTCGCATTCAATGCCTGGCTCGGCACCTTTGCGAACGACACGTCGAAAGTGCTGTTCGTGATCCGCAAGCGCGGCAATCCGGCGCCATGCGGCTATATCCAGATCACAAACATTCATCCGATCCATCGTTCGGCCGAAATCGGCATCCGGATCGGCAGCGACGAGGATCGCGGCCGGGGGATCGGAAAGTCCGCACTCAAATTGGCGGTGGATTACACCTGGAACCATCTCAATCTCAACCGG
>Ga0302326_10012602_pt1 | contig 17990 bp, 16 predicted proteins | sample Palsa_T0_3_FD_202264 | JGI IMG/M metagenome (GOLD analysis project Ga0302326, IMG submission 202264) | Peat permafrost microbial communities from Stordalen Mire near Abisko, Sweden - Palsa_T0_3 | ecosystem: Environmental > Terrestrial > Soil > Palsa > Peat permafrost | place: Sweden: Abisko...
ACCCTGCACAGTCCGGTGCACCTGGCCAAGAGCATAAGCACGCTGGACCAGCTCAGCCGGGGCCGGATCGAGGTCGGTGTCGGCACCGGCGGCAAGAACCGCCCGTTTGCCGCCTTCGGCGTGGACCCCGCCCGTTACGTGACCCGGTTCACCGAGGGAATCGCGCTGATGAAGGCGCTGTGGACCGAGCCCCTGGTGACCTTCGACGGCGAGTTCTGGCAGCTCAAGGACGCGCCGATGGAGCCCAAGCCGTTTCAGAAGCCCTATCCGCCGCTGTGGTTCGGCGGGGCCAGCGAGCCCGCGCTGCGGCGGGCCGTGCGGTTGGGCGACGGCTTCTTCGGCGCAGGCTCCTCCCCCGCCGATAAATTCGCCGAGCAGGTCCAGATCGTCCGGACCGCGCTCGCCGAGGCCGCCCGGCCGGCCGAGAGCTTCCCCATTGCCAAGCGCGTGTACATCGCTATCGACGACGACCCGGAACGCGCGCGGAAGCGGATCAACGCCGCGCTGGAAAGAATCTACGGGCACCGAGTGCCTGCCATCGAGGCCGCGGCGATCGCAGGCACGGCGGCGGACTGCATCCGCGAGGTGAACCTGGTGGCGGCCGCTGGCGCGGAGCTCATCCTGTTCACCGCGCTGTTCGACCAGCGCGAGCAGATGGAGCTGCTGGCCGCCGACGTCATCCCCCAGGTCAGCTAGGGCTCCGCGCGGTGGTCAGGTGACGCCTGGGCCGGTGCGGGGCGGGATCATTGCCTTCAGGATGTCCAGCACCCTCGGGTTAGCTACGCCCCGCCAGTCCGGAGCCAGCAGGCCCCACGGTTCGGGGTCGCCCCAGTTGGACCGGTGCTGGTTGGTCACCGGGATGGTCCCCTTGGGCTGCGTCGGGTTGAGCGCCCACCAGCACCAGTCCACGTCAGCCTCGGTGAGCCAGGCTTCGAGGCTGTTCCACCACACGACGGCGTCCGGCCCGCCCCCTCCTCCCCCGCCCAGTGACGGCGGCGCCAGGCCGAAATTCGCCAGCGACCTGGTGCCGTTGCCGAACTCGCCGATCCACAGCGGGGCCAACCCGTCGACCCCGCCGTGCTGCTCGCCGAGGAGATACCCTCCGGCCTTGGTCATCTGGCCGAAGTACGCCGCCCTGGACTGGCCCCTGGGGTGGAACCAGGAGTAGTCGTGCAGGCTGTAGACCACCTTGCCGGGGCGCTCCAGCCGGACCGGATGCCTGGCCACGGCGGACAGGTCGGCGGCGTAGTTGAGGCCCTCGCAGATGATCAGCGGATCCGGGTTGATCTCGTGGATGAGGTTCCCGGCTTCTGCGTACATGGCGGCGATATCGGTCGTGCCCCCGGTCCCCCAGGCCGGGGTGCGAACACGCCAGCCCACCCGCGCCCGCCTGGGCTCATTCATGATGTCCATCCCGGCGACCAGGGGGTTGGACTTGTACCGCTCCGCGATGCCCTGCCAAGCCGAGAAGAATTTCGCGGCCGGCCAGCGGTCGTTGTACCAGAGGCCATTGCCGTCCTCGGCTGAGCAGCACCAGCCTGCGTCGAGCATGTGGCAGTTCGGTATGACGATGAGGCCCGCACCGGTGAGCGCCGCCACGCAGGCGTCGTAGACCTGCAGCGGCGTGGCACCGAACAGATCAGGGTTGGCGGCCAGGTACTGATCGGGAACGCCAGAGGCCTGCTCGGTCATCCACAGGCTGAACGGGAACCGCACGCTGTTGAAGCCGTGCGAGGCCAAGGTCTTGGCCAGACTGCTGCGGTGGGTGCGGTCCAGGCCGGGTGCCACGCCGAGATCTTCGTGGGCGCCGTACCAGTTCACCCCGGCCAGCCGGACGCGCTTTCCGCGCGCATCGACAATGAACCGGCCGTTCGTCGAGAGGGGCCACGCTATCGTCGGCACGTCCGATGACATCCGGGTCACCCCACGGGGCGGTGAACCAGGGCGGCGACGTGCGGCGGCAGGGGGATGCTCGCGGGAAGCACGGAGTCGGGCTCGGGGTCCTGCCAGGCGGCGGCGAGCGGGAGGACGCCGGCCCAGACCGGAAGGGCCGCGTCGGGGCTGTCGCCGTCGTCGGGCGGCCCGGTGCGGATCTTCACCGAGGCCTCGGCCAGGGACAGGGCGAGCAGGGTCGTCTGGGCCAGTTCCTTCTTGCTCGGACGGCGAGCGTAGTCCCACTGGCCGGGGACCAGGTGCTCGGTGAGGGCGTGCAGGCCGGCCAGCTTCTCCTCCGGGTCGGTCACCGGCCTAGGCGTGCCGTAGATCATGGCGCTGCGGTAGTTGACCGCGTGCTCGAAGACCGACCTGGCCAGCACCAGCCCGTCCAGGTGGGTCACCGTGACGCAGATGGTGGCTTGCGGCGCGCTGACCAGGCTGCGGCTGGCCACCGAGCCATGCAGGTAGAGCGTGTCGCCGGCCAGGCCGTACACGGTGGGGACCACCATCGGATAGCCGTCCACCACGACACCGAGATGGCAGATCAGCCCGGCCGCGAGGATGTCCTCGAGATCCCGCCGGTCAGTGCGGCCCTGCTCCCGCAGGCGGCGGTGCCTGGTGCGTTCGTTGACGGGCAGGTCAGAGGTATGGGGCATAGGTGGATTGTATGCGCGACCATTCGAACGTGAGTGTTAGCTGGCCGGGTGGACGCACGAGGATCGTTCGGCCGATAATCCTTTTACTAAGGTGGGGGCATGAAGATCGGATTCGGCGCCCCGGTCGCGGGCGCATGGGCCACCCCGGAATATCTGACGTCCTTCGCGGGGCGAGCCGAGGACGTCGGGTACGCGTCGCTGTGGGGTTTCCAGCGGCTGCTGGTGCCCGAGGGATCGGGCATGGAGCCGGTGTACCACAGCGTGCTCGACCCGATGGTGGCGCTGGGGTACGTGGCCGCCCGGACGTCGCGAATCCGGCTCGGCGTGGCGATCATCAACCTGCCGTTCGTCTCCCCCGCCTACCTGGCCAAGCAGGCGACTACCCTCGACGTGCTGTCCGGCGGCCGGTTTGACCTGGGCCTGGGCATCGGCTGGATGCCGGAGGAATTCGCCGCAACGGGCGCGTCCATGCCCCGGCGGGGTGCGCGCGCCGAGGAGTACCTGGCCGTGCTGCGGACGCTGTGGGCCGATGAGGTCAGCTCGTACAGCGGTGACTTCTACACCGTCCCGGCCGGGCGGCAGGACCCCAAGCCGGTGCAGAAACCCGGACCGCAGGTGCTGCTCGGGGGCATGTCCGCACCGGCCATGGAGCGGGCCGGGCGGCTGGCGGACGGCTGGATCACCTCGAGCCGCGCCGACCTCACGAAGATCAGCGAGGCGGTCGGCGTGATCAAGCGGGCCGCCTCGGCGGCGGGCCGCGATCCCGACGCGGTGCGCATCATCTGCCGGGGCGTGGTCCTGGCCGGCGCCGAGGCCAAGGGACCCGACGGCAGCCGACGGCTGCTTTCTGGCAGCTACGCGCAGATCCGCGAGGACGCCGAGTGGCTCGCCGGGCAGGGAGTCACCGAGCTGTTCTACGACCTGAACTGGGACCCGGAGGTCGGCAACCCGTCGGTGGCGCCGCGGGCCGCGGCGGAGCGAGCCGGGGCGATCCTGACCGAGCTGGCCCCGGGATAGCGAGCTCAGGTTCCTGACGGCTCGGTGATCAGGCCCTCGCGGTGGGCGATGGCGGCGGCCTCGGTGCGGCTGGCGGCACCGAGCTTGCCGAGGATGTTGGACACGTGCACGCTGGCGGTCTTCGGCGCGATGAACAGCACCGACGCGATCTCCCTGTTGCTGTGACCCGCGGCGATGAGCCTGAGCACCTCGCGTTCCCTGGCGGTCAGCGAGCCCAGTACCTGGCCGCCAACCCGCGGTTCCGCGGTCCCGATCCTGGCCCGGCGGCCGAGGTCGTCGAGCGCCCGGCGCAGGGGCCTGGCCTTCAGCTTGTCCGCCGTGTGCGCGGCCTGGCGCCACTGTTCCGTGGCCTCGTCACGCCGGCCCGCCTCGGCGAGCGCCTCGGCCAGCCGCCAGCGGGTGCGGGCGACCTCATAGACGTAGTCGGGTCCGAACTCGTCCAGCACCGTCTGCCACGCCTGCGGGTCGTTCTCGCCGCGGGCGCGGTGGTACTCGGCCTCGGCCCGGGCCAGCCAGCCGCGCCCCTCGGGGCCGAGGATGAACTTGGGCCGCCGCGGGAAGGCCGCGCCCTCGCGGGCGATCTGCCGCAGCTCGTCCGCCGCGGCCAGCTCGGCCACGGCGAGATCGTCGTCACCGACCGCGCGGGCCAGCAAGGCGCGGTCGGCGCGCGCGCTCAGGGCGACCGCGGCCGGCCTGATCACTGACGGCGAGTAACCCCACCCCGGGATGACGGTGACCGCGATGGCGGCCCGGGCCTCGGTCAGGGCCCGCTCGGTGTCGCCCTGCCAGAGGGCGTGCTCGGCGAGCACACCGCGGGCGGTGAACTCGTCGAATCCGTGTACCGACCAGAACGGCTCGAGCCAGGCGCGCCGTTCCGCCACCGCCGGGTTGCCCCGCGCGACGTCGATGAACAGGGCCATCGAGGACAGGTAGGCTTCGGCGATGATGGTGACCCGGACCGGGAAACCGTCGGCGATCGCCTGGGCCTGATCCCACTTGCCGTCCGCGAAGTGGCATTGGAAATGCAGGTGCTGCACGTCCAGGCCGAACGGCGCCATGCCGAGCCCGGTCTGGCTGGCTCGTTTGGTGCCCTCGTGGGCGACCTTGGCCCCGAGGGTCAGATCACCCCGCTCCAGGTGGGCCCGCGCCAGGTGGTAGGCGGCCCTGAGCTCTACGCCGAGGACCTTGGCCTCGCGGGCCTGCTTGTGCGCATCGGTCAGCAACGTGATGGCTTCGTCATTGCGGCCTTCGCGGTTGCTGATGAAGCCCAGGGTCACGAGCGCGTCGGCCTGCACCCAGGGCGCGTCGGCGTCACGGGCCGCGGTCAGCGCGCGGGAGGCCCATTCCCTGGCCGTGGTGTAGTCGTACTCGGTCAGCAGGGTGTTGGCGTAGGTGGACATGGCGCGCGCACGCTGCCATGTCGGAGGATCCGCGGGGGTCGCGTCGACCGTAGCGCGGGCGACCTCGATGGCTTCGTCCAGGGCCTTGGGATCATCCAGCTGGTTCAGGAAGAACGCCAGCCGCTCGCCGATCCGGCTGGCCAGGCTGACATCGCGGGGGTCGTCGTCGGTGTTCGCCTGGGCCGCGAGCGCCTGCCGCAGCCGACGGAGCAGGTGCACGGCGCGCTCGATGTCACCGCTGTCCGCCGCGTTGTCCGCGGACAGCAGACCCAGCTTGCCGCGGGCCATCCCGGCTGTCTTCTCCGGCTCGACGACCCGTTCCCACAGCGCGAGGGCCTGGTCGAAGTGGCGGTGCGCCTCGGCGGGCGCGCCCAGCCGCTCCGCCTCCTGGCCGGCCCGGACGGAGGCCGCGAAGGCGCCGGGAATGTCGTGGCTGGCCAGGCAGTGCTGGGCTAGTTCTGCGGCGGTCCCGGGCACCGCGAGCTGCTGCTCGTCGGAAAGCAGCGAGCTCATCGTGGCGTGCAGCCTGGTCCGCTCCCCCGGCAGCAGGTCCGCGTAGACCGCCTCCCGCAGCAGGGCATGGCGGAAGACATAGCCTTCCGTGCCGTCGGGCACCAGGAGCTGGTGGGTGACCGCCTCCCGCACCGCGCCCTCGTATTCGGCGGCCGCCAGGCCGGACGCGGCCCGCACCAGCTCGTCGTCGGCTCTGCGCCCGGCCACCGCCGCCGCGCGGAGTACTCGCTGGGTGGCGTCAGAGAGCTGCTCGACCCGGCTGAGCAGCAGCGCCGCCAGCCCCGCGGGCAGGGCGTTGCGGTTGCCGGGATCGCCGCTGACGGAGGCGGCGAGCAGTTCCTCGGCGTAGTAGGCGTTTCCTTCGGCCCGGGCCATGATGTCGTTCAGCTCGGTCGCGTCCAGGCGACCGGGCGCGGCCGCCGTCAGGTGCTCGGCCAGGGCCGAGGAATCGAGCGGCGCGAGGTCGACCGAGATGACACTGGGCAGCCGCTGCAGTTCGGCCACCACCGGCCGGAGCGGGTGGCGGCGGTGCAGGTCATCGGTCCGGTATGTGCCGATCAGGGCGACCCGCTCCCGGTGCAGCATCCGGGACAAGAACGTGACCAGGTCCCTGGTTGAGGCGTCGGCCCAGTGCAGGTCTTCCAGCACGAGCAGCACCGGCGCCGCGGCCGCGAGCTCGGTGAGCAGGCCGAGCACGGCGCCGAACATCTGCTGCCTGGCCAGGCCCGAGCGGTCCTCATCGGCCGGGCGTCCGTCGCCGCTGTCCGGGAGCAGCCGGCTCAGCGCGGGGCGGGAACTGAGCGCGTCACGGACCCCGGTGGACTGAGCGGCGCCGCGGAGCGCGTCGGCCAGCGGCAGGTAGGGCACGCTGTCGCCGAGCTCGGCGCACTGGCCGGACAGCACGGTGAAACCGCGTCCGGCGGCGAGCTGGGTCACCTCCCGGACCAGGCGGGACTTGCCCACTCCAGCGTCCCCGCTGACCAGCGCGGCCACCGAGCGGCCCGCCTCGGCGTCGTCAAGCAGCGCGAGCAGGCGGCCGAGCTCAGCGTCCCGCCCGACCATGCGCCCGGCCAGCACCTGAAGAACCATGGGCACGAGTATCCCATCAGGGGCCTGCGATTCCGATTCCTTAAGCTCGGCGAGCCGCAGGGCCGCAGTGAAGGGGGACGGGGAGGTGGGCGGGGGCCCTAAGGCGGAAAAGAAGACAAGGTACCCTGCGTTTCATGGACAAGGTTGAGCGCACAGACGCCGAATGGCGAGAGCAGCTGACGCCGGAGGAATACGCGGTGCTTCGCCAGGCCGACACCGAGGCCCCGTTCACCGGCGAGTACACCGACACCAAAACCGAGGGCGTTTACCGCTGCCGAGCCTGCGGCGCCGAGCTGTTCCGTTCTGACGCCAAGTTCGAGTCGCATTGCGGCTGGCCCTCGTTCTACCAGCCGTCCGAGTCGGACGCGGTGGTGCTTATCGAGGATCGGTCGCTCGGAACGGTCCGCACCGAGGTGCGCTGTGCCGCCTGTGACTCGCACCTGGGCCACGTGTTCACCGGGGAGGGCTACGACGTGCCCACCGACCAGCGGTGGTGCATCAACTCGGTGTCGCTGAACCTGGAGCCCGCGAAGCCTGCGGCGCCGTGAGCCTGCGGCTGATCCGGGCCGGTTCCCTGTCCGGCGATACCGCCCAGACCGGCGGTATGATCCGGACCGCGGCCATCTCCGGCGACCTGGTCGGCGCGCAGGCGCTGTGGATGGGCCGGACCGTCGTGTTGCCCGGGACCTCGTCCGGCGACCATCACCACGGCGACTCGGAAACGGGCATCTACGTGGTGTCGGGCCATCCGGTCTTCGTGTTCCGCGACCCGGTCAGCGGGTCCGTGGTGCGGCTCGAGACGGCCCCGGGAGACTACGTGTGGGTGCCGCCGCATGTCCCGCACCGGGAGGAGAACCCGTCGCCCGACGCCGACGCCGTGGTCGTGATCGCGAGGTCGACGCAGGAAGCGATCGTGGTCAGCGTCCCTGAGCTGTGACTTTACGGGCCGCTGGCCCTACTCCGGATCCTTGCCGTTGTACCTGCGGGCACGCTTGATCGCGCCGCGGTTGCGCTTGGCCTCCAGGCGCCGCTCGTTCGCCCGCCGACCGGGCTTGGTCGGGACGCGCTGGCGCTGCGGCGGGGCGACGGCGGCCCGCAGCAGAGCCGCCATCCTGGCCCGGGCGGCCTGCCGGTTGGCAAGCTGACTGCGCTGCTCGGACGCCGCTACCGTGAGCACGCCGCCGGCTAGCCTTCCGGCCAGGCGTTCGACCGCCCGGGCCCGCGCCCAGTCGGGCAGCGCGGGCGAGCGCTCGACGTCGAAGGAAAGCTCGACCCGGCTATCGGCAGTGTTGACCGACTGGCCGCCGGGCCCGGATGACCGGGAGAAGCGCTCGTGCAGCTCGCTGTCCGGTATCAGCAGCCAGCTGTTCACCCGGAGATCCTCAGGCATCCTTTGACGTTAGCCTGCGCTGCCCTGATCCCGCTCATAACGGCCGCGGGAACGCAGGATCATCTCGGCGTACCAGGCGTGCAGCCAGTCGCGCTCAGTTCCCGCGGCCAGCAGAACCGCAGTGTCGGGCGGCTGCACGGCGAACAGGATACGGATGGCCGCCGATTCCGGGGCTCCGGGGCGCAGCTCGCTCAGCTTCGGCGAACTCGTAGCCTCAGCGGCCTTGATGGCCTCCCGGCGGATCCGGAGTGCATCTACCGCGGACTGCAACTGCCGGCTGCCCGTAGACAGGTGCTCTTCGGACCCCAGCGCCTCGGCATGCTGACGGCTCAGCTCTCCGAGCTGGGCCTGGAGGCCACGCAACCGGGCCAGAGCCTTGGCGGCGAGGTCATCCCGGCCGAGGTGCGAGGCCTTGGCGCGCTGCTCAGCAAGCCTGCTTACCTGCTCTTCGAGCTGTCGCATCTGCAGCTCGAGCCGCTTGCGCGTGGCGGCCGCGTCGGCGACATCCCGACGTATGCGGGTGAGCATCTCAAACTCCTGTTGGGACTGATCCGGATCCTGGCGCGTTTCAGGGACCGGTGCCTCCACGACGAGCGGTGGGCCGAGACCCGCCCCTCCCTCGCGCAACGCATCCACTGCCTCGTCGACGAGCACGGCGGAACCGGGATCGCTTTCCCGCAGCTCTCCCAGCCACACCTCGACCTCGGGCACGACCCGGATCCGGTAAACCATCGCAGGCCTCCTGGGCTGGGGACAACGTCGGCGCCTCGGGCTACGCCAGGCTGGCGACGAGGTCGCGAACGGGCTTGCGGCGACCGGTGTAGAACGGGATCTCGACCCGGGTGTGCAGGCGGGCCTCAGATCCGCGCAGGTGACGCATCAGGTCGACGAGCCGGTGCAGTTCGTCGGCCTCGAAGGCGAGGATCCACTCGTAGTCGTTGAGTGCGAAGCACGGGACGGTGTTGGCCCTGACGTCGGGATACTCGCGCGCCATCATCCCGTGCTCGGCGAGCATCCGGCGGCGGTCCGCGGGATCGAGCAGGTACCACTGGTAGGAGCGCACGAACGGGTACACGCTGACGTAAGCGCGCGGCTCCTCCTCAGCCACGAAAGCGGGGATGTGGCTCTTGTTGAACTCCGCGGGACGGTGCAACGCCATCACCGACCAGACTGGCTGGCTGCAGTGGCCGAGCCGGATCCGCCGGAAGCGCGTATACAGGTCCTGCAGGTCATCCGGATCCGATGCCACCCACCAGAACATGTAGTCCGCGCCGGCCCGCAGGCCCTGGAGGTCGTAGCAGCCGCGGGTCACGACGCCCTTGCCTGCCGCCTGATCGAGCAGATCGTCCACTTCGGCCGCGGCGTTCCCGAGCCCGCCGGATTCCAGCCTGGCCCGGTCGGCCACCCGGAACACCGACCACATCGTGTAGCGGATCAGCTCGTTCAGGTCGCGTGCTCTCGGCTTGCGTTCCGCGTCCGCCGGATCCACCTCTGGCGCATCCGCCACTTCCGCTGCCTCGGCGGCCACGACCGCTTCGGCGGCCGCGGCAACGGCCTCGGCAGCCGCGCCGGTCTCGATACTCGGGTCGCCCGGTTGTGTCATCTCTTGTTCGTCAGCCATGTCACCATTGTCGGTCACGGCCGTCAGCGCCCTGGATCCGGTTACCGTCTGGGCCGAGAGACCCGGTTACCGTCGGGCCGAGAGAAAAGCCAGGACCTGATCCACGGCCTCGCGGGCGGTCGCGACGCACGCGGGTATGCCGACTCCGTCGTAGGCCGCGCCGCAGATCGCCAGCCCCGGCTGCGTCGCCATTGTCGCGCGTATCCTCGCTACCCGGTCCAGGTGGCCGACCGTGTACTGGGGTAGCGCGCCGCCCCAGCGGGTAACGCGGGTCGCGACTGGCGCTCCGCGTACCCCGGTGGCCTCCATTAGTTCCGCGGCGGCCAGCGAGGCGAGATCGTCATCGTCTCGCTGCAGCAGCGCTTCCTCGCCGATGCGGCCGACTGAGCACCGCACGATCTCCAGCGCCTCGGCACCCGGTGGCGGCGCGGCGGCCAGATGCGGCCACTTGACGGTGGAAAAGGTGGTCGCCTTGACGGCCCGCCCGTCCACGGCCGGGACCAGGTATCCGCTCAACCCCGAAGCCCCGAGCCCGAGCCCCGACTCAGACTCATGCTCGGGCCCGCGCTCAGCCCTGTGCTCCGGCCGGGGAAAGGCGGAACGCGGATAGGCCAGCGTGACGATCGCCATGCTCGCGTAGCTGATCTCGCCGAACGCCGCGACGGCGGCGGAGACGCCGGGCACCTTGGCGAGCAGGCGGCCGGCGGGCCGCGCCGGGACAGCGATTATGACCGCGTCCGCGTCGACGTGCTCCGGTGCCGCTGCCGATCCGACGGCAAGCCGCCAGCCGCTATCGGTACAGGACAGCTCGCGTGCCATCGCGCCGGTCCGTACCGCCGCCGCCGATGCCTTGCCGAGGACGTCAGGCAGCGTTCCGAGTCCGCCTGCGAGCGTCGTGAATACCGATCCGGCGCGCGTGCCTGATCCGGGCGTCTCCTTCTCATCTGTGCGCTCGGCCGGAGGCGGCGGCAGCAGGGACAGCACGGCCCCGGCGAGGGAGCGGTGCTGCCGGGACACGGCCGCCAGCCTCGGCAGTGTCGCGTCGAACGACAACTCCGCGGAACGCCCCGCGTAGACCCCGCCGAGCAGCGGATCGACGAGCCGGTCCACGACCTCATCGCCGAATCGGGCCGCAATGTACCGTGCTACGGGCACGTCGCCGTCACGAGCGGTGGGCGGAAGCTCGAGATCCTGGCGGGCCCGGGTCACGCCGTCGGCAGAAAGCACTCCGGATCTGGCCAGCTCGGCCATGTCCGAAGGCACGCCCATGTACTGACGCCGCGGCAGCGGGTGCAGCGCGCCTCGAGTCCAGATGGCCGCCGACGTAGTTCCGGGCATCACGCGCTGATCAGCCAATCCAGCCTCGGCGATCAGCCCGGTGCCTTCCGGCCGCGTGACGAGCAGCGCCTCAGCCCCTTCATCGACGGCTACACCAGCGATTTCCGACACGCGAAGCTTGCCGCCAAGCTGCGGTGAGCCCTCCAGCACGGTGACCCGTACCGCTTGATCTCGGAGGAAAAACGCCGCCGCCAGCCCGGAGATCCCGCCGCCCACAATGACCACGTGCGGCTGCGCGTTCGCAGGATTCATGCCTACCAGCCTGGCAGACGCGGCCCGATGCGGCGTACGCCGGACTCCCGTGCCTGGCCGTGCTTGGCACGGCATCTGGCCAGGGACGTGACCGCGGTGCGGCCGGGCCGGTGCGCGATCGTGACCAGAAGGGCGGAACCGCCCAGATCCCGGCGGCCGTCACAATGGCATGCTGAACACACGGAGCTTGGCCCGTCTCCGCACGCGGACCGGACGCACACGACGCGGTGCCATGGCCGGCCTCACCATCGGCGGCGTCATACTCGGTGGCGGCATATTCCTCGCGGGATGCTCGGCAGGCAGCTCAAGCAGCTCGGCTAGCTCGGGCAATTCGGTCAGCTCGGGGCTCCCGGCGAGGGCTGCGGCCGGGCAGGCCGCCGCGCCCATGCCCATGAGCGGCACGGCCGGGCGCGCCGCCGTCGAGCCGCAGAATGGAACGGGCACCACCGCCCGGCTGGCGCCCGCCAGCGACGTCATTTACACCGCGCAGCTGACCGTACGGGCCAGCAGTGTCAGCTCGGCCGCCGCCAAAGCCGCCCAGATCGCCGAGAGCGCCGGCGGTTACGTCTCGAACGAGACAACCTCGGCTGATCCGGATCACCCCTCCGAGGCCACCGCCAGCGTTCAGCTTAAGATTCCCGTCGCGGCCTACCAGGCCACGCTCGGCCAGCTCGCCGGCGGTCTGGGCACGCAGCTGTCGTTGCAGCAGCAGGCTCAGGACGTCACCGAGCAGGTGGCCGATGTGAACAGCCAGGTCACCTCCGATCAGGCGGCCATCGTCCAGCTCCGCACCCTGCTTGTGCACGCGGGTTCGGTCAGCGACCTGCTCAGCGTGCAAAACCAGATCAACGCTGAGGAATCTCACCTGGAGTCGATGCAAGCCCAGCAGCGTGCCCTCGACCATGAAGTCACGTACGCCACCCTGACACTGACCATTCTCGGCCCGCGGGCCAAGGCGCTGGTCCATCACCCCAAGACCCCGCCCAGCCTGGCCAGTGGCCTCGGCGCCGGCTGGCGTGCGTTCCGCGTCTCGGTGTCCTGGACTCTGGCCCTCCTGGGGGCGCTGGCGCCGTTCGCCGCCGTCGCGGCCCTTGCCGTCTTCGTAATCTACCGGGGCAGACGGTGGGTGATTCGCCGCCGGCCCGCCGCCCGGCCCGCCTCACCAGAAAGCTAGCCACGGGCGCCCGGTCCGCCGTCGAAACAAGATCGCCGAACGTGACCTGGTTTCCCCACTGGCCACCCTGACGAGCCGGCACCGATAAGAGCCTTCGAGCCTGTAAGAGCCTTCGAGCCTGGGTGGCTCAGCTGGGTCCCTTGGCCGACTCGGCGTGGACCAGGTCGGCGAGCTTGGCCAGTACGGCAGGGTCGGTTTCGGGCAGGACGCCATGCCCCAGATTGAACACGTGCCCCTCGGCGGTGCGCCCGCGTGCGACCACGTCCTTGGCCCGCTCCTCCACGACTTCCCAGGGCGCAAGCAGGATCGCCGGGTCAAGGTTGCCTTGCAGCGCCTTTCCCGGCTCCACCCGCCGGACGGCCTCGTCAAGCGGGATACGCCAGTCGACCCCGACCACGTCGGCGCCGGCCTCCCCCATCAGGCCGAGCAGTTCCCCCGTCCCGACACCGAAGTGGATGCGCGGTACCCCTCCCCCCTTCTCCCCGAGCGCGGCGAAGATCCGGCTGGTGTGCGGCAGGATCGCGTGCCGGTAATCGTCCGGGCTGACCGCGCCGACCCATGAATCAAAGAGCTGGACGGCGGACGCGCCCGCCGCGACCTGGATCTGAAGGAACGAGATCGTGATGTCAGCCAGCCGGCCGAGCAGTGCGTGCCAAAGCTCAGGGTCGCCGTACATCAGCGCCTTGGTCTTATCGTGATTCTTGGACGGTCCCCCTTCCACCAGATAGGAGGCGAGCGTGAAGGGGCCGCCCGCGAAACCGATCAGCGGACGTTCGTCCAGCTCGGTCACGAGCGACCGGACCGCTTCTGTGACGTAGGGCACGTCATCTGGATCCAGCGGGCGCAATCGGGCGAGGTCCGCCGAGGTGCGCACGGGACTGCCGACCACTGGCCCGACCCCGGCCTTGATGTCGACATCGATGCCCACCGCACGCAGCGGCACCACGATGTCGCTGAACAAGATGGCTGCGTCGACGTCATACCTGCGCAGCGGCTGCAGGGTGATTTCGGTGATCAGTTCGGGACGGGTGCAGGAATCGAGCATGGAGATGCCCTCGCGGAGCTTCCGGTACTCGGGCAGCGACCGGCCCGCCTGCCGCATGTACCAAACCGGCGTATACCGAGTTGGCTCTCTTCGGCAGGCCCGAAGGAAAGGGGACGTCGTCTGGCTCACGCTCACGTCAGGGATCGTCTCACATCGCCACACTGCCGCCTCCAGGAGACACGCCGTCTGAGATCCCACGAATCGGCGCGAGAGCATGCCACGATCGGCATCAACCCCTTTGAAACCCCTTTGCACGTCACTTGATGCACCGCAACGAGGAGGTCGCCAGGATGACGCACCTGAGCAGGTACTGCACCGGATGCAGCGAAGAGCGGCTATTCGAGCAGTTTCACGCGGAGCCTGCCAGCTGCCCGGACGGGCCGGAAGGCGATTGCCAGGAGTGGGCCTGCATGGTCTGCGGCGACGCCTTCATGATCGGCCTCCCCCTGTGCGAGCAGGCCAGTAGCCACGCATCCAGGGCGGCGTGACCCGGAACGAGTTCCTCGCGGCTCTGAGCCGAAGTTAAAGTCAGGCAAATAGCATGAAACACTGGTGTTTCGGCATGAAATCTAAACGGCGCTGCGTGAGAAGCGGATGACAGACACGTACGCTCAGGTCATGAGGCCGGCAGACGAGCCAGAGAATCGGCGCACGACGCGCTCACCCGCGCCCAGGCGATCGGGTCCGGTACCCGAGCCGTCGGCTGCAGCCGACGGCGCCGGGGCGGCGGGGGCTTCGCCTCCGACGCCCATCGGCGCGTCCAGGAAGCCTGCGGGAAAGCCCAGGACGCCACGGCCGTCCGCGAAGAAGTCCAGGACGTCAGGGACAACCGGGGAAGCCCCAGCCCCAGCCCCAGCCCCAGCCCCAGCCCCAGCCCCAACCCCAGCCTCAACCGCTCGGCCGCTAGGCCAAGCCGCTTCGCGGGCTCCAGGCGTTCCGGTGCAGGCTTCGGATTCATCGGCCGAAGCGACATTCGCGGCGGTCGCTGCCGCCTTCATGGCGGGGCGAGACGCCCAAGTCCATTCAGATCTGCAGTTCGAGGACGTGCCTGCACCGAAGCGACTCGCGCCGTACGCCATCGCCATCGCGGCTACCGTTCAGCAGGACGACGCGGATGTCGCCTGGGGACGGCTGGTTCTGCTCTATGACCCGGACGGCCAGCAAGGCTGGGAGGGCTCCTTCCGGCTGGTGGCCTACATCCGTGCCGAAGTGGAACCGGAAATCGCGGCGGACCCGCTCCTCGGCGAGGTCGGCTGGAGTTGGCTGTCCGAGGCCCTTGACACGCACGTACCCGGATATGCGGTGCCGAGCGGCACGATCACCAGGGTCATTACCGAGGGTTTCGGCGCGAAGCGGGACGAGCTCCCGCTGACCGGCTTCGAACTGCGGGCCTCTTGGTCCCCGGCAGGCCCCGGCGGCCCCTGGGGTTCCAGCGATCTCGACACGCTGGACCTGTCCGCGCACATCGCGGCCTGGTGTGATTGCCTGTCCGCCGCAGCCGGCCTGGAACCGCCGGGGACACGGGCACTGCGGCAGCCGGGGCGCGGGTGAGTTCAGAAAACGAGGTCGTGGGTTCCGGCGAGTGCGAAGAACCCGAGGCGCCAGAAGAGGCCAGAAAGCCTGTACCGCTGCTCGAGCCCCGTGACGGACTGCCGCCGGTCATCGAGACCGACGCGGCCCTGACCGAAATCACCGGCAGGCTAGCCTACGGCGAGGGACCCGTCGCGGTCGACGCCGAGCGCGCCTCCGGATACCGCTACGGGCAGCGTGCCTACCTGGTTCAGCTGCGCCGCGCCGGAGCAGGCACAATGCTCATTGATCCGATCGCCTGCCCCGACCTCTCCGGCATTGACGCCGCCGTGGGCGATGCCGAGGCTGTCCTGCACGCGGCGTCACAGGATCTGCCGTGCCTGGCCGAGATCGGCTTCCGGCCGCGGAAGCTCTTTGATACCGAGCTGGCCGGGCGCCTGCTCGGCTACCCACGGGTGGCTCTCGGCACGCTGGTCGAAGAGGTGCTCGGCTACCACCTGGAGAAGGGCCATTCGGCCGCCGACTGGTCGACCCGGCCGCTGCGTACCGAACTGCTGCGCTACGCGGCCCTGGACGTCGAGGTGCTGGTCGAGCTGAGGGATGCCCTGGCCGCGGAACTCGCCGCCCAAGGCAAGACGGAATGGGCCCAGCAGGAATTCGAGGCCGTGCTCGCGGCCAGGCCAGCCGCGCCACGGCCAGACCCTTGGCGGCGGACCTCGGGGATTCACCGGGTGCAGTCCCGCCGCGGGCTCGCCGTCGTCCGTGAACTCTGGACGACCAGGGACAAGATCGCCCAGGCCTCGGACATGTCCCCGCGGCGCGTCCTGCCCGACACCGCCATTGTCGAGGCGGCCAGGTCGTTCCCCGCCAACCACGCACAGCTGGTCAGGATCAGCGGATTCACCGGCCGTCAGGCGAGGCGACATGAGAGAGACTGGCTGGCCGCGGTCACGCGGGCCCGGGCCAGCGCCGACGGCGAGCTGCCTGACGCCACCGGCGGAGCGATACCGAACGGACCGCCGCCTGCGCATCGCTGGGCTGAGCGGGACCCGGCCGCCGCGGCACGACTGGCGGCGGCGCGCGCGACCGTGGCAGCCATCGCCGAACACAGCAGGCTGCCAACAGAGAACCTGATCTCCCCCGATACAGTGCGCCGGCTCAGCTGGGATCCTCCTCAGCCGTACGATGAACAGACCGTCGCGCAAGCGCTGGCCGCGCACGGGGCCAGACCCTGGCAGATCGAACTAACCGCGGAACGCATCGCCCGGGCCCTGGCCGCAGGAGACCGCAACGCCAAAAATAGCAACGCCGGGGACAGCAACGCTGAGGACAGCTCCGTCGCAGACAGTGCCGTCGCAGACAGTGCCGTCGCAGACAGTGCCGTCGCAGACAGTGCCGTCGCGGACAGCGAGATGCCCGGCGCGGCGGAAAGCTGAGCATGCACCTACTCGCTAGCGGCGGCCCGCCGCTGCCGGGTTTCCTCAACTCGCTAGCCGGCCCCCTCGACCATTACGGCTACTGGGCGATCGCCCTGCTGCTGCTGCTGGAGAACATCGGCGTCCCGGTGGTACCCGGCGAGCTCGCGATGATCGTGGGCGCCATTTTCGCCGGCAGCGGCCGGGCTGGCCTGAATATCGTCGGAGTCGGCATCGTCGCGGTCGTCACCACGTTCGCCGGCACCGAGGTCGGCTACCTCATCGGCAAGTACGCGGGACGCGAGCTGATCCTGCGCTTCGGCAGGTACGTTCTCATCAAGCCGCACCACCTGGACCGGGCCGAAGCGATCGTATCCCGGTACGGCGGCATCGTCGTGGTCATCGCCAGGTACATCGTGGGGCTACGGGAGGCGAACGGCATCATCGCGGGCATCACCCAGATGCGCTGGGTCACCTTCACCGTGTACAACCTGGTCGGCACGTGCGCCTGGGTCGCCACCTGGGTGACGATCGGGGACCTGGCCGGCAAAAACATCAACACGATCTACAAAGACGTCAACCGCTACTCGATCTACCTGTTCATCGCCCTGGTCGTGCTACTCGCTGCCTTCATCGTCCTGCGCCGCCGCCGCAAGGCCAACGAGGCTCCGGCGAGCCCTGGGGCCCAAGGGGAGCTTGAGGTCACGGAAGAGCTTGAGGTCACGGAAGAGCTTGAGGTCACGGAAGAGCTTGAGGTCACGGAAGAGCTTGAGGCCCGGGGATCCGAGGCTCGCCGGGACGGACCTGGAGTCCAGGAGAGTTCCGGGATTGAGGTGCCCAAGCCCCGCACTCAGGGCACGTAGCACTCCAGCCCGGCCAGCTCCCCGTCTGCGATGTGCACGACCCAGAAGCCGCCCTTGGGCAGCGGCAGATCCGGCGTCTCGGGCGGCGCTGGAGCGCCGAGTGCGGCGCATGCCGCGGCAAGCGCCTTCGGGAGGTTCTCTCGGTGCAGGCACAAAACGGCCGGGCCACCGACCGCCACGAGGTTACGAACCAAGTCGGCGAGGGCGTCACCACGGTTCGTTCCGGAAGAAGAATTACCGGAGCGGCCGGAGAGCGCCAAGGCGGCCTCGGCGTCCACCGTCCCTCCGAAGGCCTCCGCGTAAGGACGCACGCTCTCGGTGCAGCGCAGCGCGGGCGAGCTGAGGACCCTGGCGCTAGGCGCGAAGCAGGGCAGCAGCCCGGCCAGCGCCAGCGCGTCCGCCTCTCCCTTGGCATCAAGCGGGCGCGACTCGTCATCCGCGGGCCAATTCTCCTTCTGCCCCGCCGAAGCGTGCCTGAGCAGGATCAACGGCACCGTTGCCCGCGGCCGCAGCCCGGCGATCACAGCCTCGTCACGCGGGTAGGTCAGCCGCTGGCTGGCCTGCGCCAGCGGCAGCCAGGACACCTCGTCCACCTCATGGTTGGCCGTGAACCCAGAATCCGCCTCACCGGGGCTGAACATCGACCAGTAGTCGATCCGTTTGCGGAAGACCCCATTCTGGTACTCCACCGACGGCAGCCGGGGGCCGAGCGCGGAACGCACGCCGGTCTCCTCGAAGACCTCCCGCACCGC
>Ga0302326_10012604_pt1 | contig 17989 bp, 15 predicted proteins | sample Palsa_T0_3_FD_202264 | JGI IMG/M metagenome (GOLD analysis project Ga0302326, IMG submission 202264) | Peat permafrost microbial communities from Stordalen Mire near Abisko, Sweden - Palsa_T0_3 | ecosystem: Environmental > Terrestrial > Soil > Palsa > Peat permafrost | place: Sweden: Abisko...
ATCGCCTTCCGGGAAGAACCATGCTCCTGATCGGGCTAGAGAGCTCACGCTCCCCGCACCAGTGTTATTTCGGCCTTTGCTTCCGATGCTCGTCCGTACGACATACTTTTGGCGCGTGAAGCCTCCGTGCGCGAGTTTCTTCTTAAATCTTCACGCGCCCTCCCCGTGGGGTGCTCCTGAACTCCTGAACTCCTGACTCCTGAACTCCTGAACTCCTGAACTCCTGAACTCCCGTCTATCCATAGGCGTTCCGAATGATTTCGCTGCAGATCTTGCCTGCGCGGGTAATCACGCATCCCTGCAAAATATCGTTCGTCAAGTCCAGGCGGAACCCATTGGCGCCTTTGTCCCAGAAGTGTTCGACGAATGCGGAGATATTGTTCGAGTACATCTCACTGGCGTTTGCAGCCACCCGACCCGGCAGATTGGCGAATCCGATGATCCGCACACCGTCCAGCTCTACCTCCTTGTCGTATTGCGAACATTCGACGTTGCCGCCCGTTTCGATTGCCGTATCGACGATCATGCTTCCCGGTCTCATTTGCTTGACCATCTCAGTGGTAACGATGACTGGCGCTTTTCGTCCAAAAACCTGAGCGGCGGTAATAACCACGTCTGCCTGTGCAAGATGCTGCCCCATGACTTCTCGTTGTTTTTGAAGTTGTTCCGGTGTCAGCGCACTCGCGTATCCGCCCGATGTTTCACCGGTCTCTCCGAGGTCCACCTTGACGAACTTTGCGCCGAGCGATTTGACCTGCTCTTCGACGACCGGCCTGGTATCAAACGCTTCCACAGCCGCCCCGAGCCGGCGCGCTGTCGCGATCGCCTGCAGCCCCGCGACTCCAACACCAATGACGAATACCCGGAGCGGTTTGATCGTTCCTCCCGGCGTGATCAGCATGGGAAAAATTCGGTTGGCGCGTGCTGCCGCAATGATGACCGCGACATAGCCGCTCAGGTTGGCTTGCGAACTGAGCACGTCCATCTTTTGCGCCACCGCCGTACGGGGGATCATTTCCATGCTGACTGCTGTCACCTCCGCCGCCGCCAGCCGATGGACCAGTTCCCGCTCGGTGAAGGGGTCGAGAAAACTTGCGTGAATGCAGCCCTTCTTCAAACACTCAATTTCGTCCAAAGGCGGCTTTCGGACCCGGAGCACAATGTCTGCCCCGGCCAGCGACCGAATACGGTCCTTGCTGATCTTCGCTCCTGCGCTTTCGTACTCCGAATCGTTGCAGTGAAGCGCTGCCCCAAGTCCCTGCTCAACCTCGATTTCCGCTCCAAGCCGGGCCAATTTTGCCGCTCCATTCGGAAGCAGCGTAACACGTCTTTCACTCGGATGGACTTCTCTGGGGACGAAGATTCGCATGATTTTCCGCCGAGGCGCACATTAACCGATATCCGCTGTGCGCTTCAACAGCTCTTACCGACAACCGGCAACTGATTTTCAGGCTGCTCATTGACAAACGCCGTCCCATCCCGATACTTGCTTCAATAGCTTATTTGTGAGTACTCCCTCCGCTCTCCCTGAATTGGCTTCCGCACCTACGCCTGTCGCCGGAAGGGCCGACCTCCGGCCGCAAAACATTAATGATGCGGTCATCCGCCTTGCTGGAAATTCGCAGGATGGCATCCAGACAGCCGGGGCAATGCTTGCCCGGTTGGCCGGCCGAAGCGATCAGGAAGTGATGACCTACATGACCATCCCCTCCACGATCTCGGGCGGCCCTTCGATCTTCCAGGTCCGAATCGGGTCGGGGGAAGTTCTCTCGGCTGGCGACGAGGCCGATTTCCTCGTAGCGTTTTATCAGCACAGCTACGAAGACCATGTCGGTTTTTTGAAAGAAGGGGGAATCCTGCTCTACGATTCGGACCAGGTGCAACCCGATCTCACGGACAAGCGCTTCGTCTCCCTCGGCATCGCAATTACCGGCCTCACCGTTGAGGCGCTCGGCGGAACCGCTAAGGACAAGGGCAAAAATATTTTTGTGCTTGGACTTATCGCGGCGATTTTCCATCTCGACGCCGAGAAGCTTATCGGCCTGATTCGGGAGCGGTTCGGGGGTAAAAACGAGAGCATCGTCAACACTGCGCTGATGGCGTTTCAGGCCGGATACAGCTATCCGGTTGGGAGTTTGCTTTCAAAACGCTACGAGTTCGAAGTCCGACCAAAGACTGCTGGACGCGGTCAAGTGACGATGGATGGCAACCAGGCGCTCGCCTACGGCTTGATCGCGGCGGGCGTGCGATATGGCGCCGGTTACCCAATCACTCCCTGGTCGACCGTTATGGAGATTTTGCGTTCCGAGCTGCCCAAATATGGCGGCCTGTTCGTCCAGGCGGAGGATGAATTGGCCGCGGTGTCGCTTGCGCTCGGTTTTTCCTATTCCGGCTACCTCTCCGTGACCGGGAGCGCCGGGCCGGGGATTTCGCTGAAAACGGAGGCGATCGGTTGGGCGTCGATGGCCGAGATCCCACTCCTCGTCGTGAATGTCCAACGCGGCGGACCGAGTACCGGTTTGCCGACAAACGTGGAACAGAGCGACCTGTACCAAGCGATTTTTGGCAGCCACGGGGACAGTCCCCGCGTTGTGCTGGCAGCGGCCAATGTCGAAGATTGCTTCTACGTCGCGCTGGAAGCAGCGCGAATCGCTCGCAAATACAGCACACCGGTTTTTATTCTGAGCGACAGCTCCTTGGCGACGCGCATCGAAGCCTTCGACGAGCCTGATCTCAAATCGATCATGCAGGATCCCAACCCGGACCTCACACCGCGGTCGGAAGAATACAAGCCGTATCCCATTGATGGCATCACAAAGCACGCGCCTCCAGGAACTCGGATGATCGGGGGCAAATACCCTGTCGTCACCGGTCTCGAGCACGATGAAATGGGACACCCGACCGGCCGACCGGCGTTGCATATGGCGATGACCGCGAAGCGCCGGCGTAAATTAAAGCTGCTGGCCGAGGAGATTCCTCTGCCTGAAGTCTTCGGGGGCTCTCAGGGCGATACCCTTATCGTCGGCTGGGGCTCCACTTTCGGCCCGATCCGCGAAGCCGTCGAGCGCGAGCGCGCGCGCGGCAACAGCGTCTCATCGTTGCACCTTCGGCATCTGCATCCGCTTCCAAATGGGCTCGACGGCGTCTTTGCCCGGTTCAATCGAATCATCGTCGCCGAAATGAACGATGAGGGCCTTTACGGTTTTGGCCAGCTTGCAACCCTCCTCCGAGCCCGGTTTTGCGATCCGAAAATTCACAGCCTGACGAAGACCGATGGCCTGACATTTCGGGTCAAAGAAATTCTCCAAGGAATTTTGCCATGAGCGCCAATGAGACTACCGCAGAAACAATCGTTCCCGTGCCGGAGAAGCTGACCAAAAAAGCCCTCACGGCCGATCATCCAACCTGGTGTCCGGGCTGCGGCGATTTCGCCGTCCTCGCAGCATTCTACAAAGTTCTGGAGAGACGCCAACTCCCGCACGAGAGCATCGTGACGTTGGCCGGGATCGGCTGCTCATCCCGCTTTCCCTATTTCGTGAACTCTCATGGCGCGCACTTCATCCACGGGCGTGCCGTCCCGCTTGCGTCCGGTGTCAGCCTGGCTCGTCCTGATTTGCACGTCTTTCTTTTTGGCGGCGACGGTGACGGGTTCTCGATCGGCGGCAATCACCTTGATCACGGCGCTCGCAAAAACATCCGGATGACCTACGTCATCATGGACAATTTTGTCTACGGTCTGACAAAAAAGCAGACGTCGCCAACTTCTCCAGTCGGATATAAATCCAAGACAGATCCAACGGGAGCGATCGATCAACCGGTGAACCCAATCAAGAAATTGCTGGCGGCCGGAGCGACTTTTATAGCACGTACCCACGCCACGCAGATCAATCATATGATTCAGATGATTGAGCGCGCGATGGATCATGATGGGTTTTCTGTGATTGAGTGCCTTTCTGAATGCGTCGAGTTTTACCCGGGCGCCTTCGATCCGGCCAATCCCCGCAAAGGGGGTGAGTTCAAGCTGATTGATGAGAAGAAATGGGATGGAACTCCGGAGGACGAAAACCGCCACGATGTCACCGACGAGATTGCAGCGTACCGGTTGGCGAACGTGCCTTTTCCAGGGCTTTTTGGTGTTTACTTTGAAAACGATCGGCCCACGAAGAATGCTTTCGAGCGTAAATGGATCGAGACAACCCGGGCAAAGCTTGGCGCACCGACCGATCTCGACGTGCTCCAAAAGACGTTTGATCGCATGAAGTAAGGAACCGGCTGCAACGGGTCATGCGAGTCTATTACGTCACGATGAACACTGCCGATGAGGCGCGTCAGATCAGCCGCGTGCTCCTTGAGCAACAATTGGCGGTTTGCACAAACTGGTTTCCGATCACCTGCGCCTACCGTTGGGAAGAGCGGATTGTCGAAGAGCCTGAAACGGTCCTGCTCGTAAAAACCCAGGCCGGCTATCGGGGCGCGCTCGAGGAGGTGATCCGCCAGCACATCTCATACACAAACTTTATCGGGGAGATCGCGCCGGAATCCGTCAACGAAAGCTTCCTCAAATGGCTGAACGCCGAAGTCCCAATCGCCCCGGTTGAGGCTTCCGGAACCCTATAAAGCCTCGTCCAATATCGCTCGCATCGCCTTGAGCAAGGTTCCCGCTGTGTAGGGCTTCGTCAGGAAGTGTTTGACGCCGATCCCGGACATCTGGGTCACGCTGCCATTCACATTCAGACCGCTCGCCGCGACGATTCTGATCGCCGGATTGATTCGCATCAGAGCGTGGATCGCGGCCGGACCGTCCATCGCCGGCATCGCCATATCGGTCAGAACCACGGCGATTTCATTTCTGTGTTCAGCGTAGACGGCCACGGCCTCCGCTCCGTCCGAGGCTGTCAAAACCCGGTAGCCGAATGCCCGCAACGTCTGGCTGGTGATGGTGAGGATCGCGGCTTCGTCATCGACCACTAGAACGGTTTCGCCGCCGCCTCGCGGCAAGCTGATCTGTTGCAATTGTTTCTTCCGGACGTCGGAAGAGCCGTCGATCGCCGGCAGGTACACATTGAAGGTGGTGCCTTTGCCAGGTTCGCTATAAACATTAATGACTCCACCATGACTCTTCACGATCGCCATGACAGTCGACAAACCCAAACCGGTGCCGCGGTTTACTTCCTTCGTGGTGAAGAATGGCTCGAAAATTTTGTCGATGAGATCCGGCGGGATGCCTACACCGGAATCGGTGACGTTAATCCGGATGTAACGTCCGGCTTTAAATTGAAGATTCATCGCGGCATACCGCTGATCGATAACCCAATTTGCGACGTTGACGCTTAAACTGCCGCCAACCGGCATGGCGTCCCGGGCATTCACACAAAGGTTCAGCAAGACCTGGTGCACTTGGGTCGGATCTCCCAAGATCATCCAAGTCTCGTCCGGAACGGAGAAGTGCAACCGGATATCTTTCGGGAAGGTGTCCCTGACTATATTTTCAAGTTCCTTCAACACGCTGTTGGGCTGGACTTCGATCCTTTCTCCTTCCATTCCGCGGGCGAACGAGAGAACTTGCCGCACGATGTCTGCGCCACGCTTCGAACTCGTTTCAATAGTTGCGAGGATGCTCTTCGCCTGAGGGTCTGTCGCCGTGAGCTTAAGGACGTCGATCGACATCATGATCGGGGTCAGGATGTTGTTCAGGTCATGCGCGATCCCTCCGGCTAGTGTGCCGATGCTTTCAATGCGCTGCGCGCGGAGAAACTGTTGTTCGAGTTTTTTGCGCTCGGTGAGATCGAGGACGAAGCACACCCCCTCGTCCAGGTTGTCCTCAAAAGCCGCGGCGCCGAGAAGGATCGGCACCCGCGTGCCATCCTTGCGGATAAATTCTTTCTCATATGGCGCGGAGGCGCCTTTGGCGGTGATTGTTTCCAGGCCGCGCCGGTGGCCATGGGCGTATTCCGGCGGTGTGATCGCTGCCCAGCTGATGCGTCCGGTGTCCAAGTCCTCGCGTGTGTAGCGCACGAGTTGCAGGAAGGCATCGTTGGCCTCGGTGATTTCGCCCTTCGCATTCCAAAAAAGCACGCCCTGTACGTTGGAGTCCACCAACCGGCGGAAGCGCGCCTCGCTCCGCTTCTGGTCGGTGATGTCATGCGCAGTGCCCAGCACCTTCAAGGGTTGGCCGCTCTTCTCATCGAAGACGAGTTGCGCCACTGCATGGACAATGCGCTCCGCGCCATTGGAACGAACGAGGCGGTGGACGATGGAATACTGCCGCCGGTCGCGGATGGCGGCCCGGATCATCTGCCGGAACGGCTCGTGCTCATCCTTGGGAATGAGACGAAAAAACAAGTCGTTGCTGACCTCTACCGCGCTCGGTTCATACCCCGCAATACGAAACATCTCGTCGGACCAGTAGAGCGGGTTGGCGTCGATGTCATTAGAATCGGTTAGTTCCAGCTCCCAGCTCCCAAGGTGGGCGATACGCTGGGCTGCGGCCATGTTGCCCTCGCTGGAGCGCAGAGCTTCCTCGGCGAGTTTGCGCTCAGTTATGTTGAAGTGCATGATTACCGCACCCGCCCGGCGGTCTTCGCGTGCAGGTGTGACGATGAGACGGAACCAGTGCTTCTCCGTCAACGTGTGGCAGGGGTACTCGATCGCGAAATCTTTCGCTTCGCCCCGTAGCACGCGGCGAATCCCGGCGGCGGCGTCCTGCGCTTCCTCGGAACGATCGCCAATGGCGCCCTCACAGACTTCGACGTAGTTCCGGCCAACTCCAAACTCGGGGTCTCGCAGCCCGTTGAGCGTGCCGAACCTCCGCCAAGCTTCGTTGATGAAAACAATCACACCCTGTGAATCCACCAGTGCAATATGCGTCGGCAGGGCGTTCAGAATTGCCATCTGCGCTTCCATAACCGGGGGCTGCGCCTCGATCCGCTGCAGTCCCGGTCCCTCCTCCGTCCTCGGGAACAAATAGGGCTGCCCGCCTGGAAGCAACACGGTATCCATTTCAGCTCCGGTCAACTCCATGAGGCGCCGCTTCGTCGTTTGGAGTCTTTTCACAAGGGCGGCGATTTCGTCATTAGGACGCTCAGCCGCCGCTGCGGGGTTCTTTTTCATGGGGCTAGGCGGCGGGCTGAGATCGGCGACTGCCCGCGTTTAATTCGGAGCATCTGCGTCGACATCGAGCTTGAAAATGAATAAATGTACGCGTTTCTTCATGCCGCATCGAAATGCGAAAATTTGCAAGGCAATATTGTCATAAAATGGAAAAACTACCGTGTACCCCGCATTGGGACAATCGGCGCGGGGCGGAAACGCCGTCAGATTTGCTCGAGCGCTCGGGCGAGGTCTTCGCGCAGATCGTCCAGATCCTCTACGCCAACTGAGAGCCGTACAAGGGAATCGTCGATCCCTAGAGCGGCACGTTGCTCAGCTGGTATCGACCCGTGGGTCATCAGCGCCGGATGCTCGATCAGGCTCTCGACCCCACCCAGACTTTCTGCGAGTGAGAAAAGCTTTGTGCTTTCAAGGAATCTCCTGGTTCCCGCAAGATCTGCGTCAAGGTTGATCGTGATCATGCCGCCGAATCCGTGCATTTGGCGAGTCGCCAGTTCGTGTTGCGGGTGCGAGCGAAGTCCCGGATAACGAACCAGTCGAATTTTAGGATGTTCCTCAAGCCAGGAAGCCAGGGAAAGTGCGTTCGCACAATGGCGCTCCATCCGCAGGGCCAAAGTTTTCAGGCCGCGCATGGCCAGAAAACTGTCGAATGGTCCGGCTACAGCGCCTACCGCGTTCTGGAGAAAAGCCAGGTTGTCGATGACCGGCGCCAAGTCTGGCCGATCACCCACAATTGCCACGCCGCCAACGATATCAGAGTGCCCGTTAAGATACTTCGTCGCCGAATGCACCACGACGTCGAATCCGAGCTCCAATGGGCGTTGGATCCATGGACTGGCGAATGTATTGTCGCAAATCGACAGAAGGTGATTGTCCGCTGCCAATCGAGCAACGCCGTCGAGGTCAATCAGCTTCAGCAGCGGATTGGATGGGGTTTCGACCCAGACCATTCTTGTGGTCTCTTTGATCGCCTGTTTGAGACGCGAGAGATCGGTGAGATCGACAAACGTAAAATCCAGGTTAGCGGATCTCCTTCGGACTCGTTCAAACAACCGGAACGTACCGCCATATAAATCATCACTGACGACCACGTGTGCGCCTGATTCCAGCAACTCGAGGGTCGTCGCCATAGCCGCAAGACCTGAGGCGAAGGCGAACCCGCGAGCGCCTCGCTCCAAGTCCGCGATACACCGTTCGTAGGCGAGTCGAGTCGGGTTGATGCTTCTGGCGTAATCAAATCCCTTATGCACGCCAGGACTCTGCTGGACGTAGGTCGACGTTTGATAAATCGGCGTCATAATCGCCCCGGTCGTTGGATCCGGCGGTTGCCCGGCGTGAATCGCTCTTGTCGCGAACCCGTGGGGTTTCTCCTTCGACATTCGACTATACCTTTCGTCGTAGATAGTTCAGGAGATCCACGCGAGTAATCAGCCCGACAAATTCCGCTCCATCCATCACGATTGTCACCTTGCCGCTATCGAGAATTTTCCGGACGGCGTCAAGAGGTGCGGACGGCTGCAATGTCTCGAGGCGATCAGTCATCGCGGTGCATACAGGTTCTCGAAATGAACCGACACCGTCCTGGACCCGAACAAGAAGATCCGATTCGTCCAATAACCCGACAAGCTTGCCATGCTCGAGGACAGGTACCTGGGAAACATCCGCAATACGCATCCGGTTGTACGCTGTCAGCAACGTGTCTGTAGGGCCAACCGTGACAACGCTCCCATCCTGGTAGCGCCGGAAGACAAGGTCACGAAGGTCGCCAGCCTCTGTGCGAGCGATAAATCCCTGCTCAGCCATCCAGATGTCGTTGTACATCTTCGAGAGATATTTGTTTCCGCTGTCACACGCGAACGTCACCACGCGCTTAGAACCCGTTTCCTCTCGGCAGTAATGAAGGGCCGCGGCAAACAGTGTTCCAGAGGAGGATCCACCGAAGATCCCTTCCTTTCGTAGAAACTCCCGAGCCGCCTCGAAGCTCTCCTTGTCGGGGATCGAATAGGCTTTTTTCACCCGGCTCAGATCGGCGATCTCAGGAATAAAATCTTCTCCTATCCCTTCGACGAGCCAGGATCCTGCCGGTCCGATCTGCTTTTCACGGATGTAACCGCTCAGCACCGAACCTTCCGGATCTGCAAGAACGATTTCACAACCAGGTTGAACCCTGGCAAAGAAACGGCTCAGCCCGGTCAGAGTACCGCTGGATCCCACACCCACCACAATCGCGTCGACGTCGTGTTCCATTTGTTCCCAGATCTCGGGACCTGTGGATGTTTCATGAGCGAGAGGATTTGCCGGGTTCGCGAATTGATTCACGAAAAATGCATTTGGAGTTTCAGAGGCGATCTTTTGCGCCAGGTCCTGATAATATTCGGGGTGACCTTTCGTTACGTCGGAGCGCGTGACGACAGTTTTCGCGCCCAGAGCACGGAGATGCAAAACTTTTTCCTCGGACATCTTGTCAGGGATGACCAGAAGCAATTGATACCCTTTGGCCGCAGCGACGAGCGCCAGGCCCAGGCCGGTGTTTCCGGCCGTTGCTTCCACGATCGTTCCGCCTGGTTGCAAATGACCGTCCCGTTCAGCGGCTTCTACCATCGCCAGAGCCATCCGATCCTTGATCGAGCCGGTCGGATTCTGATTTTCCAGCTTCACAAACAGTCGAGAACGACCAGTGTCGAACCGAGTGATCTCAATCAGCGGCGTATTTCCAATCAGACCGAGAATGGCAGGATTCCGCGGCGCGGTATTTTGATCATCAGCCGATGCCATGCGGAAATTCCCTCTCAAATCTCGTAATTCAGCATCGGTTCTACAACTTGATTCCGATTCTTCTTCGACACAATATTCGTAAAAGATCGTTCGTTTCTGACCAGAGAGTCGGGTGGAACGCTCTCCATCAGAAAAACGTTGGCACCGATAGTTGTACCGGACCCGATCATGGTCTCCCCACCGAGGATCGTTGCGTTGGGATAGATTGTCACCCAGTCTCCCACGTCCGGGTGGCGCTTCCCCCCTTTCTTGATTTTTCCCTCGTCGTCCTTCTGGAAACTGCGCGCGCCGAGCGTGACCCCATGGTAGAGCTTCACGTGACAACCAATTCGGCAGGTTTCGCCGATCACCACGCCGGTCCCGTGATCAATAAAGAAATGGCTTCCGATTTCCGCCCCCGGATGAATATCGATTCCCGTACGGCCATGGGCCCATTCCGTCATGATTCGTGGAATGAGGGGCAGCCGGTCTCTGTAAAGAATATGGGCCAGACGCTGGATGGCGATCGCTTCGACACAGGGATAACTGACGATGATCTCGTTGTAACTCGTGCTCGCCGGGTCTCCCTCGTACGCAGCTTCGACGTCGGTCTGCAAAAGTTCTCTCACAGGTTGGAGTTCTCCAACCAGGTGCAAAACGATTTGATCGGCCCGGAGGCTGGGGCACTCCGGTTCGTTCAAGCGCAAACTTTTAAATGCTTCCACCCGAAGCCGGTCGACAATGCTCAGGATTCGGCCGGAAGTGATCTGCGGCACCCGTTCGGTTGCGATCGGCTTTTCGTCATGAAATCCGGGAAACAATATCTGAAGAAGATCTTCACAGATCTGCGTGATCGCCCGTTTGGACGGCAAATTCGTGCCATCGATATTGTTGATCCCGCCAATCTCCTGATACGACGCAAGGATCTTCGAGATGAGCGGTGTAATGCGGTCCTGCATGGCAACGACATGTAGCCTAGATCAGAACCGGGTCCCATGCGAGTTCGTAAATGAATTAGGCAGCCCGGGGAGACGAATCGGCGTATCAGGTTCGTTTCCCGAGCTTTGGGGCAATAAAACGATTTGGACCGAGCGAACCGTGAATCAAGGAATTCCCGCCGATACGCCGATACGCCGACCCGCCAACCCGTTTCCCTCGGTCTCTTCCGGTTTGGCGACTCGTAAAACCAGATCGATGGCGTGAGTTATTTCCCGTTCGGCGCCGCGAGACAAACGCGGCCGATCGTCCCCGACGATAAGCCAGCCTCCAGTTCCCACGTGGACGCGAGCTGCAATCGTTTTTGTACCGAGTCGAAAGAGTGTCTCTCTCAATGCCCGTTCCAGAAGCGCGACGTGCCCGGGTATCCCACCGGTCGCGAAAAGCACGACCGGCTTCTTGGCGAAGGCATTGTCGGGAAGAAGGTCAAGCAGCGAAGTGAGCAGCGTTGGTGAACTTTCCTTTGTCGCGGGTGTCACGAGGAGAAGCGCCGAAGCGTGGTCAATCTGCTCGACCGCATCGCCGACAAACTGGGTTGCGATCCGAAGATTCGCAGGTTCGTTCGGAGGCAAATCCGAAGCGTGAACAGCATGAAATTCAACGGTTCGTTGCTCAAGGATCGCTCCAATGCTTCGAAGTAAAAAGCCAGATTTAGAGAACTTGGTCGTGTTTCCAGTCAGTGCGAGAAAATAAGACATAGTAAAAATTGGATGGTCTGTGCGTGATTGGTCGGTTGAATCCTCTCCCGTTCCCAGGAGAATCATTCGGGTTGCTGGCGGGTAGCGGTAGTGCAAGCTGTGGGGACGATGATTCAGCTGTCATGAGCACAACATCCCGCACAGAAGACCACCTCGAACAGGCGACTGATCCTTGTAACCTGAGTCTTCCAAAGCATTTCCGACGTTGGCCGGTCTTGAGTGCGAACGTGCATAGCAATTGCGGAGACAATACTAAATCAGTAGAGAAAAGCAAGAGGTTTTTCCCGGACATTTATATTATAGTGAATATAATAATTCGTGAAAAACCGGTGCATCTTCGATCGTCAACAGTCAATTGTCCTTTGCCAATCGTTCGGAGCGCTGTGTGGGATGAACTCTCAGAATCCGCGAAACTGGCGTGATCTGCGGTTTCGAGTTCCGACTAAAACCCCTTCTCGGCAAGCTGGCTCAAGCACTTTTCGATCGCGTCCAGTGCCCTGTCGGCATCGACTCCTTCCGCGGTGACAAAGATTTCCGCTCCCTTGCGTATGTCCGCTGTCATGATATCCATGATGCTGACGCCGGAACATTTTTTGCCATTTACGAGAATTGTTATCTCGCTCTTGAATCGCATCGCACAACGCACAAGTTCGCTCACCGGCCGCGCGTGCAACCCGCTCTCGTTCGTGATGTAGAACTTCCGGGTCTCTGCTTTTTTGGCGGGTTTCTCCATGGCTCGATTAATTCAGTCTTTAAGCAGAAATCCGAAGGCGCTGCGGCAGGAAACTGCATCGGTCCGCAGCGCTTCGGATCTCAGCTTTAATGGACATCCCGTCGTTTGATTTGTTTAAAAACCTCGCGAAAATCCGCGGTGAAGCGAAGCGCCAGAATATGCCGCCGAAACTTTTAATGAAAACCGGGGTCTCCGGCGAAGATTTCCCGGTGGCCCGCCTGCATCAGGTTGACACGGCGTTGACGGCTGCGCGGATCTTCCCGTTACGCGCGGCGCGGCGGCCGGGACCAAACGGTCCAGTTGGCATTTCGGTTCGACCTCGTTGGTCTAACTCGAGTAAAACGAGGCTCGCCGCGCCCCGCGCCCACACCTCGTCTCCCCAGTGATGAATCACGATCTCAAGATTCCGTTTGAGCGGTGGAATTACCATCTGCTCGGCGACCGAACGCAAACTTTCCTCAAAAAGATGCGCGCACCGAATGGCACCCTGGCAGATGACGACTCGTTGCGGGTTCAACAGATTCACGAGATTAGCGATACCCAATCCCAAATACCGGCCCATCTGTTCGAAGATCTGCGCCATCGATTTGTCCCCGCCTTCCGCTCTCGCGATGATCGCTTGGATCAGGCGAGAGCGCTCATGGTAATCAAGAGGCCGTTTCGGGACGCGAAAACCGGCCTTCGCAGCTTCATGGAGAATCGCAAACGCCGCGGTATGCGTTTCCATGCAGCCGCGCTCTCCGCATTGGCAGAGCGGGCCGTCGAAGACGAGTTTTGTATGACCGAATTCAGCAGCTAATCCCTGGGCGCCTCGATACAGTTTTCCATTGAAGATAAGGCCGCTTCCGGTGCCGTGCTCGATCGTAATGACAACGGCGTTTTCCAACCCTTTTGCCATCCCGAACCAGTGTTCTGCCAAGGTGACGAGGTTTGCATCGTTTTCGACGAAAACCGGAACATCAAATTTCGTCTGGAGCAATTCGCGAAAGTTGACATTGGGGCTCGCAAAGACCGGACTCCAGAATGCGATTCCACGGTGTGAGTCGATGAAGCCGGGCAAGCCGACGCCGATTCCACTGACATCTCCGATGGTTTTGCTTGCCTTCTTCAGGCAAGCGCGGACACCGCGAACGACAAATGCGACTAACTGGGCCGGAGTTAGCTTCAGCGGTTCCAACGGAATGTTAGCGGAAGCGGCTACATTTCCGACAAAGTCGGTGACCGAAAAGACGATTTGGTGCGTCGCGATCTTGACGCCGACGACGTGGGTGTATTCCGGATTCAATCGCAGCATGACCAACGGGCGACCACGTCCCCTCGCACCCGGGCCGTCCGCTTCATCTTCGATGAGCGCACCTTCATCGATCAAGTGACCGACGATGCTCGAGATCGTTGCCTGGCTCAACCCGGTCCGATCCGATAATTCGGAACGCGAAATCTGGTTGTCGTGCAGCCGGATCGTTTGAAGAACATCAAACCGGTTGATGTTACGAATGATGGCTGGACCGCGCGCAGACATTAGAAATTGAGAACCACTCTCCCTTTTATCCCAAATTTGCAGGGTTCCACAAGCTCGTACTGGGGGCCCAACGTTGAGCAATCAGCAAACGTGCCAAAAAAAACGCGCAACCACCGGCGGATAAAAACTTGACGGGCGCAAAAGGGCCCCGGAGGATGAAAGCGGTTATTTCCTCGGAGTTTTTCCCGTTTCACCGGCTGGATCACCCAATGCCCCCCTCCCGAACCTATGATATTCAGATCGCTTCTCTCTGTCGTATTATCAGGAGCAATCTCTTTGTCGGCATCTGCCGAAACGACGACCAAGATCCTCCACTTACAGAAGGTGCCCACAGTGGAACAGTCATGGGAACAAAATAAGCAGTGAGTAATGCAATTCGGGTTGGCATTGTCGGCGCTGGATATATCAGCGCGGCTTATTTGAAGGCCTCGAAAAATTTTCCTGAGTTGGCTATCGTCAGCTGCGCCGACGCGCAGCGGACAAACGCCGAGAAAAGGGGAGAAGAGTTCGGACTGAAGGTTCAGAGTGTCGATGAACTGTTGGAGGATGGATCGGTCGATCTCGTTCTGAACCTCACCACTCCGCAGAGCCATTTCCCGGTCAGCTCTCAGGGGTTGCAGGCTGGGAAACACGTTTACTCGGAGAAGCCGCTTGCGCTGAGCCGGGAGGAGGCGGAGGCGTTGGCGAAAAGCGCTCGCGAGCACAATGTCAGGTTGGGGTGCGCACCTGATACTTTTCTCGGAGGAGGGCAGCAGACTGCCCGCAAGCTGATCGACGATGGTGCAATTGGTAAACCGCTCGGTGGAACGGCATTTGTTCTGACGCCTGGCCCCGAAGGCTGGCATCCGAGTCCGGAATTTTTTTACCAGACGGGCGGTGGACCTGTTTTCGACATGGGGCCTTACTACATCACCGCGCTGGTTAATTTGCTCGGGCCGGTGGCCCGGGTCACTTCCATCGCGAGGCGAAGTTTTGACGAACGCCTGTTCGGAGCGGGTCCTCGAAAGGGCCAAAAATTTCCGGTGGAAATATTCACGCATTTCAATGCTCTCCTGGAGTTTGAGCAGGGGGCAGTGATTAGCTTTCACGCCAGTTTCGATGTGCAGGGACATAGTCACCTGCCGATCGAGATTTACGGGACGAACGGAAGTTTGCAGATTCCGGACCCGAATTACTTTGGGGGCTCGGTGCGGCTTCTGCAAAAGGGAGACCGGTGGGTGGAAGTGCCCCTGACGCACGGTTTCAGCGATGGAAATTACCGGATTCTTGGTGTGGCTGATATGGCGTCCGCGATTCGGGCTAACCGGCCACATCGCGCGTCGGATGAAATAGCACTCCACACCGTGGAAGTCATGGAAGCCATCGTCTCCGGGGGGGACGCCGGTCGACCGGTTCCTGTTTATTCTCGTTGTGAAAGGCCCCGGGCACTGCAGCCACTCCCGAGATTCGGGGTGCTCGACTAGTGAATCCAAGGAACGCGCTAATCGTGTGGGGTGGCTGGGAAGGACATCAGCCCCGGCAATGTGCAGCCATCGTTGAAAAATTCCTCGTCGAAGACGGGTTCGTCGTCGCAAAGGAAAATACGACGAGCGTCTTTGCCGATCCCCAGCTGGTGCGGTACGATTTGGTTATTCCAATTTATACGATGGGGAGCATCGCGGATGCGGAATCAAAGAATCTCTGCGCCGCCGTCGAGTCCGGTGTTGGACTTGCCGGGTTTCACGGAGGGATGGGAGACAGTTTTCGCGCAAACACGGATTACCAGTTCATGACCGGCGGACAGTGGGTTGCTCATCCAGGAAATATCATTTCTTACCGGGTGAATCTCGTTGACAAGGAGGATCCTATCACAGCAGGGATTGAAGATTTTAACTACCAATCCGAACAGTACTACATGCAAGTCGACCCGAGTAACCGTGTCCTGGCCGCGACAACATTTTCTGGAGACTATTGTTCGTGGATCAAAGGTGTCCAGATGCCTGTCGCATGGAAACGGATGCACGGCCGTGGGAAGGTGTTTTACAGCTCACTCGGGCATCTCCCATCTGAGTTCGCAGTACACGAAATGGCGACCCTTTTTCGCCGTGGAATGCTCTGGGCAGCTCGCCAGAGGTCTCCTGAATCAAATGTATGACAAGCAAGATCAGATTTGCGACACCCGCAGATGCCGCAGCGGTGCGCGAGATCTACGGTCCGTTCTGCGAGGATTCTCCGATCACCTTCGAAACGGAAAGACCCGCGGTCGCGGAGATCGAAAACCGGATCCGGAAGATCGTTGTGCGATTCCCTTGGTTGATCTGCGAAAATGACAACGAGGTGGTTGGTTACACCTATGCGGGTCCGCACCAGGATCGCGCCGCCTACCGATGGTCGGTGGATGTCGCCATCTACATTTCAGCGGAACGCACCGGTCAGGGGTTCGGAACGGCGCTTTACACTGTGCTGTTTGAGCTCTTGCGAATTCAAGGTTACTTCAAGGCATACGCTGGTATTACACTGCCAAATCCGGCGAGCATAGGCCTTCACCAACGACTTGGCTTCGCGCCGGTCGGGGTTTACAAGCAGGTCGGATACAAAGCCGGCGCATGGCATGATGTTTCATGGTGGGACTTGACCTTGCGATCAACGGACCGCCCGCCGGAAGAGACGCTGCTCATTCACGATGCGGTCCAGCGCGCTGACTTCCGCGCAGCGATGAAGTCAGCAGAATCTTTGCTTCGTTAATGAAAGGTCAAAGATCACCAATGTTTGCCGCGCTATGGCTGGCCTGCGTGGGCGCCTTGCTCGGTACTCCAGCCGGAGTTGCTTTCCCGCAGTCAATCCCGATTTCCGATTCGCAAGCTGAACGCATCGGACGCCAGCTTTGGCGGAACGAGTCGGACGGCACAATTGCCGGGTTGACCGCATGGAATTTCGGTGAGGACTTTGCCTCGCTGGGGATCGGTCACTTTATCTGGTATCCAGCGAACAAGCGTGGCCCATTCGAAGAGAGTTTTCCGCCCCTTCTCCAATACATGGTTTCAAACGGATTGCCAGTTCCGACGTGGCTAAAGGACTCGGAGGCTTGCCCGTGGTCGAATCGTCCGCAATTCTTAGCCGATCAGCAAAGTGCGCGGATGAAAGAGCTCCGATCCCTTCTAGCAGGAACGATCGCCTACCAAGCTCGATTTGCCGCATTAAGGTTGCAGCGGGCATTACCCCGGATGCTCGAGGCGGTTCCGGGCGGGGAGCGCGAAAAGATCCGAGAAAACTTCGAGAGAGTCGCCGGAGAGCCGCAGGGCTTATACGCCCTCGTCGATTTCGTCAATTTCAAAGGTGAAGGCACCCTTACAAGCGAACGCTATCGTGGCGAAGGTTGGGGATTACTTCAAGTCCTCGAAGAAATGGGAAAAGGTCCCGCGACATTGGAATTCAGCCGTGCCGCGGACAAAGTGTTGACCCGACGGGTTGCAAATGCCCCCGTTGCGCGAAATGAAAAACGTTGGCTGCCTGGTTGGCGAAATCGGATACGGACTTACGCCGAGTAGTCCTGCTTCCGCAGGTGTGCCCAAATTTTTGACGACAGCGGTTTATTGTCTATCTTTGGTTCTTTGGGCTCAAGCATACACCAGGAGATGAATCTCCTCGGGCAAGATGCTTGAAATGTTCCGGATGATGTTACCTCTGAGAAGATTGACCAGCATGTTCCTTTCTGGTGCGCCCAGAATCAGGTAAGAGGCGCCAACCGTTGCCGCAATGTCAACAATTGTATCGGCCGCGGAATCACTCACAGCATAACATGGCAGCATGGTGTGCCCTTCCGTCTTCCCTCTCGCATACGAAAAAATCGCCCTTGCATCATCGTCGTCTATCCATTTTCGCTTCCGGTCTTCCGGCGCGAGAATTGGTTGCTCGCGGACGTAGAGCAAGTAGAGCGGTCGATCGGTTTCTTTAGCCTCCTGGAGCGCAAAATCCAGGGTTCTTCCGATGCCTCGTACGGCGCATAGCATCGCAGGTCCGGAGGTCTCGCTCATCGGCGCATTGAACGAGAGCGACACTTCCGCTTTCCTGACATCGTTTGCCAGCCCGGCGCTCACGGCCTTCTTTTGGGCTCTCTCCGTCACCAGCCCGCGCAGGATCAGTCCAAAGACTAGAATCGTGGCAGCAAAAAGCCGAGCGTTCGGCTTGTCGATAAACAGT